>JAEEGJ010001998.1_pt1 | contig 183954 bp, 155 predicted proteins | sample 8958761 | NCBI WGS metagenome assembly JAEEGJ01 (sample SAMN16246546, study PRJNA631951) | gut metagenome | biome: gut microbiome; feature: rumen; material: RS-attached | host: Bos | place: Iran: Karaj | collected 2018-10 | reverse complement strand
ACATCAAAGTACCTTCTTGTACTTCAGCGAGGAGATAACAACTCCATCCTTCACCAATCCCTTACAAGTCATTTTGTTGTTTCCTTCGAAGATTCCCTGATGGCGATTCTCTTGAAATTGTCCGTATTGACCAGTTTTCTTGAATGGGAACACATGATGACACGTTTCTGTCGGAATGGTCTTGACCTCTACCTCTTGTAACAGATAGCATTCGGCAAAGGAGCCAGCTTCGATTTCTTTCACGGTTGGTGGTAATTTTACGCTTATTAGCGAGTTACACCACTGGAACGCTCCTCCAAGTATCTTTTTCACGTTCACGGGAAGCGTGATTGTTTGCAGGTTTTGGCAATCGAAGAACATCAGGGGCGAAATGGTCTGTCCCATCAGGTAGAATTCCACACAACGCTCTCCTTTATAGGACGTGTAGCTATAGCCGTCTCCATGCCCCACATATCGTTTGATGAACTTATTGAACTCATCATCTGTCAGTTCGCTCACCACATATTCTTTCTTCTGCCAGTTGAATCGTCCCTTATTGGCTTTGATTCGTAAATAAGGTAGTTTGTCATTCTTCACAAAGGTTGCTTCCGATAAATCCAGATGAGCCAACTGACCTGTCCACTGAGCGGTATCGTCAATAAGATCATCAGCAACTGCATTCCAAGCATCCGTAGCACCTGCCATCCGTCTCAGCAACGCAACGTCTCTACCATTCAGCTGACCTGAAATCTTCAGTTTGTTCAAACTCTGTAGAGGTATTGTTCCCTTCTTCAATCGCTCAGCCAACATACCAGGTTTAGGAAGACTCAAAGACAGTTCTGTGGTTCTATGCACACGCTCGGGTCGGATATCACACACAATCTCTTGCATGATTCGTTCTTGCAGTTGAGACTCATCGACTTGACCGTCAACCAAGAAGCGATAGTACCCATTCGCATCGCCTCTCCATCCTAAATTGAAGTGATAGAAGTCTCCATTCTGCCCATCGCATAGATATGAATGACCGCCTCCTGTGACCAATACAGGCAGACGTTCACGCAGGTTTCTGCTGATGATTGCCATTAAAGCCGACTGCTTCTCGCTACGAATGAACTTACAATCGGGCGAATAGCCCCAGAAGTTCACCAGTACTGTCCTGGCAGCCAAATGGTCAGACGATGTGTCAGTCAGTTTGAAGTCAGATGAAACAGCACGTGCGTTCACACTCATCAGTTCAGCCACAGGACCTGCATCCTGCTTGCTGCTTCGTATCGTTGAGTATTCCAACAGCATCGCATCCCAACGAAGATAGATATTGTCAAAGAGGATATCAACCCGCTTACGCTCGGTTCCTCCGACATATCGTCCCCTACCCTTCATCGGATGCTGATGGTAATACATCAATTGCGACATTGCAGTAGCTACACAACCCGTCAGCTGACGGCTGTAGGGAGCAATCACTACGGGACATTGATCGTTATAAGGCTCATCCTGACCCCACTTTGTCTTGATAAGGGGAACCACTCCTTCCACCTTTCCTCCACCTACGAAAGGAAGAGAAGTCATACGCTCTCCCCCAATGGGAGATAAGAGGATGTTTTTAGCTTTCAGTTGCCTCAACTGCTCCTGATACGACTTGATGAGGTTGTCCTTCCAATCCGACAAGGTAACTCTGAATCCGCTCTCTGTGCTGTAGGCAAGGATTGGGTTTTGTATATAGCGAGCATACTCTGCAGTGGCTACAATGACGAAACTTGTATTGCCTGCATTCTCATAGACTTGCAACTCTGGAAAACTGAGTCGCACATGCCAGTTGCTTCGCTTCGTGGCTACCCCTAAGCGTTCTAACCTGGAGGCCACACCATCAGGCAGCTGCTGACTCCTGCCAGCAACTCCACAGGTGAGGAACACCACTATGAGCAACAGCAGCCGCATAAGAACCTTATGCGATAGACGCAACGACCTCAATCTCTACCAAAGCTCCTTTGGGCAAAGTCTTCACGGCTACAGCCGAACGAGCAGGATAGGGTTCGCAGAAGAACTCTGCATAGACACTATTCATATCGGCAAAGTCGTTCATATCTGCCAAGAACACGGTGGTCTTCACCACCTGGTTCATCGACACACCTGCTGCATCAAGAATTGCCTGCACGTTCAGCAAGGACTGACGTGTCTGCTCCTTGATTCCTCCCTCGGGGAATACTCCTGTAGCAGGATCAATAGGCAGTTGTCCTGATGTATATACAAGGTTACCTGCCTTGATTGCTTGGCTGTAAGGACCTATCGCTCCTGGAGCCTTTGTTGTACTAATTGCATTCATATTATTATTTCTTTTCAACTATCACAGCATCATCGAGCTTGATGAAGATGTAGTCGTGACCTGTGAGGAGATTGTAGTATCCATTGTGGATGATGAAGTCGTCAGCCAGAATCGTCCCTTTCTTCACAGTCGTGAAAAGTGGATAATCGCCCTCGTCTGCATAGTTCTCTCCATAGAGCGGAGTTTCGTCCTTTGCAGCAACCAGGATTGAGTCGCCCTCTCCATCATACCAACGTTGGTAGTCGATGTAATGATTGTTGACCCATCCCACATGTTCACCCACGCTGACTTTCGACCAACCTACCTGGTCTTCTATCAGCACTCCGTTACCCAATCCGTGGAACATCATCCACAGGGTATCGAGTATGGCAGCTTTGGCAGACGGACTTTCGCGCACGTTGACGAATCCATCATCTGAGATTGCATAGACAACTGTGAAGATATTGTCGTCATTGAGGTTGAGGTCAGCAATAGTCAGTTGATTGTCTTCCACTTCAGGCTCAACCACTTTCTCTTCTGCTACCGCAGTACTATCACCCGTTCCCTCTGTGGTTGTTTTGGTATTATTGCAACTGACGAGAGCTATAACGCTTATCATCATTGCTACGAAACTGATTTTTTTCATATTCTATCGCGAAATGAATGATTGGAAGCGTGAGAATTCAGATTCGACGGTTGGGAAATGATACAGATACTCTACATACTCTGGCTTGTCTTTCACAACAGCACTATACAATTTGTCGACCTGCTCATCTGTTAGTTTAGAAAGATCTAACATAATGCAATATCCACCCTCGAGTTCCAATTGCATGCTTGACGGATACTCTAAATTATCGATCGTCATACCTTCCTCATATTCCGCTTCATTAAAGCTGAGGCTATCTGTTTCCGTATTGCAATAACAGTCGATACAATAATTTACAGGAATAGCAACTACACCATTAATCAGCTTGCCGATATGGATGCGTTCGCCTTGCAATTCATCATACGTCGTACGAATCACCATATTCTTATACTTACCATCCGGGAAGTAGCGCAATTGAGCCCATGAACAACTCTGGTTGAATGCCTTCTCGTCAGTAATAGGCTCAGCCTTTATTTCCATCGCATCACTCTTGGCTATATAGCCCACCTCGTCGTCCTTGTCATAAATTCCGCACAAAGCAACTTTGTAGAAATGGCCCTCCTCACCCAAACAAGGGAACACTTCGTCAGTATATACATACAGCGGCTCCTTCAGATAGCCTTCAGGGCCTTCCTCATCGTCCCAGATGTTTACAATGTCCACCATATCACTCTCTGCATCCTCAAAACAGGACAAACGCTGAGGGCTGTTATCATCAGCAGCCTTGTAGATTGGTACACCTTCTTGGGTCACAACCACAAACTTCTCCCATGTAGGAGCTTTCACGTCAGACATGATTTCTTCCTGTGGAGCCTCAGTGTTACCACCTTTTGAATTACCTCCACAACTTGCAAGCGCCAGCATCAACAAAGCGCTGCATACAAACATTAAGTTCTTTTTCATATTCATTTTGTTATTTGGTAAAAGTATTCGTTCCACACCTACGTCTTCCTTTCCGATTCTTTTCACACCTTTATATATAATAAGGTGAGCGTTTGTTGTCTAATGATGCAAAGTTACGAAAAATTTACCATTCAGCAATATACTATTTAGTATTTTCTTCATTTTTTAAAACGAAATAGCGCACAGCTTTCGCCGTGCGCCATTTTTTAGTATTTATAGATCTCCTTTGTGGAGAAACTTAGGTATTTACTTTACGTAAACCTTCTTACCGTCAACGATGATGAGACCCTTCTGGAGATCCTTAATCTGCTGACCAGCTACGTTGTAGATAGCCTTAGAAGACTTCTCAGCCTTGAATGCGCTGATGCCAGTTGGCACACCGTCTTCAACTGTCTCTGCGATGATATCTGCAGCTTCCTTCTGCACAGCTGCTTTGTCTCCCTCTTTCAATGCTTCTTCAGCGATGCACATTTCAACATTGTCGAAGTAGAAATTAGTTGCCAAAGTCTTGTCATTATTCAAGTTGAATGTTAAAGTACTCATACCTTTCACTGCATTAACAACTCCCTCAAAGTGCTGCCATTCAGGAGTAAAGCTAAGTTGTCCTACCATACCTTCTCCACCACCTAAATAGTTTCCAGGAGTAGTATGAGTCTGCGTAGGAACTGTTGCAGCATCATCTGAACGATAATCGAAAGCTATCTTCACCTTCTCACCTGCTTCGAATACGTGATTTACTGTGATAAAGAACTGAGTACTCCAAGGATCTGCAGCATCATTAACTGAAGTAACTTGAGCACCAGTAGTGAAATCCTTGCCAGCTCCTTCTACTCTGTTGAAATAATCAGCCTTGCCACTTTCACGACAAACGAGGCTTGTTGATTCTGGGCCTGCGCAATTTCCATTGTGAACAAGATTAATCCAGTTTACATTATCCCAATCAATTGCAGTCATATCAACATAATCGTCTGGCAATTTCTTCTGCTGAACTTCTACCTTAATATTATCGAAGTAGAACTTATTGGCGGACTTTGTAGAGCCAAGGTCGAATGCAAATGTCTTTACTAAGCCATTGGAATAAGACCCAATTTCAACATCTTTTGTAAACGTAACCCATTCTGTTGTGAAGTCTACATTTCCAAAAATACCCCATGTAACATATTCATCAGGATTAGCATGGCCTTGAGTTGAAATACCAGAAGCTGGTTTCTCTGCCTTAATATCCATAGAGAATTTCACTTTATCTCCTTCACGCAAATCAAAAGGAAGAACTACGAAGAAACGAGAATCCCATGCGTCAATATTTTGGGTTTCTCCTGTTTCTGGATCGACTGGTGCATCACGGCTAACAACCTCAATACAATAGTTTAAAAGGTTATTGCCATTACCCTCTTCATCCCATGCTGCTGCATCAGATGGATCAACTACAACTCGTGAAGTTCCCTGAGTTTTCTCTCCTGTAACCCACTCTCCAGACACAAAGTTAACCAACTGAGCTTCCGGATAAAGGCTAAGATCTGTTTTTGCTTTTCTTTGGTAACTGATACTACCATTGGTTATTACGTCACCAAGGTCTGTGTACTCATCTTGTGCGAATGTACTACCTGCAACAAGTGCACATGCGATTAAAGTAAAAAATTTCTTCATACGATTTGATTTTTTAAAAATTAATATTTAGGTTTAATAACTCTAATTTCCTTTTTTTTATTGTTTCAGTTTTTTGCCGGTTTATTATAACTGGTTTTGATTGCTTGATTTATTTTCGGTGCAAAGATAGCATCTTATTATTAATAATAATATAAGGTATGTAACAAAAGTTATAAAATTTGTAAAAAACCCTTACTTTTCATCCCTTTTTGTAATCTTCAGCTATCATTTTTCCGCGTTTTCCACATTCTTTTATCGTTTTCAACGTAATTTTTGACATGCAGCACACACTCAAAAACCATAAGTTGATACCCTATCATTCTTCCCCTTTTGGGATATTGTGTTTATCTGTTATTCCATAATCAGCAGGCTACTGTCGCCGTAACTGAGGAAACGGAAGTCGTGTGCTAGCGCATAGTCATAGATTTTGCGCCAGTCGCCCTTTACAAATGCCGACACGAGCAGCAGCAACGTGCTTTGCGGCTGGTGGAAGTTGGTCACCATGCGGCTCACGATATGATATTCATATCCTGGGGCTATGATGATTTGCGTTGTGGTGTGGAGTGCATTCAGTGCGTTGCGTTCCATCCAATCAGCGATGGCTTGGAGTGCGCACATAGTGTCGATGCCCTGCGGCAGATACTTGTTTTCGTATGGTTCCCACTGGTTCACGTGCAATCCTTCCTCGCCTATGTCCGGGTTGCGCTGTATTTTCAGCCCGATGTAGTAGAGGCTCTCGAGTGTGCGCACTGATGTGGTGCCCACTGCGATGGCTTTGCCGCCATGAAGCAACAGTTTTTCGATGGTCTCGCGGCGCACCACAATATACTCGCTATGCATCTCGTGGTCGGCTATTTCCTCGCTCTTCACCGGCTTGAAAGTACCTGCACCCACGTGGAGCGTCAGTTCCTCTCGGTCTATGCCCACCTCGTCGAGCTTGGCAAGCACGCGATCAGTAAAGTGCAGCCCCGCTGTGGGAGCGGCAACCGAACCCTTCACCTTGGAATACACTGTCTGATACGTGCGCTTATCGCTCTCCTCCGTCTCGCGGTTCAGGTAGGGGGGAATAGGCAGTTCGCCCACTGCCTCGAGTATCTCGCTAAAGGCAACATCGTCGTCGTTCCATGCGAATCGCACCCTGTGGTTCGTACCTTGGCTGCCCATGTACTCGAATCGCTCCACCGTCAGTTTCAGTCGCTTGCCACGCACCTCCACCTCCTTGCTCAGCAGGCCATCCTTCCATCGTTTCAGGTTGCCTATCATGCAGAGCCACTCCACCCATCCTCGGTGGGCGAAGTTCTGCTGGTATTCGGCAGGAGCAAACGGTTCCATGCAGAACACTTCTATCGTCGCGCCCGTTTCCTTCTGGAAATGCAGTCGTGCCTGTATCACCTTCGTGTTGTTGAACACCATCAGAGCCCCCTTGGGCAAATACTGTGGAAGGGCTGAAAAAACGTCCTCCGTCACTACACCTTTATTATATATTAGCAACTTGCTGCTGTCCCGCTCTGCCAAGGGGAACTTGGCGATACGTTCATCGGGCAACTCATAGTTATAGTCAGCAATGTGGATACTCTTTGTATCTGTCATATTATATATTTTATTTCTTTGAATTCATACTTGCGGGTGCCACCATCGCGCAGACGCAACGTCAGCAAGCCGTCGTGCCCCACATCAGCTATCTCTGCCATGAACGGCTCACCTTCGTGCTCACGATACAGGTAGAAACCCTCGCGACGATACATGTGTTGCATATACTCCCACCGGATGTCGTCAGCTCCGCCCTCGCGTATCTTCTCATACAATTCGCCAAATGCCTTAACCACCTCGCTCAGTATCTTCTCGCGGTTGAAGGTAATGCCTTCCGTCGAAGTAAGCCCCTGCTTGCCATCCACCATATTGCAGGCAATCTGTGCCATCGACACCGGGTTGGGCGCATCGCTGCGGAATACCATCTGGTTCACATTGATACCCGTTCCGATGATGCAGTCGCGTACAGTAGCTCCCTCCAGGTTGCACTCAATCAGCGTGCCGCATATCTTGCGGTCCTGCCAGTAGATGTCGTTCGGCCATTTGATGCTGATGCCCCCCGTCAGACCTTCCAGCACGCGGAAAACAGCCACCGCAATAGCCTGTGACAAGATGAACTGCTCAGTGGCACGAACAAACGTAGGGTGACAAACCAAAGAAAACGTGAGGTTCATCCCACGTTCACTCTCCCAGCGGTTGCCACCCTGCCCGCGGCCACCGCTCTGGTAGTCCGCATCGACCACCGTCAGTTCTGGTAGCTCTATGCCCGCTCCCAACAACTCTCTCACATACGTGTTGGTCGATATCACCTCAATCCTATGTATCTTTTTTACGTTCACAATCCTATATATGCCACCCCCTGCCATCCATTCTTCATCGTTCACCCTCCTAAACTCGGGTGAGCGCTTGTGGAGGAGGTTATTACCTTTTCCCCTTGAAAAAATCCTTCATCAGCACCGCTGCCTCCTTTTCCAGCACCCCGCTGACCACTTCCGTCTTCGGATGCAATGCATCGGGCGCATATCGCTGATATCCTCGCTTTTCGTCCGAGGCACCATAGACCAGCCTACCCATCTGCGACCAGCCAATGGCACCTGCACACATCACACAAGGCTCCACCGTCACATAAAGCGTGCAGTCCTTCAGGTACTTACCACCCAAGAACTCCGACGCGGCCGTAATAGCCTGCATTTCTGCATGAGCCGTCACGTCGTGCAACGTCTCGGTCAGGTTATGGCCACGTCCTATCACCCGTCCATTTGCCACAACCACCGCACCAATCGGAATCTCATCCGCCTGCAGTGCCTCGTGCGCCTCATTTAGCGCCTCACGCATATATTTCTCGTCGTCGTTCATACCATAATAATCTCTCAACCTAAACTTTTTATCCTTATCCCCTACTGCGGGAATAGTCAGTGGAGATTTCTAATCCTTCACTTCCACAAAATCCACATATTCCCCCTCATCACTACCAAACACCTTCCGCCTTGAAGGCGCCTGCTCCGTTGGATTCACAATGGTCGTCCCACCATGCACCCCGAATGCCGTAGGCTTGCCCCGCAACCACGCACCAATCCTGCGTCTCCAGCGTTGCAACCACCTGAACACGCGTATCAACAATACTATCGCCCTTAAGATGAATCTGATGACCCTAAGCATACTGTCCTTTGTTCTTAACACCTGTATAGATGCTCATCGCAAGATACGTGCCAATGCAACCGGCAATGCCACGTGACAACATGCGCCACACCATATTGTCAGCAATGCCACATACAGCGCACCCCACCAAAATGATGGCACAAAGAACCAAGAATACGTACCGCAATCTGTTGTTTGCCCAGGATTTATCCTGAAATTTCAAGGAAAACATTGGAATCTCACAAACCAACAGCCAACACGCCAACACCTCAAATGCCAACAAGAACGGGGCGTTAAACATGGGGGACGTAAGATATCCCTCGCTGCTTGAAATCAATGCACCCCAGAATATAGCATTCGCAGGCGTCGGCATACCAATAAAAGTCGTGTGCTGACGCTCATCAATGTTGAATTTGGCTAAGCGTAGGGCAGAGAAAGCCGCCATGGCGAAAGCAAGACAAGGCATCACGTTAAACCAGAATTTGTTGTATAGCAATTCTGGGTAACGTACCTCCCCAAACAAGATGAAAATCATCGCAGAAGGCGCAACTCCGAACGTCACGACATCCGCAAGAGAGTCAAGTTCCACACCCATCGGGCTAGAAACCTTCAAGGCGCGTGCAGCCATCCCGTCAAAAAAATCAAAGAACGCCCCAAGCAAGATAAATACAAAAGCTGTGGCAAAGTGATGATGAAATGCTGCGCCGGTGGCAATACACCCACACACCAAATTGCAGCAAGTAATAATATTAGGAATATGTTTACGCATCTCTTATATCTTCATTTAATCTTCTACTTCATGTACCGCCCCCTCCATTTCACAGCCACCGTCAGGAAACAGTTGTAGCGTGCCCCATATTACAGACTGACTTAGGAAGCTCTCCTACCCCTACGACATGAAACTATCCGCGTGAGCGATTATTTCAGTTTTGCAATTAATGTCTCATCGCCAACAGTAGCCTGACCCATCCGCACCAAGATCTCCGCATCAAGCGGAAGATAAAGGTCCACACGCGAGCCGAACTTTATGAAGCCCATGTGGTCATCGATAAAGCACTCCTGACCTTCCTCAGAGTATGTGACAATACGTCTGGCCATAGCACCAGCTATCTGGCGAGCCATAATATCCACACCATGGGGCGTACGGATCACCACCATCGAGCGCTCATTCTCCTCACTCGCCTTAGGCAAGTAGGCCTTATGGAAATTACCGTCCTGATGGGTTACCTTGATGATGGTTCCCTCGCAGGGAATCCAATTGGCGTGCACATTTGTCAAGCTCATGAAGATAGAAACCATCATCCTTCGGTCATGAAAATACTCAGTCTCTTCGACTTCCTCAATCACCACGATATGCCCGTCGGCAGGAGCAACTACAGATTTTGTAGTGGGGCCTTGGAACATCCTGACAGGACAGCGGAAGAAATTCAGCAGAATGCCATACACTGCAACAGCGCTGGCCATCAACGCATAATACACCCATCTCGTCCAGTCAGGGCCGATACTATGATCTATCAGGTAGAAACACACCCAAAGAATAATGACTAGCACCAATCCCGTCATCAGCAATGTGTTCTTGCCCTCATCATGCAGCCTGATTTTGTTTCTGCGTTTATTGTGTATGATAGGTTTCTCTTTCATACCGCAAAGATAAGTAAAAAATGTGGAAAGGAAAGATACAAAAGCAAAAAATCTGCTCAACACAGTGAAAAAAACACCAACCATACTGCTTTTTGACCCTTTTTCTGAAAAATATTACGCATTATGCATTGTGCATTATGAATTATTTTGTACCTTTGCATCCGCATTTCAAAAATGCTTCAAGGTATTGTTCTATGGTGTAATGGCAGCACTAGGGTTTTTGGTTCCCTCAGTCCAAGTTCGAATCTTGGTAGAACAACCTCTTTTTTTGTACCCAGTACATCGGACTTGTAGCTCAGTCGGTTAGAGCAACAGACTCATAATCTGGAGGTCCCAGGTTCAAGCCCTGGCTGGTCCACACTGAAAATCAGCAACTTAGAAGAAATTCAAGTTGCTGATTTTTCGTTTTGCGGAAACAATGCGTAAACAGGTCATGAAAAAAGGATTGGAGCAAAAACAAGGGTTACTGCCCCAAAAGTATACCTTTAATATTATTATTGCGACGAGAACTTGTAATTGGCTGCCTTAAGTGCAGGAGACGATGCCTTCACAGTAACGGTTCCCGGCTGCTGCGTTGAGCGCAGAATGAGCAAGAGCTGACCTTTATAGAGATGTTTGGGGTTGACGTTCATCAATTCGTCGGTGTAATGGTTGCCATCATCGATGGCTTGGATAGTCGCAGCGCCCTGAACATCGAGTGTGACTTCGTCAGCAGCCGTAGGCACGCGGTTGCCCTTAGCGTCGACAGCATAGACGTGCACGTAGCGGAGGCTCATGCCGTCTGGGGTAAAGATGCCGTTGTCCTCAGCCTCGATGACAAGTCGTACCGCCTTGCCGGTAGTCTTCAGTTCGTGGCGAGCCACTTCCTTGCCTCCTGTGCGTGCGATGGCGAGTAAGGTGCCTCCCGTGCCGTAAGGCACATCGGTCCAGAGCATGCGATTCTTGCCTTTGCCTTGACCATCGTTTCGCTTCACGCCAAGGGAGCGTCCATTGATCAGTAGTTCAGCCTCATCGGCATTTGTAAATACATACACATTGTGGCGTGAGTCTGCCTTACGGTTCCAGTGCGACGAGATGAAGGTGGTGCCGACGAGATTGTCGTTCCACATCATCTCCTCGCCCTTGCCGTCCTGCACACCGATACGGCAGATGGGTTCGTCGGTCATCGCGCTGCGGATGAGCCACGCCTGAGGATAGGGGTCGAGGTTGTGATTGAAGAAGGAGTAGTTCCAACCCTTCTTCGGCCAGCCGTTTGACTCGCCCCAGTACTCGATGGCACCCCAGTATGCCAGGCCTACCATCTTCTCGCGGTCCATGCCTTCCCAGGGTCCGAGCAGGTCGTTGACAGTCGCTTCGCTCTGATAGATGATAAGGTCTGGGTTGTGCTCCAAATAGCCCTTGTAGGCAGGATACTGGTAGTTATAGGCGGCTATATCGGTGACGCACGACAATTCGGGTGGTGTGAAGTTGCCCTCCCACTCGGGGTCATTGCGAATGGCGTTAGCCCGCGCGGGGAACATAGCAACGGTGGTAAGTCGTGTGGGGTCGTATCGTTCAGCAAGAACTTTCATAAGCCGATAGGTGGTGACACCCCAGTCGCCAGTGGGCAGACCTGCCCAACCTTCGTTGACCTGCAGTTCGTTGCCGAAGCTCCATAGGATGACGCTGGGGTGGTTGCGGTCGCGGTGAATCCATTCGGTCTCGACCTGATACCACAATTGGTCGAACGGTAAGTTGGCAACCCAGTTGGGACCACCGTACTGCCATTTGTCGAATAGCTCATCAACAATGAGGATGCCATGCTTGTCGGCAAGGCGGAGGAACGACTCGGAATAGGGGTTGTGTGAGGTGCGGATATGGTTGTAGCCGAACTCTTTGAGGCGCAGCATCAAGCGCTCTTCGGCATCGGGGAATGATGCGGCACCTACGGCGCCGAGGTCATGGTGGTTGGCAATTCCACGGAGGAATAGCTTCTTGCCGTTGAGTTTGAAGCCTTCTTCCTTGGTGAACTCAATGGTGCGGATGCCGAAAAGGTCCTCAACACGGTCGATAGTCTCGCCCTCCTTCTTCAGGACGACTTCGGCACGATAGAGGTTGGGCCTCTCGCACGACCAAAGCTGCGGATGTGCCACAGTAAGGAGCGGCATTTTCACCTCATTGATTGCCAACTTGATATACTTCGGCACGTCGCACGAGCCTTGAGCCACTAAGGTGCCGTCGGGTCCATAGATTTTGCCCTCGAGCGTCATATCGAACCGCTGAGCGCGTGCTCCCTCAATCTCGACTTGCAATTGTACTGCAGCCTCACGCTCCGTGATGGTGGGCGTGGTGATGTAGAGACCGTGGCGTGTGACTGAGATGGGATTTTTCGTATAGATATGGACGTTGCGGAAGATGCCGCCACCAGTGTACCATCGTGAGTTTCCTCCATCAGCAAGGATGGAAAGGACGGTGATGACGTTGTCGGCATCGTATTTCAAGTGCTGACTGATGTCGAACTCAGCCCCGAGGTAGCCGTAGTTGATTTCGCCAAGTTTATGACCATTAAGCCATACAACTGCACTGGTCATGATGCCTTCGAAGTCTAGTAGCACCTTGCGGCCCTTCCAGGCGTCGAGGGCACGGAAATGTTTCTGGTACACTGCATCGTTGAAGCCCTTGAATCCACGTGCAGGTACCCCACGAGGGTCCCACGGTAGCTCCATCTGATAGTCATGGGGGAGGTTAACGGTACGCCAGTCGGTGTCGTCCATCACACCCGTAACGTTAGGCGAAGATTGCTCAAGTAGGAGGAATTTCCACCCAAAGTTGAGCAGTATGCTCGTCCGCTCCTGTGCTGAAGTGGAAGCAGCACAGAGCGCCAAGAGGATTGACAAAAGAAAGATAGCCTTATGTTTCATGTGCAAGAAAAAAGCCCCTCTCCCCTGCCCTCCCAACGACATGGGAGATGTCTGCAGGACAGAGGGAGCTTGGTTAGAATTGTTTTACTTAACAAGATACTTCTTGCCGCCCTTAATGTACAAGCCCTTAGCTGGCTGGCTCACTACACGGCCAGACAAGTCGTAGATGCGACCATCGGCTTTCTCGCCTGCAGCAACCGTCTTCACGGCAGCATCGTCGTTTCCGATAGTGATGTTGAACGCATAGTACTTGTTGTTGTACTTCACATAGATCACGGTCGTGTAGACGTTGTTCACATTGGCATCATCGATGACCCATGAACGGATAGTACCATCAACGAAACCTACGCTGAAGGTTGCTTCTTCCATCGTAGCAACAGCTTCACCCTTCTCATTGAAGTAGAATCCGTACATGTCGTCGAAGTTGTCGGAAGTGAGTTCGCCTGACGCATCGAATACCATCCAAGTACCCTCGCTCAGCAGGTCGTCCTCGCTACATACGAGTTCCTCGCAGCAGCGATTGAGATTGAGTGCCACTTCGTCGAAGTCATCGCCCTCAGGATTACGTGCATTGAGCACGAGGTCCTCCTCAGCCACAGGCTTGATCTCTACGATCTCCTCGACGAACTTCAGCGTCACGTTCAGCTTCAATGCCTTACCCTCCCAAAGGTTCACGAGGTAGAAGGTACCAGTGCTGTACTCGCCTGGCTGACGGAAGCCAGGAACAGTGAACCAGTGGATGTAGCTCTCGTAGTACCACATAGCGAAGGCACCGTCGCCAGCGTAGCTTGCAGCGTATGCATAGTGGTTCTCGTCTTCGGCAGACATCCAGAAACCACCGCCTCCGTAAGTTGTTGCCTCTGATACGGTATAATAATCAGTGATGCTTCCATCGGCCGTCACACCATAGAGCGTACCGGCAGTACCGCCCAGCATCATCTCTGCATCCTGCATGAAGGTCGTTCCGATTTCCCAAGCAGATGCCGATGGCACGAGCTTCACGGTCATGTCGTAGTCAATCACCTCACATGTCTCGAAGGTATACTGAGGACTCATCACCTTCATGTCGACAACCACCTCATAGTAGTGCGTGCCGTCGACCACGAAGTAGAGAGAACCCGAGCAAACCTCGCCGCCCTTGAAGGCATTAGGCTTGTTGCCCAGACCCATCACAGAGTCAGCGTCAAAGTAGTCCACATAGAACACAGCGTTGTCATACGACTGAACAATACCATCTTGTGTCATCCAGAAACCGTGTACGTGGTTCTCGTCGCTGTTGTCAGCCGTATACGAGGTAGTGATGCCACCGGCAGCATTGTTTCCTGTGAGCACGAAGTCGGCAGCCGTCACCTCCTTGCCCATCGCCTCAGTGAAGAGAGCAGCGATAGAGTCAAGGTTGAGGTCTAAGTATTCCAGGTCGAGCCAAGTCTTCCTTGGATCACGATCGTTGACAGTCCAAGTCTGGCTGCCCACCTTCGTCAGGTCAGTAATCGGAGTCATGTTAGGGATGGTGAGCGACAGATGCAGGATGTATGCATTATCACCATAGACAAAGTAGACGTCGCCATAGCGAGTCTGACCTGGCTTCATTGCGTTCAGTGTCTGACCGATACCGCAGTAGAGCCACTGACCATTCTCGTCATCCACATACTGCATATCCATGATCCAGAAGATGTTGTTGTCGCGATACAGACCGTTGCGGCACTCCATGCTCTCCTCTTCTTCACCTTCGAACTGCACACCTCCGCAGAAGTAGAAACCTGGAGCAGGCACAGCACCACCGTTATTGGTCAGCGCACCCCAGTTGTTTGTCTCCTCATTGAAGGTCTTCACATGAAGCATATCCTTGAACACTTCCCCCATGTACTCGCTGGTCATACCCAGTGCATCAGCCACGCCGTTGAGAGGAATCCAATAGTAAGTCGATCCCCACTCGTCGCTTGCAGGCTTCAATTCCTGAGTGATAGGGAAATCTGTCTCACCTACGATTTCCAACTTCGACAGGTCGGTCTGAGGCTCCTTGTCAATCCCATCCGGATAATCCACCGTGAAGGTAAACTCAAAGGTAGCCTTGCCTCCGTTCAGGTTGATAGACACGATACCGTGAGCTGTCACCCCTTTCGGGAATGCATTCGAAGGAACCTGACAAACCGTAAACGAAATCCGGTCCTCAGTGATATCCCATTCGTGGATATATACACCCCAGATGGAATTCGCATTGTCCCATGAACAGAAGTCACCGTCCTTTGTCATCTCAAAACCGCCGTATCCCTCGCTATAAAAAGAATATGCCACTGTTGAGGTCTCTAACATGAAGAAACCATCCTCAACATGGTAGTCGTTAACATTGGTAGCCTTGGCAGCACGTTCGTCCAAAGCATCCACCAACTGACCCGGAGTACACTGCAACTGAGCTGCCACCTCACTTAGTTTAAAATCGACATCAATTCCCTCTCTCCAATCAAAGCGCTGAACATCGTGAACGTCAGCAGAGAACTGTGCCTTCATGCCGAGCGATGTCAGCATCATGACACTCAATAAAAAAGTAAACATTCTTTTCATAAGCATCTCATTATTAGTGTTAGTTATAAAGATTGATTTTCGGTGTCAAAGTTACAATTTATTATTGAAACAACCAAATATTTTTGCCATTATTTCTAATAAGCAGACAAAATGTAACAGAATCGTAACACGTTTTCTTTCCTCAGGTCGGAGATTATGCGTAACTTTGCAGCGCATAAAGAAATAGAATATGATAGGATTATTTGACTGGATGGACGAAACGACACGACAGACGTTCTTCATCACATTTACATTGTTAGGCTCGTTAGCCCTGTTGGTTTTTGGTATGAAAATGATGAGCGAGACGCTCCAAAAGATGGCAGGACCAGGATTGCGACATGTTTTGGGACGCATGACCACCAACCGCTTCACAGGCATGCTAACGGGTGTGGTAGTTACCAGCGCAGTGCAGAGTTCTACCGCAACAACCGTGATGACGGTATCGTTTGTCAACGCAGGACTGCTGACCCTCGCTCAGGCCATCAGCGTCATCATGGGAGCCAATATCGGCACCACGCTCACAGCTTGGATCATGTCGGCTGGATTCTTGTCATTCAACGTGACAGACTTCGTGTGGCCCGCATTCGTGTTGGCGCTCATACTGATATACAGGAAACGCCAAGCCAATCTCGGATATTTCCTCTTCGGCATCGCATTCATGTTCCTCGGCTTAGGAACACTTCGTCAGACAGGCACCGATATGCGATTAGGCGAACAGCAGGCCGTGCTCGATTTCTTCGCCTCGTTCGATCCCCAAAGCTACCTTACCACCTTATTATTTTTATTGATAGGTGGAGTTCTGACCATGTGTGTCCAGTCGTCTGCAGCCGTAATGGCCATTACGATGATTCTATGTTCGAGCGGAGCACTCCCCATCTATCAGGGTATCGCATTGGTGATGGGTGAGAATATCGGCACAACCGTCACCTCGAACCTCGCCGCCCTGACCGCCTCGACCCAAGCACGCCGCGCAGCCTTTGCTCACATGTTTTTCAACCTCTTTGGCGTGTGCTGGATGATGATTGTGTTCCATCCGTTCGTCGATATGGTCTGCAACCTTGTGGGCTACGACACTGAATTGACTCGCGAGGCAGGCGAGACATTGTTCCTGGCCAATGCAGCCAAACTGAGCATCGTGCTAGCAGCATTCCACACCTGCTTCAATGTTGCCAATACACTGATTCTCATCGGCTTCATCCCTCAGATTGAAAAGATCGTTTGTGCAGTCATCAAACCCAAGAACGCAGATAAAGGCAAGAGCGAAGACGACGACCCAACCCGTCTGGTATATATCGAAGGCGGTCTGATGCAAGCACCTGAAATCGCAGTACTGCAGGCACAGAAAGAGGTGGGCAACTACTCAGAGCGCACCACCCGCATGTTTGGCATGATTTCATCGATGCTCGAGCCAATGAAAGATGAGCAATTTGAGCAGTTGTTTGAGCGAGTGGAGAAATATGAAGGCATTTCCGACCGCATGGAAATCGAGATTGCCAACTATTTGGGGAAAGTAAGCGGTGAGCGACTGAGCGACGATACGAAAGGGAAGATACGCTCTATGATGCGCCAGATAGGCGAGATAGAAAGTATTGGCGACTCGTTCTACAACTTGGCACGTACCCTCAATCGTCAGCGTAAGCAGAAGGAGATGTTTACCGAAGGTCAGCTTCAGAACGTCCGTCAGATGATGAACCTTGTCGAGGCTGCCATCATACAGATGAACCTTGTGCTGCAAGGCAGGAAAGAAGACTACACTGTGGACGAGACCTATCGCATCGAAAACGAAATCAACCTGATGCGCGACCGACTCAAGGCCGACAACATCAATGCCATCAATGCTCGCGAGTACAGTTATGCTCTCGCAACCCACTTTTCTGACTTTATCAGCGAATGTGAACACCTTGGAGACTATATTGTTAACGTTGTAGAGGCGCGATTTGGAAAATAATTCGTACCTTTGCACCCATGAAGCAACGCATCCTGGTAGTCGACGATGAGCACGACTTGTGCGAAATTCTGCGTTTCAACCTCGAAACGGCAGGATACGAAGTCGTTGTGGCATATTCGGCAGAAGAAGTTCAAGCCCACGATGTGACTCGCTTCCAATTGATACTACTCGACGTCATGATGCCAGGCATATCGGGCTTCGAGCTGGCGAGGCAGCTCAAGTCATCAGAGCGTACAGCCGGCATCCCCATCATCTTCCTCACAGCCAAAGACACAGAAGAAGACACGTTGCACGGCTTCGAACTTGGAGCCGACGACTACGTTGCCAAACCATTTTCCCTGCGCGAAGTACTGGCTCGTGTCAAAGTGGTGTTGGGACGCAGCACCTCTCATGCCAACGAAATCCGTTTCCACAACCTCTACATGGATGTGCAGTCACGCAGAGTCACTCTCAACGGACAGGACGTAGACCTCACCAAGACAGAATTCAGCATCCTCCACCTCCTGCTGACCCATCAAGGCCATCTTTTCACCCGCAGCGAACTGATTGAGCAGGTGTGGCCGGCCGATGTAGTGGTGAGCGAACGAACAGTCGATGTGAATCTCACCCGTCTTCGTAAGAAAATCGGAGAATATGCATCATGCATTTGCAACAAAACCGGCTTTGGCTACTACTTTGAAGGAGTATGAAAAAACGTAAACTGACAGAAGGACGCAAAATGTTTCTGAGCGTGATGGTCATCTTTGCCCTCTACGCCATCTTCTTCATTCTCTTCGAAGACTACGACCGCAGCCATCTGCAGCCTTTCAACGAAGCAAGCGACTGGCACTTGCTGATATTCTCCTTCGTGGTAATGGGAGGGCTTGCCTGGCTCTTGCATCGCTATTCCCACCGTATGGACGAACGTATCAGTCGTGAGCAGACAGAGAAAGAAAACAAAATGCGCCGCGAACTCACCCACAACATTGCCCACGAACTGAAAACCCCTGTAGCCAGCATTCTGGGCTATACAGAGACCCTGCTTGAGAACCCCGACATTTCACCAGAGATGCAGAAACAGTTTCTGGAGCGTACCCATATTCAAGCCGAACGCCTCACAGCCCTGTTGAAAGACGTTTCGATGCTCAACCGCATGGACTACGCAGCCGAGCAGCTGAAATTCATGCGCGTCGATATAGCTGAACTGGTAAAGGAAATCACCCAAGAGGTATCGCTGACTTTAGCAGAAAAACACATGATACTGAAAAACTACATGCCAGAAGATATCACCATCAACGGCAACCCGATGTTGCTATACAGCATTTTCCGCAACCTGTTCGAAAATTCCATGAACTATGCAGGCGAAGGTACCCAAATCGAAATCTATGCCGAGCAGAGAGAAGACCATTGGGCATTCACCTTCAGCGACAACGGGAAAGGAATCGCTCCGCAGCACTTACCTCGCATCTTCGAACGCTTCTACCGCATCGACAAAGGGCGAAGTCGAACACTCGGAGGAACAGGACTCGGACTGGCTATCGTGAAAAATGCTGTAAAGATGCACGAAGGCACTATCGAGGCACGCGAAAGAGAAGGAGGCGGCCTCACGTTCCTCTTCACACTGCATAAATAAGGAGTTAGAGAAGTTAGAGAAGTTAGAGAAGTTAGAGAAGGGAATAGCAAAAGACATCTCCTATCGAATAAAAATGCCTCAATTGACTCATTTTGCATCCAAAATATTTGTTTTTTCAACCAAAAAATCGTATCTTTGCAAAGTAAATGAAGATCCCCTAAAATCGTCTTAACCATGTAGGTTTATTTCGAATCTAACAGACAGCAAGAAAGTCTAGGTCAACACTAAGACAACTCTATGTCAACTCTATACCAACTCTATGGTACCTCATAGGTACCGAAGGGGTATCAAAGAGGTTCCTCATATGTCTCTCTAATCCACCTCTCAGGTTTCGCTATACGCTCTCATATACAATAGGTTAGAGATAAGCATGAGAAGGGTGAGAGGTGATAGTAAGGACGATTGGAGTTAAGTAATAATAACAAATCAATACGAATATGGCAAAGAATAAAGGAGAACAGATCAGCGGTGCTATAGGTGATGTCATCTATAGTTCGTGGAAAGGGCGTGCGTATGTGAAGCGTCGTCCCGAATCGGTAGCCAATCCAAGGACAGAGAAACAACAGAGCCATCGCAATGGATTTGGTGCGCTCTCCCGCCTTTCTTCAGCCATGAAGGAAGGTCACAAGATAGGGCTTCATGCCTGGGCAGTGAGAGAAAAACTCGATACTTTTAGTGCTTTCAAGAAAATCAATAAAAACTGCTATAGTGCAGATGGAATCGACTATGCTCGCGTTTGCATCAGTCGTGGGTCAGTTGGGCGCTCATACGTCACCTCAGCAAAAGTAGATAATCAAGGAGTGGTTCATGTCACGTTCCACAGCAATACGACACCTGAAAACCAATACGACCAGTTCTTTCTCTTTGTCTGCTGTCCCGACCAGCGCGAAGGCCGTTGTGCAGCCCCAGTTGCACGCACAGCAGGCGAAGTGCATGCCTCCATCCCAGCAGAATGGATGGGCCACCCACTCCATTTATACGCCTTTATGAAAGCAGAGAAAGGTAATCGCACCTCCGACTCTGACTACGTAGGGCAATTCTGCACAAGCGAGTAAGTGTGGAGCCAAGTAACAATTGACTCCTTCGAAGACAAATTGCGCCTCGGAATTAATAATAAATTCTAATTTATTTTGCAGTTCGCTTAACTATTGTTATTTTTGCAAACAAAACCTCATGATGTCATGAAACTATTACTTCTCACCTCAGCCTTTGCCTTGATGGCATCCGTAGGCACCTATGCCCAGAAAACAGTTGTTTGGGAGAAACCAGTCGTTGGATATTCTCAGTACAACTATTTTGAGATTCAGAAAGTTGAATTGGCGAAGGACAGGACATCGCTCTACATGTCTGTCACTTACCCGTCAGATGCATGGTTCCGTTTCTCGCCTCAAAGCTATATTGAGGCAGACGGGAAACGCTATGGCATCACAGGGAGTGACAGCATCGAATTGGGCAAAGAGGAATACACCTCACCTCAAACCATGAAGAAAGAGTTTGTGCTTCACTTTAAGCCGATACCTCAAAAGACGAAGATTTTCGACATGCTGGAAAGCACGCAGAAAGGCGATTTCACTTTCTTCTACATTCATCCGAGTGACTATACGATTCCTGAGACGCCTGTGCCTGAAGATTTCCGTACCGACGATTCTGAAGACGATGTGTTGCCGAAAAAAGTGTTCAGCGAGGAACCTGCTGTTGTCCATTTCAAGGCGCTGAACTACAAGAAAGGTATGGATGCCGAGATTCGAACAGTATTTTTTGACATCACCAATCCCAATTCATACAACGATTACTTCTTCAATTTGGATGATGAAGGCTGTGCCAATTTCAGTTGGAAGGTGTATTACCCCACACGTATGCAGTTTGAAATTCCATCCGCAGAAGGGTCATCTTTTGCCATTCTTATAGTTGCTCCGGGCAAAGAGGTCACCGTCTTGCTGGACATGTTGCGTGACGACAGATACCCCAACAGCAAGGTGATTGGATATAAAGGTTATATGGCCAAGTGGATGAATGGCGAGTTTGAAAAAAAGGTCATGAATAGAACGGAAAGACGCAAAATTTTTCCCAGTTATCCCGATTCATACGAGCAGTATAAAACCGTTGATGACCTTGCAACACTCCACGATTCCCTGATGCTTGCCTTTGATCAAAGTTTTGCTGAGTTACAACAATTTCCCGATGTGGTGAAATGGATGTACGTGGACCGGGAACTGCGTTTTTTCTGCATTTTAGCAGAAGAATGTCCTGCACTCTTCAATACCCAAGAGTTCCGTGACTACATCTTCCGTACACGTCCCAAATGTTTATTCAGCGACAACGGACAAGTTGGCTTCGACCTCAAAGACGTGATGAAACTCTTTGCTGGCTCTAAGGTAAAAGGTGCAGGCCCCGACCTGCTCCGATTCATCAATGCGATGTCAGAACTGAACAGCGGAATTTTCAATCCCAAACCGCTGCTTGATGATCCCAACCTCTCACGGCTTTACGACCAGAAACGGCAAGAATTGACAGTCAAAGTCAGCCAACAAAAAGAAGGACTGGCAGAGAATATCCACTATTTGGAACTGACAGAAGTGGCACCAGAGAACACGCTTCAGTTCCTGCTCGACCGCTACAAAGGCAAGACCGTCTTTATCGACCTATGGGCAACCTGGTGTGTACCATGCATCCAAGGACAGAAGGCAATGGAACCCGTGAAGCAGGAACTGAAGGATAAGGACATCGTGTATCTCAATATCACATATTCCACCTCTCCGTTCGACGATTGGAAAGAGATGGTGAAGACCATCCCTGGCGAGCACTACTATCTCTCGCCACAGCAATTCAAGGCATTAGGAGACCTCTATCAGTCGGGAGGTTCTATTCCCACCTACGCCATCTATAACTCCAAAGGCGAACTTGTATACAAATGTGTCGGGTTCGGAGGGGTCGAACCGCTGAAGGAAGGGCTGATAAAAGCTACTTTAAGGTAATCATGAGGTAAAGTAGAGATAAAGGCATCACTTTTTCCTGAATTTGTTTTTTCGTTTCAAAGAAACGTTGTATATTTGCAGCAACAAAAGATCATCTCAAATGAAGTATATGAAAAGATTTGCTTTCTTTTTAATCGTTGCGCTTGCCTTGTTTTCAACAATCGGCAACTACAATGGCGCAAGTGCTCATGCGACCAACTCGCCCAACAATACTCAAGCTCAAGACTCAATGGTACTTGGCAAACTCTATTTCGTCAATCTCAAAGAGGGAGAACGGCCTATCATGACGGGCTTGAGCCTATTCGGCAACCGTTGTGGCACCGAAGCTTTCAATAGCAAACCTTACGCAGCTGAAGGTATCCGTTCCGTTTTTGAACTTGATGAATGGATTGAGTTCCATCTAGAAACAAATGCGGTGACAGGCATCAAAGTGATGGTGTTCCAACACAAGGCTGACCAAGGATTTTACTTGAAGAATGCTTTGAATGACGAGACTCCTGGTTATATTCAAGAATGTGAGTTGAACAAAGATCCTGATGCAGAAGAGACTGATTTTTGGGGTTCCTTCTACCTTCATCCCGAAGAAGTTAACCCAGGCTACTATGACTTTGTTTTTATCTACAACAAGAAGGTCTTTGCCATCATGGCGACTCGATTTTATAAACCCGGAGAAATAGACAAGAAACCAGATTCGGAGTTAGAAAAACTAATGGCACAACGTATCAACCAATAATTGATTTTTTTAACAAACAAAGATAATTGGTCTTAGGCATCCTCGCATCCTGGGAATTATTGGTATTTTATTATCAACTTTAGGAGGATTATTGTTGTTATTCATCTTCCTATCTATGACCTGCTCATAAAATCAAATCCATTCCTCACTTTTACGTGCTTGGTATCATCATCAGATAGCAGAAAACAGAGATATATAGGTGTGTGGTTTTTCTCTTTTGAGAAAAAAACAGGCTTTTATTTGGTGGATAGAAATAAAAGATGTATCTTTGTAGCCTCAAACATACGCGCACGCTTGTGCGCGATACGAACTATGGAATAAATTAAGACAATAATATGGAAAGAACTTGGAGATGGTTTGGCAAGAAGGATAAGATTACGCTTGCCATGTTGAGACAAATTGGAGTCGAGGGTATCGTCACAGCTTTGCACGATGTACCGCTTGGCGAAGTATGGACACGTGAGAAGATTCGCGACCTGCGCGAATATATCGAGAGTTATGGTATGCGCTGGAGCGTTGTAGAGAGCCTTCCTGTGGTTGAGACCATCAAGTACGGAGGTCCTGATCGTGACCACCAGATTGAGGTCTATAAGCAGTCGCTGCGCAACCTCTCGGCAGAGGGCATCCATTGCATCTGCTACAACTTCATGCCCGTATTGGACTGGGCACGCACAGATTTGCTGCATACGAACCCAAACGGCTCGACAAACCTTTATTTCAACTACGCTGAGTTTGCCTACTTCGACATCTATATCCTGAAGCGTCCAGGTGCTCGCGAGGAATGGAGCAAGTTCCAGTTCCCTGCTGGCTGGGGCGAGGGACGAAGTGTCCTTGCAGAGGCAGAAGAACTTGCTAAGACGATGACTCCAGAGAAAGAGCATCAGCTGGTAGAGACCATCATCATCAAGACACAGGGCTTCGTGAGCGGCAACTTCAGTGAGAACGACGAGGCTCCTATTCAGAAGTTCCGTGATTTCCTCGACCTGTACAAGGGTATCGACAAGGCTCAGTTGCGCCAGAACATGAAGTACTTCCTCGAGGCCATCATGCCTGTGTGCGAGGAGTGCAACATGAACATGTGTGTACACCCCGACGACCCACCAATCGAGGTGCTGGGTCTGCCACGTATCGTACGCACAGAGGAGGACATCCAGTGGTTCCTCGATGCTGTACCCAACAAGCATAACGGACTGACGTTCTGTGCAGGTTCACTGAGTGCAGGTGCCTATAACGACGTAGTTGAGATGGCGAAGAAGTTTGCATCGCGCACCCACTTCGTTCATTTGCGTTCATGCCACATCTTCCCTAACGGGGACTTCACAGAGGCTTCGCACTTGGGTGGACGTGCTGATATCGTAGAACTATGTCGTATTTTCGAAAAGGAGAATCCACAGCTACCTATGCGTGTGGATCATGGAATGACTTTTACAGACGAACCTGGCGGTATTATGGACGAAAGCAGTCACGGCCATAATGCAGGCTATACACTTTTGGGACGCATGTTCGCAATGGGACAGGTGCAAGGCATCCTAGCTACAGTGGACAGAGAATTGGGCATCGAATACAAACAGCCTGGATTCTTTGATTAAAAAAAACAGATTACTCAGAATACTCAGATTATTCAGATCATTATGAAGTTAAACGACATATTTAGCGGTCAGTTAAATGCCGCAGAGTGGGAGCAGAAGGGTTATGAGCTTCCAAAGTTTGATATTGCAAAAGTTCGCGAGAAGACCGCCAAGGAACCTACATGGGTACACTTCGGAGGCGGCAACATCTTCCGTGCCTTCCCGGCCGCCATCCTGAACGATGCGCTGAACACAGGCAAATACGATCGTGGTGTGATTGTGGCAGAGACCTTCGACTTTGAGGTCATCGACAAGGCGTATGCGCCCTACAACAACCTGTCGCTCTGCGTGAACCTTTGTTCTGACGGCAGCATCGAAAAGAAGGTGATTGCCTCAGTGACAGAAGCCCTGAAGGCCGACCCACAATTCCCCGACTGGAACCGACTGGTGGAGATCTTCAAGAAACCTTCACTCCAGATGATTTCGTTCACTATCACAGAGAAAGGTTATACGTTCAACGAAGCAGACTTAGCCCGTGGACTGAAGCCCGTATTTGCTATGGGTAAAGTCACAGCCCTGCTTTATGAACGTTTCAAGGCAGGCGAACTGCCTCTCACGGTGCAAAGTATGGACAACTGCTCACACAATGGCGACAAGGTGAAAGCAGGTGTGATGGCCTACGCAGAGCGCTGGGCGAAGGACGGACTGGTACCTGAGGCATTCTTGGCATACCTGAAAGATGAGAAGAAAATCACCTTCCCTTGGTCGATGATCGACAAGATTACCCCTCGCCCACATGTGAAAGTAAAGGAAATGCTCGCAGCAGACGGCTTCGAAGACAACGACTATATCGAGACAGAGAAGCACACCTTCACAGCTCCATTCGTGAATGCAGAGGAAGTGCAGTATCTGGTCATTGAAGACAATTATACCAACGGACGTCCACCACTCGACTTAGGTGGTGCACTCTATACCACACGGGAGACAGTGGACAAGGTAGAAACGATGAAGGTGACAACCTGTCTGAATCCACTCCACACAGCGATGGCTCTCTATGGCTGTATGCTTGGTTATACACTTATCTCGGCAGAGATGGCTGATGAGGATTTGCGTCCATTCATCCAGAAAATCGGCTATATGGAAGCTATGCCAGTAGTGGTAGATCCAGGTGTGTTGAACCCCTACGAATTTATCGGCGCCGTTATCAACCGCCGTCTGCCCAACCCCTTCATGCCTGATGCCCCACAGCGTATTGCATGCGACACCAGCCAGAAGTTGCCTATCCGCTTTGGCGAGACATTGAAGAAATATGTGGCTCGTGGATTGGACAAGTCAAACCTCATACTTATTCCTCTCACCCTCGCAGGCTATGCCCGCTATCTGAAAGGCATCAAAGACGACGGTACCCCATTCGAATGTTCACCAGACCCAATGCTCGAGGAAATGCAAGCCATTGTAGCACCATTGGAAATAGGGAAAGCCGATCAAGACTGGAGCCCTCTGAAACAGCTGTATTCACGTAAGGACGTATTCGGACTCGACCTCTACGAGGCAGGCTTGGGCGAACAGATTGAAGGTATGGTGAAGGAACTCTATGCAGGTCCAGGAGCAGTTCGCAAGACACTACATAAATATGTTTCAGCAAGATAACAGAAAAATGAAGTTTTTTAAGGTTATTATGGGAATTGCGTTGGTGTGTATGCTAATGTGTGCATGTGACACCTCGCTCCAGAGGAAACACTTGGTTGGCAAGTGGACACAGGTGAATATCGAAAGTAGAATAGCTGACGGAGAGCCTGAAGAGACTGATGAGACTGCCGTGTGGACCTTCATGAACGACTCGACTTACACCATTGAGGACGAAGAGCAGATAGAAACAGGACGTTGGAGCCTGGAAGACAGCGTGCTGACTTTGTTGGCAATCAATGATGTCGACAGCCTAGTGACCAGCTACGAGATCATCCTCTGTCAGAACGACTCGCTCGTCCACTGTTCAGAAGAAGAGTCGGACTATGGTATCATCACAGAAACAACCACATTAATTAGAAGCGAATGATAGCAGACATTATCAGTCCCCAACTACCGCAATACGCCACCTTTCAGGATTGGCTGCAAGACACAAGTTACATTGAGATGATTGTCAAAGGTCTGCTCATTGGTATCATCGCGTCAGCACCTATGGGACCTGTTGGCATCCTTTGTATCCAACGTACCCTGAACAAAGGGCGCTGGGAAGGGTTTGCTACAGGTGTCGGCGCATCATTATCAGACATTATCTATGCCATCATTACAGGTTTCGGACTGAAATTCGTCATAGATATCATCGAAGACCCAGTCATCGCATTGTGGCTAAAGACGATTGGTGGAATCTTGCTCTTTCTCTTCGGCATATACACATTTATGTCGAAACCCAAAGAAACAGTGAAGGCTGTGAAACGCAACAAGGGAACCTTGCTACAGAACTTCCTGACAGGATTCGCTGTTACAGTATCGAACCCGCTGATTATCTTCCTGTTTGTTGCTACTTTCGCCATGTTTACCTTCATCATTGTGGAGAACTTCATCGCCCAAATGGTTGGATACCTATTCATTGTTGTTGGTGCCCTGCTATGGTGGTATGTGCTGACATGGTTGGTAGACAAGGTGCGCAACAACTACAACATGCGCATCATTTGGATTATCAACAAAACTATTGGCATCGCAGTAATGATAGGTGCAGTCCTCATGATATTATATACTGTTACTGGTCACGCAATTGACTTGAGTGAATTCAGATTCCCTTTCAACGAATAAGTATGAACGAACAAGAAATACAAAAACGCAGAACCTTTGCCATCATCAGCCACCCAGACGCAGGAAAGACTACGCTGACAGAAAAACTATTGCTATTTGGTGGTCAAATCCAGGTGGCAGGGGCTGTAAAATCTAACAAAATCAAGAAGACAGCCACCTCGGACTGGATGGATATAGAGAAACAACGCGGTATCTCTGTCTCTACGTCTGTGATGGAATTCGACTATAAAAACTACAAGGTCAACATTCTCGACACTCCTGGTCACCAAGACTTTTGCGAGGACACCTTCCGCACACTGACAGCAGTAGATTGTGCCATCATCGTTATCGATGGTGCTAAAGGTGTGGAGGCACAGACACGCAAGTTGATGACAGTATGCCGTATGCGTAAGACACCAGTCATCGTGTTCATCAACAAGATGGACCGTGAAGGTCGTGACCCATTCGACTTGCTTGACGAAGTGGAGTCGGAATTGCAAATCAAGGTACGTCCTCTCTCATGGCCAATCAACCAAGGACAACGGTTCAAGGGAGTTTATAACATCTATGAGCAGAACTTAAACCTCTTCACGCCCAACAAACAAGTAGTGACAGAAAAAGTAGAGGTGGACATCAACACCCCTGCGCTCGATGAGTATGTAGGTGAAAGCGATGCCACTAAACTTCGTGAAGATCTCGACCTCATTGAGGGTGTTTATCCCGAATTCGATGTCAACACCTACCTAAGTGGAGAGATAGCTCCTGTATTCTTTGGTTCAGCCCTCAACAACTTTGGTGTACAAGAGTTGCTGGATTGTTTTGTAGAAATAGCCCCAAGTCCTCGTCCCACACAGGCGGAAGAAAGATTGGTAGAACCCACAGAACCCAAGTTCACTGGTTTCATTTTCAAGATTACAGCCAACATCGACCCCAACCATCGTTCATGTACCGCTTTCTGTAAGGTATGCTCTGGTAAGTTTGTCAGAAATGCGCCTTACCAGCATATCCGTCAAGGAAAAACAGTGCGATTCTCCTCTCCTACCCAATTCATGGCGCAGAAAAAGAGCACCATCGAGGAAGCATATCCTGGCGATATTGTTGGTCTGCCCGATAATGGAATTTTCAAGATTGGCGACACCCTTACAGAGGGTGAGCAGTTGCATTTCAAAGGACTTCCGAGTTTCTCACCTGAGATGTTCAAATATATCGAGAATGCTGACCCAATGAAAACCAAACAGTTGGCAAAAGGTATCGATCAATTGATGGACGAAGGTGTGGCACAGATGTTTATCAACCAGTTCAATGGCCGTAAACTCATTGGCACTGTAGGACAACTCCAGTTTGAAGTCATTCAGTATCGATTGGAGAATGAGTACAATGCGCAATGTCGTTGGGAACCGGTCAGTCTGTACAAAGCATGCTGGATAGAAAGTGATGACGATGCCGAGTTGGAGGCATTCAAGAAGCGAAAGTACCAATATATGGCAAAAGACAGAGATGGTCGAGATGTATTTTTGGCTGATTCCAACTACGTGCTTCAAATGGCACAGCAGGATTTCAAGCATATAAAATTCCATTTCACCAGCGAGTTTTGAAAGGGTTCTCCCAGTCATTCCAAAATAGGAAGGGAGGATGAAGAATAATAAAAGAAAATGTTACAAGACGAAGTTAAGAAAGCAGTAGAAGTGATGCGACAGGGAGGGGTCATCCTCTACCCTACTGATACTGTGTGGGGTATCGGCTGCGATGCCACCAATCCAGAGGCAGTAAAGCGTGTATATGAAATCAAGCGACGTGACGACAGCAAAGCCCTGATTTGTCTGGTCGATAGCGATGCACGCCTGTCAAGATATGTACGCAATGTGGCGGATGTCACATGGGATATGATTGAGATGGCAGAAAAACCTCTTACCATCATCTTTGACCAAGCTATCGGACTGGCTCCCAATCTACTAGCAGAAGATGGTAGCATCGGAATGCGAATCACTAAGGAAACATTTTCAAAGGAACTCTGCTTTAGGTTTCAAAAACCTATCGTATCAACTAGTGCCAACATTAGCGGCGAACCTACGGCGCGAACATTCGACGAGATATCAGACGAAATCAAGAACGCAGTAGACTACGTAGTGAAATATAATCGTCAATGTAAAGAGAAACATAAACCATCGAGTATCATTAAGATTGATGCAAGTGGAAAGTTCCAAATCATCAGAGAATAATTACATACTTAGCATAGCAAAATGAAATACTCACTCATCAGACGAGAAGCAAATATCATCCACAATATCACAGAGTGGATCAAAGGCGATCATACCAATCACCAGATTGTGTTGATGCTCAGTCTGATTGTGGGTCTGTGCTCAGGATTGGCAGCATTCATTTTGAAATATTTGGTAGAGGAAATCAAACATCTGCTTACGAACCAGTTCAACCTTTCTGAAACCAATGGTTTGTACATGCTCTACCCAGCTATTGGTATCTTGATTACAGCATTGTTTGTGAAGTATGTTGTGAAGGACGACATCAGTCACGGTGTCACCAAAATTCTTTATGCCATCTCTCGCAAGCGAGCACGCATTAAGGGTCATAATCGTTGGACTAGTATCGTTGCCAGTTCCATTACTATTGGATTTGGAGGTTCAGTAGGAGCAGAGGCCCCTATTGTACTGACAGGTTCTGCCTTTGGTTCAAATTTAGGAAAACGATTCAACATGCCCCAAAACACGGTCATGTTGTTAGTAGGTTGTGGTGCTGCAGGTGCCGTAGCAGCCATCTTCAAAGCACCTATTGCAGGCGTGATGTTTGTGTTGGAAGTACTGATGCTCGACTTGAATATGGCATCCCTTCTCCCCCTGCTTGTCACCTGTCTTACCTCTGTTTGTGTGTCATACGCGCTCTATGGCACTGATTCGATGTTCTCATTCAATCTTGACAAGGCATTCACCATCGATATCATCCCTGGCTGTATTCTCTTAGGGATTCTATGCGGATTGGTTTCGCTCTATTTCACTCGCTCGATGAATTGGTTTGAGGGCATCTTTGGCAAACTCGCAAAACCTTGGAAGAAATTCCTTGTAGGAGCAAGCGTATTGGGTGTTCTCATCTTTTTCTTCCCTGCGATGTATGGCGAGGGCTACGATGTGATTTCGCAATTAATCAACAATGCCCATCCTGATACAATCATGCACAACACCTTGTTCTATGGTAGCAATACGCTGTTGCTCTATCTGGGATTGGTATTGCTGCTGAAGGTATTTGCTACGACAGCCACCAATGGTGCAGGAGGTTGTGGAGGAGTATTTGCTCCATCATTGTTCCTCGGCTGTATTGCAGGATTCATTTTTGCTAACCTTTGGGACCAGACACTGGGCCTGGAATTAGGCAACAATGGATTTTTGTCCTCCAAGAACTGTGCCCTTTATGGTATGGCAGGCTTGATGTCTGGCGTCATGCACGCCCCGCTGACAGGCATCTTCCTTATTGCAGAGCTGACAGGCGGCTATGAACTATTTGTTCCCCTGATGATTGTATCAGTTATGTCCTATCTTACCATCAACACCTTCGAGCCTCACAGCATCTATGCCATGCGGTTGGCACGAAAAGGCCAGTTAATCACTCACGATAAGGATCAAGCCATCCTAACCATCATCAATCTGGAATCACAGATAGAGACTGACTATAAAACGTTCACACCCGATATGGATCTCGGAAAGATGGTATCAGTCATATCTAAAGCGCATCGCAATATCTTCCCTGTGATAGATCAAAATGGTGTCTTTCTTGGGGTAGTCACACTCGACTCCATCCGAAAATATATTTTCCGCCCCGAATTGTATCACCAGTTCACTGTCACATCGTTCATGAAAGATCCTCCTGCGCTCTTGAACACGAACGATACCCTGAAGATTGCAACTGAGAAATTCGACGAGACTCAAGCGTGGAACCTTCCTGTAGTCAACGATGAGCATCAATTCCTTGGGTTTGTATCACGATCTGGCCTATTCAATTCATATCGAGAAGTACTCGTGAACTTCTCTGCAGAATAATCATAACAGGCCAATGGGTCCTATATTATATAATAAGGTGTATGAAGAAAGAAGAACTAAGAATCGTATATATGGGAACTCCCGATTTTGCGGTCGAGAGTCTTAAATGCCTTGTAGAAGGCGGATACAATATTGTAGGTGTCATCACGATGCCAGATAAGCCTATGGGGCGTCACGGAAGTGTACTCCAACCGAGTCCTGTTAAGGCATATGCTATAGAACATGGTCTGAATGTATTGCAGCCAGCCAAACTCAAGGATGAGGCATTCGTCGAAGAGCTACGTTCGCTCCATGCCGACCTGCAGATTGTGGTAGCCTTCAGAATGCTGCCAGAAATTGTATGGAACATGCCACGTTTGGGCACCTTCAATCTCCATGCTTCCTTACTACCGCAATATCGTGGTGCTGCCCCACTTAATTGGGCAATTATCAATGGCGAGACAGAGACAGGTATCACTACTTTCTTCCTAAAACATGAAATTGATACAGGAAAGATAATTCAGCAAGTACGCATACCCATCGAAGATAGCGACAACGTAGGCATAATACACGATAAACTTATGGTGTTAGGAGGTAAATTAGTCACAGAGACGGTCGACAACATCCTCGCAGACAACATTCACCCTGTTGAGCAGAGCATGCTAGTTGCTTCTTCTGAAGAACTAAAACCGGCACCAAAGATATTCCGTGAGACCTGCCGCATCGACTGGCAACAAAAGAACACGAAGCAAATATACGACTTCATTCGAGGTCTCAGTCCCTATCCCTCCGCATGGACAGAACTGCATACAAACGAGAAAACCATAGAAGTAAAAATATACGAAGCCACAAAAGAGACATCTGGCAATTCAGGAAACATCGGGGACCTCATCACAGATGGGAAATCCTACCTCAAAGTCAGGACATCTGATGGCTATATTAGCATCCAAACATTACAACTCTCAGGAAAGAAAAAAATGGCTGTAAGTGATTTCTTAAGAGGGTTTAAATACGAAAACGGGATGCGAATGTGTTAAAAATAACAGGAAATCAGCATTTTTTATTGTTTTTTCTTGCATATTTGCCAAATCTTGTGTTAATTTGCAATCGATTTTGAGAACTTTCATATAATTACGAACTAAAAAACAAGTATTGCCTATCGAAGAAACATTACGCTAATAACAACCGTCAGTCAATGCAGTGTTGACCACAACGTGTGATGAGACTGACCCTAAACAGAGCATAATGAATAATTTGAAAACACTTACCGATGAAGTATTGGTAAGACTTTACGTAGAAGGCAATCATGAGGCATTCAACGTTTTGTTGAATCGTTATGAAAGTAAGGTTTTTTCATATATAGCTTATATTGTACGCAACAACGATGTAGCTGAGGATTTGTTTCAGGATACATTCATGCGTGTAGTAGCTACACTTAAAAATGGCAAATATGCTGAGCAACAGAAGTTCAGCGCATGGCTTATGCGTATCACACACAATATTTTAGTTGATTACTTCCGTCAGCTAAACAATGAAAAGAATATCTCAAATGACGAGAATGAGGTTGACTTGTTCAACGACATCAAACTGGCTGATGAGAATAATGTCGAGAATCAGATTATACAAATGCAGAACCTCAATGGTCTACAGCAAATCATCAAGATGCTGCCCGACAATCAGCAGCAAATCATCGACCTGCGTTTCTACCAAGATATGAGTTTCAAGGAAATTGCCGCTAAACTCAACTGTAGTATTAATACCGCGTTGGGCAGAACACGTTATGCATTAATTAACCTACGAAAACTTGCTGTTGCACACAATGTCAGCTTGGCTTCATAACTCAATCATAATTGCTACACGTTTAAATAATATTTACCCATTCACTGACTTAAAGCGCAATTTTTGACTCTTTTTTGTAAAAAAAACGAGAAGAAATGAAAAAAAAGGTTGTTTGCGATAACAACGTATCGAAAAACGTCGTAACTTTGCACCGGTTTTAGAAAGCAAATGATTGTTTAACAATTTAAATTACAAAAAAATGAAGAAGCTTTTAGTTGCATTCGTTGCAGTTGTTGCTGTTTCTTTCGCATCTTGTGTTAATGGTAACACTGAGGCTACCGCTACAGACAGCACTGAAGTTGAGACTGTTGTTGAAGAAGAAGTAGTTGACACTACTGCTTGTGACACCACAGCAAATGATACAATTGCTGAATAATTAACTACACAACGAATTGCATTTAGGTTTTACACCTAATTGAGAGAATTGAAACCTGGAGACATTGTCAACAGGTTTTTTTGTTTTATTTTTTAATCTTCCCATGTCCTGCATCTACGTTCACATACCATTCTGCAAAAGCCGCTGTATCTACTGCGACTTCTTTTCCACCACCCAGTTAGAACTGCGTAATCAATATGTGGATGCAGTATGCAAGGAAATAGCCCTCACACAACAGTATCTGAATGGTGACACGATTCATTCTATCTACTTTGGAGGAGGTACTCCATCACAGTTATCGGCTATGCAAATAAGTCACATACTCGATACCATCTCCCAACACCACCCCGTGACGAATGATTGCGAAATAACCATTGAAATGAACCCCGACGATGTCACACCAACTTATGTGGACGAGTTACTACCCTTACCTATCAACCGCATCAGCCTCGGTATCCAATCATTTCATGATGCTACTTTGCAGTTTATCCATCGAAGACATACTGCCCAAGAAGCCATCAATGCTGTACTACTATTACAAGCCAACGAATATGAAAACATCAGCATCGACCTAATGTTCGGATTCCCTGGAGAAACACTTAACGATTGGCTAAACGACATCAGCCAAGCCCTGCAACTCAACATACAACATCTTTCTGCTTATTCGCTTATGTATGAGGAAGGCACCCAACTCTATGAATTGCTTACCTCTCACCACATTCAGGAAATCGAAGATGAGTACTCACGCGACATGTACAGCCTGCTCATGGAAAAAATGCAAGATGCAGGATTTGAGCACTATGAGATATCCAATTTTGCCAAACCTAATTACTATTCACGCCATAACTCAAGCTATTGGAACAACACCCATTACTTAGGACTAGGCGCAGGTGCACATTCCTATAACGGCACAAGCAGGCAAAGCAATGTCTGCGACCTCAAAAAATATATCGATGGCATCAACCAAAAGCATCCTGTCATTGATATTGAAATGCTAACTAAAGACCAACAATACAATGAGATGGTGATGACCAGACTACGTACCAGTAAAGGACTTCAGATGGATACCATCAAGCATCTGTTTGGTAACGACTACTACCAACATCTCATTCAGGCAGCTATACCTTATTATAATTTAGGATTGTTAAAAAACACAGATGGCAATCTGATTCTTACCCCTAAAGGGATCTACATTTCAAACGACATCATAGCCTCACTTTTCGTCTAACCATTTACGCAATTTCATCCACATTTCCCCCTCCTTTTCATTACATTTTACCGCTTACTGACACGTTTTTGATAAAAAGTTTGACATTATTCAAAAAATAGTAATGTCAGTTCAGTTTTTTTTCGTAACTTGCAGCTCCAAATTCTGAGCCACCCTCGGAAATTTGGAAAAAACCTAACAAGATAACATACAATCTTAATATTTACAAACATGAAAGTTTATAAGACTAACGAAATCAAAAACATTACCATCTTAGGTAATGACGGTGCAGGTAAAACTACCTTGACCGAGACCTTACTTTTCGAAGCAGGTGCGATCAGTCGCCGCGGACGTATTTCACAGAAAAACACCGTGAGCGACTATTTCCCAGTAGAACAGGAATATGGCTACAGCGTATTCTCAACAGTATTCCACACAGAGTGGAATGGTAAGAAACTCAATTTCATTGACAGTCCAGGTGCTGATGACTTCGCAGGTGCAGCAATGGCAGCTTTATCTGTAACAGACACTGCTGTAATATTGCTCAACGGCTCTGCAGGTGTAGAAGTAGGTACTCAGAACCACTTCCGCTATACAGAGAAACTTGGAAAGCCTTGTATCTTCCTTGTAAACCAACTCGACCATGAGAAGTGTGACTTCCATAGTTGTGTGGAGCAGTTGCAAGACCTCTACGGCAGCAAGGTCGTACAGGTACAGTATCCTTTGAACGAAGGTCCTAACTTCAACGCCCTCATCGACGTATTGCTCATGAAGAAATATTCATGGAAGCCAGAAGGAGGTGCACCAACAATCGAGGACATCCCTGCAGAAGAAATGGACAAGGCTCAAGAATTGCATCGCCAGTTGGTTGAAGCTGCTGCCGAGAACGACGAGAGTCTGATGGAGAAATTCTTTGAAAGCGAAGAACTTACTGAGGACGAATGTCGTGAGGGAATCCGCAAGGGTTTGGCAAGTCGTGGCATGTTCCCTGTATTCTGCGTATGTGCAGCTAAAGACATGGGTGTACGCCGTATGATGGAATTCCTCGGCAATGTCGTACCATTCGTAGATGAAATGCCAGAAGTTGAGGCAACCAACGGAACAGTTGTTAAACCAGATCCAAATGGTCCTACTGCACTCTATTTCTTCAAGACTGCAAATGAGCCACATATCGGTGGTGTACAATATTTCAAGGTACTGAGCGGTTCTGTACATGAAGGTGACGACCTCACCAACTCAGACCGAGGAAGCAAGGAGCGTATTGCACAGTTGTTTGTCTGCGCAGGTTCCAATCGCACAAAAGTTGAAGAACTTGTAGCTGGCGACATCGGCTGTACAACCAAACTGAAGGACGTACGTACAGGCAACACCCTCGTAGGTAAGGATTGCGACTGGAAGTTCAATCTCGTGAAGTATCCAGAGCCTAAGTATATCCGTGCCATCAAGGCAGAAAATGAATCAGATACAGAAAAGATGATTTCTGCTATCCAAAAGATGGCTCAGGAAGATCCGACATGGGTTATCGAGCAGAGCAAGGAACTGAAGCAGACACTCATTAAGGGTCAGGGCGAATTCCATCTCCGCACACTCAAATGGCGTTTGGAAAACAACGAAAAGATTAAGATCAATTACGGAGAGCAGAAGATTCCTTATCGTGAGACAATCACTAAGGCAGCTCGTGCCGACTATCGTCACAAGAAGCAGTCAGGTGGTGCTGGTCAGTTCGGAGAAGTACACCTGATCGTAGAGCCATACGCTGAAGGAATGCCTGAACCAACTCTCTATAAATTCAATGGTCAGGAATACAAGATGACCATCAAGGGTAAGGAAGAGGTTGACCTCGAATGGGGTGGCAAGTTTGTATTCTACAACTCTGTTGTTGGTGGAGCCATCGATACTCGTTTCCTGCCTGCTATCCAAAAGGGTATCATGGGACGTCTTGAGCAAGGTCCGTTGACTGGTAGCTACGCTCGCGATGTACGTGTAATCGTTTATGATGGAAAGATGCACCCAGTAGATTCCAACGAACTTTCGTTTATGCTTGCAGGACGTAATGCATTCAGCGAAGCATTCAAGAACGCAGGTCCTAAATTGTTGGAGCCTATCTATGAAGTTGAAGTACTCACTCCAAGCGACAAGATGGGTGATGTGATGAGCGACATTCAAGGTCGTCGCGGTATGATTGTTGGTAGCGAAAGTGCTAACGGTTATGACAAGTTGGTTGCTAAGATTCCGTTGAAAGAATTGGCCAGCTATTCTACTACCCTCAGCTCACTCACAGGTGGTCGAGCTTCATTCTCGATGAAGTTCTCTAACTACGAACTTGTACCAACAGATCTGCAGCAGCAACTCATGAAAGAGTTTGAGGCTCAGCAGAAAGACGAGGACTAATAACTTCACAAATTCGAAACTAGAGAGTCGATGTTTGTTAAACATTGGCTCTTTTTTTATTCTTTTTTCTTAATTTAGGGATTTCATTTAAATGTATTTAGATATTTATTCGTTACTTTGATTGTCAAAACTCAAGAACATGAAGAAAACGACCATTTCAATCCTCGCAGCTGTCATGGGCATCTCTTTCGTCTGCCTGCTCGCTTTGCAGGTGTATTATATAGAAGAGGTGTTGGATTTGCGTCGGCTTCATTTCGTGGAGTCTGTCAATCGTAGTCTGCTTGCTACTGCGCACGAATTGGAGTTGGACGAAGCTACTCGTTATCTCAACCAAGGTTCAGATGCAATCGCAGGCATCGCGATGGCTTCTGATTCTGTCACAGTAACTACCGACTCGGCCTTTATTCAACGCACACACACCATTACTGCAAAAGATGGTAGTGCATTCTCAACCATCGAGACAACAGCCAACACAAAGTTTTCCGACAAATACTTCACCAAACGCCCTAACGAGAAAACCATGCCACGCTCGCTTGAGTCTATTATGAAAGAGCGTTACGATAACGGGAAGGCACTGATCGAGGAAGTTATCTACAGCATGCTTTATACTGCAAGTGACCGGCCATTGGTTGACCGCATTGACATTAATGTACTCGACCAAACACTGCGCACTCAGTTAGCGAATAACGGCATAAATATCCCCTATCACTTCTCTGTATATACCAGTAATGGTAACTTGGTGATGCGCTGTTCCGATTATGAGACTGAAGGCGAAAACAACGCATTCACGACCACTATCTTCCGAAACGACCCTGTACAGAAAATGGGAACTCTCAAGGTACACTTCCCTATGTACTCGCGCTACATTACACAGTCCATATGGTTTCTCATGCCATCCCTGATCTTCACACTCATCCTACTCATTACCTTCATTGTAACACTCGTACTAGTATTCAGGCAGAAGAAACTGACAGAAGTAAAGAACGACTTCATCAACAATATGACGCATGAGTTCAAAACTCCGATCTCCAGCATCTCCTTAGCTGCACAGATGCTGTGCGACGAATCTGTACCTAAAAGCGAAAAGATGACACGTCGACTGGCCAACACCATTAACGATGAGACCAACCGTCTGCGCTTCCAAGTTGAAAAGGTGCTGCAACTCTCCATGTATGAGAACCAACGTGCGCGTCTCAACCTGCGTGAGGTCGATGCCAACGAACTGATAGCTGGCGTCATACACACTTTTACCCTTAAGGTTGAAAAGAACGGAGGAAAAATCATTTCCAATCTGCGCGCAGAAAAACCCGACATCTATGTTGATGAAATGCATTTCACAAATGTCATCTTCAACCTCATGGACAACGCAGTGAAATACCGACGCCAGGATGCACAACTAGAGCTGAAACTTTCCACTTGGAACGAAAACAATCATCTCTGCATCTCCATTCAGGACAATGGTATTGGTATCAAGAAAGACGACATCAAAAAGATCTTCGAGAAATTCTACCGCGTCCATACAGGAAATCTCCACGATGTCAAAGGATTCGGATTAGGGCTCGCCTATGTCAAGAAAATCATCACAGAGCACAAAGGTACAATCACCGCTGAAAGCGAAATCGGTATCGGTACCAAATTCATCATTAAGATGCCGTTAGTATAAAGAATAATTATCAACCACTAAAACAATACGATTATGGAAGAAAAAATGGACAAAGCTCGCATCATGTTATGCGAAGACGACGAAAACCTGGGTATGTTACTCCGTGAATACCTCGAGGCAAAGAACTACAGTGTTGACCTATGCGTCGATGGAGAAGAGGGCTTTGAAGCCTTTCAGCAGAAGAAATACGACTTGTGCATCTTAGATGTCATGATGCCAAAGATGGATGGTTTCACACTTGCCTATAAGATTCGTGAGATCAACTCCGACGTACCCTTTATGTTCCTCACAGCCAAAACCCTCAAGGACGATGTCAAACAAGGATTCGAACTCGGAGCAGACGACTATATCACCAAGCCATTCTCAATGGAAGAAGTAGTATTCCGTATCGAAGCTATCTTGCGCCGTGTCAATGGGAAGAAGAATGCAAACTCGTCGATATTCCAAATTGGTAAGTTCACCTTCGATTCAAAGAAGCAGACTCTTACATTCGACAACGTACAGGAGAAACTTACCACCAAGGAATCCGACCTGCTCAAGCTCCTTGCAAGCAAGCAGAATGAACTACTACAGCGCGACTATGCACTCCGTGCCATCTGGGTCGACAACAACTACTATAACGCACGTTCCATGGATGTATATATCACCAAACTGCGCAAATTACTCAAAGACGACCCAAACGTTGAACTCATCAACGTGCATGGTAAGGGCTATAAGCTCGTAGTAACAGAATAATTACAATTTATTAGGAATTATCAATTGTCGATTGTCAATTAATTTGTATCTTTGCACCCAAATTACAAAGAAACTATATTATGGCATTAATTACAGTAAATTCGTACGACGAATTCGCCGCCTACTTAGGCAAAGAACTAGGAAAATCCGATTGGCTCTTGATTGACCAAGACCGCATCAATAAGTTTGCAGACGCAACACTCGACCATCAGTGGATACATGTCGACACTGAGCGTGCAAAAACAGACAGCCCTTACCACTCAACCATCGCTCACGGCTACCTCACCCTCTCCCTCCTGCCCCACCTCTATCAGGAAGTCATCGAGGCACGTAACATAAAGATGCTGGTCAACTACGGTATGGACAAGATGAAATTCGGGTTGCCCGTACTTGTAGGCAAACGTGTCCGTCTGTCATGTATGCTATACAACATCGCCAACCTGCGTGGCACAGCTAAAGTGGAGATTAAGTTCACCCTCGAAATCGAAGACGAACGCAAACCTGCACTCGAAGGTATCGCCACTTTCCTATATATGTTCAACAACTAACATGTTGCACATCACGATAAACGAGTGGAATCAGACAATGGTTCCACTCGTTTTTTCGTGCCTTATTCTGCAATAATCCATGGTTATTCGATGATAACCAAGGGTTATTAGGGAAAAGTATTTATGTCAAAAGGGAAAGTCTGTTATCTAAATCAGGAAGATGAGTTGAATGAGAAGGGATGTTGCCTAAAGGCGGACTATCGTTTGCCTAAAGGCATCTTATCATTTGCCTAAAGGCGAACGACCGTCTGCCTTTAGCCGATTACCCTCGAACTTTAATTGCCAGAAAAATATACTATGACGTAAAAGTTATGCAAAGATACACAATTTTTTCCCGTTTTGCAAGTGAAATGTGATAATAAATGGACAAATATGACTTAACTTTGCAAAAAAAGCAAGCGGTTCTTTACGTTCGCTGCCCTATTATTTGGAGGAATGATAAATAATATGTACCTTTGCGACACAAAGAATTAGAAGTATGGAGTATTTAAGACGGTTAAACTATATTATTCTACCGAGAAACGACAATAAACTATCGAAAGTATATGATTGGATTATGCTGGTGGCCATCGTTATGGGTATTATCCCATTGATGTTCCGCTCACAGCATCCAATATTTATTTGGTTTGATATTATCTCCTGCATTTGCTTTGTTATTGATTATATACTAAGGTGGATAACGGTTGGCGTTCGCACAAAGAGAAGTCCATGGATAGCCTATCTCACCTATCCGTTCACACCAATGGCCATCATTGACCTGTTGTCCATTTTACCTACTCTCAGCCTGCTTTCTCCAGCATTCAAGATGGCCCGTATATCCCGTCTGCTGAAGATACTGCGAGTGGTCAAGATTATATGGTACTTCAAGTCATTGGAGATTATCCTCTCTGTCATAAAAAAACAGCGGAAAATACTTTATGCAGTACTTTCCGTTGCTATATTCTACACATTTATCACCGCAATGATAATGTTTAACGCAGAGGAGGAAATCAATCCCGAAACAGGAGAATTCTTTTTCTCAGATTTCTTTGATGCATTCTACTGGGCAGCCTGTACTTTAACAACCGTAGGCTATGGCGACATCTACCCCATTTCCGACACAGGAAGAGTCATCAGTATTCTGTCCTCGTTTGTTGGAATCGCCATTATCGCCCTACCCTCTGGTATCATCACTGCAGGCTACTTGGAAGAGTTGAGGAACAACAAGGAAAAGACTAAGGACTAGTCATTTCCTCTTCCTTAAACGGACTAATAGTTTTCTCGTCAGGATCGGGAAAGAACATATTCCCGTGACTTACCATCTCTGCAAAAGGCTTGGCCGTTGTCTTGTCGTCAAGATCATCGTGGTCGCCCTTTCTTGTCAAATAATGAGCTGCCATATTATTACAATGTTAATGGTTTGCCTGCTGTGACAGGTATCTCGTATTCATATATGCCGTACTCAGGATAAGTCTTCACCTGTGTACCTTGCTTGATAGGATTAGGCGTACGCAAACGCAAAGTACCCGAATAGGTTGGCTTGATGACTGCATTGGTCAACTTGCCATCCTTCCACGAAATGGCCACTTCATAACCTCCACGGGCTTTAAGACCACTCACACTACCCTCTCCCCATGCTTTTGGCAGAGCTGGGAGCAAGTGCACCGCTCCATCATGACTCTGAAGCAACATCTCTGCCACTCCTGCAGTAGCTCCGAAGTTTCCGTCAATCTGGAATGGTGGGTGTGCGTCAAACAGGTTAGGGAATGTACGTCCGTTAGGATACTGACGCTCCTGTCCTTCGTTTGGAAGCAGGCGCAACATATTGGAGATGATGGTGAAGGCATGATCGCCATCAAGCATACGAGCCCAGAAATTGATTTTCCATCCCAAACTCCATCCTGTTGCCTGGTCGCCACGCTGTTCAAGAGTCTTTCCTGCTGCCTTGAAGAGGTCAGGAGTAGTAAATGGAGAAATCTGAGCCGAAGGATAAAGACCATAGAGGTGTGAGATGTGACGATGCTGGTCGCGTGGGTCGTCGAGATCATCACGCCATTCCTGCAACTGACCATACTGCCCTACTTTCATTTTTGGCAACATTGCGATGGCACGCTCCAGTTTTTTCTGCAAATCAGCATCTTCGCCCAATACTTTAGCAGCCTGCAAGGCCTGATTGAGAGCATCGAAAGCAATCTGATTGTCCATCGTACAACCTGCAGTTACGTTACTTGACTTACCTCGTCCGCCATGTTCTGGGCTGACAGAAGGAGCTACGAGCAGTTCTCCGTCACGCTCAACCATATAGTCAAGATAGAAGATCGCTGCATCACGCAAAATTGGGTAGTATTCCTTCAGGAAGTCCTGATCAAGGGTATAGAGATAGTGCTCCCACAGATGAGTAGCCAACCAAGCACCACCATTAGGGAACATTCCCCATGCAGCACCGTCGACAGGACCTGCAATGCGCCATATATCCGTATTATGATGTGCCATCCATCCACGACAACCATACATCTGACGAGCGGTCACCTTACCAGTCTCGCTCAGGTCTTTTATCATACTGAAAAGAGGTCCATTGGTCTCTGGAATATTACATATTTCTGCAGGCCAGTAGTTCATCTCGGCATTGATATTGATGGTGTACTTACTGTCCCAAGGAGCGTTGAACTTGTCGTTCCATACACCCTGCAGATTCGCAGCCTGACCACCTTCTTGCGAAGAAGAAATCAAGAGATAACGACCGAAATTGAACAGCAGAGCCACCATTCCCATATCCTTGCTTCCGTAAAATTTATCGAGTCGCTGAGGAGTTGGCAACTTAGCTATCTCAGGGTCGCTTGTGAGTCTGAGGTTCACACGCTTATATTGCTCCTGATATTTTGCCACATGACGCTTCAGCAATTGCGCAAAATTCATGGTTTCAGCTTGCGTCAGGAGTTCTTCGTTCTTTGCGTCAGCATTACCGCTCACATCATGATAGTTGACAAAATTGGTAGCTGCACAAATGTATAAAGTAGCCTCGGAAGCTCCCTCAATCATCAAACTAGTGCCTTCAACACGCACCTTACCATCTGTCTTCACATCAGTACGGCAACGAGCAGTCAAAGCAGCCTTGATGCCTTCATGATCTACACCAGGAATTGTTGCCACAAGACGCTGCCCCTCGGCCTCTACTTTGCTGTTCGGCATGCGACAGTCGTGATAGAGTTTGAAACTCATCCCCTTCTTGCTGGCCTTGATATTGACTACTACGACACCATCAGCCATCGAAGCGATGACACGACGAGTATATTTCACGCCATTATATATATAAGAGGTGGTAGCTGTTGCTGTCTGCAAATCCAGTTCACGACAGAAATCCTTCACCTGATCGTGTCCGAAGTCCATCTTCACTGACCCTAGCGTAAGGAATCGCATACCATGAGGACCTGGGATAAACTGCTGGTTAATAATGTTCTCTGCCTCGCGCTCCTTGCCGTCGAAAATCAGGCTACGTACCTCTGTGAGATACTGAAGTGAAGTCTTGCTGTTGTTGTCGTGCGGTCCGCCACTCCAGAAAGTTTCCTCGTTCAGTTGGATTTCCGCCGTTTGCGTGCCTCCATACACCATTGCGCCCATGCGCGAATTTCCTAATGGTACTGCTTCCAGCCAGAAATTAGCAGGTTTGTCGTACCATAAACGCTGATCATTATCCGAAACAGGAGCTGCCTTCACCGTCAGAACGACAGCAAACAAAAGTAGTGATGTCCACAAGTGTTTCATGATTGTAACTTTGATTTGAATTGTTATTATACTTTGCGATTGCAAAATTAGTAAAAAACCGCCAAAAACTCGCAATTCTTTTGTTAAACTAACAAAAAAACACACATTATTCTATTATTTACGCTAAGTTTTGCGATTCATTCAAGAAAAAACCTTAAATTTGCATCGAATAATACCAATATTATTACAAACAACTTATTTACAAACTTTTAAACAAAAAAGCAAATGAAACATTTTACTAAACTATTCGTAGCAATCGCTATGATGATGGTTGCTATTAGTGCAAATGCAAAAGTAGAGCAGGTACATGCAACGTTCGCTAATCCTGCACCTACGGGCAATGCTTCATGGGACGCAGCAACAAAGACATTCGGTTGGTCTGCAACATCTTGGAACCAGCTGAAAGGCATCGGTCTGCCCTCAGGCGACCTGTCTCAGTACAAGAAACTGGTGATTGACTGTAAGATTACTCAAGGTAATCGTTTCCGTGTACTCTTCTATCAGGGTAGCGCAAACAAGACTCTCTATTGCCAAGATGGTCTTAACGTTTTCTTCATTGCGGACACTTTGAAGGCTATTGCACCAGATGATTACAACTCATTCATCAAGGATTGTACTGAAATCTGTCTATCTGGTGACAATGGAACAGCTCCAGGTTCTGCAATCATCAATGATGTTTATCTCGAGACCTATAACGACGAAGGTGAGAAAACATATGCTGATTTTGCAAGTCCAGCACCTACAGGCAATGCTTCATGGGACGCAGCAACAAACACATTTGGTTGGTCTGCAACATCTTGGAACCAGTTGAAAAACATTGGTTTGCCTTCTGGCGACCTTTCTAAGTACAAGAAGCTGGTGATTGACTGTAAGATTACTCAAGGTAATCGTTTCCGTGTACTCTTCTATCAAGGTAGTGCAAACAAGACTCTCTATTGCCAAGATGGTCTTAACGTTTTCTTCATTGCCGACACTTTGAAGGCTATTGCACCAGACGATTACAACTCATTCATCAAGGATTGTACTGAAATCTGTCTATCTGGTGACAATGGAACAGCTCCAGGTTCAGCAATCATTAATTCAGTTTATCTCGAAACCTACCCAGAGAACGAGTCTGTTGATATTCCTGACTTTGTTGAAGAGCAGGATCCAGGTCGTCCTGATGGAAACTTCGTTGACCTGACTACCGACATGTATAATGCAAATACAACTTCTTACGTACAGCAAAAGAGAGGTAAGGGAGACTACATCTACGGAGTAATGAACAAGAACAACTATGCAGACCTGAGCGCATATAACAAGATGACTATCATCGCAACTCCAGGCACTCCTCTCACATTGACTTTCAACCATGAAGTAGACGAAAAAGAAGCACTTACAGACTATGCAGAAGCTGATGCTGGCAAGTATGTATGGATTGACGCTGTTGTTGGAGAAGACGGCAAGTACGAAGTAGATCTTTCACAGTACGATGTTCGTCATCTGAACTACATCCGTATTCCTTGGGGATATGAGAAGCAAAGCTACATCTGGTACATCCTCCTCTCCAAAGACGAGCCAATCTTCGACTTTAATGCAATGGACGTTGCACTCTCATCTAACGAAAGCAATGATGGTGACATCACAACACCTGCAGGATTGGTAAGAGGTGGTGTTTCCATGACAATTTCTGTAGCAGAAGAAGGGAAGACTGCAAACCGCTATTGGGGCACTGCAAAAGGTCCTCAGCTCCGTATGTATAGCGGCTGCATCGTAATGGATGCACCAGAGGGCAAGGCCATCACAAAGGTTGAAGTTGATAATGGTAGATGGAATGCAGACAATGCATTCAATGGAACTGTTCCTGGATTAGGCGAATGGACAGGCAACTCAACCAATGTTGTTCTTGCTATCGCTGGCAACACCCAGATGAACAAGATTATTGTCACTCTCGCTGACAAGAACGACGAGACAACAACCTATGAGGAACTTCCAACTGCAATCAACACTGCTAAGGCTGCTGCTGTGAAGGGCGAAGTATTCAACCTCGCAGGTCAGAAACTCGCTTCTCCAGTGAAGGGCTTCAATATCATTGATGGTAAGAAAGTATTGGTAAAGTAACCAATCACTCCATAAATACACAAACGGGGTCACGCAAGTGAACCCCGTTTGTTGTTTTCAGAAGTCGGGATGATCAGACTCGAACTGACGACCACACGCCCCCCAGACGTGTACGCTAACCAACTGCGCTACATCCCGTTTTTCGAAATCGAGTGCAAAGGTACGAATATTTTACTATTTAACGATTTACTATTTACTATTTTTTGGCAATTCGAGTGTTTTTTGCTCTTACGAGTGCATTTTTTGTCATTCTCTAAACACAAAACATTAAACTCTTAACTTTTTTTACTACCTTCGCAGCATATTTATAGTCACGATGAACAGAAATACGACAATGTCGCATTGATTATTATGATACAACAGATAGAAATCACATTGAAAGCGATGCCTCGCGGATTCCACTTGGTAACTGGTGAGATTATGCGCCAACTTCCACCTCTACCCCGCACGGGACTTATCAACATCTTCACCCAACACACGAGTTGCGGACTTAGCATCAACGAGAACTGCGACCCCGATGTCCGTGCAGATATGGAAACCATCTTCAACCGCCTCGTACCAGAAGGTCGTTCCGACTACCAACACACCCTCGAAGGCTTGGACGATATGCCCGCACATGCGAAGTCCGTCCTAAGCGGAGTGAGCCTCACCATTCCCATTACTAACGGGCGACTGAACCTCGGCACCTGGCAAGGTATCTATTTCTGCGAATACCGTAATTATGGTGGTTCGCGACGTCTCATCGTCACGATTATCGGAGAATAATCTTTCCGAACTATTGCTACTAGCCAAAGGACCTGCCTCGTCTTCCATAGGAGAGGGGAAGAGTCAAGGCGAGAAACGCTGAGGATATATAAGTCTCAGTAGGTGCTCGGTAGGTGCTCGGTAAGTGCTCGGTAAGTGCTCGGTAGGTGCTCGGCACTCAGGTAGAATTTTCTTGCTGTTTTGACACAACAAAGGTACGGTTTTTTCATGGGAAATAAGGGAAAATAGTGATTTTGCGACTCGCCTGTCCGCCAAAAGGGAACTAACTTCCCCACCCTCATTCCGGAAACATTTTGCTCTTTTATTACATATAGTTTAAATTATTAGGCGTGATGCATGATTGATTGCATTTTTTTTCGTACCTTTGCACCTCGAAAGCGTGTTGAACACGTGAATGAATTAACTAAAGGGGTGCTGGCCATCATGCCGGCTGAGATCATACCCATGAACCTGATGCAGGTAATGCTGCCGTAGGGACGATTAGATATGTTTTACTCCTTTGTATTGTTTAATCTTTAGTTAAAATCAAACGTATGAAGAAAATGATGATGACTGCCGCAGCAATGCTTTGCGTTTTAGGCAGTAGTGCCTCAACCGTAGAACCAGACACCATGAAGGTTGAGCAAATCAATGAGATTATCATTATGGGCGTGAAGATGAAGAAAGATGCACCTTTCGCCATATCTAACATCGAGGGTAGCAGGCTGCAGGAATTCTCGAAGACGGGACGCGAACTCCCGATGATGTTCACCCGTACGCTTGGAGTACAGGCTTGGGGCGAGAATGGACTGGGTACAGGCACCACGTATATGCGTATCCGTGGTGCAGGTGACAGCCGCATCAACGTCACCCTCGACGGTTTGGCACTCAATTCGCCTGAGGACCAGTGTGTGTTCTGGGCCAATATGAACTCCTACGGCAGTCTGCTGGGTAGCGCACAGATTCAGCGCGGAGTAGGTTCGTCGACCAATGGTGACGGAGCTTTCGGAGGTACCATCATGTTGAAATCGAAATCACCATCGCTGACACCACAGGCTGAAGTGTCAGGCTCGTTTGGTTCGTACAACACTTGGAACTACGGCGGTTCGTTCTCATCAGGTCTGCTGTGGAAACATCTTGTGGTGGACGGTGCGTGGCACCAGACTCAGACTGACGGCTTCGTGCACGGCACAAGCGGTACAAGCGGCAGCTACTACGGAGGACTGATGTTTATGAACTCTGAAGAGAACCTGTTGCTTCGCTACAAGCATTTCGGTAACTACGAGAAGACGGGACAGGCTTGGAACGGTGTGACTGCTGGTAACGATGACTATAGCATGAACGCCTACGACGGCATCAAGACCTATCAGGACCTATGGGATGCAGGGATGGGACGATTCAACAGCCTATATGAGCACTTCGAACCCGATTGGAACGGAGGATGGGACATCAGTCGCTATCAGATGAGCGATGGCACCCTGTGGAACAAGGCTACCGACAACTTCTGGCAGAACCGCCACATCCTCTCGTTGGCTTGGCAGATTGACGGAAACTGGAGCATCAATGCCTCGCTGCACTACACTCACGGATATGGTTACTACAATGAGTTCCGCTACAACAACAAACTGAAGAAGTTCGGATTGGCCAACTACACAGAGGCGGATGGCAAGACGGTGAAGAAGAGCGACTTCATCCGCAAGAAAGGACTGAGCCAGAATGCCTACGGAATGCTTTGGAACGTGAACTACAACGACCTCAATTGGGACGTGATTGGTGGAGTGTCGATTCAGAACTTCGAGGGCAACCACTTCGGTTTCCTCACCTATGCCAATCCGTCATTGGGTACCATCATTGCCAATCAGCCTACAACATTCGGCAGCAGATGGTCGGCAGAGAAGGGTGAACTGCAATACTACGACAGCGATGCCGAGAAGAACGACATGAGTGCATACACAAAGGTAACTTTCCACCTCAACGACTGGCTGGACATCTTCGGAGACCTGCAGTTCCGACATGTACGCTATATGACTAATGGTATCAACGACAAATTCTATGCGAACAATGATGGGACCTACACAAATCAGCCTCTCGACATCAACAAGAAATACGATTTCTTCAATCCAAAAGTAGGTGTTTCGTTCCATCAGAACGGCCACAATGCGTACGTCAGCTATGCCATCAGTCATCGTGAACCCGAGCGAAACAACTTCACAGACAACGGAGCCTACCCTGCTCCCAAAGCAGAACGTCTGAACGACCTGGAACTGGGCTACGGCTACACAGCCGACAATTGGGGAGTGAGCCTTGGAGGTTACTATATGGACTATCACAACCAATTCGTACAGACAGGTGCGACAAGCGACATAGGCGAGCGGCTCACCACAAACATCAAAGACTCGTATCGTATGGGTGTGGAACTGAGTGCCCAATACAGCCCGCTCAGCTGGCTGACTTTGGAAGGTAATGCAGCACTGAGCCGTAACCATATCAAGAACTTCGATGAGGTGATTGAGACCTACGATGCAGATTGGAACGACCTCGCCCCCACCATTGTTCATTATGATAAGTCCACCCTCGCCTTCTCGCCAGCTACAATCATGAATGGTTTTATCGACTTCCATTACAAAGGATTCCAAGCCACATGGCATACGAACTTCGTGAGCCGCCAGTATCTCGACAATACAGAGAACCGCGACCGTTCGCTACCAAGCTACTGTACCAGCAATGTGATGCTGAGCTATATGCTTACAAGTGAAAAGTTAAAAATGAAAAGTGAAAAATGGTTCAAAGAGGCCATCTTCGGTCTGAACTTCAACAACATCTTCAACCGTCACTATGCAGCCAACGGTTGGGTTTACTCAGCTATCGTAGGTGATACCTATCCAGAAAACAACCGCTATTATCAGATTGGCTACACCCCAATGGCGGGATTCACCATGATGGGAAATGTAACACTTAGATTTTAATGGGATATTATGGAGTTTATTGCTGCTCATTGGCTCGACATCCTCACCACCATCCTCGGACTGGCATATATTCTCTTTGAATACAAAGCCAGCCGTTGGATGTGGCTCGTAGGATTCCTGATGCAGGCACTTGGTATCGTACTATACTTTCAAAAAGGACTTTATGCCGACTGCGGCATGGAGTTCTACTACCTCGCTATGACCGTCTATGGGTATTGGAAATGGATCAAGCCAAACACGCCCACCCTATCCCACGAAGAGAATGACATAGATATTTCAACTCAAAGAGATATGGATGGGAACGCCTCTACCCCTCTCCCAATCCGCCACTTTCCTAAGAAGCTGATACTACCTTGGATGCTAGTGATAGCTGCCGTCTGGGGCATCATCTACTGGATACTCGTCACATTCACAGACAGCAGTGTGCCACTTGCCGATAGTTTCACTACCGCGCTCAGTATAATAGGCATTTGGGCATTAGCCCATAAGTACTTGGAGCAATGGTTCATCTGGATTGCTGTCGATGTTGTGACATGCGCCCTCTATTTCTATAAGGACATCCCTTTCAAGGCCTCGCTTTACGGGCTCTATGTCATCATCGCCATTTTCGGTTACTTCAACTGGCGAAAGAAGATGGCGTAAACTTACACTGGAGAAACAAAGAACAGGCTGGCGAAATCAATCGTCAGCCTGTTTGTTTAGAAGTTCAGGAGTTCAGTTGCCACTCCTGTAAGTAGTGAGTTTACTTCACCAGAATCTTCTTCCCATCAACGATATTGATACCCTTTCGGAGCATCTGTATGCGCTGACCATTGAGGTTATAGATAGCTGATGATGCATTCTTTGCAACCTCAACGTCTGCAATAGCTGAAGGCTCTTTCTGGCTTTCAGTACCGAAGTATGTGAGACGGAAGTTGTCAACCTTGAACCACGATTGGCTTGATGCCTTGATTTCTACAGGCTCGTTCTCTGCAATAGTGAAGATGATGGAACCATCCGTAGCATGATCGAGTTCGTTTTCAAGAACAAAGTCAGCTGTAGCGTTTGCTGCAGAAAGTGTAATCGTATTACCCGCATTTGATGCCATCAGTGCTTCAAGCTGATACGTTCCTGCAGGCAAACCCTTAACGGTCTGAGATACCCAGAAACCGCCATTTGGCAGACTTGAATGCCATGTATTGAAGACATAAGCACCATCTGCATTTTCAATGGTATAGGTGGCGTTGCTGTTATCCTTTACACCTGTATCACCGCTTGCTGCAGTATTGTATGTCCAGCCTTCGATTGTACCAGTTTCGAAACTGTTGTTCTTGATACGAACAGTAAAGTCAACAGGATTGTCATCGCTGGCACCCTTATAATCAGGATTGTACATACGTGCAAGTGCAAGGTCCATATCATCCATCAGTTGAGTGATTTCTGCAGGAGTCAGACTATAGGCATTGTCCTTTCTGTCAATGATGTTTTGACAGAGTATGAGGTTCTCAGCGGTCATGTATTCTGCATTTTGTTCAACTTCAAGATCGAATGCTGATGAAGCCTCTTCAAATCGAGTCATCAAGTCGGCATTCTCCTTTGTAGCTTGCGTTGCGGCCTGCACATCTGAGGCAGCCTTGCTCATTGCATCCACATCATCACGGTTCACCTGCTTGGCGTTAGTGCTGACAGTTGTTCCCTCTGCCTTGACAACATCGAGCAATACTCCATCATTGTTTTCCAATAACTCATCGAGTTCAGCAATCATGCCGTCGAGTTCATTTGCGAGAACATCCTTATCGATTGCATTGTATTCAATCTGGAAGGTATACCAAACAACCCAGCAATTGCCCTCCATCAAGTCAGAAGTAATACCAAATACGAGGTCGGCACTGTCTGTAAGGACTGTCTGAACGGTACGTTCAACAACTGGAGTGAGATCATCATAGTTGAACGCCATCATCGCCGACTGCTGATTGTTAGGAATATAAATACCTTCTGTTTCGTCAATCACAGCTGGATTAACATAGCGGTCTGCATCAGAGGTAGCCAACTGAGCCACATTAGCAATCGGAGTCTTGCTGTATCCAGCAAACAAGTATGCCTGAGGAATCTCAGCTCCATCAGTGTATCCGCTATAATTGATCGTGTTTTCAGCATAGCGATAGAATGCCTTCGTACGGATAGTATATGTACCTGCAGGCATATTCTTCAGCGTGCGGCTAACAGTAAATGGACTCTGGTTCCATACCTCTGCTGTACCATACTGAGTCTTGAAGTTGCTAGCTGAACCATACTGCCACTCTTTGTCTGGCACTGCTGTGTTCGACAGAGCAGAGGTGCTGTAGGTGTATGCCAATTGAGGAATAAGAATGGAAATGTCGAAATTCTCCTCAAGCTGTTCACCCTTTTCAACATACTCATCCCACTTCTTACGGGTTTCATCAACGATAATCTCATCGACCGATGCAATTGCCTCGTTGATTTGTTCTGTACTCCAAGTATAATCGCTAACAGCCTCAAACATCTGATCGCTCAAGCTGTTCAAACGGTCGTAAAGTGACGGGAAATCAGTCTCGTATTTAGTGAGCAATTCGGCAAAGTCACCCTCATAATAAGCCAATAGACGGTCGTATGCATCAATGTTTGCAGATACTACTGGCATCAACTCGTTCAGTTGAGCAGTCATCTCCTTATTCGCTTCCGGATCACTCTCGTCAGCATCACACAATTCCTTTGCTTTGTCTACCAACTCCTGGAACTGTTCTTTCAGTTCTGCCTGGAATTCGTTAACCAAGAGTTTGTCAGCAGAATTGACACTTGACTTCAGCGCAAAGAGCGACGGGTCGATACCTGTACCTACATAGGTAAGGAAAATACCGTCAACGAAGAAGTGAGGCATATTGCCCGAACCTGTGTTAGTAGATCTGTAACCAAGTGAGAAATATCCAGTTGTTTCTTCATCCAATACAAATTCTATGCTTTCCTTCATCCATTTACCTACACCGAACGTCTTCTGCTGGAACAGATATTCATTTCCTGCATCGTCAATGAAACCAATCAGGTTCTTATCGATGGCCTGTGTACCACCGCTGTTATAATAAGAGATAGAAAGCGAGTAGCGTCCTGCTGGGAGCGATACAGGCTGAGTATATTGTACAGCCATCGACCAACAGGTTACAAATCCAAGTACCTTACCCTCTGAAGAACCATCAGACATCGTAGTAGGTGGCAAGAAATCAACTCCACCAAGGAATGCCTTTGTTCCGATTCCATACACACCGCTGGCTGCACCGTTATCAGTCTTCTTACGTGTCCATCCTTCGAGAGGCAACATACTATAGTTGGTCGTTGCGATACCATTCTTTTCACAGTCATAATCGTACGTACAAATACCTCCTACTACGGTATCGTTGAGCGAGAAGTGTGGGTTCACAATGAAGAATTCCGACAAGTCTGTCAGACCTGATTCGTTCACCTTCTTTTGGGCCTCGATAGCAGCACGAATCTGCTCGAGGGTAGCATTCGGATTGTTATACACCTTCAGGGCTTCACTGGTATCTACATTGTAGATTTCGCCGACACGAATCATGCCAAGCAGTTCTTCTTTCGCCTCTGCAAGTTCCTGCTGGATGATGGTATTCTCATCAATCGAGTAGAACTTCACTTGCTTCAAGAACAAATGGGGAGTTGCACCCGAACCGCCTGAGGCAGAGAAGCCAATAGAAATCTGTCCGGCTGTTTCTTCGGCCAGACGAATGATGATTGTGTCGTTCATCCATTGGTCAGGCTCTCCCTGAGTAAGCGGATATGAGTTACGGCTAGAATAATACTTCGTGCCGTCGTTTGCAAGGAATCCCATAAAGTTCTGAGAGATACTTGTACCACCACTCGTATTCTGACAGGTAACAACCATCATATATGCACCTTTTGGCAGAGTGGCTTCCTGATAATAACGAATAGAGCTGCCCCATACAGCAATGATACCTAGAGCCTTTCCTGGAACACCAGCTTCTTGATAAGGAGCGATGTAAGAGGGACTTCCGCCTCCTAACTGTGGCCATACTATTTCTTCACCTGCAGCGTCGTCAACCAGTGCAAAGATACCACCTGCACGGGCATCAAGAGCGGCTACATCGCGAAGTGAGTCAGGCTGCTTAAAGTTGTCTGTCGGATTGGCTGCTATCCAACCTGTAACAGGCTGTTGGCCATATAGACCTACGCTTCCTTCAATACCAGAACCTATACCATCGTCAATCATGTCTTTCGCATAGGTTCGGACGTCAATGGTGACTGCCTCGTCTGCCGAGAAATCGGCATTCTGCAACAATTTCGACGTAAGGTCCTCAACAATTACATAATCTGTCTGGGCAAAAGCTGCCAGAGAGAACAATCCTGCAAAGAGGAACAAAGTAATTTTTTGTCTCATACACATAAAAAAAGATTAGTTGTTAAAAAATAGAGTATAACTCATTGTTTCTTATATATCTTTGAGGTTTTCCCATTGCCGTTACTGACGATGTTCACCCCATTTCTCAATTGATTATTGATAGCAGACCTTTGACTAATCGCTACTAATCGTCCACTAAGGTCGTAGACTGAATGTTCTGTATTCAGTGCTGACTGCTCGATAGCTTCGATTCCAACCGGAGTATTGAGTTGCTGTTCCGTCTTCTTCAAGTCGGACGTAAAGCCCACATAACTGATGACGGAGCGTCCCTGTGTATTGGTTGAGGTCATGCCAAATACCGTCTCGCCTGTGAGTTGGTAACCCTTATTCTCATCAATGCTCCATGCTATCATGATGCGTCCGTCTTTCAAGGTACGCACATCTACTGGATTGACGATATTCACCCATGTGCCATTGATGAACCATAATTGTGAGTCATTCTTGGCATTCGAAACCTCACTCGCTACTGCTACGAGGTACTTCATACCCGGCTCCATATATTTCTTCTCCTGATAACGCAGGGCTATGTTCTGTGCACCTTTCTTCGTAATTGTGATGGTGTTGTTCTTCGTATTACAGCTGATGTCCGACGCCCCGAGACGGTCAGCCACACGGTTACGATACCAGTCGTTTGCCTTCCATGTATAGAGATTCTCTGGGACCGATGCTTCGACATTCACACTTGTTTGGTGAGTATTTCCCACTCCGTCGGTATAATTCACACTGATGACTGCCTTCCCTTGTTTCTGTCCTGCATAGATAATACCGTCACGCACATCTGCCACATCTCTGTCACTACTTTCACAAACAGCATCAAGAGTGACGAACTGCGAAGTTCCGTCAGCCAACTTAGCCTTTACAGCAAAAGTGCGACTCTGCCCCAGAAACATACTGATATTGGTAGGAGTAGCCTGAATGCTCTGTACTGCTGCTATGTCGCCTGCCACCAAATGTTCGTTGTCTATCTGTACTATTACCTCTGTTCCGTTGTAGGCAACATCCTTACTGAAACGCTCCGACTGCTGGATACCCACTCCTACATGCTTGTCAGCATCGACGAGCACGATACGGAATGTGCGGTTCTGAAGCATACCCTCAAACTCTCCTTTACGCTGTCCGATGGTAATTGTACGAGTCTTATCGTCCCAACTGAACGGAATCTCCGAGTACTTACCTTGCTCATAGTTGTAGTTATCACGCTCGTCCTCGTAGAGGGTGAACTGTCCGTCAGCTCCTGGATAGATGCGGATTTCGAGATTGTCCCAGTCACTCTGTTCACTATACTGCACTTTAGGTCCCCAAGGCAAGATGGAACCCTGACGCACATAGAGCGGCATGAGTGCCAGACTTACCTCGCGCTTTACCATCTGTCCGCCCTCATACTGTTGACCGTTCCAGATGTCCATCCACTTGTCACCCTTTGGCAGATAGATGCTGCGCTGGGTAGCTTGCGATTGGGTCACAGGAGCGACGAGCAGGTCACGTCCGAACATAAACTGGTCCTTCAACTCATGTGTACGGGTGTCTGCCGGATAGGCTATTCCCATTGCACGCATGAACGAAAAGCCTTCGTTATACACCCGTCTGTCTGTACTATAAATATAAGGTAGCAATGCATAGCGCAGATTGATATAACGATTGATTACATCGAAGTAGCTTTCCCCCTCCTGACCATACTGATAAATGGCACGATCGGTTCCAGAACCATGGCTACGCATAATCGTACAGAAGGTACCAAACTGAATCCAACGACAAAACAACTCATTGTAGGTATCCTGTCCTGGTCCATGATAGCTTCCGTTGAAGAATCCGCCGATATCGCTATTCCAACTGGGAATACCACAAGCCGAGTAGTTCAAGGCTGCTGGTATCTGGTTGGCAAGTGTCTCCCAAGATGCGGTGATATCACCACTCCACGTACCTGCGCCATAACGTTGCATGCCGATGAAGCCCGAACGTGTCATAATCATCACACGCTTGGCTTCCGTCAACTCTGCCTTTTGAGCACGATGACCGTCATACACACCGCTTGCATGCATCAGTGGAAACACATTACGCATCGAGCGCCAGGTATGGACAGATTCGAGCGAATGCGGGTTCAATGTAGCATTATCTTCATCATCCTTGTTCAGCACGATGAAGTCATTCGTCTTTTCCCAGTCCTCACCTCCTTGATAATGGTCGGGTTCTGACGAGTCCACCCAATAGGCATCCACCCCTTTGCTCACCAGTCCTTCCCAAAGACATCTCCAATAATAGTCGCGTGCCGACTGCTGATAAGGGCTGTAGATCGCTACCCCTGAGTTTGGTGGATAGGTTGTCGTCATGATTTCGTTGCCCATCTTCATCAGCTGGTTATGCTCCTTGAAATATTGATATTGTTTCGTATCAGGACCGAAGTTTGCCCAAAAGGAGATGAGCAGATGGCCTCCATCCTTGTGAATACCATTTATCATCTTCGGATAGTCAGTCTTGAAAGTGCTGTTGAGAAACTCCATCGCATTCCACTGATTGTTACCACCCCAGTATTGCCAGTCCTGCACCACGCAGTCGATAGGCACTTTTAGCGAACGATACTTCTGAAGCACACCCAGTGTTTCCATCGCACTCTGATAGCGTTCTTTGCTCTGGAAGTAGCCGAAAGTCCACAATGGTACCATCGTAGCCTGACCCGACAACTGGCGCAACAACCGCTGTACGTCATCCCCATAGGTTGCATCGCCTACCAATACATAATAATCGACCGCATGGGCAGCCTCTGTCTTGAATGTAGCCCCGTTGGTTGAATTGTCGCTGAAGTCACAAGGCCCGTAAAGATCCCAATACAATCCATACCCACGTGTAGAGTGGAAGAACGGAATCCATACAGACATATTGTTCTGCACCATGTGGCTGTAGCTCTTGTTGCGATGATTCAACGCGCCATCTTGCACCTGTCCGAAACCATAGATAGCCTCGCCTGTAGAAAGGCGGAACGACTGCGACACCGTGTAGGGGTCAATCGTATGTGTCGTCCGTTTGGTGAATGCAGGTTTCGAACGCTCCCTGATCAGTACCGTACCATCTGGACGGAAGAAGTTCAGCAGACCCGACTGGCGGTTGCAAACCACCATCACCTTCTCAGTAAGAAGGGTGTCTACATTGCTTCCGCTCAAGGTCTTGGGATTCACCGTTTGGGGAGTCATCGTTACTACCACCTTGGGGTCCGTCTTTCCCAGCGCATCTGCTTTCTGGTATTTCGTCACACGAACGATTTCCGGCGAATAGAACGATATCTCAGTCACAACACTACCCACATTCATCGTATAGTCTTGCGCATATGCCCCTGTGAGCATAGAGGTCATCAGCGCAGCAAGAAAGGTTTTCTTCATATCCCCGTTTTTTTAGCTAGATTGTTATTACGGAGACAAAGGTAGCAAAAAAATGCAAAAAAGCAATCATTATAAAATAGAAAAATAGAAAAACTGCAAAATCATTCTCTTTTTCATGCTCAATTTTACTTTTTTCACTACCTTTGCAACGAATTAATACTCGTTGTTCATGAAAAGAATCCTTACCATTTGTCTCCTACTGATGAGCCTTGCGCTCCGTCTCAGTGCTCAAACCATCGTTACAAATGAAGGTGCATGGTGTTGGTTCGCCGACCCTCGTGCCCTGCATCATGGTCAGTACTCATACATTGGCTATATCGACGTACATGGTAACGTGAAAGCCACACAATACGATTGGAAACGCCATCTCAAAACTGATGTGCTTGTACGCAGTTTCTTCCAGCCCGACGATCACAACAATCCTACCTTTCTCATTTTGCCCGATGGGCGGGTCATGATTTTCTATACCCGTCACACTGATGAACCACGCATCTGGTACCGTATCTCGCGCAAACCAGGCGACATCACAGCTCTGGGCGAAGAAAAAAACCTCGAGACTCGCGCTAACACCACCTATCCGTCTCCGTTCATCATGAGCGACGACCCACATCACATCTATCTCTGCTGGCGAGGTATCAACTGGCACCCCACTATCGCCCGCCTTACAATGCCCGATGCTGAGGACAACTGCCATTTCGACTATGAGCCACATCAGGTGGTACAGTCAACAGGAGCTCGCCCCTACGCCAAATATATCAGTAATGGAAAGGACAAGATATATGTAGGCTATACAACAGGGCACCCCGACAACGAAATGCCCGACTGGCTCTATATCAACATCATCGACATCAATCATGGAAATGGACCCATCCTGCGTGATATCAACGGTCAGCAACTGAAACGCCTCGATGAAGGTGTTTTCCGTGTCAGCAAGACGGAGGAATATGCCTCAGCCTACCCCGCCACTATCGTAGACCGCACCCCTAACGTCCGCAACTGGATATGGCAGATAGCACTCGACCGCAAGAAGCATCCCGTCATTGCATATCCACATATCGATGCATCGAAAGACAACCACACCTATTATTATGCACGTTGGACGGGCAAAACATGGCAACACATCCGCATCTGTGAAGCCGGACATGCCTTCCATCAGAGTTGGACGCAGACAGAGAAATGCTATAGCGGCGGTATGGCTATCGATCCCGTGAACCCATCCACCCTCTATGTTTCCGTCCCTATAAAGAATGGCAGCTACGACCGTGATGGTGTCTATGAAATCTATCAGTACAGTATCGACAAGTCAGGCCGTGTGACTGAAGGTACGCCCATTACAAGCAACTCACCCAAAAACAATGCTCGCCCTTACGTCATTCCAGGAGCCAAGAAAGGGAGCATCAGGCTGGCATGGATGCAGGGCGACTACCAGTACTGGATGGTGCGGCGCGGATACCCACAGGGCTTCCCCACAGCCATCCATTGCGATTACAACGGAAAACCTTTCCTTACTTGTCGTGAGATTGCCGAACAGACCCCTATCAAGAAGTTTGAGAAACAGTTCCAGCTCGACCCCAATCACTATGACGGAGATCTGTTCCGCATCGATGGGACGACTCCTTTCACCTATTCTATAAGCCCTGTCGATTATCGACCCGAAATACATATCGGAGATAAAACATATCGCAGTACGAACCGCCTTCTCTCGAGCGACAACTGGGCGACCCAGAGCAATGGTACGAATGGAGACGAACACCCCACCCTGCTGCCCTCTGTCACCATTACTCTCACCTACGACGGCCATACCCTCATCATCTATCGCGACGGATTTGTCGATCAAGTCATTGAGGTAAAGGGTCTTGAACTACATTGAGGGCAAAATGCAAGTATGAAAGGCTGAAAATGTGGAAAAAAGCGAATAGATAATTGTCACATATCAAAAAATGTGTACCTTTGCAGGTGCAAACCAATAATAAATACAACTATTTATGAAACTGAAACTTTTTACTACGATTCTCCTGCTCTGCACCCTGTTGCAGGGTCAGGCTTACAAAAAACAGAGTATCGACATCAACGTCAACGGTCAGTCACGCAACATGATCGTTTACACCCCTAACTCGATGTCCGACAACTACCCCTTATTCATCGTCACTCACGGCATGAACCAAGATCCTGAATACCAATATGGGGCGGACAAGATGTACGAGCTGATTGATACGGCAAAGTTCGTCATCGCCTACCTTCGTGGCATCGATAAAACATGGGACACTGGTGGCACAAAGGACAGGGACTTCGTGCTGAAGACCATCGATGAGATGGCAGCCAAGTTCAGCATCGATACCAACCGCGTGTACTGGTCGGGCTTCTCGATGGGTTCAGCGCTTATCTACCACTGCATGGCTGATATGCAGGATAAGATTGCAGCTTTTGCACCTACCAGCGGTATTGCCTTCGGTGGCAGCGAATCGATAAATTCTAAAGCATCATCAGAATATACTACTTTAAATCTTTCGTTCATTTTTCTACTTTTGCGGTACAAAGATACGTAAACTTTCCATAACAGGAAAGAAAAGATTACTATTTTATGCAATTAATATTAAAAAAGAGCAGAAACTTATCATTTCGGCGTATTTAAAGCAAAATATCGTTCCTACATAGAAACACATCAAAGGGCTTTTGGCATTCTACCCAGAATGAAGTTACCTCTAACAGGGAGAGAACTTACGTTAAAGCGGGAGAGAAGCTACGTTAATCAGGGAGAGAACCCGTATCTCTCCGTTCGTCAGCGGCCGCAGACGATATCAGCAGCGCCCGCTGCCGATATGGGCAGCGAGCGCCGACGAATTGAGCAGCGTTCGCTGCGTACCAAGTTTTATATAGGGTAAGTAGTTTCCTTTTTACTTACTTCATTGTTTTCTTTCCGTACTTTTGCTCCAGGTATTTCTGTAGTCGTTTTGAGGGATTACTCGAATAAATACAGTTCTTGTCAAATATTGTCCACGAACTATTATCATTGAAGTCAATTATTTCGAATGAGGCAGGATCGGCCCCCTCCATCAAAGAATCCCTGCAAAACACATGGTATGCATCCTTGCCATAAGTATAACTAGAACCTCCAACTCGTTCTTTTTTACCCGTGAAATACGAATAAAGGTATACTGGACTGAAAGTTGCAGCATCAGCTTCTTCTACTATTTGATCATACCACCAAATATGATCTCCATCGGTATACCAAACACAATCGCCTTGATTATCGGCCAACACTCGGAACGTAGTTGGATCGGCTTCTGAGAATTCCTCCATGTTCCTGTTGTATATTTGTTTACCGTCAGTAAAGAAGTAATTTCCTACCCGTGTCAGCTTCCTATAGTCTCGGACTGTCGATGCCTTCCATTTATGATATACGCGATTTTTATCCTGCCCTACATAGAATTCAACCTCACGGAATGTCTGCGGATCAGCTCCTTCCACGATGTGGTCTTGGAAATACACACGATATTTATCGGCAGCATAATCCCCAGACATCCACCTCGCACCCTTAATTGTATGAAAGCTTTCATAGTCGGCAAGTGGAACGGGTGCATAACCCATGCAATAAGCGTTGCATTTATCCTTTGCCCACCGAGTATCAAAATCGTCAATATCACCTAATATGACAAAGGACTGCTTATCAACTACACGAACCGCACGACCATACCAATAGTAATCGGTTGTATCTTCAGCTAAGAGTTCACTGTGTACTCTGAACGTCTTCGGATCAGCTGTGGACATAATGGTATCATTATGCCATACGTGATTGGCATCTACGCCGTATCGTTTACCAAGATACTTGAAAGTTGCACCATCAGCACCCTCAACGAGTTTGCCCTCAATGAAAACATGTTTAGCATCACGTCCATAGCTATCTCCCAAATCCTCAAATGTTTGAGGATCAGCATCAACTTTCACACTGCCAAACCCGAATCCTTCGTTCCAATATTCATATCTTACTTGCTTCCCGTCATTTTTATAACCATGGCAAGCTGTCAGAAGTACGACGCAAATCAGCAGCGCCCACTTCCACTGTTTATTTTTCATCAGTCGTTTTATCATAAACATCTGCAAATATACAATGTTTCTTCTAAACTGCCAAATAAAAAGTGAAAAAAGTGTGGATAATAAAGTTTAAAGTTGAAAGTTTATAGTTTAAAGTCAGTTGAGAGTTGAAAGTTGAAGGATGAAAGGTGTGAGTTGATAATGGTTATTGCTTATAGAAAAAGGTGCAGCATCGATAGTGCCACACCTTATAAGATTCCTATTACCTAATTATATCATTCCTCATTCAATAACGAGGAAACTTCTTGGTGTAAAAGCGGCAAATGATTGATAATGATACTCCACAATATCTCAGAAGAAAGGCTATCATAACCATGAATAATATAATTACGAGCATCAACTATTTTCCGCGAATTTGTTATCTGGATTTCCGAGTCCTCTTTTAAAATACGATTCATTGCTTCACCAATAATTTCGATATTACGTTCTACGGCTCTGCGAAGCATCATATCTGCATTAAAGACCTCAAAAAGTCTGGGACGTCCTTCGAAAAAGCCCTCTATCTCAACAACGGCATTTAGGATGTCGTACAAATGTTTTTGAATCATTTCATCCATATATAAGTTGCTTAGTACGATTAATGTTATGTTTCAAGATAGGATTTCTTATTGCATGATTCTCTAACAAATCAACCTCTCTTCCTGTTGTATCTTCCAGGGCCGATTTAAAATCAAAAAAGTTGGTAAAATAGTCCTTGATCTCTTCTTTTTTGAATTCTACAAGAAAGTCAACATCGCTTTCTCCAGAGAAACGAGAAGTTAAGACAGAGCCAAAAACATGCAATGTCTTCACTTTATATCTCTGACAAAGAGACTGTATTCGCTTCTTGTTATTTTCTAATAATGAATTCATACGCTGCAAAGATAAGGAAATTAATTCATATGCAGCAAAATTGCGGTTAAGAAAGTGCAATAAAAGCTTGTTTTTATTGCCGAACGCTAGCAATTTAGACTTTTCAAGTCAATTCATAATGCATAATTTTCGTTTATTCGATGTTTTTCTCTTCAAAAGCTCTGCTTTTTGTAGTCTATAGCAAGCAAATTAGGAGGAAAAGTGAAAAAAGGTACAGAAAGTTTGTCTGCATGCCAATTTATTTGTAATTTTGCAGCCGTAACCCAATAATTAACGACTACTTTTATGAAATTGAAACTTTTTACTACGATTATGTTGCTCTGCACCTTGCTGCAGGGACAAGCTTACAAGAAACAGAGTATCGACATCAATGTCAATGGTCAGAAACGTAATATGGTGGTGTTCGTACCGAATTCTCTACCCGACAATTCTCCGCTATTCATCGTCACTCACGGTATGAACCAAGACCCTGAGTATCAGTATGGGTCGGACAAGATGTATGAGATGATCGACACCGCAAAATTCGTCATCGCCTATCTGCGAAGTGATGGAAGCACCTGGGACACAGGTGGTACGAAAGACCAGAACTTTGTGCTGAAAACCATCGACGAGATGGCTGCTATGTTCAGCATCGACACCAACCGTGTGTACTGGTCGGGCTTCTCAATGGGTTCGATGCTCATCCACCACTGCATTGCCAACATGCAGGACAAGATTGCTGCTTTCGCTCCTACCAGCGGTATCCAGTTCAGTGAACAACCTTGGAACAACTGTAAGAAACCTGTGGTGTTGCTCGAATGTATCGCCTACGATGACGATGTGTTTGGCTACGAGCAATACGGCATCCACGACTACATAGAGAACTACGCCAAGCACGACAAGCACCCTAATTACAAGAAGACGACGAACTACAAGCCTATCAGTAGCAGTTGGTACAATGGAGACTTGGAGCGCTGGACAGGCGGACCTAACGGCGGTGAAGTCGTTCTCTATTCATACCACAACGGCGGTCACTGGCCTATGGACCTCAACCGTCACCTCATCTGGAACTTCTGTAAGCGCTATTCGCTCGACCCCAATATCCCAACCGCTCGCATCATCTCCCCTACGGTCAACGATACCTATACCAGCATCGACACCATCCCTCTCAGCTTCCGCGTCAGCGATAAGGACGGAACGGTGAAACTGGCTCAGCTCTATCTCGACGGCACGATGCGCCAGGCATATCGCGACCTCAACGTGCGAGACACCCTTCTCACCTACGAATGGATAAAACCCAAGGCAGGCAGCCACACCATCCGCATCGTCGTGACCGATAACGACAACAAGAAGAAAGAAGTGTCGCGTACCATCGAAGTACAAAACCCTGTACCCATCACATTGACTGAGGTTTGCTACGAGAACAACTCATTCGACATCCCACTCACCGTCAACACCTTCCGCTATGCGTTCGACCTCAGAGTCGAGGCAGAGAACGTGGTGGCATACCTGTCGGGCTCACCAGGCAGAGTGAACCTCAAGGCAGAAGAAACGGGATTGAGCAACGTCATCACGCTCAAGGTGATGGAGGGAGACACCATCAAGGAAGGAACCTACACCATGTATCTTAATAAGGTGAAGGACGAGCGTGGAGTGACCGCAGCAGTCATCAAGTTCACCTATACCTTTGGTGTGAGCGAAACCTCATCGGCAGCCATCAAGTACAAGAAGCCGTTCCGTGATGCCATGCAGGCTGCTCAGGAACTATATGATGCAACAGCCGACGAACGCTACAGCACGGCTGAGAGCCTGCGCGAGAAAGTCCGCACAACCCTCGAAGCATACGCCACCTTCGCCTCAACCTCACCTACCGAGTACGAAGCCGCTACGACAACAGTCATCGAGGCTACGACCCCCCTTTCTGTTCGCAAGCAGAACCTCGACGACTACTATGCGCTCTATGCCGCAGTCGATAGTCTCATCGCGCTCTATGCCGACAATCCTGCTGTTAATACCAACACCAACTTTACCCGTCTGGTCAAGGCTCGCGATTACTACAGCACGGAATCGCGCATCAAGAACGACACCCAGATACTCAACTCCATCAAGCAGCTCACCACCTACTACGAAAAGTTCCTGAAAGCGTTGGAGAACATCGATACGGGCATCAAGGACCTTATCCCTACCCTCTCACAGCAAAACAGCGTCAGGTACGACCTCCAAGGTCACAGACTAAGTGGTCAGCCCATGAGAGGACTCTACATCATCGACGGAAAGAAAATCATGGTGAGATAACAACAAATGAGGGTGTGTCAAAACAGGCACATCCTCATTTGTTTTATATTGGTGTCCGTTAAAAGTTGAAAAACGATAGCAGTGCCGATAAATAGGCATTGTGGACACATATTTCAAAAAGCAAGCTCCCTCCATACTTCATATCCTTCTTTTTTAGCGGACAGTCAATATTATAATAGTTTATAGTTTAGAGTAACCCCAAAAGGGGTGAAGACAGCTATGAGTTAAGACTATAGTTGTTAGAAGTCCATTGTCTGAATGGCAAAGGAAAAATAAGCCAATTCAAAAGGGGAAAAAAGCCGACTCAATCGGGAAGATAAGTCGGCTGAGAAGGGAGATTGCCTATAGGCGCACTATCGTTTGCCTTTAGCCAAATTACTTTCAAATTTATTATAGTGGAATGGGAATAGTATGCGTAATGTCACCACAAAGATACAAAAATAAATCTCTTTTTCCAAATAATACGTATAGTTTTTTTGGGGTAGCATAAAAATTTTACCGGAGAGCAATATTTGTTTTAAATCTCTGTATAGTTACTATTCATCGAACTGCAGCGATTGTAGGATATGGTCGCATATTTCGCCACCAAGCTGTTTTGCATATTTCTCGCTGTAAGCAACAGTAACAGAAGCCGACAGGTTGCCCTTGTAGATGCAGCGATGGTACTCGCTGATGGTCTCACCTGGAACGGCGTAAGAGAACTCTTTCTTTTCAAGGTCAATCACCTTGTCGACCGACTCCTCTGGAATGCTGTTGAACTCACTCTGAATACGCTCATCGGTGTACTCCTCATAGCTCTCATACACACTTGCATCCACACATCCGTAGATAGGAAAATCGTCAGCATCCTCGGGCACAACAGTAAAGAGGCCGCCATTGTCCATCTGAGGATCATCGGTACGGCGCATCCCTTTCACCAAGTCCACACTCGCGTTGTACTTCTCAATCTTGAAGTGCTCGTAAGCCACTTCTGCCACTTCTGCAACCTCTTCTGCATCAGCAGCTGCTTCCGTACCGTTTGCACTCTTGTTTCCACATGATGCCATAAGCAGCATGGCTGCTACAGCGGCAAGGCTGATCATTACTTTTTTCATTTTCTTTTAATGTTTTAAGTTGTTAATAATTAAGAATTTATTTATCGGAACGCAATGCGTTGAACGATCTGACCCGGGTCACCTACTATGAGGGTAAGGATGTGACGACTGCCGGACGTTAGTGGAAAGGTGACATAGAAATCCTTACGGTTTTCAAGCACTTGCAGTTTCCACTCCGGTCCCCACTCCTTGAAGATATTCTCACACACCACAGGACGGGCACCATCTACACTCACACCTATGCGATTGCTACGATCGGCACTTACGGGCCACAAAGGTACGACCGTGATTTGGATTTCCACCTCCGACTCCCCTGTAGTGAACGGAATATCAATATGGGCAGAACTGAGTGATTGCGGGTTTTGCACGGCATCGAACGGGTTGCCCATCTGGATGACAGTCCAGTCCATGCCCATCCCGCTGAATCGACGGAATCCTGCCGGCAGTTTCACCTTATTGAGTTCAATCACGTTCGGCAGATTGGGATGAAGCTGTGCTTTCGGCAATTGGTAGGCAGTCGTTGGTGTGCCGGTCAGTTCAGGCATGAGGTGATATTTAGCGGTATAGCCTGGTGGTATTTCTGACATCATCTGATTCCACTTCCCATCAAGCAGGGTGTTGTAGGTATGAGTCAAGGCATTGATAGCATCGAATGCCTGACGAGACTCATCGGCATCAGCCTGACTTCCTGTCTCATGATTACGCTGAGCCATAAGGAACTTACGGTTCATCTGATAGGCTCCGTTGACAGCATAGCTGAGCATCTCGAAGAAAGCCGGTTGATAGTCTGCAGGTAACTGCTGATGAATCTGCTGGCATTGCTCGGCAATCCGCTTGTAGTCAGTCAGACGCTGCTGGGCCGTTCCATCAGCAAACGAGAAGTCTGTATCGTGCAATCGGCTGTTCTCCTGACTATCCCACTCCATTTCGTAGCCCATATACTCAGGCTTACGCTGCCATGCCAATCGATAGTAGGTATCAAGAATGTTTTGGAATGCTTTTTGGTATTTCTTTCCAAACACACTTGCCAACCAACAGGCTTGGTATCGATTCACATTGTCATAACTGAAGGCAGAGAAGTTCCACGCCATATCGAAGAACTGCTGCATCTCTATCTCCATAGGCTTGATGTCTCCCACATTCAGCAACCAATAGCGGTCAGCCCCCGAGTCGTAAGCCTTGCGCAACTCTTCGTACATCAATGCTGGCGCCATCGTGCTGACCCATAGATGGTCGTGAGGAGCACCCAGATAGCTAAGATGATAATAGACACCCGAACCGCCACTACGCTTACGCTCTGCGCCATTGCTGACACGCTTCATATAGCCGTAGTTGTCGTCCGGCCATACGAGAGTGATGTCTTCAGGCACCTCCAATCCTGCATCGTAGATGTCGAGGGTCTCTTTGTAAGGAACAAAAATCTGGGGAATGCTGGTGACAACCTTTTGTTTGTATTTTTCCAATATCTGACGCTGTGCGGCAAACACCTGTTCCAGCGTACGTGCTCGCACTTTCGGATCGGTTGAACCCTTCATGGCTTCATCGTGCAGACCTCGCATACCAGTGGTGTAGATATTATCGTAAGCGGCGGTTTCACGCAGACGATTATGGAATTTCTGCAGAATCACCTCCTTGTTGGTCAGATAGTTCCATTCGCCGTCACGCTCCTTACTCCATTCACTCTCTGCCGCGTTGTTGAACAACATCGGCTCACAATGGCTAGTGGTAATCATGATGCCCCACTCCGCCGCAACTTGCTGACTCTCGGGATGTGAATAGAAAGCTCCAGTACATGAATGCATGGCGGGAGCCAGCATATTACCCTTCAGGCGCAATATCAGTTCGCATACCTTATCGTAGGTTTTCGGTCCGATGTCGTTGAGTTCCTTCTCAAACGTAGTAGCCGACCAGGTTTTCAGACCCCAGTCTTCATCGTTGATGAAAATGCCACGGTACTTAATAGTAGGCGGCTGACTGACAATATTCTCCGAATAATTGAGAGGACGGCCTGGTGCTATTTTGCGTACAGGAACATCAGCGAACCAATACCAAGGACTGACACCGATTTTCTCGCTGATATGTAGCACACCGTATGCCAATCCACGAGGATCAGAACCGCATACTACTATCCTGTTCTTATCTGTACGGATGCTGTAGCATTCCCAACTGCCATTCAGTTTTTGCGCATCAATCAATGACGAACGCCCTTGCGTGCCGAGGACGATGATATTGGATGTTGAGTGGAGCGCAGGGAAAGATGTACTGGTTGAAACGGCAGGACGCTGGTCTGTTACCATCCATATATCGTTTGCCAACGTATTCGCCATCTTAGCCACTAGAGGATAATCGTCTGAATCATAGACAATCGTACATTTGGTCAAGTCGACAGCCAAGGCTGAAGACGTGAACAGTAAAAAGATTGTAAATAGAATACTTGTTAGTTTCATTATTCGAATAACAATTGTCTGCTTAATCGCATTTTATGGGTACAAAGATAGGAAAAATTTGAATATTTTTCATACGTTTTCTTATTATTTTTCACTTTCGACTGTTCCTTTTTCTTTTTTTTCGTAATTTTGCGTTTTAAAAGAACTACAACAAGATCATCTTTATATTCAATAACTTATTCATTATTGTATCACATTTATGAGAAAACAAAGACTTCTTTTGATGATTGCAGTCCTTGCGACATGCATTCCTGTCTTGGCTCAATGGACTAAGCCAACAATGCCTGCAAGCACGCCACTTGCGGCGGAAACTCAACTGTATCTGTACAACGTGGATGCTGAAAAGTTTTTCACGGGTGCCAACGAATGGGGAACGAGAGCAAGCCTCAGCGCAACTGTAGGACACTGTGTGATCCTCCAAAAAGTATCGGGTGAAGACAATGCGTACAAGATTACGAATGCTGCCGACCCCACAGGCACGTTCTTGCCTCTTTATATTAAAGGAGTAGATGGCGTCTGGGTGGACGAAAGCGGTGAAAACACAGGTGATGATGTCTTCGTCTTCATCCCGCAGGGAAACGACATCTACAAAATAGGATTGTCGGCACAGAATGCTGTATTCAATCCTACGGAATATCCTAACACCTATCTGGGCGGTATACCTGAGATGGAAGACACGCGTCTGTATCTCACCGACCCTGAGACCTATGTGGACGGAGACGGCTACACAGCAAGCGGATTCCAGGTGAAATGGATGTTTGTCACTCCTGAAAACTATACCACCTACACGGCTAAGATGGCACAATACGAAGCTGCTGTCGCATTGGGTGAGGTGATTGCGGAAGGTCAGCTGACCGAAGGTTTAAATGCTGATGCATTGGCTGCTGCTCAGAAGGTTTATAACAACACAAATGCAACACCTGCAGAGCTAGAAGAAGCAGCAAAGACCCTGAAGGAAGCCATCAATGCAGCCAACTATGCCAACGCTTCTGTCGAGAAACCATTCGAGATGCTGGCAATGCTGGGCACTGTGGAACAGACATTCACCAATGGTGACACGAAGGGGTGGACATCAACCACAATCGCACAGAACAAACAAGCCAGCAACGGAAATGCTGCAGCCGACTATAACACAACTGGCAACCACTACGAAAACTGGCATCCATCAGCATTCGGAACAGGTCGCATCTATGCCTCATTGACGGACATTCCTAACGGTGTGTACCGACTGAAAGCATTGGCTTTCGCGAATGAGACTGGCGACACTTATCTCTATGCAGGTAAGTACAAGAATTTGGTGGAGTCGGTAAATATCAACATCGAGGAGCCTATTGAAGTGATGGCCATCGTGACAGACGGCACTCTCGAATTCGGTCTGGCTATCGAGGAGAAAGGGCCGAACTGGGTTGGACTGGACAATGTGGAACTGTTCTATTTGGGCGACAAGAAGGAGTCGTACGACTACATGGTATCTGAGATACTGAAACAGGCTGACGAACTGGACAAACTCATCAGCGAGGAGGATAGAGAAGCCTTCAGTCAGAACAAGGCATTCTGCAACTACCAAGAGGCATGCGGGCTGCTGAATGAGGCCTCAAGCACGACGCCAGACAATATGGGTTCGTACTATGATCAAGTCATCACTCACTTTATCGATGCCCTAGCAGTATTCGCCAACAACCTAAATGCATACGATGATTATTATCAGGTATTTATGGAAGCTGAAGATTGGATTTCGACCATGAGTACCGATTCGGATGCAGCGAACCGTTTGGGTGACTACCTCATGGACGATGCGGCACCTGCTGAAGGTGAATATAACGGAAACGGTGGTGGACAGTATGTGTTGAACGAAAGGTTGCTCGAACTGGATGCCATCAAGGCTGAGAAAGAATACCTCGAAAGACTGTTGCAAGATGCGGTAGCATCGGGTATGAGCGATGGTGACGACTGCACCGAACTGCTGAAGAATCCACGCTTTGCAGAAGCAGGAGGATGGAAATCAGCGGTAGGTCCTGTATGGCCTGTAGGTAAGGAGGACTTCCGTGTGTTTGAAGCTCAGAACATGGTATGCGATGTATATCAGGAACTCACCGGTCTGCAAAACGGACTATACGAGATGAACCTCCAGGCTGTGTTCCGTCCAGGTGACACTTATACTGAAGAATATGCCGAACTGGCGAAAGCATACGCCTATATCAATTCATATGAGAGCAAGGTGACATCAGCCGGTGTAAACTCCGCAGATGAAGCCAGCGATGCCTTTATAGAAGGAACCTATCCACTCACCGTTTACGGATTGGTAACCGACGGATCCATGCGTATCGGTATCACCAACAAAGTACGCTCTGTGGAGAGCTGTATGCTTTGGGCAGGCGGTGTAAGCCTCACTTTCCGTGCAAAGAATGCAGAAGTGCTCAACGCTGTGATTGGACAGACCCTACCTAACGCACAGGCTTTACTGAGTGCAGAATGTGGTCAGCCCGAACGTGCTGACTTGCAAAAGGCTATTGATGATGCAGTAGAACCAAACGATGCGTATGCTGTGCTTATTGGACTAAAGAGTGCGATGGAGAAGGTAGAACTGGGTACAGCCATCTATACAAGATTAGGGGTAGCCATCAACACCCTTTCCGATGCAATTGCAGGTAGCACAACAGCCAGCGCAGTCACATTGGCGAATGCTCAGGAAATACTCAATGCTGCAAAAGCCTCGTTCATGGCTAAAGCGTACGACAACGAAACAGCCGAACAGGCTATCAACGACCTCAACGCTGCTGCTGTAGCCGTGAAGATGGGTGGCGAAAACGCATCTGAGGACAACCCTGTGGACTATACATCAGCGATTGTCAATCCGAACTTCGACCCAGCGAAGGGCGACAAGAACGAAGGTCGTATCGACGGTTGGGTAACAACTGCAATGAACGGCTACAAGGAATACACAGTTTCTTACAACCGTGCGGCATTCGAACTGAACCAGAAGTTGTCGGGTCTGCCAAAGGGTAAATATAAAGTGACAGTTCACACCTACTATCGTGCCGGCTATTGGAACGAGGAAGAGGCATACATCGCAAACGGTACTGAGACCCACCTCACTACACTCTATGCCAAGACTACAGAACAAGAGTTCAGCAAGCCTGTCATGAACCTCACCGAGGGTGCTACAGCGGAGCAACTCTCTCCATCGAATAAGTTCTACACCCTTACCAATGGTCTCTACGCTCCTGATGGCACAACGGGTACTGCTGAGTACTTCGCTGCCGGAGCTTATCTCAACGAACTTGAATTCACTGTACCAGCAGATGGCGAAGTGACCATCGGACTCTCGAAGAAGGAAGTGCTGGCAAACGACTACGAAGTAGTGGGTGAATGGCAACTGTGGTACATGGGTGACCCAGAACAGACTGACGAACCTTCAGACGTTTCCAACCTGATTGTCAACAACAACTTCGACCCAACGAAGGGTGACAAGAACGAAGGTCGCATCGATGGTTGGGTAACAACAGCAATGAACGGCTACAAGGAATACACCGTTTCGTATAATCGTGCCGGATTCGAACTCAATCAGACCCTCTCAGGTCTTCCTGAAGGAACTTACATGGTGACTGTTCACACCTACTATCGTGCGGGCTATTGGAATGAGGAAGAGGCATACATCGCGAACGGTACTGAGACCCACCTCACTACACTCTATGCCAAGACTGCTGCAAAGGAATACAGCAAGCCTGTCATGAACCTCACCGAGGGTGCTACAGCAGAGCAACTCTCTCCATCGAATAAGTTCTACACCCTCTCCAACGGTCTCTATGCTCCAGATGGCACAACGGGTACTGCTGAGTACTTCGCAGCCGGAGCATACCTCAACAAACTCCCGTTCTATGTAGGCAACGATGGCACAGTGACTATCGGACTCTCGAAGAAGGAAGTACTGGCGAACGACTACGAGGTGGTAGGCGAATGGAAACTCTACTACTACGGTTCAGGCGATAAGACGGCTGAGTTTGATGATACAGGCATTGAGAACATGGAGCGTGAAGCGTGGAGTGTGAAGAACACAGATGCAATCTTCTCCATCAGTGGTGCTCGTCTGAATGCTCCTCAACGTGGCATCAATATCATCCGCACCTCTGACGGCAGAACCATCAAGGTTATGGTTAAATAATAGTTCGACGTTGCTCACTATAAAAAAGTCAGAATAATGTCAAAAACAGAAAATGCAGGCTCCGCGCCTGCATTTTTTTGTAAAAAAAGGCAATAGTAAATGGTCAAATGGTATTTTTTTACTACCTTTGCACTCGCTTTTGAAAGTCCTTCCTATTAGAAACTCCCTTCCTTTGGGGGGAGGGATGGGGAGAGGCTTAATTTTTTAACTCCCCGTTTGGGGGCGTGTGCTTGAACACCACGCTAAAAAAACAAGAAATCAATGGAACAAACAACGACTTCCACCCTTCGTGGTGACGGGAAGAGGACGGTAAGCGTCTTCTTCATGCTGATGGGTATCCTCTTCTGCGTATGCCTCATCACCTCCAATCTCTTGGAGACCAAAGTATTCCGCGTCTATGGCGACATCTCGCTCACCTGCGGATTCATCATCTTCCCTATCTCTTACATCCTCAACGACTGCATCGCCGAGGTGTGGGGCTACCGCAAGGCACGTCTCATCATCTGGACAGGCTTCCTCATGAACTTCTTCGTCGTAGTCATGGGAGCCATCGCTTGCTTCCTGCCCGCACTCGAACCCGACAGCGACCATGCTTTTCGTCAGACATTCATGTTCGCCCCGCAAGTCACGATGGCAAGCTTCATCGCATTCATCGTAGGCTCGTTCCTCAATGCATGGGTGATGAGCCGCATGAAACTGGCAAACCGCAACAAGGGACATAAGAACTACTACTTCTCCCTCCGCGCCATCGCATCCACCATCGTAGGCGAGACAGCCGACTCCGTCATCTTCTTCCCCTTGGCATTCTACATCTTCCCCACCCTCATTGAGGGAGAGCCCAAGGTACCGTTCGAGGTCCTCATCAGCCTCATGCTCACACAGGTAGTCGCAAAGACACTCTACGAGATTCTTGCCCTGCCACTCACCATCCGTGTGGTGAACTACGTGAAACGTCATGAACACACCGATGTCTTCGACGACAACATCTCGTACAATGCATTCAAGATCAAAGAACTGTAAGCCCTACCCCTATGTTATCAAAGAATAAAGCATTAGTGGTCTTCTCAGGCGGACAGGACAGCACCACATGCCTGTTTTGGGCAAAGAAGCATTTCGAGGAAGTCCATGCCATCTGTTTCCGCTACGGACAGAAACACGAGCAGGAAGTGGTCTATGCCCAACGGATAGCCGAGCGTGCCGATGTGCCGTTCACCGTGCTCGACCTCTCATTCATCAGCCAACTGGCTGTCAACTGCTCGCTCACCAACCAAGCCATCACGATGGACCGCGACAAACCTGCCGACACCCCTCCCAACACATTCGTTCCCGGACGCAACCTGTTCTTCCTGAGTGTAGCAGCCGTCTATGCTCGCGAACACGACATCATGAACATCGTGACAGGTGTATCGCAGACCGACTTCAGCGGCTATCCCGACTGCCGTGACTCATTCATCCGCTCCCTCAACGTGACCCTCAACCTCGCGATGGATGAGCAGTTCGTCATCCACACCCCACTCATGTGGAAGGACAAGGCAGAGACATGGCAGCTTGCCGACGAACTTGGTATCTTCGACCTTGTACGCAATGAGACCATGACCTGCTACAACGGAATCCCAGGCGATGGTTGTGGCGAGTGCCCAGCATGCAAACTTCGCCGTCACGGATTAGAGAAATATCTAAGTAGTAAAAGCATCATAACGAAATAACAAGAAAATGAATCAAAGAGATAATGAGGGCCTCACCGCCCTTGGTCGCAAGACCGAATACCGTCAAGACTATGCACCCGAGGTGCTCGAAACATTCCAGAACAAGCATCCCGAGAACGACTACTGGGTACAGTTCAACTGTCCCGAGTTCACCAGCCTCTGCCCCATCACCGGCCAACCCGACTTTGCAGAGATACGCATCAGCTACCTGCCCGACCAGCGCATGGTAGAAAGCAAGAGCCTCAAGCTCTACCTCTTCAGTTTCCGCAACCACGGAGACTTCCACGAGGACTGCGTCAACATCATCATGAAAGACCTCATCCGCCTCATGGATCCCAAGTACATCGAGGTGACAGGTATCTTCACCCCTCGTGGCGGCATCTCCATCTATCCCTATGCCAATTATGGCCGTCCCGGCACCAAGTACGAGCAGCTGGCAGAATACCGGCTCCAGAACCACGCAATGTAAATGCTTGAAGCGATTAACGTTCAATTTAAAGGAAGTAAACGGCTCATCCAAAGGAACTAAATGCGCCGTCCCATAACCTATAAACCCATAACCTATAACCATTACAATCTATTAACCTACTAAGCTAGTTCTCTCCCCCTCGGGGGAGTTGGAGAGGGGCTATTAACCAATAACCATTACACTTCATTACTTGCTGAATTCGTAAGTTATTCGGAACTTCCTTCCTACGAGCTCACGAGGTCGTATTACCACCCCTTAGGGGTTGCAATTGCTACCCTTAAGGGTTACAATTTTTTCCCTTAGGGGCAACAATTATTTCCCTTAAGATCCCCTTGTAAAGGATAACAATGAAGTGTTAATGGTAGATAGCGAATTATGTTAAACACATTAGCTTTTCCAGATGAGCGAATCAACTTTATTTAGGAAGAGACACCGCGCTTAGCCTTGAAAATTTTATTCCTTAGGCTTGAATTAATATTTTCTTAGACTTAAAAATACATTTTCTTAGGCTTGAAAGATTGATGCAAAACTTGACGCATGAAACCAGAAACTTGGAATAACTTCGTATTCAGGCTGAATTCGCCTCGTATTCAGCGTAAATACTCATCGTATTCTACGCTCAAACGTTCCGCATTTAGCCTAAAGGAAGTAAATGCCCCGTCCAAAGGAACTAAGCGGGAATTATAAAAAAACCGTCGCCAGACAGCTGAATGCGGTATGGCGAATGGCTATTGATGTTTTCTATGGATAGTTTTAGCATTATGATACCTGCATGAGTTTATACCCCTTGCTTTTAAATTCGGACTTGTCAATACGTTCATATACGAAAAAGTTTGTTTTATCCGAAAATAGTCCTTCGCTTTTTCATCCATAAAACTACATATTATCTCTCCGTTTCCGTTTCACTAATCTCTTTCATGTTCCCCTTATGTTCATCATTAATATCTGTTATGTCACCCTTATCTTCAGCTCCAATTTCTCGCATCTTTCACGCAATTCCTGCTTATATGTTTCTCTATATCTTGTTCAATACATATTCATCAGATGTTCAGTAGATGTTCAGTAAATCACTGAACAAGTACTGAACAAATGATAAAGAAATACACTCGGTATTTATAAGTTCTATAGGCGGGATTCCTGCATGTTACATAAGAGTGACATGCTAGTTATATAAAAAGGACATAAGAGGGACATAAGAGGGATTGTTACCTTTAATTCTGTTTTCTCCTATTTGCATTGTCCAAACTATAAAAAAGCATGGTTTTTGAATAGAAATGCATCAAATAATCGAAAATTATGCATTATGAATTATGCATTATTAATTAATTTAGCTATCTTTGCCCCTGCATTCTGCAAAGAGTGCAAGACATATTTGCTCATTTCCTCTGACGAACTGCAACACTGAAGAGTATTAAAGAGCATACCAATCACAAATGTAGCTTGCGTATCAACGCAGGCTTATCCATAATGTGATTGGAGGTTGTTGCAGACCTGTCAGAGGATTATGTGAGAGGTCTGCGCTTTTCTTATGTTTATGAGTTAGTGCAGAGAAAGGAATGAAGTATTAACTTTTCAACAATAAACATCATGAAACGAATAGTATTTTTCATTACATTCTTAACTTTTACCTTAATTTCTTGGGCGTATGACATCAAAGTTGGTGGTATCTATTATCGTGTTAATGCTCTAAATAAGACTGCTAGGGTAACTTGTGAAAGTGTTAATAAAGCATCTTATTCTGGTAAAGTAGTTATACCAAGTTCGATTATGTTTAAGGGGGTGTCATTGGAAGTGACATCAATAGGTGTTTTCGCTTTTCAATATTGTAATAAATAAATATCTGTTACAATTCCTAATACTGTTAAATATATAGATAGTAAAGCTTTTGATGGCTGTAGTAGTTTGACCTCAATTACGATTCCAAATAGTGTGGTAGAAATTGGTGAATATGCTTTTCGTGATTGTAAAAATTTGACTTCCATCACATTATCCCAAAATGTGACGCGTATTGGAAATTATGCTTTTTGGGGGTGTAGTCGCTTAAATACTTTAAAGATATACCAAAATACCACTTCCATTGGAGATCTGGCGTTTTGTGATTGTAAGGAATTAAAAGAGGTATATTTGTATTTTGTATCTGTTCCTCGAAGTTCGGATGATATTTTTAATGGAGCATTCGTAGAATTTGCAACCCTCTATGTTCCATCTGGTACGTCAAGCATCATTAAATCAAAGTATCCTTGGAATCGTTTTTCAAAAATAGTAGAGTTAAATGATGAATTTTCAAAGAGTTTGGGCGCAAAAGCTAAACAACAACAGAAACGAGAGGAGGAAGAATTCGCCAGACAGAAACGTGAGGCTGAAGAACTGGCTAGACAAAAGGAAATCGAAGAGGAGCAAAAACGGGAAGCTGAAGAACAGGCTAAACGAGAGGAAAAGGAAATGAAAAAGAAAGCCACAAAAAGTATCTTGAATACAATAGGGAAAACATTATATTGGATCCGGTAGGTATTCAAGAAATATGTGTTATTGAGGCATTCCCAAAGTGGAAATCAACTATGAATGAAAATGGAAAACCTGTACGTGTAAAGTGGACACTACCTGTACGATTCAGGTTGATTTAATTGTAAACATTCATATAAATATTCATTGTTTCACAATCAAAATTATCTAATATGGAAACAGATCAATTTATCAGTACTCTAAATCGATTAAGAGAAGAAAAAGGCAAGTCATTTTCATCTCATGATTTTATTAAGTGTTTTTCTAAAAATTATCAAAGAGAATACATTTTGATGCTGTATGAGAAAATAAATACTGCAAGCCCTTTTAATACAGTCCATTCACAAATAGGTAGGGAGTTAGAGAAAAATCAGGATAACAATTCACTTCCCTATATGAAATCTCCAATCGATAAACAGATAAGCGAAAATCTTTTTGGAAACGTTGATTACATACAATTTTGGGAATTTATTAATTAGAAATCAAATTAATATAGTTCAAAAGCATTAAATAATATTAAAAAAAATTGTGTGCAACACTGATAACTCTCTGCTGCACTTTTTTTATTTCACATGTAGCCGCAATTATTAGCTTGCGTGATTGCAAAAATTGGAATTACTGATTACAATTTCTGCATTTGGTATGTTCAGCCGTTGTATTCAAGGAGTACAACGGCTGGATTGCTTAAATACAATAGCCTTATTTCTTACCTTGCCATCTGATAGATTGCTTTGACATCGGCTGCCTTCAGTCGCATGAAGCGTCCTTGTGGCTTGGTGTCGTCGAGGGTGCACTTGCGGGTCATGAGGTCGATTTCTTCATCGGTGACATCACGACCGATGAGTTCGTGGATATTGATTGGCATACCGATCTGATGGTAGAAGCGCTCCATGGCCTCGATGCCGCGCAGGGCTGTTGCCTCGGGGTCGGTGAAGTCGTTCTGCACTCCCATGACATTAACGGCGAAACGGACGAAACGGCTCACGTTCTGACGATAGACATATCGTGCCCAACTGGGCCAGATGGCAGCGAGTCCTGCTCCATGGGTCACATCGAACAAGCCACTGAGTTCGTGCTCGATGTTATGGGTTGCCCAGTCGCCGTTGTTGCGATTGCCTGTCACGTCGTTATGGGCGAGACTGCCTGCCCACATGATCTGAGCACGCTGGCGATAGTCCTCGGGGTTCTTGAGCACATCGAGGACACACTGCTGCATGGTGCGCATAAGGGCTTCTGCTATCTCGTCGGTGATGGTCATGTCGCAATCGGGATTGAAGTAGCGCTCCATCGTGTGCATCATGATGTCCGTAACTCCGGCTGCCGTCTGATAAGGTGGCAGGGTGAAGGTGCGGCAGGGGTTCATAATGGCGAACTTGGGTCGGCAGATGTTGTTGGAGTAGCCTAACTTGATACCGCCATCTTCGTTGGTGATAACACTGGCTTCGCTCATTTCGCTACCTGCTGCGGGGATAGTGAGCACCACACCCACAGGCACGCACTGGGTAGCATCGGCCTTGCCAAGATAGAAATCCCATACCTCTCCATCATAAACGACTCCATAACCTATCGCTTTCGCTGAATCAATCACACTACCGCCTCCGATGGCGAGGATGAAATCTAGACGTGACTCACGGCAGAGGGCTATTCCCTCATGTACCTTCGACAGACGGGGATTGGGCACTACCCCACCCAACTTCTCGAAATAGATGCCGGCTGACTGTAACTGACTGCATACCTTGTCGAGCAGACCTGAACGGATGGCACTCTGCCCGCCATAGTGTACCAGGACACGTGTTCCTCCGTATTTGGTGACTAACTGGGCTACCTTCTCTTCGGACTCTTGTCCGAACTCCACTTCTGTGGGTGCATAGAAATTAAAATCTTTCATGGGGAGGAAAATGTAAAAATTTTAAAATGATAAAGTGTAATAATTATTTGCGGTACAAAGATAGGAAAAAATAAGATTACTCACAAATAAGTATTGCACAATTTGCAAAAAAGCCGTAACTTTGCACCCGAATTGATAATTAAAACATATACATTTTACATTATACATTCTCTTAAGAGATGAAACTATCGGAACTAAAGACAGGTGAAACGGCGGTCATAGCGAAGGTGTATGGTCACGGCGGATTCAGGAAACGTATCATCGAGATGGGCTTCATCAAGGGTACGGAGGTGGAAGTGGTGCTGAACGCCCCATTGCAAGACCCCGTGAAATACAAACTGATGGACTATGAGGTGAGTCTGCGTCGTGCCGAAGCCGACTTGGTAGAGGTGGTAACTCAGGCAGAGGCAGAGGAATGGCACAAGCAGCAAACGGCTATGCCGGGCATTGTGGCAAACGACTGCGACTTCCGCCATGCAGTAGCAGAGGCAAAGGGCAAAAACATCCTCGTGGCTTTCGTAGGCAATCCCAACTGCGGCAAGACCAGTCTGTTTAATATAGCAGGTAATGCGCACGAACATGTGGGCAACTACTCGGGAGTGACGGTCGATGCGAAACTGGGCAACACGAAGTTCGAGGGCTATACGTTCAACATCGTGGACTTGCCAGGCACTTACAGCCTATCGGCCTATACACCTGAGGAACTCTACGTCAGGAAATATATCATCGAGCAGACACCCGATATCATCATCAATGTGGTAGATGCATCGAACCTGGAACGCAACCTGTATCTCACCGCCCAGCTCATCGACATGGACGTACCGATGATTATGGCGCTGAACATGTACGACGAACTGAAAGAGAGCGGGCACAAACTGGACATCGACCAACTGGGTACGCTGCTGGGTGTGCCTGTCGTGCCAACCGTAGGAAGGACGGGCGAGGGAGTACAACGGCTGCTGCACGAGATCATCGAGATCTATGAGGGCAAGCAGCATACGTTCCGACATATCCACATCAACCACGGAACGCTGTTGGAGGGGATGATAGAACGGGTAGAAGCACTGATACGTGTGAACCCCGAACCCCACCACAACTACTCGGGACGATTCCTCGCCATCAAACTGCTGGAAAACGACAAGCAGGTGGAGGGTATCGTGAAGACCCTACCCAATGCAAAGGACATCCTGAAGGAGCGCGACCGCTGTCAAGCAGAAATCAGACTGGAATTGGGCGAGGATTCCGAAGGTGCTATTACAGATGCAAAGTACGGTTTTGTGCAGGGCGCACTGAAGGAATGCCTTGTGAAGAAGACGGTATATAAACGCAGGATGACCAAACGCATCGATGCATACGTGACGAACCGCTTCCTGGGCTTCCCCATCTTCATCGCACTGATGTTCCTCACGTTCTTCTGCACTTTCACGCTGGGACAGTACCCCATGGACTGGATAGACAGCGGAGTGGCATGGCTGAGCGAACTGATCAGCAGCCACATGTCTGACGGACCGTTGAAGGACCTGCTGGTGGACGGCATCCTGGCAGGTGTGGGCGGTGTTATCGTGTTCCTGCCCAATATCTTGATACTCTACGCTTTCATCTCGTGGATGGAAGACTCAGGCTATATGGCACGCGCTGCGTTCATTATGGACAAGATTATGCACAAGATGGGACTGCACGGCAAGTCGTTCATCCCGATGATTATGGGATTCGGGTGTAACATCCCAGCCATCATGGCAACCCGCACCATCGAAGACCGCAAGTCGCGGCTCATCACCATGCTCATCGTACCGCTGATGTCGTGCTCGGCACGTCTGCCCGTCTATATCATCATCATCGGAGCCTTCTTCCCCAAGAACCAGGCACTCATCCTGTTTACCATCTACCTCATCGGCATCGTGATGAGTGTGCTGATGGCCCACCTGTTCAGCCGCTTCGTGGTGAAGGGCGAGTCGAGTCCGTTTGTGATGGAGCTCCCTCCCTACCGTCTGCCCTCTGGCAAGTCGGTCGTGCGCCACACATGGGAGAAAGGCAAGCAATACCTGAAGAAGATGGGTACGATAATTCTGGCAGCCAGCATTGTGGTATGGGCCCTGACGTACTTCCCCCATCATGACGAACTCACATCCGAACAGCAGATGGAACAAAGCTATATCGGACAGTTGGGTAAGGCAGTCGAACCGGTGATCCGTCCATGCGGATTGCAATGGAAAGAGGGAGTGAGCCTCATCACAGGTGTGGGTGCAAAGGAGATTGTAGCCTCGACCATGGGTGTGCTCTATGCCACATCTGCAGAAGGAACAGAAGCAGAACCAGAGGACTTGGAGGACAGTTCCCACCTGTCACAGATCATCGCTCACAGCGGTATGACTCCATTATCAGCCTTTGCGTTCCTGGTGTTCGTGCTGCTCTACATGCCTTGTCTGCCCGCCTGCATTGCTATCAAAAACGAATCGGGCAGATGGCGATGGGCGCTATTCACAGCATGCTATACGACAGCATTAGCGTGGATCTGTGCAACCATGGTTTATCAAGTGGGAATGCTGCTGTAAACCCAAAACCAATGTGAAGAGCAATGCAAGCAGTAGTTGTATATATCCTTATTGGCTTGGCTGTCCTAGCTGTAGGACTCAGGATTTACAAGATCATCACCAACAAGCACAAATGCTGTGGAGAAGGTGATGAAGGATGTCATTGTGAGGGATGCGAGTTGGCAAAAGAATGCAGCATGAAGGGGAAAGAAAAATGCAAAAAATGAGGGAAAAGGGAAAAGGGGAAAAGGAAAAATGCAAAAAACTCCAAACTCTAAACTCTAAACCCTAAACTTTTTGTACCTTTGCAACTTAGAATGAAAACATATCGAATAGACATACAGGAATCAGGGGTTACAATCGAGTACTCGGTGTTTGCCCTCGAAGGAAAACTGACAGAGATACATGCCATGCTGCACGTCAGCAATAAGGAGGCAGATTTCAGCACGCAATATGCAAAACTTCAAAAGGGTCAGCAGGCACTGATTGAGGCTATAGGCGATGCAAAGGTCATGATGAAACGATACTTCGTCAGCGATGCAACAAACCAGATGCCGCTGATGGACGACGTGACTGACAACGTATCCGTGATTCAGCAGCCACCGCTCGACGGCACGAAAGTAGCCTTGTGGCTCTATCTGCATCAGGGCGAAACCCACTATCAGCAGGTGTGGACAATGAATCAGGTGGTACCTGAGGGTGACAGCTATCATCAGTCGCGCACGCTTTTGGAGCGCTATGAGCAGCAGCTGAAGGACCAATATGATGCCAATATTGCAGAACATTGTCTGAGAACGTGGTTCTTTGTACGTGATGTGGACACCCAATACAAAGGATTGGTAGTTGCTCGCAGAGAGAACTTCGCAGAACAAGGACTGACCTCTGATACCCACTATCTGGCTTCTACAGGCATTCATGGCATTCCAGCCGACACGAACGCCATCGTTCAGATGGACACTTATATGGTGAAGGGACTGGAAGCAGGGCAGCAATCGTACTTATATGCCCGCACTCACCTCAACCCCACCTACGAGTATGGTGTGACCTTCGAACGAGGGGTGAAGATTAAATATGGCGACCGCACCCATCTGCTGATTTCAGGTACGGCATCCATCAACAACAAAGGTGAGGTGGTGTATGTAGGCGATATTCGCAAACAAGCTCATCGCATGTGGGAGAATGTAGAAGCGTTGCTGAAAGAAGGAGGAGCAGGGTTTGACGATGTGATGCAGATCATCGTGTATCTGCGTGACACAGCTGACTACGAGGTCGTACGCCAATTGTTCGAAGAACGCTTCCCAGATACCCCTTACGTCATCACTTACGCCCCTGTGTGCCGTCCGAAATGGCTCATCGAGATGGAATGTATTGCTGTAACGAAAGAGAAAGACGAACAATTCAAAGACTACTAAGACAACCATGGACATCAATTGTCATTTCTATAAAGTCATCTTGCCTGTCTTCATGATGGTGATGGTATTACTGACAGGCATCTCGTGTAACAGCGGAGGCTCTTCTCAGCCTTCCGAATCCAACGAAAGCGAGATGGCAGAAACGGATTTCCAAGAAGAATTGGTGGCAGTAGAGAATGACGATTCACCCACCGAAGAGGATATAGTAAGAGAAGAGCAAGAGCAAGTAGTGACGGATGCAGCACAGGTCATCAATAACCACTTCATCGCTTTGTCGCAAAGAGATAGGCAGATGCTGCGAAATACGGTAGCAGACGTCGTGACATCGTATATCGGTATGAGTAATGTGACCCCTGCTGATATCGAGAAGTATATGAACAGCCTTCATGCAGACGGTAGTCAGGACATCAAATACGTGATTCGCCATCTCATCGTCAATAAAGAGACAGATGGCTCTACGCCCTGCTATAAAGTGCATTTCACTGTCACACAAATCACTCGCCAGGGTGATAAGACAGGCGAGCATACGTTTGCCGGACTATCGGAAATTAACAATGAAGGCAAGATCACCTCACTGATTCTGTCGCAACAATCGTAACGCCATGCAAGAAATCTTCGATCTCATCAACGAAATGTCACCTTTCCTGCTGCTGGGCTTCCTGCTGGCAGGTTTGATGCATGCGTTCATTCCCAACCGCCTTTACACCCACTACATGGCAAGCAACTCACTCAAGTCGGTCGTCTATGCAGCCTTGTTTGGTGTACCGCTCCCCTTGTGCTCGTGTGGCGTTATCCCTACTGCGATGTCGATGCGGAAAGAAGGAGCCTCAAAAGGTGCGACGGTCTCCTTCCTCATTGCCACCCCACAGACGGGTGTTGATTCCATTTTTGCCACCTATTCACTTCTCGGACTACCCTTCGCTATCATTCGTCCGATCGTAGCCTTCTGTACGGCAATCATCGGCGGTCATGCGGTCAATCTGTTCAACAAAGAGGTTGCAACTACATTGGAACACACGCCTCAGCGCGACTATAGCGAAAAGCATCATACAGTTTGGGAGCGTATTGTCGAGGCACTACGATATGGGTTTATCGAGATGATGGGCGATATCGGCAAATGGCTGGTTATCGGACTCATCATCGCAGGACTCATCACCACGTTCGTACCCCAGTCGTTCTTCGCAGTCTTCGCAGGAAATTCAATCATGAGTATCTTGCTCGTACTCTGCATCTCCATCCCCATGTATGTGTGTGCAACAGGCTCTATCCCTATAGCCGTAGCACTTATGATGAAGGGACTGACTCCTGGAGCTGCATTAGTGCTCCTCATGGCGGGTCCGGCAGCGAATGCAGCATCCATTCTAGTAATAAATAAGGTGTTGGGACGCAAAACTCTGCTCGTTTACCTCATCTCCATCTCATTGGGTGCAATCGGATTCGGACTGGGTATCGACTACCTGCTTCCTGCAGAGTGGTTCACCCCTACCCTCGCTAAGGCAGCTGATTGTTGTGATAATCATGTTGAGTGGTTCAATATCGGCTGTACCATCGTACTAGGTTTGTTACTCATCTATGCTCTGATTGACCACCTCAGAGGTCACCATCATCATCATGGTGAAGAGACTTGTGAGATATCTACAGACAATGCACGCCGTTTCGCTATCAAGGGTATGAACTGCTCACACTGTGCCAAGAATGCGGAGAATGCTATCCGCAAGGTAGAAGGGATTGAAAGCGTCAGTGTAGATCTTGCTTCGGAAACTGCTACCATCGTAGGAACGGCTTCGGACGAAGAGATTATTCAAGCAGTCGAGGCTCTTGGATTTGAAGGGGTGAAAGAATGAAGGGGACGGAGTTGAGGAGTTAAAGAAGTTTGAGGAGTTAGAGACGTTTAAGAGGATACCAAAGGGTCTCAAAAAAAAATGAAGTTAAGAATGGAAATCATCACTAAATACTTCCCCGATATCACTCCTGAGCAAACATCACAGTTTGCCCAGTTGTACAGTCTATATACCGACTGGAACGCCAAAATCAATGTCATCTCACGCAAGGATATTGAAAATCTCTATGAACATCATGTACTCCACTCGCTCGGCATAGCAAATGTCATCACGTTCCGCCCTGAAACACGTGTGATGGACCTCGGATGCGGAGGTGGCTTCCCGGGCATTCCACTTGCCATCCTCTTTCCCAATGTTCATTTCCATCTGGTCGACTCTATCGGAAAGAAAGTACGTGTGGCACAAGAAGTTGCGAATGCGATCGGGCTGAAGAACGTAGAGTTCAGTCATGCACGAGGCGAGGAAATCAAGGAGAAATACGACTTCGTTGTCAGTCGTGCTACAATGTCGTTAGTGGAACTCATCAAGTGTGTACGCAAGAATATTGATCACACGCAGCATAATGCCCTGCCAAACGGTATCATCGCCCTCAAAGGCGGAGAGTTGGATGGAGAAATGGCATCGATGCGCAAGATCTGCACCACATGGGACCTTGCGCAATACTTCAGCGAACCTTATTTCGAAACCAAAAAAGTAGTACACGTATGTGTGAAATAAAAACATTTCATGTCAATCCGCTGATGGAAAACTGCTACATTATCAGCGACGATAGCCATGAAGCCTGCATCATCGACCCTGGATGTATGTTTGAGACAGAATGGACAGCCATCAAACGCTATATCAACGACAAAGGTCTCAAACTCGTTCATATGCTTTGCACTCATCTGCATTTCGACCATATCATGGGGTGCGGTTTCGTTCATCGTGACTACCAACTCGATATCGAAGGCAGCATGGACGATCTCGCACAATACCAGCACCTGCGTACCTATATGAACTCGTTTGGCCTCGACCCCTCCAGCATACCCGCTCCGCCACCTGTACACGATATTTCACACAAATCAGACATCCTGTTCGGCAAACATTTATTCACCGTGCTACGCACCCCAGGACACACTCCAGGTGGACTCTGCTTTTATTGCCCCGATGAAGGCATCTTGTTCTCAGGAGACACGCTCTTCCAAGGTTCCGTAGGACGTACCGACCTACCAGGTGGTAACACAGAAGATCTCTTCAATTCTATACGTGACCAGCTCTTTACCCTACCCGACACCACACAAGTCTTCACCGGACATGGTCCTTCAACTACGATTGAGTACGAACGGCGCTATAATCCTTACGTTCGCTGACGAATTACTTATCAAAATAACAAGTTATACAAAGAGCCTTCTCAAAGATCATGAGAAGTTGTTTTTGCGCCCATACTATGGAATTTTTGTGGCATAGTATGGTAACAATTTTTTCCATTAATAGTAGCAAATTTTTTCCCTAACACCTCATTATAGCATCCTCCTGCAGCGACCCCTAAAATGTTAAGCACAACTCACCAATTAAGTTAATCACACAATAAACAGATAACCAAATCGTGACATTGTGACTCCGTGACATTGTGACATTAAGCAGGTTCCACATGCGCAATAGCGGAACAGAAGTAAGCGATAAACTATAGGAATATAATACATATTATTATATAGCAATATTTACACACCGAACCCCGACTTTTCTATTCGGAAGTACCTTAATGCCACAAAGTCACGTTGTCACATTTTATCCTCAAACCGCTCCATAACACCCTACAAAAGGGGTGCCCATATTCACCTTGTGCACACTATCCACCCATCCTCTGGGAGTCATTACGCTCTACTTACCGCATATATGCCTCCCGTTGATGTCCGTTTGTTGCTCATTTCCTCTCCGTTATTTTTACGTCTGTTATTCGATGTTTTATCGAACAACAATCGGACAACAATCGAACAACAAACGAACAACAACCCGAGGCACACCATCGGCAACTTACAGGATTATCGACCGTAGTCCATTTTCTATGTAGTGCAAGGCTCTAATGAAATCGGTATGCCCAAATAATGAAGGCAATACTGCCATATTCCCCTTATTTTCCTTTGTCAAATGCATTCTGAAAAGTCGTTACTCCCGTTTTTCACCAAAAAGTTTGGTCGTTTCAAAAAAACATTGTATATTTGCAGCATCTATTCGGAGTTTGACGACATTTTTTAATTCATGGGCATTTCATATGTGAATGAAGAATGGAAAGAGATAATTATTTATTATTAGTAGTATAAAATATAAGAAATAGAAAGAAAGGAAAAGAAAATCGGGATGAGGTTGCACCATGTGCCGCTCGCCCACAGGTAACTATTTCGGGCATAAGTCCTTCTAATCAAAACAATTTATTAACTTACAGGTTAGCGTTCCTGTTCGTACTTATACATAGATATTGAGCTTTCGCTCTTGTTCTTTGAAGCTGAATACCGCCAAAACATTCAATTACAAAGAGAACAAGCAGACAAAATGCTCGCGTCAATAGGCGTGGGCTGTTTATGCTTGTTTTTGTAATAGGTTTACTTGGCGGTAACCGAGCTTCAGATAAGCATTGAACGGTTCCGCCTTTTAATTTTTACAAGTATGAGAAAACGATTATTATTACTTTTTTTAAGCCTTGTTGGACTCTGCACAAACATAATGGCTCAAAAATGGATTGTAAAAGAACATGAAGCAGATGCTTTAAAAAAGCAAAAAGCATATACCTCATATAAATTTGAGGATGCAAATGAAAATGCATTTGTGTATTGGACATGGTCTTTGAAAGATGGGGATTTTAGAATCGTAAATTCATCTCAGCAGATTTTTGATTATAATGATAAAAGAATTATGGAAATTACCATAGGTTTTTATGATAACCAAGACAATCTGCTTGAAAAATCAAAAACTAGAATGAAAGTTGAAGAAGATCCACAATTTGCAAGCGTTCTTAACGTTTTGTCAAACAAAACATGTAAAAAAGTTATAAAGTTCTTGAATGAACAGGAAGGATATGTAAGAATAATTGCTCCATTATATTTAACGGCAACAGATTTTGATATTAAAGTATTATGTCACAAAAGTTGTGAAAATTTATAGTTCATGCCCAATAATTTAATTGTAAACCAGAAGTCCGTCCGTGATTTGTTTCAAAACAACAAGACGGACTTCTTGATTCCAGACTACCAACGGCCATACGCTTGGGGCAAGGAAGAGTGTGGAACGCTATGGGAAGACATCTTTGAGTTTGCCATTCCTGGTGCCGATGCCACAAAGTTCAATAGTGACAAGGATGAGTATTTTCTTGGGCCTATTGTTACCTACCAAAACGGGGAACGACAATTAGAAATCATCGACGGCCAGCAAAGGCTTACTACACTCATGCTGTTGCTGCGTGCTTTCTACGACTATTTCACCAACATGCAAGATCAAAATTCCATCCAAACGAGGGAGGCTATTGGCAAGTGCATCTGGAAGACAGACGAGTTTGGAAATCCAGACAAGCAGACGTTGAAAATCAATTCTGAAGTAGCTACAGATAACGACAAAGATGAATTTCTCTCAATTCTTCGTACAGGAATAACGGGCGAAAAGCAAAAAAGCCGTTACGCAGAGAACTTCCGATTCTTCATGCAGAAGATACAAGAGTTCCTAATCAAATACCCAACGTACTTTTCTTATTTACCCATCCGCATTTTGAACAACTGTATCCTACTGCCCATTGAGGCAGAATCACAAGATACCGCCCTGCGGATATTCTCAACGCTAAACGATAGAGGGTTACCTTTGTCAGACTCCGACATTTTTAAGGCACAATTCTACAAATACTATTCAGACAAGGAACAGAAAGATGCGTTTATCGACCAATGGAAGAAACTGGAGGAACTCTGTGGTCAAATATTCCAACCAAAAAAGGGAACACCGCTCGATGAGCTATTCACTCGATACATGTATTTCATTCGCGCTAAACGTGGAAACAAAAATACCACAACAGAAGCATTACGAAAGTTCTATGAACAGAATGGCTACTCGCTTTTAAAAGAAGAACAGACCTTTGGTGATTTAAAGGATCTTGCAGACTTTTGGAATGATGTAGCCAACCAAGACCGTGAACGTTTCTCAGAAAGGGTACTACACCGTTTGTTCGTATTGCACTTTGCCCCGAATGGCATGTGGACATATTTTGTTTCTGTTTACTATATGCAGCACAAGGATGAGGATTTCCAGAATAGGGACGAATCATTCTATCTATTCCTAGATAGGATGATTGCCTTTATTTGGGCATATTCTATCTTCCGGCCAGGAGTTAATTCTCTACGCACACCGTTGTATCAGGAGATGATCAATATTGTGAATGGTTCACTTGTAGAATTCAAGGAGTTTAAGTTTAATGGAAATGAGCTACGTAACCTCATGTATGCTTATGATTTCTACAATCAACGACCTATCACAAAGTCGATGCTAGCATGGTGGGCTTTCAATGATAATAATCAAGAACTTCTAGACATAGACACAACTTTCGATATAGAACATATTTTTGCAAAGAACCGTGCTGCACATGAGCCTATGAATAACCAACGTGCTTTAGAACTATTAGGCAACAAATCACTTCTTGAGAAGCGCATCAATATTCGCGCTTCCGATTACAAATATATTGATAAGAAAAAGTACTATCAAGGATTTAATACTGCGCAAGGCATAACAAAAAAAGGTACGATGATTGCCGAACTGAGGGAAATGGCCAGTGAACGCTTGGACTTCTGCGAGCAGGATATTCACAACCGCCACGAAGCCATTATTGACGGATTTATTGATTTTCTCCGCAGGAACGATTTGCTGCAATAAATATACAAAAAGGAAGGAGATGAAGGAACTGGTTGTTTGATTAAATTCATCATCCACATCCGGGAAGCATCTTGAAGGAGTGGATGGTGAAGACGATTTATCAACATTTGAAGAATAACGGTTTAATATAATAAGGAGGAGGATTATGGGCTTTTTAGAATATAAGGGATACAAAGGCTGTGTGGAGTATAGCAAGGAAGACAACTGCCTGTTTGGTAAGGTGCAGGGATAGAGCAAGGATATGATAACATATGAAGGGCAGACGCTTGATGAGTTGCTTAAGGATTTAGAGGACGGAGTGGATAGCTATCTTGAGGGGTGTACGGCGGATGGTCTTGAGCCTGCAAAGCCTTATAACGGTAGACTGAACCTCAGGATGTCATCAGAGCTTCATTCGCGTGTTGCGGCATTTGTAGCTAGCACTGGTACAACTATCAATGATTTCATCAACCGTGCTATCAGCAACGAACTGAAAAAAGTGGCTGCTTTGTAATAGGGAGAAAAGAATATATTGCTAACCGCCAACCGCAAGACGAGAATGTCAGCTTTTTAATATCTTTCAATACCTAAAGGCTAAAAGACAAAGTGGAAAAACATAGGAATAAAGAGGAAATACGGTGCTGTTTCCTCACTTTTTTGCAATTTTGTCATGTTTTCTCAAATAAATTATGTAATTTTGTCAGCTAATTTGAGAAAAGACATTAGAAATGAACGAATCGAATCTTCAAACGATTAAGCAGCGCTATGGTATAGTGGGCAATGCGCCAGAGCTGAATCACGCCTTGGATGTTGCTGTACAGGTAGCTTCCACAGACCTTAGTGTGCTGATTCAGGGAGAATCGGGTGTAGGAAAAGAAGTTATCCCACGTATCATTCACGATAAATCTGCACGCAAGCATCAGAAATACTTTGCCATCAACTGCGGTTCTATTCCTGAAGGAACTATCGACAGCGAATTGTTTGGACACGAGAAAGGTGCTTTCACAGGTGCTGTAGGTGAGCGTGAGGGTTATTTTGGAGCAGCCGACAAAGGAACTCTGTTCCTTGACGAGGTGGGCGAACTGCCCCTCAGTACTCAGGCGCGTCTGCTGCGTGTATTGGAGACAGGCGAATATATCCGTGTTGGTTCGTCAGAGGTGAAGAAGACTGATGTGCGTATCATCGCTGCTACCAACGTAAATATCCAAAAAGCTATCAGCGAAGGGAAATTCCGTGAAGACCTTTACTATCGTCTTGCCACCATACCTATTAATATGCCGCCCCTACGCGCACGAGGGCGTGATATCGAGATGCTGTTCCGCAAGTTTGCATCATCGTTTGCTGAGCGCTATATGCTCGATCCGATTGTGCTTACAGATGATGCCAAGATGCTGCTCCAAAGCTATAAGTGGCCAGGCAATATCCGTCAGCTGAAGAATGTGGCAGAACAAATCTGCCTTATCAGTCAGGAGCGCACTATCACAGCTGATGCATTGATACAATTCGGCATCACAGACGACTCGAACACAGGTGGAGGACTGGTACTCGCCAATCAGGCACAAGGACAGCACAGCTATGAGAACGAACGTGAGTGGTTGGTTCATGCCTTGACAAGTCTGGGCAAGGAGGTGAAGGAACTGAAGGAGATGATCAACTCACAGGCATTCATACATCCGCAAGCCCCTACCCACATCTTGCAAGATGCAGATTATGCTGTTGCTCCAGCATACGAACCTGCACCTGTTACCCATATCAATATCCCGTCAGAAAACGTTCAGAACGTGGTAGAATATGTAGAACCGACGCCCCGCTCCATGAAAGAAGTGGAGGAGATGCAAATCAAGGAAGCCTTGCAGCGCAACCATTTCAACCGCAGCAAGGCAGCCAAAGAACTTGGTATCAGTGAACGTACGCTTTACCGTAGAATCAAAGACTATGGACTGGAAAAAGAATAGTATCGTACTCAGTTTGTGCCTGGCTGTCGCATGCTTCATCCTGATAGCCTGCAAAGTGGAATACTCGTTCAATGGTGCCAGCATCAACTACAACGAAGTGAAAAGCATCTCGCTGACCAAATTCCCTATCCGCTGTGCTTACGTGTGGGCACCTATGGAGGGGATGTTCTACAATAGCCTGAGTGATGCATATGCCAAGAAGACCAAGCTGAAAGTGCTGAAGAAGAACGGAGACCTGCAACTCACAGGCGAAATCACGGAATACAGCCAAACGAACAAGTCGATATCCTCGGACGGATTCTCTGCACAGACGCAGTTGAAGATGACCGTCAATGTGCGATTCAAGAATACAAAGAAAGCAAGCGCCGACTTTGAACAGTCATTCTCAGCTACTACACAATACGACTCAAGGCAACAACTCAACGCTGTGCAAGAACAGTTGGTTCAGGAGATGATTAACGACATTGTAGACCAAATATACAACAAAACAGTAGCAGATTGGTAGAAAAATTGCACAATTTGCTCAAAACTTTTTGTCAGTTCAGAAAAAAGTAATAACTTTGCAAGCCATTTTGACAAATGGTTGAAAGCATAAGAGATTTTTAACAACTTAAAAATAGAAAGAAAATGTATCCATTAATTATCGTACTTGTGATTCTCGCGTCCATCTTCATGTGTGGTATCGTGTTAATCCAAGAGTCAAAGGGAGGAGGTCTGGCATCAGGATTCTCTTCTTCAAATCAAATTATGGGTGTTCGCAAGACTACCGATTTCCTTGAGAAAGCAACATGGGCTCTTGCCATCATCATGGTAGTACTGAGCGTTGTATCATCTGCATTCGTCACAAAGACAACAGTAGAAGAGCAGCCACTCACAGCACCTATCACCACCCAGACCGACGCTAACAACGTACAGTCATTCCCTGCAGCAACTCAGCAACAGGCTCCAGCACAGAACACTTCAGACAAAGATGCTCAGGCTCCAGCCGAGACACCAGCTCCAGCCCCAGCAAATTAAGTAGCAACCCTCTAAATCTGTCATAAGATGAAAAGGGTACGCTGTCCAAAATGTGACTCCTTCATTGTATTCGACGAAACGAAATACAATGAAGGTCAGTCACTTGTTTTTGTTTGTTCCGGATGCAAGAAAGAATTCCGCATCCGTATCGGCAAATCCAAGATGACCAACATTCACGAGGAGCGTAACATCGATGAAAATGCATACAACAAGGACTACGGAAGCATCATCGTAGTAGAAAACAAGTTTGCATTCAAGCAAATCATTCCACTCGACATCGGTGACAATGAATTCGGGCGTTATCTCAAGGGAACGAATATCAACAAGCCCATTGAGACCAGCGATCCCAGCATTGACACATTTCATTGTGTCATTCGTGTAGAACACAATCGGCAAGGCCGTCTACGCTACATTTTGCGTGATGCTCCTAGCGATACAGGGACATTCTACATGAATCAGATTCTCAAAGATTCCGATCGCATCAATCTGGAAGACGGAGCCATTATCACCATCGGAGCTACCACCCTCATTCTAAGGGCTGCACAATGAATCCTCTCGAGAGTTTCTCGAAAACGACAGTTAACTACAAACTAACAGACATGGACAACCTTATCAATTTCCAAGACAACTATTACTGCTTCGACAATCTGCAAATGGGATTCGACCCCAAAATCAAAGCAGTCAGTCAGCAGGGAAATGATGACTTTCATATTGTCATAGCTGTACAGCAGGGCAATATGGGGCTCATCATCAACGGACAGGAAGTCCGAATGAAATCAAATGATTTCCTGATTATCATGCCGTTTACAAAAGTGGAGGTACTCACCTCACGTTGCACTGTCTTCTGCTGCGTGATTCGCAATTATATTGCACTTGACATGTACAACAAGATCGGTTGTCCCGACAACATCGTAGAAAACTGCTATACATTCCATCACTACCATTTCCATCCTCAACAGTTGGAAATAATGCAACATGACTACTTGCGCATCAAGGACATCATGTTGCGTCAAGCCCCATCACTCCACGAGGAAATGCTCAAGGCAGGCATCGGTATCTACATGAGTCACATGTTCTCCTTCCTGGCTGTCAACAGCCGCATTGAATACAAGTCACCTCTGTTCCACCGTCAGGTCTTCGACAAGTTCCTGCGGGCACTCAGTGAGCATTATAAGGAAGAGCGCAAAGTGGAATACTATGCTAAGCTGCTCGATTTGCCATCCAAACAAATCACTACTGCTACCCATAAGTATGCAGGCAAAACGGCTTCGAGAGTTATCAACGAATATGTCATCTTCAAAATCAAAGCAGTGCTCTACAACAACCAGTTGAGCGTGAAGACAGTAAGCGAGATGTTCAATTTCCCCAATCAGAGTTTCTTTGGCCGTTATTTCAAACGTGTCACAGGCTATTCGCCTGCAAAGTTTCTCAATCTGCATAGTAAGAAGTTGTCAAAACAAAATCCTGCATTGCTATGAAGAAGAATCTAACAAACCGATATATAGACGATACAACGGCACGCATCGAAAACATCCTTCGCCGGACAGCGAGCTACAAAGATTATGTTACGCTCTATGATAACATGTACGGCAACGTTAGGCTGTCAGCACTCTACAATTCTGAATCGACATACCTCATGCATGACTTCACCTGTCTGTGGATCATTCAGGGACAGGCTATGCTTACCATCAATGGAAAGGAGCAAATGCTTGATAGGAAGGCTTTTACAGTCATACCTCCTCAAGCCTCCTTTAGATTACAGCAAATATCATCTGAAACCCGATTTGCTTTCATCCGCTTCTCCGAAAACGCCGTTACACAGAGTTTTAAGGACCTGGGATTGTATTTCAATCGCTACTATCAAAAAGCCTACGACTGCACCATGCTCTCAAGTGATGCATTCCGCGAACTGATGGACATGTATAATGACTTCAGCCAGGGATTAGGACACCGTGAGCTGCAATACCTAGATATATATGCACGTAGTTATTGCAACCTCATCATGATATTCCTATTAAATGCGTTCGACATTGATACCCAAATCAAAGGAAAAGCCGTATCGCGTCAAGAAAACATATACCGTCAGTTCATCGACCTGCTCAACCTCTATGCCGATCGTGAACGCGAGGTGCAGTTCTATGCAGACAAGCTTGGCATATCGCCCAAGTATCTCTCCACCATCACACAGACGTATAGCGGAAAGAACGCTAGTGAATGGATTGCACAATATGTCGTAGGACTGGCCATCGATCTCATGCGCGAGAAAAAATGCAAAATTCGTGAGATCAGCACTATCCTCAACTTCCCCACACAGAGTTTCTTCGGAAGATTCTTCAAACGTACTACAGGCATGTCGCCAAAGAAATACACCATGATCCACTTCGATAAAGATTGAACATTATGAAACTGATTCCTACTTATACATGGGCGAAAAACGTGAGAGCCGTGCGACTCACCAACAAAAACTTCCGTGACAAACCATGGGCATCTGGAGGTATCCTCATCCTGTGCGTCATCATCGCCATGCTGTTAGCCAACCTGCCCTTTACACATCAACTCTATCACGATGTGCTCAATACCAGTCTCGCCATGAGCATCCAAAGTCCTATTCTCCCTGATGGCACACACGCCATCGATTGGGTTTTCCCACATGGTATGACCGTTGAGAAGTTCATCAACGATATCCTCATGGTCATCTTCTTCTTCACCGTTGGACTTGAGATAAAGCGCGAAGTCGTGTGTGGAGAACTATCCTCCACCAAGAAAGCCATGCTACCTGTAATCGCTGCAGCAGGCGGAATGTTCTTCCCCGCCCTCATCTACTTACTCTTCAATCACGGCACTGATGCCGTTAGCGGATGGGGTATCCCCACTGCTACAGATATCGCATTTGCTGTAGGCATCATGTCCATCCTTGGCAATCGCGTACCTATCTCTCTGAAAGTATTCCTCACAGCACTCGCTATAGCAGATGACCTCGGGGCTATCCTTGTCGTAGCTTTCTTTTATGGTGGGCATGTCAACATAGCTCTCCTTGCTATCGCCCTCATTCTTTTAGCAGCCATCTTCATTATGAACCAGATGGGTGAGAAACGTATGATGTACTACCTCATCCCAGCCATTGCTGTATGGTTTCTGTTCTACTATGCAGGCATCCATGCTACTATGTCGGGGGTCGTCATGGCCTTCATGATACCTATGCAGGGAAAATACAACCGCGCCTATCTCACTCGCAAGAATCGCGAATACGAGCATCGGCTTATCGAATATGAAACCATTGATGATATTGATGAAGTCAACGAAGAGTTCCCTAACGACTATCAACGCCATTGTCTGCGTCGCATGAGCCACATCAGCGCCAACACCATGGGAATGTCCTATCGTCTCGAGCACGCACTCTCCCCATGGGTCAACTTTTTCATTATGCCTATCTTCGCACTTGCTAATGCAGGTGTAGAAATACCCGACTTCAGCTATTTCAACATCTTCCAATGGTCGCCAGAAATCGGTAGTGTAGGTATGGGTGTCTTCTTCGGACTCCTCTTAGGAAAGCCTATCGGCATCACCCTCGCAAGTTTCTTGGCTATCCGTCTCAAGGTAGGTGAGATGCCTAAACGCGCCACATGGCCAATGCTCTTCGCTGTAGCATGCCTTGGCGGTATAGGTTTCACCATGAGCATCTTCGTCGATACTCTCTCGTTTGGTGATTACCCCGACCTTGTAGATCATCTCCGTGCAAGTGGAAAGATAGCTGTCCTACTCGGCTCCCTCTCAGCCGGAATCCTTGGCAGCCTCCTCATACAAGTGGTACATAAGCTACAGAAGGTGACAAGATGAGCGAAACCATCAAAGACTATAGTAAAACCAAACGTGCATGCTACCTTGGGTTTGTGACACAAGCCATCGTAGCCAATTTCGCCCCCCTGCTGTTCATAGCATTTCATCGAGAGTTTGATATTCCAATAGCTAGCCTGGCACTGATTCCTGCTGTCTTTTATGCCGTCCAGCTCATCACGGATTTCCTGTGTGCCAAGTTCAAGAATATCGACTATCGCAAGAACATCATTATCTCAGAGATAACCTCAGCCCTCGGACTTGCAGGCCTGGCCTTTATTCCTGCTCTCTTTCCCAATCCGCTAATAGGTGTTCTCATCTGCGTATGCATATATGCTGTTGGAAGCGGTCTTATCGAAGTGCTATGCAGCCCTATTATTGAGGCTTGCCCTTTCCCTAACAAGGAGGGCATGATGAGCCTACTCCATTCTTTCTACTGCTGGGGAGCCGTTGGAGTGATTATCGGATCTACTCTTTTCTTCACACTTTTTGGGTTGGAAAACTGGCGACTTTTAGCATGCCTATGGGCATTGATACCTCTCTATAACATTATTAATTTTGCCACATGCCCTATCGAGCCCATTGTCCAGGATTCTGAAGGAATGAGCATGAAACAACTGCTTACCAATCGGATGTTTTGGCTCTTCCTGCTTTTAATGATAGCAACCGGAGCCTCAGAGAGTTCTATGGCTCAGTGGACATCTGCCTTTGCAGAAGCTTCATTGGGAGTCGACAAGTCAATAGGCGACTTGGCAGGGCCCTGCGGCTTTGCTTTCTGCATGGGACTAGGGCGTCTTTGGTATGGGAAGAAAGGTCAGAAGATGGATTTGTCTGCCTATATGACAGCGGCCGGAATCCTGTGCTTTGCAGCCTACCTGACAGCATCCCTGTCAACAGTACCGATTGTTGCCTTTGTGGGTTGTATGATTTGTGGTATAGCTGTAAGCATCATGTGGCCTGGCTCTATCAGCCTTACATCTGCCCAGATTCCAGGAGGAGGTACAGCACTATTTGCGTTGCTTGCCCTAGCTGGAGACGTAGGTGGCACATTGGGTCCATCCCTTGTGGGACTTGGCACTCAATCTAGCGAGAATGACATCCAAAGCGGTCTTCTGGCAGCATCTGCCTTTCCGATTCTTTTGGTGATAAGCCTTCTCTGTATTCGACGTAAGAAAGCAAAAACGAAGGATTGTTCATCTAGTCGTTAATCAGCAAATCACACATATACGAGGAACTGCAACAAGTTCCTCTTCTCTTTCAGTTTTCTCTTTTCAATAGTTTTCATCATACTGCATTATAGGAGTCAATGCAGCAAAAAATACAATCAAGAGGGCAGTTCCACAGTTTTATCAGGAAAAACAAAACACGCCAAAAGTGATTTTGACGTGTTCTGTTGATAGGGTTTATCTCAACTCTTTATTTGAAAATGAGCTGTGCAAAGCTATAAAGGCCGTACTTCCATACTACGAAATTGTGACCTTCGCCTGGATACTGGATGAGAACACATGGAATGCCTTTCTCATCGCAGAATGCCTTGAGCTGAGTACTGTTAAACATGAGTCCGTCAGCACTACCACATACCATCCACAGAAGTTTGTTCTCCTTCTTTACCTTATCAACATCAGGGATAAGCTGTGCTGCACGCATCGTGTTTGGTGCTGATGAGAAACCACCTACGTAGGCAAACTTATCAAGGTTGCCAAGTCCGAAGTTGAGCGACTGACCTCCACCCATTGACAGTCCTGCAATAGCTGTGTGGTCCTTGTCGGTGTAAACGCTGAAATGACTGTTGATGTAAGGCATCAGACTACCGATAAGATCCTTATCGAATTCACCGAAAGCGGCTGCAGAACCCATACCTCCTGCACGTGAGTCGTCCTTTGCTGCACGTCCGTTAGGCATGACGACAATCATGTCGGCCACTTTCTTGTCAGCATAGAGGTTGTCCATGATGATGTTGGGCACACCGCCGTCTCTCATCCATTCCCACTCGTCGCCACCGATACCGTGAAGCAGATAGAGTACACTATACTTCTTCTTTGCATCATACTTTGGAGGAAGATAAACATTAGCCTTACGGGTTGTACCTACCGACTTTGATTCATATTCAATGAGACGAACCTCACCGCGAGGAATTCCTGCACGCTCCTTATCAAAGCCCTGAGGTGCTGCCTTGTACTCATCGAATTTCACATTGGTGTTCTGCATACCACCAAACATTCCCATCGGGATATTCGGCTCCTGTGCATTAGCTGTCATCAAAGAGAGGGATAGCAATGCTGCTAAATAAACTTTTTTCATTTGTTTTTACTGATTAATTTGTTGATAAAAAATGATTAAGTCTGTTAGTCTTTAATTTGAGTGCAAAGATAGTACTTTTCTATGACGCATCAAATAGGAAAAGTCCTATTTCCACATCTTCACCACGGTGATAGAGTATGGCGAAAGTGGCAGGCGGAAGTTTCCAGACACCTTCATGCTACTCTTCTGTGGGATGATGTTGTTGGGGTTGTCAATAGAATTCGTATCTTCGGGACGTGCACTCTTAAGCGTGATAACTTCTGCTTTTCCCTTTGGTTTTGCACCTTGGACTGTTATCGTCACCTGCTGTGCAGTTGCTCCTATGTTGACCACCTTGAGGTAAAGCTGTCCTGTGCGACTATCGACGGTAGTGTTGTAGTAAAGCTGGGGAACGGGTTCGCCACGCCCCATCGCTACTGTAGGAACTCCGTCGGCTAGCATCGGTACGACCTTGTCACCAAGATTCTGTGCAAACATACATTGTGCATGATAGGATGGAGAGCCAAACGATGTAAGAGCATCATAACCGATGAGGTCGCTTTCCCATTGCATTCCACCTTGATTAACATTGACGAATAAGGGGGCATAACAATGCGCAACCACAATATCGGAATTGCGTTCCATACAAGTCATCCATGCGGCATCACCCAATGCAGCATTCATGTTGGTAGTTGGTGAACCTTCGCGTGTAGCCCACTCTCCACAGAAAATCTTGGGTCCTTTGCGGTCGTAAGAGTCGTACTGCTGTGCTGCACGATACATAGCTTCAGCGTTGCGGTAATAGTGTTCATCAATAACATCTACCTTAACGGCTGCCGGGTTTTCTGCATTGCCTCGCAGCGCACGTTCATCTTGTGTGGAGATTATCTGCAACTGAGGATACTTAGCCTTAATGGCATCGTAGAACTGCATGAAGCGGTGTGAATAGCTACCGCTACGATCGAAGAAGTCTTCATTTCCGATTTCTACGTAGGTAAGATGGAATGGCTCGGGGTGTCCGTCTCTCACTCGTCGTGCTCCCCAACGGGTGTCGGGTCCTCCAATGGTATATTCAATTTCATCGAGCGCATCCTTAATAAAGGGTTCTAGCGCATCACCTTCTACGTAGTCACCATTCAAAACATAGCCGGCAAAAACGCCAAGAATAGGCTCTGCACCACATTCTTCAGCCCAGCAAAGAAACTCCAACAGCCCCATACCGTCGGTTGACCAATAGCCCCATGGACTACGATGACCTGGACGAGTAGCGAGCGGGCCAATCGTACGCTTCCAGTCGAAACGTTCCTTGAAGGTATTACCCTCAAGATAGTTACCACCTGGGAATCGCAGGAAGGTAGGACGCATCTCGCGCAAAAGATCCATGATATCAGTACGATACCAGTCAGATTTCACCGTATAAGTCTTCTTTGCCTTAGGGAACAAAGTAGGATAAGCCAAAGCGTAATTACCAGCATTCTGGAACTGAATAAAGAACACAGCATCCTTAGTCTCCTTCACATCGGCTGCTGTCTGCAGGCTGAAAGTGTACTGCCGCCAATCATTAGAACTGAGTGTGAGGTCCTGACTGGCAAAGACAGTGTTGCCATCAGTAGAGCGCAATCCGACTGTGATTCGGCCATTTCCCTTGAAGTAGGCATCACCTGAATAGGTGGTTGATGGACGGACAGCAATGCCCCAGAAGCCTGGATTCTCTAACGAAACAGCTTTAGTCAGTTCAATGGAGAGCGAACGTTTTTGGATGAAGCTGATGCCACCTGTGGTATTGAAGCGCAAGGTCCCAGCTGTTGAGTCGCTGAGCAACCAATAACGTGGTTTTGGGGCAGAACCACTAGGACGGGCTCCTCCACCCTGCTGTCGACGGCCTTGCTGACCACCAGTCATTTCCTGCATTGCGATGTCGCGCAGTAATTGTGAATAGAGTCCTCCTTCGTATGAGAAGTTTATTTCCTCTGTCATCAATCCATAAAATGTAGGACTAACGGTACGCTGGGCCTTATCTACCTGAAGGGTCAGTTTAGGCTGTGCATTAACGGATGCTGTCATCAAAAGAGATGCAGCCAAGGTGATAAACATTGTTTTCATGATTGTAAGGGATTATGTAATTTTTGAAAAAGAAAAACTCGTTTTAACATGTGATTAATGATTCATAAAAACACACTGATTGTTTGCAAATTTAATAAAAATAAATGAATTAACAAGAAGAATTATAAAAAAGTATCAAATTATGCTTGTATTGCTCAAAAAAAGTGTTACTTTTGCAGCGAAGTTTCAATGGACCTTCCATTATTAACACTTAAAAGAATTGCATTATGAAGAAAATTTTAGTGATTGTTACTGTAGCTCTTGCTACTACTTTTTGTGCTTGTACAAACAGCAGCACATCAACAAATTCTAACGAAGATACACTGACTGCTGAAGCAGCTGATGCTATCGTCGACGAAGATTTGAGTCAACTCCTTGATGAAATTGCAGGAGATGTTGAAGCCCAAGATGCTGACGCTCTGCAGAGCTCTGTCGAAGCTTTCAAAGCACGTATTCAAGCGCTCATCAATGCTGGTAACGTTTCAGTTGCGCAAAAGTATCTCGAGTCACTTAAAGGTTATCTTGTAACAAACAAAGAACAAGTTGAAGCCATTAGTGCCACAGTTGCAGAATCAGCAGAGACTACTGTAGAAAGTCTTGTTCAAAAAGTGGCTAATCTGCCATCAGACGTTGCAAAAACTGCCCAAGACGCAGCAGAGGATATTGCTAACGCTGCTGTCAACAAAGCAAATGAAACCGTAGACGCTGCTAAAGAAGCTGCTGATGCAGCCAAGACGGAAGCAGAAACAAAAGCTAAAGAAGCTGTGGAAGCACAGAAGCAGAAAGCAAGCGAAGCCATTGATGCACAGCAGCAAAAGGCAAACGACGCTATCAACAAGGCTGCCGATGATGTAAAGAAACAACTTGGTTTGTAATTAACTATTTGTCTTAACATTTCACAACTGTGGGTATACATCGCAAAATGTATATCCACATTGTTTTTGTAAATGTCTGCCCTACAAGAAATCGATTTTGACAAATGACCATCGTGACCATATTTTCTGGATTGTAAATACAATACACCTGAAATTGATAACTATACTTTATATGATGATATATTTGTTTACACAACTATATTCAAGGCGTCATTTTTATGCTTTTCCCTTGATTATATGGAAAAGACTAAGTACTTTTGTAGTGTAAAAACAGCCGGAAAAGTACGCGAGTGCCGAGCACACACCGAGCACCTACCGAGCACACGAAGCCCCCTTCAAGCTCTTCGTTTCTCCTTTGGGAAGATAATCCTACCGTCTTCGCAAGCTTGCTACGATACTGCGGTATCCTTGAGGGAGGACTAGGAGAGTTAAGAGTTAGGGGGTGAGAGTTGATTTTGATGGGAAGTCATTCGACAGGCTCAAGACAAGTCAATTCATCACTTTTTTTGTTTTGTGCCCAAACTTCTATATCATTGCTGTGTTTTTTTACTTTATTTTACGTTTTTTTTCGTTTTTTGCTTGCTGATTAAAAAAAAATGCCTATTTTTGCAGTGAAAGCATAACTACAACAAAAACAAATATAACAACAACCTTACTTATTAAATTAAAAAATGAATATGCTTATGAACGCTAAAAGACACCTCCTTTCACTATGTGCCGCTTCAGGGCTGGCACTGATTTTGACAGCATGCAGTCCATCAACTCCTCAAGAAAAAGTTGTGGCCAGCTTTGAAGATGCCATCGAACGAGTGGAAAAAGCAAAAAGCCAACAAGCACTCAACGGAACCTCACAGATTCTAATCGGTGACATCAACAAATCGCTCAAAGGACTTACTCCCGTAGAGCAAAACAAGGTAATGACTTCGAAAGAAGTACTTACTATAGAAAAAGTATACAACAAGAAAGTAACAGAAAAAAGAAAGAGCCTGAGAAAATAATCAGGCTTTTTCTTCTTCTATCTTTACAAGGGCAGTTACTGCAAAAGTAACTAAACAGAGAGCCATAACAATAAGGAAGAATGTCTGGTAGCCCACACTTTCAGAAATAAGTCCAGACACCATTCCTGGCAACATCACACCACCAAGATATTGGCCCGCAGTACAAATAGCAAAGACTGCGGTCGTACGTTCTCCGCGTGAGAAATGTACAAGATAGAGGGTATAAGCTGCAAATCCCAAACCATAGCCTATCTGCTCGATGCAGACACAACTACCTATCAACCAAACACTATCGGTTGGAACATAGCTAAGATAGACATATACCAAATCAGGAAGGGTGATGCACAGAACCAAAGGCCACAAACATTTTTTCAAGCCCCACTTTGAAACAGCCCAACCACCTATGATTCCTCCTGCTAGAAGTCCGATAACACCTAATGTTCCGTATACCAGTCCAAAATCAACCTTCGTCATCTCAAGCCCCCCTTCTGCTACACTGCGAGTAAGGAATAAAGGTACAATCTTTGTAAGCAATCCTTCTGGCAAACGGAACAACAGGATAAATAACAAGGCTGTAATAATATGAGGTTTGCGTGCAAAAACTTTAAGTGTATTCCAGAACTCAACTAATTGAGTTTTTAACACAAACCTATCATGAAGAGGTTGTTCCACCTTTGGAAGGGCGATACTATGGAATAAACCCAAAGCCAACATCAACAGCGCCATGATAACAAAAATGATGGCCCAAGCCAAGCCATTTTGCGAATTGTCATCATGAACACTACTTGTAAGACTAAGCGCTATGACGGCCTGAAGAGTTACCATACCACCTTGACCCAACATCATGCCAATACGGTAGAAAGTATTACGTACACCCACATAGAGTTCTTGTTCACGATTATTCAGTCCGATGATATAGAATCCATCTGCTGACACATCATGGGTTGCACTCGCAAATGCAATCAACATAAAAATGGCTAACGAACATTGTAACCAATAAGCTGTTGGAATAGTAAAGGCAACAGCAGCAAGGGCGAGTCCCATCAAGAACTGCATTGAAAGTATCCACCAACGTTTGGTCTTGAAGTTATCGACGAAAGGACTCCAAAGCGGTTTGATTACCCATGGTAATCCAAGCCAACCAGTATAGACTGTAATCTGGCCATCGGTCAAACCAAAATCTTTGAACATGATGACTGATATCAGCATCACAGCAGAAAACGGAAGTGACTCACCTAAATAGAGTGTAGGTACCCACGCCCAAGGTCTAACGAAATGATTCTTTATCATATTGTTTTCTATATTTTTACTCAAAAGGTTTCTTTAATTATTCAATAACGAACTTGCGAGATACGAACCGGGATAGTAGTGCTGAAGTATCTGTTTGTAGCTATACCCCTGTTCTCCCATCACGGCTGCACCTATCTGACAAAGCCCGACACCATGTCCCCACCCTGCTCCATGAATGATAAATCGATCGTAGTTCTTATCAACCACAAAAGCCGATGAAAAGAGATGCGAATGAGACAAGATGCGACGTATCTCCAATTCCTTTCCGACTACGAAACTCTTCTTTGTTCCGACAATCTGCAGACGATAGATTCGTCCGGATTTTCCTCGGGCAAGCGGAATGAGATCGAGAACTTCGCCCAAATCCTCCTTGAGATTATGTGCAACGAGTTGGCTCAGCTCTTCTTGCGTGTACTGAACCACCCACCGATAGAAATTGTCGGTTTCCTGATCATAATTATTCAGTATCTGCGACAAGACACTTTTACTTTGCGTATTACAGAATGCATCAGGAGATGATAGAATCCATTTGCGAGCGTTTTCCTCGACTGTGAGATCTGGCATTTTATGTTCGTCTGTTCCATCATGCAATGCTTGCAGATAGGGTTTGTTGACGTTCTCCCAACAGGTACCGAACTCTTCCGATACGCCGCCACAACATTTTGAGAAACGTGCGTCGCATATTTCCCCTTGGTAATAGAGCACAATACCGCGCGTTGCTTCGACGGCTTGATGTACCTGTTCGCTCGTGGCCTTTGTAATGCCTTGATAGCGTTGACAGTGATCGTCTGCACAGACGTCAAAAAGCGTATGATCCTCACGGTCGTACCAGCGGATAAGTTCCTCGTCAGTCTTGTGATAGGAGAAGAAAGCATCGTGTGAAGCTTGTTCAATTTGTTGATGCTTCTCGATTTGAGCCATGAGCCAGCTGCGTGAGATGACGGCATGCGCTTTGAGAAATTCAAGCGAGGCAGTTGCTTTCATCTCTGAAGAGATGACACTTTCGAGATACTCTTCGACAGGCAAAATGTTAATAGCACACAGTTGACCTTCCGCAACAATAAAATGTAGTTTTCCACGAAAGGTCTGTGTCTCCTTACGCTCCCAGTGAAACTCTTTGCCAATTGTTACTTCAAAAAGGGAGAAAGACGCATCATTGGCTATCGGTTCAAAAGTAAGACATTGGTAGATATTCCCATTCCATAGAATACCACCTTCGTCATACTCTACAACTTGTAGTCCTTCTACATTCTCGCCTTTCGCGCAATAAATTCCATTGAGTGTAAGGCGAATCTTACTGGCATTTACGATGCCGACTTTGACTTCAGGCTCGTTCATGCGCCACACTCTTTAATGATACATTCTGCTTGCTCTGAAGTGATGCGATTGAAATCCTCAGTTCTGGGGACAATTATCAATCCTGCCATATCGAGCGCACCAGGACTAATCATCATTTGCATTTCACCTTCCGCCTCATAACAATCTGGACGATGTTTCGTACGAGGAATCACGATAGAAACAAACTCAACGTCTTCTTTCCAAGTCAGTATATTCATGCGAGGTTCAATTTCATCGGAGATGATGGGAAGTTTTTCATAAACCTGGCGGAAACGAGCTATCATTTCGTCCTTGGTTTTGGCGCGAATCTCGAAATGCCTGCTAAGGCAGTTTGTCGGGAGTTGTTCTTTCGGGCCTGCTTGAAAATGCATGTGATCGGGAGCCGATGCACCACAAAGAGGGCCATTATAGAAAATAAACATGCGGTCAAGACGCTCTGCAAAGTCGAGCATATCGCCGTAGTAGGGTAATATCTGCTGGGCAGTATGCTTTCTCAATGGGATGGTAAAATGACGGCGAAGAATCGGGAAAGGATTGATGAGCATCTGGAATCGATGATTTAAAGCAATGCCGTACTGAACAGTGGGTCGATTCATGTCGCAAAGGAAGCACTGTCGATTACGAATTGTCTCTTTGTCAATCTTTGCTCCTGTCGAAACCATCCTCGTGGGATTATGCTGAACTATCAGTGTTTTGCCTCCGATAGCAAAGTTTTTAGTTTGAACTGCAAGGTTTCGATAGCGTTCGCCAACTTCCGGCCATAGTGCTAGCTGATTTTCGAAGAATGCATCAACATCTTGTTGAGTCGCCCTTACATTCCAGAATCGGTTTAGATGTTGGCGGGCTGTAAGTTCAATGGTACGTAATTGATCTTTGTAGTAATTATTCTGGTTGACACGTTCTGGAGAAAGAGCTGCATCAGAATTACCTTCCCATCGGCGGCAAAGATAAACAACATCGAAGATGCGTCCGATGCAATATTGTCGAGAAAAAGCAAGGCCAAGAGCATAATCTTCGCCGTAGCTGGTATTAGGGACTCCTATTTGTCGAAGCAATGGAGTATAGAAAGCACGGGGTGCACCAAGACCATTGATGCGAAGAGCATTGTTGCGTCCATTCTCGTCTGTCCATTCTTTATGATCTATGACACCAGGCGGAAGGGTACGAAGATTAAAGTCGCACATGCGGTATGAGCCGATAACCATAGCACAATGCTCTTCATAGAACTTATCTACAACCATTTGAAGGGTTGACTCTCTGGAATAGAGGTCATCTGAATCAAGTTGGATAGCAAAGCGTCCACAGCGAGAGTCTTGAATAGCCATATTCCAGCAACCACCAATGCCCAGATCGTTACGCTCAGGAATAATGTGGACAACGCGAGAATCGTAGTTGGCAAGCCGTGTGATAATTTCAGTCGTTCCGTCAGTCGAGTGATTATCGACTACAATAATATTGTAACTAAATCGAGTCTTTTGTGACATCGCCGACATGATGGCGTCCTCAATCGTTTTCTTTCTGTTCTTCACCGGGATAATGACTGAAGCTTCCACGGGAAACGAACTACCACCAAATGAAATGTCTGTCACATCGTCGGGCGATACATAAGCATCGATTTGTTTCAAGTGCTCTGTACAAACTTGCTCCATTTCGATTTGTACGTCTCTGTTGCGCGGATCGACATAGTCAAACTGTCGCTCTCCACTCTTGCGCAAATCAGTCTCGTCCTCGGTGTAGAGATATTCATTAATATAATAGATAGGTGTGGTCTGGCGGCTGACAAAGAGAGTGAGTTCGTACAATGCGGCTGCTTTCCACTGATTATTGATATACATGTTGGCGCAGGCCTTCAAGTGCTCTGTACGGACAAATCGGAGCGAACCGAAGTCGAAATCATTGCGTAAACTACCTTTCTGGTATGCGATGACAGGTGCCTTGGTCAGTTCGCCTTCTTTCACTGCATAATGATCGCTATATAACATACCAGCATCCATCGTCTCCGCTATTGTAAGCACACGATCGATAGCACCATATCCTATGGTTAAGGGCGAATATTTACTATAAATGGCAACATAATCAGCTTTGGCTACAAGTGCCATTTGACGCAAAGTAGCAGAACTTTCGAGCGTGTCGATAAATAGCATGCTACAACCCTCGACTTGTGGCAGCGTTGCATCGCGTGCCAACAAAAACACTTGATTTACTTGCTTTGATGTCCGAAATTGCGCCACGTTTCGGCGCACAGTTTCCTCATCATTATAGGGAATGAAACAATCTATCATTTTCATGTCGCAAAATTACTAAAAAAAAATGAAATTGATGCATGTGAATGCGGAATAATGATTATTTTTTCTTAAATTTGCACCACAATTATTAATTATGATTGAATTAGGCCAATGGCTCACTAGCCAGTTAGGTTGCAAAGCTCAGAAAATCAGCATCAACGCAGGATTCACTTGTCCCAATCGCGACGGACGGGTCGGAACAGGCGGCTGCACATATTGTAACAACCAAACGTTTAATCCCGAGTACTGCCAAACAGAGAAGTCGATTCGGCAGCAGTTGGAGGAAGGGAAAGCCTTTTTTGACAGGAAGTATCCCAAGATGAAGTATCTCGCCTACTTCCAAGCATATACCAATACGTATGCCGACCTCCCGACATTACGCCAACGTTACGAGGAAGCTTTGGCGGTCGACAGCGTCGTGGGGCTGGTTATCGGAACGCGCCCCGACTGCATGCCCCCTTCACTCCTCGATTATCTCGAGGAGTTGAATCAACGTACGTTTCTCATTATAGAATACGGAATAGAAAGCGTGTACAATCGCACGCTCCATCGCATCAATCGTGGTCACGACTTTTCATGCACACGCCAGGCCATTATTGCCACAGCTGAACGCAGCATCCGTGTAGGTGGACACATCATTATGGGTTTGCCCGGCGAATCGAAAGAAGATATGCTGCATGAGGCCGACATTCTCTCTGCCCTCCCCCTTTCGACTCTCAAACTACATCAATTGCAGCTTATTCGCGGCACACGCATGGCAGAGGAATACCGTGAGTGTCCAAAAGACTTCATCCGCTTTACAGCCGACGAGTATGCCGACCTCGTTGTCCGTTTTGTACGCCGCTCACGCCAGGATTTGGTCTTCGAAAGGTTCGTCAGCCAGTCACCTCCATCCCTCCTCGCCGAGCCGGGGTGGGGACTAAAGAATTATGAGTTTATGGAGTTAGTAAGAAAAAAAATGAAAGAATGATACACAAACGTCAATTGTGTTTTATATTACTTTAGCAGCTTCCACGATAACATTTCCGTCTAAAATGATGGTCAATCCGAAAAAAATGATTAACTTTGCAGCTCTAAAAAAAGGAATGAATGCATGATTAGGAAAAACTTACACGTTGCGACCCCCTTCCGATTCGAAGCAGGCGGCGAAGTGCCGGAGATTGATATTTGCTACCACACCTCGGGCGAATACACGCCAGAGAAGAAGGTGGTCTGGATATGTCACGCACTTACAGCAAACAGTGACGCTGAGGAATGGTGGCCCGACCTAGTAGGTCCAGGCTGTGCCATTAATACAGACAAGTATTTCGTCTGTTGTGTCAATATGCTTGGCTCTTGCTACGGTTCAAGCGGTCCTTCATCCATCAACCCACGCACACGCAAGCCTTATATGCTATCGTTTCCTCCTGTAACTGTACGTGACATCATCAATGCAACTATCCTTGTGCGCCGCCATCTCGGCATCCAAACCATCGATCTGCTCATCGGTGCCAGTATCGGAGGCTTTCAAGCTTTGGAATGGAGCATCATGGAGCCGAAAAGAATCCGTAACGCCGTCTACATCGCCACATGCGCCCGTATGAATGCATGGTGCGGTGCCACTCTTGCGGCCCAACGCATGACCCTCGAAGCCGACCCTACATTTTTAGCCGAACGCTCGCTAAAAGGCGGACGTACTGGACTGAAATGCGCCCGTGCACAAGGACTCATCACCTACCGCACATATGACAGCTTCGTCCTCACACAATCAGAACGCAACGAAGACAGCATCTTTCCCGAGCGCGTAGAATCATACGAACAATACCAAGGCGAAAAACTTGTCAAACGTTTCGATGCCTATTCCTACTACAGCGTAGTAAAATCGGCAGAAAGCCATAATGTAGGCCGATTCCGAGGCGGCATAGAAAAAGCCCTTGGCAGCATCAGGGCGCATAGCATGGTTATCAGCATCAGCACCGACCTACTCTTTCCCCCAAAGGAAATGGAGCAATGGGCACAATTCATCCCTAATGCAGAATACCATGAAATCACATCGCTCTATGGCCACGATGGGTTCCTGCTGGAATGGCAACAACTAAAAGAACTCATGACGCCCTACCTGCCATAAAGGTAAGGCGTCATTTTGTTATTAACCGAAATCACATGTTACCATTAATGAGAATTTTTGCAACCCTTAATGGGAACAATTTTTTCTCTTAAGGGTAATTTCTACAGCGCCTTTTATTTGTGGCTCTCAGGATTGCTGTTTATTTATTATTGGTGTCCGCTAAATAGTTGAGAATCGGCAGCTAATTCAAAAAGGGAAAGCAACCGACTCAATCGGGAGAATGAGTCGGCTGAAAAGGGGAGTTGCCTATAGTCATCCGGTCGGATGACTATAGCCATCCAGTCGGACGGCTAAAGGCGGACGACCGTCTGCCTTTAGCTGTCTACCCTCGAACTTATAATAGTGGAATGGGAATAGTACGCGTAATTTCACCGCAAAGATACAAAAAAAACTCTCTTTTTCCAAATAATTTGTAAAGATTTTTTTGGGGTACAATATAAAATTAGGCTGAATCCCAAGCATGGTTTTCAGCCTTTTTTTAGTGTTTCTTCGCTTCCTCCCAAAATCGGTCCATCTCCTCGAGCGTCAGGTCCTTAAGGTCTCTACCCTGCTCCTTAGCCTGTTGCTCCACATAGTTGAAACGGCTGATAAACTTCTGGTTCGTCAATTCAAGTGCCGTATCGGGAGTAATGTGATAGAGTCGTGCAGCATTGATAAGCGCAAACATAATATCACCGAACTCACGTGTGGCCTTATCCCGATCCATGCTCGCCACCTCGGCCTCAAACTCCGCAATTTCTTCCTTTACTTTTGGCCATACATCCTCGCGGTTGTGCCAGTCAAATCCTACGTTACTTGCCTTTTCCTGAATACGCTCTGCCTTAATAACCGAAGGTAGTGCTGCTGGCACCCCACTTAATACAGTCTTATTACCATCTTTTTCCTTTGTTTTCAGCTGCTCCCAGTTCTGTAACACCTGCTCAGTTCCGTCAACCTTTACCTCTCCATAAACATGCGGATGGCGGAAGATTAGTTTGTCACAGAGTTTATTGCAGACATCAGCAATATCAAACTCGCCCTTCTCGCTGCCAATTTTTGCATAAAACACGATGTGTAACAACACGTCGCCCAACTCCTTACAAATATTGGCGTTATCTTCATTGAGTAGCGCTTCGCACAACTCATATGTCTCTTCAATTGTGTTCGGCCGCAAGCTCTGATTTGTCTGTTTCCTATCCCATGGACATTTCTCACGCAAAGTATCCATCACGTCGAGTAAACGCCCGAAAGCCTCTAATTTCTCTTCTCTTGTATGCATAATACTCCTTATTTATTTCTTATCACATAGCAATAGTATCCTATCGCTCGTCACTAGCCAATTGCATGAGATGAACAGCAACCAATGCAGCGGTTTCCGTCCTGAGCCTGCTCTTTCCTAAACTTACCGACTGAAATCCTAACGCTTCTGCTTCTCGTACCTCTTCAATGCAAAAATCGCCCTCTGGTCCAATCAGCACCACAGCATCTTCACCCATCTGCAAACAATCACGAAGCAGTGGTAACCTCTCATCATAGCAATGACAAATGTACTTACCACCTGTAAATGATTGCCTGATGAATTCGGCAAATGGCATCATCGAATTCAACTTCGGCAACTCCGCCTTACGGCTCTGCTTCATCGCAGAAATCATAATTTTCTCAATACGTTCATTCTTCACCACCCTGCGCTCTGAGAACCTGCAATCGAGGAAGGTAAGTTCATCAAACCCAATCTCTGTTGCCTTCTCGGCAAACCATTCTATGCGGTCCATGTTCTTTGTTGCGCCCATCGCCAAATGAAGATGCGCTTTCCATTGACGTGGCTGCGGCATTGTTTCCACAATGCGGTAGCTACATCCAGACTTCGTTGCCTCAGTAATCTCGGCACGGAAAAACGTTCCACAGCCATCCATCAGAAACAACTCGTCACCCTCCGTCATGCGAAGCACACGAACAGCATGAGCTGCCTCATCATCAGGTAGTTTACCTGTTTGTGGTTCGGGCGTATAGAAGAACCTGACTTCTTTCATAACTCAACGTCTAAGAACTTATTAAACAAATCTATGGCCTGTTGCGCCACATCATCCTGAATTGCTGTACGTTCAGAGAATTGACTTACAACACGCTTAGTGATACCCTGTTCGGCTGTACCGACAGAAATATAAACCGTGCCAACAGGATCGGTCTCCGTTCCACCAGTCGGGCCTGCATAGCCAGTGATGGCAATGGCATAATCGGCATCGCAAACCTTACAGGCACAAGTCCGCATTGCGTCAGCAGTCTCACGGCTTACCACACCATATTTCTCTATAATAGTAGCGTCCACTTTCAACACCGACTCCTTAATTTCGGTCTGATATGAAACGATACCACCGCGGAAATAGTCTGAACTGCCTGGCATACTTGTAATGAGGGCGGCGATGCGGCCTCCTGTACAGCTCTCGGCTGTACATAGCGATTTACCCGATGCGAGCAAATGCTGGTGCATTGATATCACAGAACTCATGGTCTTGGTATTTAAAATAACCGGCGATGCCAATCATCGCTGCATTGTCGGTTGTATAACTGAATTTGGGAATATAAATTGTCCAACCATAGCGCTGCGCATGGTCATGAAAAGCATTTCGCAAACCGTTGTTTGCACTCACACCACCGGCAACCGCTACATGAGTAATACCCGTTTCCTTCACCGCCATCCGTAGCTTCTTCATCAAAATGTCAACGATGGTCTTCTCCAATGAAGCCGCAAGATCCTCCTTATGATGCTCAATAAAATCTGGATCATCTTTCAACCAATCACGCAAGGAATAAAGAAATGAAGTCTTCAATCCTGAAAAACTATAATCGAAACCAGGAATATTGGGTTTAGCAAACTGATAAGCATCAGGATTTCCCTGACGAGCCAAACGATCGATAATCGGTCCGCCTGGATACCCCAACCCCATTACCTTCGAACACTTGTCGATAGCTTCGCCGGCAGCGTCATCGATGGTTTGGCCCATGATTTCCATATCATTGTAAGCCTTCACCTTCACAATCTGGCTATTACCACCACTGACCAACAGACACAAGAAAGGAAATGGCGGAGTTACCTCGTTGCCCTGCTCCTTAATGAAATGTGCGAGGACATGTCCTTGCAGATGGTTTACCTCGACCAACGGAATACCCAATGCAAGCGCTAATCCTTTAGCAAAGTTTACGCCTACCAGTAAACTACCCATCAACCCAGGACCACGTGTGAAAGCAATAGAAGAAAGTTGCTCCTTCTCCACACTAGCCCGCTTTAAGGCTGCATCCACGACCGGTACGATGTTCTGTTCATGAGCACGGCTCGCCAACTCAGGTACCACGCCACCATACTGTTCATGTACGGCCTGGCTGGCAGTCACGTTCGACAGCAAAATGCCATTGCGCAGCACTGCAGCCGATGTATCATCGCACGACGACTCAATTGCTAGAATAATGATGTCCTTCTGATCTTGGTTCATATACTATTAATATTATAAGGTACTATAGCAACTGATCCTATAGAAACCATTAATATGTGATCACTTCCAGCCCCTCATCCGTCATCAGAAAAGTATGCTCCCACTGAGCCGAATCACTATAGTCCTCTGTATAGACAGTCCAACCGTCTTCCTCGTCTACCACAACTTCCCAATCTCCTGCATTAACCATTGGCTCAATAGTAAACACCATGCCTGGAACAAGCAACATACCACTACCCTTTTTACCGTAATGCTCAATGTCGGGATCTTCGTGGAAGGCATTACCCACACCATGACCACAGAGGTCACGGACGATGGTATAACCATTTTTATGAGCATATTTCGCAATAGCGTTGCCCATATCGCCAACGAAAGTATATGGTTTGCAAACTTCGGCTCCAATATCGAGACATTCCTTTGCTACCCGAACAAGACGCTCACGCTCTGTAGAAGTTTTACCAATGATAAACATACGGCTTGCATCAGCGAAATATCCGTTAAGGATAGTTGTCACATCCACGTTCACTATGTCACCCTCTTCCAATACTTCTTCCTCACTCGGAATACCATGACACACTACATCGTTTTTTGACACACATACGCTCTTGGGAAACCCCTCGTAGTTGAGTGGAGCAGGAATTCCTCCATGGGCAGTCGTGAAATCGTAAACGATACGGTCGATCTCTGCTGTTGTCATTCCTTCGCGAATCTTCTCCGTCACATGATCAAGTAGCGCAGTGTTCAGTTTGCCAGCACAACGAATTCCCTCAATTTGCTCTGGTGTTTTGATAAGTTCGCGGGTAGGGCATAATTTCCCTTTATTTTGGAACCAAAGAATACGCTTGTCCATCTCCGTCAAAGGCTGCCCCTTTAACGGATGCCAATTCCTAGGATTTTTATTGAATAAACTCATAATATCTATTAAACGGATGCAAAGTTACAAAAAAGAAAGCAAACATAGGAAAGAATTACTTAAAAAATGTAATTCTGCAACTTTTCCAGCTCCTCGTCAGTAAAGATAGTGGTAGCACGTAGCTGCTCCATGTCGGTAATAGGACCATAGAGCCTTTGAAAATTGCTGATTGCTTTTGCCTTGTCGTAGCCAATGTATGGATGACGAGACATCTCTGCAAACGACATATCGCTAATCCGGAAATGACGAATTTGAGTAGTATCGACAGTAAACCATTTTAGCATCGATGGTTCTACGTATCGTACTTCGAGGATTTGCTCTACGGTGTAAAAACCACCAAGTCGTTCGCGACGCTGAACAATCCATCGGGCAATATTCTGACCAATACCTGGGATACGTTGGAGGAGTATGGTGTCTGCAGTGTTGAGGTCAATTGTCGTAAGTTCTGAGAACTTTGAGGAGTGAACAGGTTTAGGATTATCATAAGTCGAGTGCTCTTGATTAGAGCTATACGAACTATACGACCTATTGGAATGATGAGACTTATAGGACCTATGGGGGCCAGAGGACTGATGAGACTCATAAGTCCTAGGAGAGTTCAAGGCTTTAATAATTGTCTGTGGTAGTAAAGGTACAGAAACTAGCGGCTGTTTCCGTTGGCCAAACAAAACGATGCCGGCAATGATGCAGCACGCAATGATGGCAAGCGCTATTACGGCTCTTCTGTCTGCCTTAGAATACCCCATACCCTTTTCTGTTTAAATATGTATTTTATCTACTGCTGTCACCACTTTGGCTGCGAGTGACATGAAGGCAACTCCTTCGGGGGTAGCAGGTTGGAGAACTGGCGGTACTCCAGCATCTGCATTCTCGCAGATGCTTTGCACCAACGGAATCTGAGCGAGAAGTGGCACATTTAGTTCTTCTGCAAGTTGTTTACAGCCTTCTCGTCCAAAGATATAGTAACGGTTTTCAGGAAGTTCGGCAGGAGTGAACCATGCCATGTTCTCTACCAATCCCAGAATCGGTACATTCACTTTCTCATTCATGTACATATTGATTCCTTTTCGAGCATCAGCAAGTGCAACTTGTTGTGGAGTACTGACAATGACGGCTCCAGTAATCTTAAGTAGTTGGATGAGAGAGAGATGAATGTCGCTGGTACCAGGCGGTGTATCAAGGATAAGGTAGTCAAGTTCGCCCCAGTTAGCTTCTGTGATAAGCTGCTTAAGAGCATTGCATGCCATACCACCCCGCCAGAGCGTAGCTTGTTCTGGATTAACGAAAAAACCAATAGAGAGAAGTTTTACGCCATATTGTTCGATGGGTTCAATGAGGTCATGTCCATCGATGTTAACAGCATATGGACGAGCACCTTCCACTTGGAACATCTTAGGCATAGAGGGACCAAAGATGTCAGTATCGAGCAGACCAACATGCTGACCAAGCTTAGCTAGACCGATGGCGAGGTTGGCAGCAACAGTAGACTTACCCACCCCTCCCTTACCAGAGGATACCGCAATGATATTCTTCACTCCCGGGAGAACTGGCAGATCGTCTGCCACTTGCGGTTGCAAAGCAATGAACTTGGCATGAATTTCAACATTGACTTCAGGACTGACAAAAGTATGAATGGCTGTCTCTGCAGCTTTAAGCACAGACTTGCTAAACGGGTCGGGGTCTTTTGGGAAAATAAGAGAGAACGAAACATTCATGCCATCGATACGGAGGTCATCCTCTACCATTTCGGCCTCGACAAGATTGCGACCGTTGCCAGGATAACGCACAGTTGAAAGTGCGTCAATAATCAGTTTTGGATATAGGGTCATAACATAAGTTATTTGCGAGTTTTGACAGTAGTTCTTACTTCATGATTGTATGAGCGGTATTCATCGATTGGAATTTCAACATCTGGCTCTGCCAGCGCGCCTTCATGAGGAAGGCGGAATCGGATGTATTTGATAGATAGGCCACGTTCAAGCCACATCTGCTCATAGTAGGTGCGAATGGTGGTGAGTGGGATATCCTCAAACTCATGGTTGGCATAAAGGTCGTCAGTGAAGGTTTCGATGGGAAAGCCATTTGCCTCGGCCATCAACCGGGTATAGGTAGCCATAAAGTTCGAGTCTGACTTGAGATGGATGACTCCTCTGTCAATAAGGAATCGGCGGTAGCGCTCCATGAAGTAAGTGGATGTAAGCCGCTTGGTAGGTTTCTTCATCTGTGGATCACTGAAGGTAAGCCATAGTTCACTCACTTCGTCGGGAGCAAACATCTCGTGAATGAATTCGATGTTGGTACGGAGAAAAGCGACATTGGTCAGTCCTTCTGCCTGAGCCTGCTGGGCTCCGTGCCACATACGAGAACCTTTGATGTCAACTCCAATGAAATTATGGTCGGAATATACATGAGCAAGACCTACCGTGTACTCTCCGCGACCACAGCCAAGTTCAAGCACAATAGGATTCTGGTTATGGAAGAAATCACTCCCCCATCGGCCTTTCAAGTCAAATCCATCTTTTTGTAGCTGCCAATATGGGCATTCAACCACTAGTGGATTGGCTGCCATATCGGCAAATTTTGCTAATTTCCCTTTTCCCATATACTATTCCCACTAAAATTACTGCAAAGTTAGTAAATAATTATGAATTATCGATTATGAATTATGAATTATTTTGTACCTTTGCGGTGAAATCCTTAGCAAATCATTATGAGACGAATTGTTTTCGCGGTCATGATAACCGCAACCATGCTCAGTTGGGCACAAACAAGTGACAAACCGATAGTAAGAACACGAGCAGGACAGGTGCAGGGCATTATCCAAGAGGGGACGCAGGCTTTCCTCGGCATTCCCTATGCGACAGTCGAACGGTTCATGCCGCCTCAGCCTGTCAAGAGTTGGACAGGAATTAAGGTATGTGACCATTGGGGACCACAGGCAATGCAAGGGGGCAGGAATTCGACGAACGAGAACGAGATGAGCGAACAATGCTGCGTGCTGAATGTGTGGACAACTCCTAATGAACGTCAGCGGAAGGGGGATACATATGTGGCTCCGAAACTCAAGCCAGTAATGGTGTGGCTTCATGGCGGTGGTTTCGACAGTGGTACAAGTGCATGGGACCCAGGCATGTGTCTTGCCAAGAAAGACGTCGTAGTGGTGAGCGTCAATCATCGTTTAAACATTCTCGGTTTCTTGGATCTTTCGACATGCGGTCCGCGATATCGTCATTCGGGCAATGCGGGCATGCTTGACATCGTTCAGGCTCTACAATGGGTGCGTGACAACATACGTAATTTTGGTGGCGACCCCGGCAACGTGACTATCTTCGGAGAATCAGGTGGAGGAGGAAAAGTCGGCACATTGCTGTGCATGCCACCAGCACGCGGACTTTTCCATAAGGCAATCATCATGAGCGGAACAATCCTGAACGTAAATACGAAACTGATGACAGAAGAACTGGGAGAGGCTGTACTTCGGGAGCTTGGAATCGCAAAGAAAGATGTTGATAAAATCAAGGACGTGCCGTATGCAGACCTATATGCCGCTGGTCAGCGTGCGATGGCAGCAAGCATTGGGACACGTCGGCCTGGCACTCCGATGATGTGGGGTTTCGGTCCCACCCCCGATGATGTTGACATGGTCCAGCAGCCGTTCCAACCAGCTTTCCCGAGTTTCAGCGACAATATTCCAATTATGATTGGTACGACATTTAACGAATTGCAACGTGTTCGCTATGGGCAAGAAATCACAATGGAGAATGCCAGCACTGAGTTACAACGCACGTTCGAAGACGAGACAGAGACTTACATCAAGACATTTAAGAAAGTCTATCCAGAAAGTACACCTCAAGACTGGCTTTGCATCGACTGGCTGTTCCGGCCCAAGACCATCATCACAGCAGATGCCATCGGTGGAAAACGTGCTGCCAACACATACGTCTATATGTTTACCGTAACTGAGAAAGATACTGCAAATCGGCCAAAAGGAAGTGTGCACGGTGCCGAATTGAAATATTGTTTTGACGTATTACATCATTACGAAAACCAATTGTCTACGGAATGTGTAGCGGAAAACAAACGTTGGGCAGATTTGATGTCATCTTCTTGGGCATCTTTTGCTCATGACGGCAATCCTAATTGCGAAGGAATTCCAGCATGGAACCCATACACGGCAGAGAATGGAGAATTAATGGAATTCGGAGGTAAAAGTTGCACGATTCGTCACAATCACGACCGTAAGTTAGAAGAAATTATTGACCGCCATTGTTTCAAGCAATTGGATGAGTTCCGAGCAAAGCAAAAAAAATAGGGTATTGGCCCTATTTTTTTGTATTACACTACCCTATTTTAATCGATGCGGGAATCAACTGAAACGATGTAGTTTGCATTGTTTTTGAGTTGCGTAAGCCCCACATAAAAGCCAAATTCCGGATTGGGTGCTAGTCCTTGAATGCCAAGAAGGATATGCTCAGTGTTTCGCGATGATGGGTAAGACACAGCAAACACAGCATCACCAGTTCTGGATACGGACAATCGCTGCATGTATGTGCAACTATTGCCAAGATTGCAAACCTGAGCATAAGTAACGGTTGCCGTTTCAATATCCTCGCGTGTCGTACCCAACGTAACAGAATACTCGCCATAAGGCAGGCCTTTTACCTCTAAACGAAGGATTGGCGAAGAATAGAACGCGCTAAATCGTCGCGACTGCGCATCGTATGTTTCACTACGAATCGGCAATGCCTGGTCAATAAGCCGCTCAACACAACCACTGCCTTGCATAAAGCTCATACCCAAATTATAGGAATAGATATTTGAAGCAGAGGTGAGGAAAAAGCCGTCTTTCATACTCGCAGGGACAATATGAAGTTCTGCACGACATTCGTCGAGATAGTTATCCGAGTGGAACGGCATGTCGGGCGACGGCTGGCCTCCTTTATAAATATATAAGGAGCCGGCAAACTGCGCACTACGCATATTGGACGCGAGCGTACCAGAAACCATCGTGAGATAGCCAGTCATGCGATAGATAGGATCCGATTTCGGGATGGCAAAGATGTAAACACGATCTCCTTCATGCAAAGTCGGACTAATCGGAGTCATATTGACACCGGTGTTCACGCGGTCAATCGTCAGATCGAGGTCTACGGTCACTGAGACAAACAATTCACGCGCCACTGGAGGCGGAATGACAATTGACGCCGAGTCGATAGTCTGTGTCCAGTCGGGGTCGACATGATTGTTCTCGCACGAAGTGAGCGCGAAAGCAACAGCGAAAAGAAGCAACCAAAAGTTTTTCATGATGAAAACATAAAAAAAGGCACGCCCGGGCCCACCGGAACGTGCCGTTCAACAATAAGAATTATTTCCAGTCTGCTATCCAAGACTTCCAATCGACATCCTTAAACTTCGGAGCGTTGGCTATCTCAGTCTTGACATCATGCTTATCGAGCAAGAATCGATCGATGAATGCCTCAAGATAAGGATATTCTGCCTCAGGGAGCTGGCAGTGGCCATGTCCGCCGCTGATGCTATAACCTACACGGTCAGCTATGCCGAATGTCTTCCATACTTCCTTGGCTGCATTGATGCTGACATATCCACTTTCATCGGCAAGCCACTCGTAATCGGTATTACCGAAGTAAAGCAATGCACGAGGACAAACCATCGCTGCAAGTTCATGATGGTCTACTGGCATACGAGCTATCTTCTCATTAGCGTAGTCAGTCTTGATGTTAGCAAAGAACCAAGAATCATTCGTATTGAAACTACGCTCCACGTTACCCAAAGTCTCGCTATAACGCCATGATGCGACACCTCCACCTCCTGGCTCATGAGCAATAACCAAAGCGATACGCTCATCGAAAGCTCCACAATACAATGCACATTTACCTGCCCATGAACATCCAGAGATAGCCAAGTGCTTAGTATCAATCTTAGATTTGCTTGGGCCTAACTGCTGCAAACCATCGATGATGCGTGATACGCACCAACCCCAGAAGCAATAAGAGCCGTTAGCCTCAAGTTCAGGATACAATTTGTTGATGGGTTCCGTGCCACGCTTCTGTGTGTGCTGAGTAACAGCAAACACATCGATGTTCACGATAGCACATCCACGACCGGTGAAGAAACGGGTAGGTAATGTATTAGATACACCAAGTAATGCAGGGCAAGGATATTTTGCCTCCTTCGGATATTGAATCTGAGCTGTCAGCAGCAATTCCTGACCATTGTGCTTCACGGTCACCTTCAGTTGCTTGCGTTCACCAATGGTTTCGTCGGGAGCACCGCCACCAAAACCTCCAAAGCCGCCGAAGCCGCCACCAAAACCTCCAAAGCCACCAGGACGATTGCCACCGGCTGGAGCTGGAGCCTGATCTTCAATCACCGCCTTCAGGTTGCCTGCTTCCAATACAGGACGCATACCTATCTCGTACTGCTGGAACAGTTGAGAAATCTCATAGCGATGCTGTTCCCAGTCCTTGAAGTCGGTAGAACGCTTTCCGTTCTGGAACTTGAACGGGTCGGGTAGTTTCTCAATCAAAGGTAACTCTTCTGGTTTTACGACTGGCTTCATTTTAAACTCTTTTCCAGAATACTCCTTATCATATACATAAGGAATCTGTGCCTGAGCCATCAGGACACCTGCAAGCATTGTTGCAAATAAAATCGTTCGTTTCATATGGGTATTAATTAAAAGACATGCAAAGATAATAAATAATTCATAATTCGTAATGCATAATTCATAATTATTTGTAACTTTGCGTCACAAATCATACAAAACATGAGAAAAACAGCTATCATAATCAGCATTGCCGTAGCAATAATAGCTTTCACTAGCTGCGTCGGTAACAAGACCGAGAAGAACAATCCTGATACTATTGTGGCAACAGGCCCAAAGATAACGGCTATCAACGATATGACGGAATACAATCTTGATGGCACCATAGAAGTCAGTGGCACGAGGTATAACTACGAATTTGCTTTTCAGAACGATCCCTCCTTGCCTGTAGTTACTACAGCCGAGGGCTATCGCTACCACGACAATGCAGTACTCCTGCTTATCCACTGTGGACAGGAAACGGTGTTTGAACACACGTTCACCAAGGAATCTTTCAGCAATCTCATTCCTGCAGGCGATTACAAACGCTCTGTCCTCGCAGGCTTCAACTTCAACTACATGCAGCAGGACAAGCATGACCGCTTCTATTTCATCGCTGTCGTAGGTGACCCTGACGAGACATCCGACATCAGCTACTCCATTGGCATCGCCATCGACCGTAGCGGCAGTATCGCCACCTCGATTGTAGAGACCATCGACACAGAGCCTATCAACGACAATCTCAACCAAGACCCCGAAGAAGACGACGCATAATAATATAAAGTATAGCATGAAAACAAATCAAATCCTCATTGCCATTTTCATGATGGCCATTGGTCTGACCGCCAATGCTCAAGTAAAGACCGTTTCCATACTTGGAGACTCTTATAGCACGTATGAACACTACCTCGAGCCCGACACCAACTATGTTTGGTATTTCGATGGTACGCCTCGTACGCAAACCGATGTCACAAGTGTCACCCAAACTTGGTGGCATCAGCTCATCAAAGCCAAAGGCTGGCGCCTGCTGAAGAACAACTCGTTCTCGGGGTCCACCATCTGCAACACAGGCTACAACCGCGCAGACGTCAAGCACAACTCGTTCATCGCCCGCATGGACAATCTTGGCGGCGCCCCCGATATCATTTATATTTTCGGTGGTACCAATGACGCATGGGCCAACTCCCCTATCGGCGAGTATAAATACGAAAACTGGACGAAACAGGAACTCTATTCCTTCCGCCCAGCTATGGCCTACATGCTCCACTACATGACCAACCGCTATCTCAACACCCAAATCATCTTCATCCTCAACTCCGAGCTGAAGAACGAAGTCAACGAATCAGTTCGCGAGATTTGTAAACATTATAACGTCAAACTCGTTGAGCTACACGACATCGACAAAAAGGGAGGACATCCCTCGATTGCAGGTATGAAGGCAATTGCAAATCAATTAAAATCAGTTAAGTAAAACAAATAAGGAGTTTCGGTTGAAACTCCTTATTTGTTATTATCAGTTGTTCTCAGGACGAAGCTGACGAACGACCTCAGCTGTACGCCACATCTCAGAATCGTGGAGAGCAGCAAGTTCCTTCTCGAGACCTACGCGGTAGTCTGGCTTTGAGTTAGCATCGATACTGATCTGAGCCTCGTTACCACATTTCACACTTGCATAGAGCTTCTCAACAACTGGCTTGATGGCATCGTGGAAGCGAGGGAACCAGTCGAGGGCACCACGCTGAGCAGTAGTAGAGCAGTTTGCATACATCCAGTCCATACCCTTCTGTGCGAACAGCGGCATGAGTGACTGAGTGAGTTCCTCAACTGTTTCGTTGAAAGCCTCTGATGGAGAATGACCGTTCTCACGGAGCACTTCGTACTGTGCAAGGAGCAATCCCTGGATAGCACCCATCAGTGAACCACGCTCACCTGTAAGGTCAGATGTAGCCTCGCGCTGGAAAGTGGTCTCAAACAGATAACCTGAACCGATACCGATACCGAGAGCCAATGTGCGCTCGAGAGCCTTTCCTGTTGCATCCTGATAAACAGCATATGAGCTGTTCAGACCACGGCCTTCGAGGAACATTGTACGGAGTGAAGTACCTGAGCCCTTAGGAGCAACCATGATAACGTCGATGTCCTTTTGAGGAACACAACCTGTGCGGTCGTTCCAAGTAATGGCGAATCCGTGTGAGAAATACAATGCGTTGCCTGGCTGCAAGCAGTTCTTGAGGGTTGGCCATACTGACATCACTGCAGCATCAGAGAGCAGACACATCACAATAGTACCTTTTGTAGCAGCTTCTTCAATTGAGAAGAGTGTCTCACCTGGTACCCATCCGTCAGCCTTTGCCTTCTCAAATGTCTTACCCTGACGCTGACCTACGATAACGTTGAAACCGTTGTCACGAAGGTTACAAGCCTGACCAGGTCCCTGTACGCCATAGCCGATTACTGCGATTGTTTCGTCTTTCAATACTTCACGAGCTTTCTCCAATGGAAACTCTTCGCGGGTCATCACTTCTTCGATAACACCGCCAAAATTCATTTTTGCCATAGATAATATTAAATTTAATTATGTCGTTATTACGTTATATCGTTATTAAGAGTTTTTGTGATTACAGTCCTTCTCCTTCTCACGTCGAGCGATAAACTCATCAAGGTGTTCTGCCTTGCTCTTTGTAATGCAGATGCGTCCTGAGCGGACAAACTGCAGCACAGCACCCATGTCGTTGAGGGTATTGTAGAGTGAGAGAATCTCTTCGGTCGAACCTGTCTTCTCCGCCGTAGCATACGTAGGGTTTACCTCGATGATACGTGCATTGTGTTCACGGATGGCCTCCGACACACGGGCATCCTCGAGCATGATTGGAGTAGCGATCTTCAGCAGCGATGTTTCGTTGATAAAGATTTCATCATCGGTATAGTAGCGAGCCTGCAACACGTCGATACGCTTCTCTATCTGCTTCGTGAGCATGATGACCATCGGCTCGGTACAGCAACAAACCACTGTGTATTTATGTACTCCCGGTGTACTCGACGCACATACGTTAAGGGTTTCGATATTCACTTGTCGGCGCGTGAAGATGGCTGATATCTGCGAGAGCAGACCTGGCACGTTCTCCGAATAGATCAAGATGGTATAGAGATGTTCACAGAGACTCAGATCTTTCTCAGCCTTGTCCTTGCACTTTCCGCATTTATCACAATCGTTCTGTTTCATATTTCCAAAATCATTTCGTCCACGTTGGCACCTGGAGGCGTCATCGGCAGGATGTTATCTTCTTCAAGCACTCCACACTGCAAGAGGTACGGACCCTCAGTGGTGAGCATCTTCTCAATCTCTGCATCCAACTTCTCGCGTTCAGTCACCGTAGCAGCAGGGATATTGTATGCCTTGGCGATGAGTTCGAAGTCGGGATTGTCCATCGGAGTGAATGAATAGCGATGATTGAAAAACATCGCCTGCCACTGACGTACATTTCCCAAGAAGTTATTGTTGAGCAGGATAATCTTCACAGGCGACTTCTGCTCCATGATGGTTCCCAGTTCCTGAATAGTCATCTGCAGACCTCCGTCGCCTACGAAGAGGCAAACAGTACGGTCAGGAGCGCCAAAAGTTGCTCCGATAGCTGCAGGAAGTCCGAAACCCATCGTACCACATCCGCCCGAAGTCACCACACTATGACTCTTCGTGAACTTGAAGTAGCGGCAGCCGAACATCTGATTCTGACCCACATCGGTAACGAGGATGGCTTCGTTGTTCGATGCCTCGCTCACCTTGCGGATGACTTCTGCCATCAACAGCGGTCCTTCCTTCGGATGGATGGCCTTGTCGATCACCTTCTCGTATTCCTCCTTTGCGTAGGGTTTAAACGAATCCACCCACGCAGTATGCTTAATCTTGTGTACCTTCTCCGTCACGGCTGCAAGGGTCTGCTTGCAATCACCGAGGACAGCGAGGTCCACCTTCACGTTCTTATTGATTTCGCTGGGGTCGATGTCGAAATGGATGACCTTCGCCTGCTTGGCATAGGTATTGAGGTTACCCGTCACACGGTCATCGAATCGCATTCCGACAGCAATCAGCAGGTCGCATTGGTTGGTCTGTACGTTCGGTCCGAGGTTTCCGTGCATACCCAGCATACCCACATTCAGCGGATGGTCGGATGGCAGGTCTGAAAGTCCTAAGAGCGTGCAGCCTACAGGAATGTCGGCTTTCTCGATGAGGTTGAGCAACTCCTGATGAGCGTTACCCAACTCGATGCCCTGTCCTGCCAAGAGCAATGGACGGTCAGCATGATTGATGAGGTATGCAGCTTCCTCGATAGCCTTTTCGTCCATCGTAGGGATAGGTTGATAGCTACGGATGAAGTCCACCTTCTCGGGCTTGTATTCTACCATTCCCGTCTGGGCGTTCTTGGCAAAGTCGAGCACCACTGGACCTGGACGGCCTGTACGGGCAATATAGAACGCACGGCTTACGGCCCACGCCACATCTTCGGCACGGCGAATCTGATAGCTCCACTTCGAGATTGGGTTGGTCACATTGACCACATCGACCTCTTGGAACGCATCGGTACCCAGCATGGCAACACCTACCTGACCGCAGATGACTACCATCGGCGTTGAGTCAATCATGGCATCAGCCACACCTGTGATGGTATTGGTTGCACCTGGACCTGAGGTCACGATGGCACATCCCACCTTTCCCGACACACGTGCATAGCCTTGTGCAGCATGAACGGCACCCTGCTCATGACGAACCAAGATGTGGTTCAGTCGGTCGGTATAATCGTAAAGAGCATCGTAGACAGGCATGATGGCACCGCCCGGATATCCGAACAAGGTCTCCACCCCTTCGTTCAACAACGAACGCATCAACGCCTCTGCTCCTGTTATCTTTTCCATATTCTTTTTATTATTGGAAACCACTCCCCTCACTCCCAGGGAGGGGTAAGGGGGTGGGTCTTTTTTATTCAATGATTCTCACTCCACCTTTATCAGCACTACTAACACTCTGTGCGTAGGCTCTCAGGGACTTGCTGACCACGCGGTTGCGGCGCAATGGCTGCTGTGGGCGTGCTGCCAGTTCCTCGTCGCTGAGGCGAACGTTGATGGAGCGGTTCGGAATATCTATCTCGATGATGTCGCCATCTACGATCTTGCCGATGTTGCCGCCGTTGGCAGCTTCGGGCGAGATGTGTCCGATGCTCAGTCCGCTGGTACCGCCGCTGAAACGTCCGTCGGTAATCAGGGCACATTCCTTACCAAGGTGCATCGACTTGATGTATGAGGTTGGGTAGAGCATCTCCTGCATACCTGGGCCACCCTTCGGACCTTCGTGGGTGATGACCACCACATCGCCGGCTTTTACTTTGCCGCCGAGGATACCTTCGCAAGCGTCTTCCTGTGAGTCGAAGACAACAGCCGGACCTGCGAACTTCCAGATGCTTTCGTCCACACCTGCGGTCTTCACCACGCAACCGTCCTGAGCGATGTTGCCGAAGAGGATGGCCATACCGCCGTCCTTCGTGTAGGCGTGCTCAATGTCGCGGATACAACCGTTCGCGCGGTCGGTATCGAGGGTTTCGTAGTTGGTATTCTGTACACCCAGTTGGTTGCAGAACTTGCCTGCCGGAGCGCTACTATAGATGCGCTTAGCTTCAGGGTCGATGTCTGCCTTGAGGATGCTGTATTTCTCGATATCTTCAGCCAGCGTAGCACCATTCACACGCTTCACGCTTGTGTCAATCAGTCCGCCCTTAGCCAGTTCGCCAAGCAGGTTGAGCATACCGCCTGCACGTCCACACTCCTGTACGGAATACTTCTGTGAGTTCGGTGCCAGCTTGCAGAGGAACGGAGTCTTGCGCGAGAGCTGGTCGATGTCGGCCATCGTGAAGTTCACCTCAGCCTCCTGAGCCACAGCCAACAGGTGAAGCACCGTATTGGTCGAAGCACCCATGGCGATGTCGAGGGTCATGGCGTTGAGGAAAGCCTGACGAGTGGCGATGCTGCGAGGCAATACGCTTTCGTCGCCGTCCTCATAGTAGGCGAAGGCATTCTTCACCACCTGACGTGCTGCTGCTTTCATGAGTTCAATGCGGTTAGCATGAGTTGCAAGAATGGTTCCGTTGCCAGGCAGACTCAGTCCGATGGCCTCCGTGAGGTTGTTCATCGAGTTAGCCGTAAACATACCCGAGCAACATCCGCAACCAGGGCAGGCACGGTCTTCCACCTCTGCCAGTTCTGCGTCGCTCACGGTCGGGTCGGCACCCTTCACCATTGCAGCAATCAGGTCGAGGTTCTCGCCCTTATATTTGCCAGCTTCCATTGGTCCGCCGCTCACGAATACGGCAGGGATATTCAGTCGCATGGCAGCCATCAACATGCCCGGAGTAATCTTATCGCAGTTCGAGATGCAGATCATCGCATCCGCCTTGTGCGCATTGACCATATACTCCACCGAGTCGGCAATGATGTCGCGGCTTGGCAGCGAATAGAGCATACCGTCGTGACCCATCGCGATACCGTCGTCGATAGCAATTGTGTTGAACTCTGCCGCATAGCAACCCATCTTCTCGATTTCGGCCTTCACAATCTGTCCAGCCTCATGCAGGTGCGTGTGACCAGGCACAAACTGTGTAAATGAGTTGACTATAGCAATGATTGGTTTGCCGAATTGTTCGCGTTTCATTCCGTTGGCCACCCACAGCGCTCTTGCTCCTGCCATGCGGCGACCCTCTGTGCAAACTGCACTACGTAACTGATGTTTCATTTTCCTTTTATGCAATTTCGAACTGCAAATTTACAACATTTTGGCGGATTAACCATCATTTTTCCACAGAAAAAGCATTTCTTATGTAAAAATAGTCATATAATAATAAATAATGTGTATATTTGCAATCGAAAAGTATAAACCATAAGCCGTAAGCGGTAAGCAATAAGCTCAAGAAACATGAAACTACTCGTCATCATCATCGCCCTCATCGCTGCAGTCGGAGCCTCAGCCCAGACACGCGACTACCGCTCCATGACACCCGAAGAGCTGGCAGCATTCGAAGCCGCAAACGGCATCGAGCACGGCTCACGATGGCGTTTCCGCAAACCCAAGCAATCGCCCTTCACCGTCAGCCTCGGACCGAACATCATCATGTCGCACATCCCCGTCAAGTTCGCCAAAGGCGTCAACCACGACTTCGGCTTCGATGCCAGCATCACCTATCGCAACCTCTACCTCGACTACAACCATTCGTTCACCAAAAGCTACTTCACCTTCCAAGGCATTGCAGCAGGCTACGCCTTCACCTTTGCCAACGAAGAGAACGGAATGGTCATCTCGCCCAACTTCGGCATCGGCGCAGCCAAAGTCGACATCCCCACCCTCGCCGGCTACTATCGCCACACCTACACCATGCTCGGTCTCGGCGCCGACTTCCGCTTCTACATGGGCTATGCCGTCATGGGCTTCAACTACCGCTACAGCGTGGTGAGCGAGGACTTCAGCGCCAACATCCACACCATCAACTTCGACTTCGGCATCCGCATCTGGAAAGACCCAAGGAAGAAACTCCAGCAGGCGCGACAAACCATCATCCGCCAACCCTCCACCCTATTTTAATAGACAAATTACAAAGACTGGGCGAACTCTCGTCCAGTCTCTTTCATTTGTCAGCCCCTCTCCTTAGGTTCCCTCCCTTGAGGGGAAGGTTAGGGAGAGGAGGGGGCTAATTTTGATCGGTCACGGGCGGATTGTCGCCGCCTCCCGGGTTGTCGGGGGTGTCAGGAGTCTCCGGAGTCTCCGGAGTTTCCGGATTATCCGGAGTGCCCGGGTTATCGGGGGTATCCGGGGTATCCGGGGTGTCAGGGGTATCCGGGGTGTCAGGGGTGTCGCCACTGTTGTCACCGGTGCCGCCGTTGTCACCGCCTTCTCCGCTATTGCCTCCATTGTTGCCGCTGCTACTGCCGTTGCCGGCAAATACGGTCTTTTCGTAGTAGTTGATGTCCTCGTTGAGCACGTTGAGCAGGGGGTCCCAGGCATGAATATCGTCGTTGGTCATGGCGTAGGCATTGGTGATGAAAATGAGGTCACGGTATTCGGCCTCGGTCTTGGCACGCAGGTCCACCATCGTCTGCTGGGGTGCCTCCGAGCGCTCAAGGTTGCGCTGGTCTATCAGTGCACGGCATTGCTCGTTGGCCTCTTTCAGTCCTTGGTAGAATGCCGTGGCGCCGATGTTAGTAATGGCGGCAGTGTTGGTAGTTGAGCCGTCGATGGCCTGACAGAACTGCAAAGTCTTGCTGCCTTGGTTCTCATAGTTGTCGTCGTTGCTCAGCGCATAGTGGCGCATCAGGTCGAGCACCCGCTGGCCGTCGGCCTGCTTCTGGGCATCAGCCGGATTCAGGGCGAAAGCCTGGGCCATGGCACGAAGGCTCGAAGTGTTGTTGTCGCGCTTCGTATCCCATTCCTGAATGAGCGGAGTCAGGTCGCTCTTTGTTGAAATCTTGAAAAAACCGTCCTCTGCGGCAATGGCAGCGTTGAAACATGCCAACTGAGCAGCAACGCGTGCAGGGGCAGGATTCTGTGCAGTAAAGAAATTAGCGAAGCGCGACGAGACGCGCAGATAGAAATACACATGATAGCTATTGCCCTTACGTTCGATAGCACCATACACTTGAGCTTGGTTTTTGTTTGAAAGCATAAATGATAATTGTTTAAGAGTTAGAAAAAGATTTATTTTCGGTTTGAGCACTCATCTGCCTGAGTGGTCGTCTCCGACATTCGGAGAGAGGTACTCATTTGTTTGAGTGGTCGTTTCCGACACCCGGAGAAAGGTACTCATCCATTTGAGTGGTCGTTTCCGACACATGGGGAAAGGTACTCCTCGGCTTGAGTGGTCGTCTCCGACACTCGGGGAAAGGTACTCATCGGCTTGAGTGGTCGTTTCGACTGCAAAGATACGAATTATTTCCCTGTTTTCAAACTTTTTCACAACTTTTTCTCATAGTTCCGCGATAAAAACACATAGTTTCTGCTGAACTGTGAGCCGGGAGCAAGTTTCTCCCATGCTGCCTTTGAAATCTTCGGCATCTTATCTCCCCCAAGGGGAGAAGATTAGGGTCTGGGGAGGTTTATCAGATAATATAATTCAGATATTCGGGCATTATCTCCACTCGCATCGGCGTGAGGTTCTTGGCATCAAGGATGCAACCGTCGAGCGACACCTTTGCCTTACCCGCATCCATCACCTCGACCTTATGCACACGATAAGGATGTACGTTCTTATAGTTGAGGAACTTACCCTTGCCGAGCAGGTAGAAACCTTCGAGCAGCTGCCACCATTTGGGACGGGTAACGACTGATACGTCGAGCATAAAGTTGTAGGGCACACTATTAGGTGTCTGTCCGTAGCCGATACAGTTGCCGATACAGATGGACATTACTTCGCCCTGGATGTCTTCGGTCTCAGCCTTGATATGCACGTTGAACGACTTGCGTTCGAACACATTGGCAATTGCTACAGGAATGACCGACAGGCGCTTCGACCCCATGAGACGGGTGGCCTTGCTGGTGATGTCAATCAGACGGGCACCCAGACCTATGTTCACACAGTTGAGGAAGTAGCGGCGTACGGGTACATTGTCCTCGTCGGTATATACACACACGCCCACATCGATGATACGGGTCTTACGCTCAATGATGCGATCAACAGTATGTTTATAGTCATCGACTCCCACACCCCAAAAACGCGCGAAATCGTTACCGATACCATTCGGAATGAGTCCGAAGGCAAAGTCATCGGGCAGCGACTCTGAACGGCAGATACCATTCAGGGCCTCGTTCAGCGCTGAGTCATTACCCACTACGACGATGGTGTGATAGTTGTTGTCGCAGAGCATTTTCGACAGACGCTCCACCGAACCGTAGCCTTCCGACTGCACAAAGTCGTACTGAACGCCCCGCTTCTCTATATATTTTCGGATGGCGACCCATCGCTTAGCCGACTTCTTCAAGCCTGCATGCGAGCCATATATGATTCCCCATCTGTTTTTTTCCATTGTAAATCAATGTGTTAGATAAAAAACGCCCAAGCCAATGAACCAAGCCAAGAGCACTCTCCAGAAGATGTTGCGGATATACCAGGCAAGGCTAATCTTCGACACTTCCGACACAGCATGCCCTGCCAGCGTACCGACATACAGGAGCGAGCCTCCCATAGCCGAACAGAACGACAGCAGCTGCCAGTAAGCACCATTCTGAACAAACTCCGACCCTACCTGCTGCGCATCTTGCGTAAATAGGTTCAGTCCCACCATGACGAACGGAATGTTGTCGATGAGACTTGAGATGCCTCCGATGATGGCACCATAAACATACACATTATGAATATGCGTTGCCAGCAAATCGCTGACAAACTTCAAAGCTCCGCACTCAACCAACGCTCCCACCATAAGCGACACACCCAAAAAATAAAGGATGAGACGCATGCCGATGAATTCCGTGTTGCGGATATACTTATGCTGAATGAACAACCGATTACCATTGCGCTTGAACGTGAAGGCACTCTCAAGCAACCATATCAGTGCCAGCACACAAAGTGCACCCAGGAAAGGAGGAAGCTTGGTGACATTGTGGAACGTAGGGATAGACCAAAGACCTGCAATACCGATAAACAGGAGCAATAGCTTTTGCCAAGGCTTCAGCAACGAGTCGTCACCATCGTAACGACCCAAGAACGAAGACACCTCTACCCTACCCACCAGCAAACGAGAAGCCAGCAGATTGAACACACAAAGACTCGTCAATACGGGAAGAATCAGCCCGCCAGCAAAGGCAGAAGGCGTCACGACACCATGTACCCATAACATCAGCGAGGTCATGTCGCCAATCACCGTGAACGAACCACCAAGGATGGCTGATATGAGGATGACACACGAATAGATAATCTTCTGCTGACGCGAACTGACAATCTGATCCATGATGGTCATCATCAGTACCACCGTAGTGAGGTTGTCGACATTCGCAGAAATGGCAAAGGTGAGGAGCGACAGTTCCCAAAGGAACAACTTGCTATTGCGCGTACGCAACCAACGTATGAGCGAATCAAAAACCCCATTGTTGTTCATAATCTCAACAATGGTATTTGTGGCAATGAGGAAAAGGATAACCTGACAAGCCTCATTGATATACTTGACAATCACATTCGTCGCTATATAGTCGTCTACCTGCCCTATCAGTTGGTAGTCGGGATATCCCATCAGATTGAGGAAGTCCGACCCATGAAGCATATACACAACCCATGCACTGACTCCACAGAACATAGCAACAGCAGCACGGTTGATATGACTGATCTGTATGGAACTCATCGCAATACAGCCTACAAGCACAATGGCAACAATGATAATGGTGGTTATGAGCATAGCTTATAGCGATTTATAAGTTGATGAGCGGTAAACGGGGCTCGAACCCGCGACCTTCGGCTTGGGAAGCCAACGCTCTGCCAACTGAGCTATTACCGCAAATGTGCTGCAAAGTTACAAAAAAAATGAACATCGTACATTGAACAATGAACATTTTTTACAATTTCCTCTTTTTTTTATTTTTTCGCTCTTCATTTTTCAATCTTTTTACTAACTTTGCAAAGCAAAAAGCAAAAAGTACTTATAATGACACGAATCCTCATCACATTTCTTCTCATGGTTTGCATCCAGTCGGCTTGGGGGCAAACAGACATAACATTGGGTGCAGACGTACGATGGGATGCCCATAGCCTTATCTTCGGAGACAAGCGTGTGATTCCTGCGATGGGTGAGGTACATTATTCACGTATTCCTGCCGATGAATGGCAAGAAGAGGTGATGAAGATGAAAGAAGGAGGCATCACCATCATTGCCTGCTACATATTCTGGAACCATATTGAGGAAATCGAAGGGCAATATGACTGGAGCGGACAACGCAACCTGCGCTCATTTCTAGAGATTTGCAAGGAGGCGCAATTACCTGTAGTGATTCGCATCGGACCATTCTGTCATGGAGAAGTACGCAATGGAGGAATCCCCGACTGGGTGTTTACCAAAGGTTGTCGCACACGTAGCGAAGACAAACTGTTCCTTTCATTAACTGAACGCTTCTACCGCCAGATATTCACCCAAGTGCAGGGACTACAATGGAAAGACGGAGGTCCGGTCATCGCTGCACAATTCGACAATGAATACCGCGGACGAGGTTCCTATCTCATGGCACTGAAAGACATCGCAAAGAGAATCGGCTTCGACCTTCCGTTTTACACACGCACAGGATGGCCTGAACTCAGCAGCCCTGTACCCTTCGGCGAAATGATTCCTCTCTATGGCGACTATGCCGACGGTTTTTGGGACAGGAGTACGAAGGAAGGAGCTGGCGACTATTACAAAGCATTCAACTTCCACGAGGGACGTTCCTCGACTGCTATTGCCAGCGAACAACTGACATACGATGCAAACGGGTCGCAGGAGAAAGTCAGCCAATACCCCTATTTTACTTGCGAACTGGGTGGCGGTATGATGACATCCTATCATCGGCGTGTCTATCTCTACCCGGAGGATGCCTATTCAATGGCCATCGTGAAACTGGGAAGCGGCAGTAACCTGTTAGGCTATTATATGTATCATGGAGGCACCAACCCAGAAGGGAAGCTGACAACCCTGAATGAGACACAGCGGACCATTGCAACGAACTACAACGACCTGCCTGTTAAGACATACGACTTCCAGGCACCGCTAAATGAATTCGGGCAGCGTAATCCACACTACTACCTGCTTCGTAAACTCCATCTCTTCATCCACGACTACGCATCGATATTGGCTCCGATGGAAGCCATCTATCCCAATCCACAGGACATAAAGCAGGGAGACGACTCTTTCCTCCGCTGGTCGTATCGTGAAAAGGATGGTAGCGCATTTGTCTTCATCAACAACTACGAACGATTCCAAGATCTGAAAACCAAGACAGGCGTGCAATTCGACGTGTGTGGAGTGAAGTTCCCTCAAAAACCCATCACCATACCAGCCAAGACAGCCTGCATCTTCCCTGTCAATATCGATGGCATCCGCTATGCTACCGCTCAATTAGTGGCACATCGCAACGGTAACATCTACCTACAACAAGTTGCAGGCATTCCCACAGAAATTGCTATCGACGGCAAAGTGCTGAAGAACCTAAAGCCAAAAGGCGCCCAGACTCCTGTTTATAAGAATATTTTCCTGATTGACGCAGAAACTGCAGGAAAGCTGTTCCTCAAAGAAGTTGAGAACAACAAGCAGATAGCGACTATAAAATATAATAAGGAGCGCGAGGCTGCCCCATCGAGGACAATCACTATCGGAGCTAACAAGGCTGCAGAAGAGCCATCGGATGCTGACTTTGGAAAGGCTGCCACCTATACTATAGAGTTGCCTACAGACCACAATGGTCTGCTATGTATCCAATACTACGGAGATTGTGCCCGTCTGTATGACGGCGATACATTGCTTGATGACAATTTCTATAATGGCCGTGAGTTCCAATATGGATTATGGAGACTGCCAGCATCCACTACCCGACTCACCCTACGCATCCTTCCGATTCAGCCCGACATGCCTGTCTATTTCCCACGAGAAGCAGGCATCAAAGAGATGGGAGAAGAGGTGAAAACAATCACCATACAATACGAATGACATCATGACACTGAACCATATTACCATCTTAAATTATAAAAACATCAAGGAAGCCGAACTGGACTTCTCGCCCAACATCAACTGCTTTGTAGGCACTAATGGGGAGGGGAAAACCAATGTACTAGATGCCATCTATTTCCTTTCGTTCACCAAAAGTGCAACAAATGCGATTGATTCACAAAACGTGCGACATGGAGAAGAGTTCTTCATGATTCAAGGGCAGTACGAACTGAATGGCAACATGGAGGAGGTGTCGTGTGGACTGAAACTGCATCAGAAGAAACAGTTCAAGCGCAATAAAAAAGCCTACACGAAGTTATCGGAGCACATCGGATTACTACCGCTGATTCTAGTGTCACCCAATGACCATGAACTGATATTGGGAGGGAGTGACGAACGCCGCAAATTTATGGATATTGTGATATCACAATACAACCCAAGCTATATCAATCTGCTGATGCGCCATAATGCTGCATTACAGCAACGCAATACCCTCCTGAAGCAAGAGGAAGAACCCGATGTGGAGATTATGAATGCATACGAAGAGGTAATGGCAAGCTGTGGGGAGCAGATTTTCAAACTGCGTAACGAATTTATCACCGACTTCATTCCTGTCTTTCAAGATTATTACGCACGTATTTCAGACAATCACGAAAAAGTAGGATTGGAGTACATCAGCCATTGTCAGCGGGGACCACTGCTTGAGGTCATTCAACGTGACAGAGCAAAAGACCGTATCATGGGATATAGCCTGCATGGTATTCACAAAGACGACCTTGTCATGACCCTTGGCGACTATCCCATCAAACGGGAAGGGTCGCAAGGACAGAACAAGACGTACCTCATCAGTCTGAAGCTGGCACAATTCAACTTCCTGAAACAGACAGGCAGCAAGACCACACCACTGCTGTTGCTCGATGATATTTTTGACAAGCTCGATGCTAACCGTGTAGAACAGATTATCAATCTGGCATCTGACGAAGCATTCGGACAATTGTTTATCACGGACACTAATCGCGAAAATCTCGACAGGATTCTTGAACGTTCGCAAGGCGATTATAAAATCTTCACTGTCGAAGGTGGTGTCATCAACGGATAAAAGAAGTATGAAACGTAGTAAGACAGAATCAATCACCAACCTTCTGAACGAATTTCTTCGCGAACAAGGACTGGAAACACCGCTCAATCAGCACAGACTCATTGAATCATGGCCTGTGGTGATGGGCGAGACTATTAATCGCCAAACCGGTAACCTGTTCATCAAGAACCAAACGCTCTACGTGAAAATCAAGTCGGCAGCATTGAAAAGCGACCTCATGATGACTCGTACATCACTGGTTAAACGTCTCAACGATGCTGTAGGAGCCTTTGTCATTAGCGACATTAACTTCACATAAGTCCCATAAGTAAAAAATGCAAGAAAAGAACAACCCCATATATCAGCGCGATGTGCTAGAATTTGTCACTGTAGCAGTGCAGTATTGCGCATATCTCGAAGATTTGGAAGAGCGCAGCCGCTCAGAGCTGATCGATACAATGAGCAAGCTCCTTCCCCTACTCTATCTCAAGGGGACACTGCTTCCTCAGTACGAAACCTTCTCCGACGAAGTCCTTTCAGACTACGTGACAGAAGAGAACTATAATATCATTCGCAACAACATCGCCCTTATCATGGCTGACAAGGACGACTATCTCGATGTGTTTGTTGCTGACATGAAATACAGTGATGAGCCTATCCTCATGACCATTAGCGAGAACTTGGCTGATATCTATCAGGACATCAAGAACTTCGCTTATATATATAAACAAGGAGTGGAAGAAGAAATGATGAGCGCACTCGAAATGTGTAACCAGAACTTCAAGACCGATTGGGGTCAGAAACTCGTAAACGTACTTCGTGCTATCCACGAAGTGAAGTATTCATTCAACGACATCGATGACGAAGACTATATACAATAAATTCGACAAACAACAAATTGCCAATCTTCCCAAGGAAGAATTCAGGGGACGCATCTTCACAATCACTACAGAACGTGATGCAGAGAAAGCCGTAAACTATCTGATGTCGCAACCTATCCTGGGATTCGACAGCGAGACACGCCCGACATTCAAACGAAATGTTTCTCATCAAGTAGCATTGCTACAGGTAGCCACATACGACACATGTTTCCTATTCCGCCTTAACCAATTGGGATTGCCCAACTCCATCGTCCGTTTGCTTGAGGACACAAACATCACTAAGGTGGCACTATCCTGGAAGGACGACACTCACATGCTACAATTACGTCGGAAATACAAATCGGGCAAATTCATTGACATACAAGACGAGGTAGGCCGCATTGGGATAGAAGATCACAGTCTGCAGAAAATCTACGCCAACCTTTTTGGCAAGATGATCAGTAAACGGCAGCAACTCAGCAATTGGGAAGCAGACATCCTATCGGATGCCCAAAAGGCCTACGCAGCACTCGATGCCTGGGCTTGCATCCACATTTACGATGAAATACAACGACTGCTCCATAGTCGTGACTATCATATTATCACTACGAAAAGCGAAAACGAATCAGAAACCCAGGTTGTTTGACAACCCAAAGCGAAACAAAGACATGAAGAAAATCTATTTAAAACGAGGAAAAGAAGAGTCACTACAAAGATTCCATCCATGGGTGTTCTCTGGGGCAATCGGCTCTTTTAGCCAAGACGTCGAAGAGGGAGAAGTGGTGGAAGTATATTCCAGCAACAAGGAATTCATTGCTACAGGACATTATCAGATTGGCTCCATCATGGTGCGAGTGCTGTCATTCGAACAGGAGCCTATCAACCAGGCTTTCTACGAGAAACGCCTGACTACAGCTTATGATGTCCGTAAGTGTATTGGTCTGGTGGGAAATCCCGACAACAACACCTACCGTCTGGTACATGGAGAAGGTGACAATCTGCCTGGCCTCGTCATCGATATATATGGAAAGACTGCTGTGATGCAGGCACACTCTGTCGGCATGCACATTGATCGTATGATAATCGCTCAAGCATTGAAACAAGTTTTGGGCGAGAACGTAGATAATATCTTCTACAAATCGGAGACGACCCTCCCATTCAAAGCAGACTTAGGACAGGAAAACGGATTCCTACTTGGTGGAAGCACAGAAGACATTGCTATCGAAAACGGCCTCAAGTTTCATGTGGATTGGCTGAAAGGTCAGAAAACAGGATTCTTTGTTGACCAACGTGAGAACCGAAGTTTGTTGGAGCACTATGCCCATAATCGCAACGTTCTCAATATGTTCTGCTACACAGGTGGGTTTTCGTTCTACGCCATGCGAGGAGGAGCCAAACTCGTGCATTCAGTCGATTCTTCCCAAAAAGCTATTGATTTGACAAATGCCAATGTTGCACTCAACTTTCAAGACGACCCACGTCATAAGGCTTATGCAGAAGACGCATTCAAGTTTCTCGACAACATGACGACTCCCTACGACCTCATCATACTCGACCCTCCTGCATTTGCAAAGCATAAGGATGCCCTACGTAATGCCCTAAAAGGATATACACGTCTCAACCAAAAGGCATTCGAAAAGATACAGCCAGGCGGAATCCTTTTCACATTCAGTTGCTCACAAGTAGTGACGAAGGACAATTTCCGAACAGCAGTATTTACAGCAGCTGCACAAGCAAAACGCAGTGTACGAATTCTACATCAGTTGCATCAACCTGCAGACCATCCTATCAACATCTTCCATCCCGAAGGTGAATACCTGAAAGGACTAGTATTATATGTAGAATAGAGTAAAAAATTATGTTTGACAACATAAACGATGCATTTTTATGTTAAAATAATTTGTTCGTATTAAAGTTTTTCCGTATCTTTGCATCGTGTTTTTCATGGTATTAGATTTATTTTAAGGTTAGTATGAGGTTGCCTATCGTGAGATAAGCAATCTTTTTTTGTATAGGCAACGTAAAAGTTACTATTCCATTTTGGTAATTTAGTTTTTTTTCGTACCTTTGCAAGTCAAGAGGAGAAGACATCTCTCCCCATAATAAAAAACAATATGAACAGACAAGAACTTATCAAAGAATTCAAGGAAAAGCAGACATTTCTCTGCGTGGGATTAGATACCGACATCAAGAAGATTCCTCAGCACTTATTGCATGAGGAAGATCCCATTTATAGTTTCAATCGAGCCATCATTGATGCTACTGCTCCGTATTGTGTAGCATACAAGCCAAACCTGGCATTCTATGAGTGTGGCGGACTTAACGGATGGAAGAGCCTCGATAAGACAATTCACTATCTGCGCGAGAACTACCCCCACCATCTCATCATTGCAGATGCGAAACGTGGCGACATCGGTAATACCTCAAAGATGTATGCTCGCTGTTTCTTTGAAGAGATGGGTGTCGATGCGCTAACAGTCGCTCCGTATATGGGCGAAGATAGTGTGACACCATTTCTTGAGTATCCTGATAAATGGGTCATCTTACTAGCTTTGACAAGCAACAAAGGCAGTCATGATTTTCAATTGACGGAGGATGCCACAGGCGAGCGTCTGTTTGAAAAAGTACTACGACAAAGCCAACAATGGGCAGATGCCGATCGTATGATGTACGTAGTCGGAGCAACACAAGGAAAACTGTTTGAGGATATCCGCAAAGTAGTGCCTGAGCATTTCCTTTTGGTTCCCGGCATCGGTGCACAGGGCGGAAGCCTTGAAGAAGTGTGCAAGTATGGTATGACGAAAGACTGTGGTCTCATTGTCAACTCATCGCGTGCTATCATCTTTGCAGACAGCACAGAACGGTTTGCAGAAGTGGCAGCCGAAAAGGCAAAAGAAGTACAACAGCAAATGGCGAAGCTTCTTAAATAGAATATAGTTCCTAGAGCATCTACAGCACTCATAAACATCGCATATACAGAAACATCCTACTATGGATTCAATCATTATCAAAGGCGCTCGCGTCAATAATCTGAAGAACATCAATGTTGAGATTCCTCGCAACAAATTCGTGGTCATCACGGGTGTGAGCGGTTCAGGCAAGTCTTCATTGGCATTCGACACATTGTATGCAGAAGGTCAACGGCGATATGTGGAGAGCCTCAGCACCTATGCACGTCAGTTCATGGGAAGGATGGGAAAACCCGAGTGTGATTTTATCGAGGGTATTCCGCCTGCCATTGCAATCGAGCAAAAAGTGGTCAGCAGAAATCCTCGCAGTACGGTAGGAACATCAACTGAGATATACGATTATCTGCGAATGCTATTTGCGCGAGTGGGACACACTTTCTCGCCCATTAGCGGACAAGAGGTGAAGAAGAATACTCAGGAAGATGTCATCGAATGCATGAAGAGCTATCCAGAGGGGACTCGCTTCATGGTGCTGTGTCCACTGATTTGCCGAAACGGAAGAACAGAGACCGAGCAAATAGCAGCGTACGACAAACAGGGTCTTTCGCTTACAGATATTATTGACGGGCGGACATGCCTCATCATTTCACGTATGACAGTACGAGATGACAAAGCGAATATCAGCCACTTGGTAGATTCATGCGAGACCGCAATATATGAAGGCGAAGGACAATGTATCCTAAAGTTTCTGTCATTCGATAAAGACGGTAATAGTCATACGGAGACACTGCATCACTTCTCACTGGCATTCGAAGCTGATGGTATGACGTTTGAGGAGCCAACAGAGCATATGTTTTCGTTCAACTCCCCCATCGGTGCATGTCCTACTTGTGAGGGATTCGGAAAGATTATGGGTATTGATGAGTCGCTTGTCATTCCGAATCAGGAACTGAGTGTGTACGATGGTGCGGTGTTCTGCTGGCGTGGCGAAAAAATGAGTACGTGGAAGAACGAATTCTGCCGTATAGCCACAGCGCATAATTTCCCAATCTTCGAACCATATTATAACCTCACGCAGGAGCAAAAGGATTTCCTGTGGCATGGTGAAGTGAGCAGTATTTCGGGTGTTCGTCTGAATCCCGACATGCCATGCATCGATGCATTCTTCGACATGTTGAGAGAGAATCAATACAAGATACAATACCGTGTGATGCTATCAAGATATCGTGGAAAGGAGATATGTCCGACCTGTCATGGCACGAGACTGAAGCGAGAGGCAAACTATGTCAAAGTGGGTGGACGAAGCATTACGGAATTAGTAGAGATGCCTATTTCAGAGTTGCAGGTTTTCTTTAAACAACTGAAATTGTCAGAACATGATGCAGTGATTGCAAAGCGATTGCTTGTAGAAATCAATAACCGTTTGCAGTTTCTAATGGACGTAGGACTGTCGTACCTTACCCTGAACCGCTTGAGCAATACACTTTCGGGCGGTGAGAGCCAACGTATCAATCTTGCAACAAGTTTGGGCAGTAGTCTGGTTGGGAGTTTATATATACTGGATGAACCAAGTATCGGATTGCATAGTCGCGACACACAACGACTTATCAAAGTACTAAAGGAATTGCGTGAACTTGGCAATACGGTCGTGGTGGTGGAACACGATGAGGAAATTATCCGTGCAGCAGATTACATCATCGACATCGGACCGGATGCCGGACGACTGGGAGGAAAGATTGTGTGGCAAGGAAATGCAAGCGACGTACTCGGAAAGGGAACAACTGAGAACAAGAAGCTCAGTGAGGGAACGACCGAGGAGATTTATTCACACACTATAGATTTTCTCACCCATCGTGAAACAATCGAAGTGCCGACAAGCCGACGTGCATGGAATAATTATATATTAATAAGGTGTGCGCGAGAGAACAACTTGAAGGGGATAGATGTGCGGATTCCACTAAACGTAATGACAGTTGTAACAGGCGTTAGTGGTAGCGGAAAGTCGACATTGGTGCGCGACATCTTCTATCGGGCAGTAATGCGGCAGATGGACCGCGTATGTGAGAGACCCGGACAGTTCGTAGCTTTGGAGGGCGATGTGGGGATGATTGAAAGCATCGAATTTGTTGATCAGAATCCAATCGGCACATCGACGCGAAGCAATCCTGTGACGTACATAGGAGCATACGATGAAATTCGTAAACTGATGGCGGCACAACAGTTGGCAAAGCAGATGGGCTATACAGCGCAATACTTCTCATTCAACACAGAGGGTGGCCGATGTGAGGAATGCAAGGGCGAAGGAACAGTGACAGTAGAGATGCAATTCATGAACGACCTGGTGCTGGAGTGTGAATCGTGTCACGGCAAGCGCTTTAAGAACGACATCCTAGAGGTTAAGTATCATGGAAAAGACATCCATGATATCCTAAACATGACAGTGAACATCGCAGTGGAATTCTTCGGCGAACATGGCCAGAAGAAGATCGTGCAAAAACTGAAACCATTGCAAGACGTAGGACTAGGCTACATCAAACTTGGGCAGACTTCATCGACATTATCAGGCGGTGAAAGCCAGCGTGTGAAATTAGCCTACTATCTGTCGCAAGAGAAAACAAAACCTACAATGTTTATCTTCGACGAGCCGACAACAGGTCTGCACTTCCACGACATTAAGAAACTACTGGCGGCATTCCAGTCACTTATTACCCGCGGACACTCTATTCTCATCATCGAGCACAATATGGAAGTCATCAAGAGCGCCGACCACATCATAGATCTCGGCCCCGAAGGTGGTGCAGAAGGAGGATACTTAGTCTGTGAGGGTACCCCCGAGATTGTGGCACAATGCGCTCAAAGTTATACGGGACAGGCACTGAGGCAATACTTAAACAAAACAGACCCTCTTCCCGCTCTCCCTTAAAGGGCGAGAACTTAAAAAAGTCCTCCTTTAAAGAGGATTTAGAATGTCTACTAATTCTTTTATATATGTATATATGAAACAAATCATCACTATCATCATGCTAGCACTCGCCACTACAGCTGGTGCACAAACATTCGACGAGTATTTCGAGGACAACACACTGCGCCTCGACTATGTGTTAGGAGGTGACTCTTCTGCACAGTACATCCAACTCTGCCAACTATACAAACAGCCACGCTGGGCAGGACGACGCAACCGATTGGCAGAAACCTACCTGCTGGGCAACGCACAAATCAATGTATTTGATAGCGAAAGTGGACGGCTCATCTACGTACACACATTCTCCACGCTCTTTCAAGAATGGCTGAATGAAACGGAAGCAACACAGATGAAGCGCGCATTCGAGGCAAGCTATAACATTCCGTTCCCCAAGCGGCCGATCGACATCCGCGTGACCCTGACCAACAATCACAATAAGATCTGCGCCATGCTCACCCACCACGTCGACCCTTCCGACATTCTCATACGGCCCATAGGCGATAATGGCATCCCGTATAAGTATATCGAGAAGAACGGCGATGTGAGCAAATGCGTCGATATAGCAATCGTAGCGGAGGGATACACTGCTACCGAAATGGACAAGTTCTACAAGGACTGTCAGCGTGCCGCAGATGCCATCTTCTCGCACGAGCCATTCAAAAGCATGCGAAATCGCTTCAATGTCGTGGCAGTTGGAGCTGTTTCGAACGAGAGCGGACCTTCAGAACCAGGGAAAGGCATTTGGCACGACACAGTATTGCGCTCTCACTACGACACGTTCTATAGCGACCGCTACCTGACTACTTCGGCTGTCCACAAGCTGTTCGACCTGTTGAGTGGAGTACCATTCGAACATATCATCGTGCTCATCAACACACCTCGTTATGGAGGGGGAGGTATCTACAATCAGTGGATGTGCTCGTCGAGCGACCATGCTACATTCAAGCAGGTACTCGTACACGAATTCGGACATTCTTATGCTGGATTGGCCGATGAATACAACTATGGAGACAACCATGTGGAGTGGTATCCTGCCGACACTGAGCCTTGGGAACCGAACATCACGACGCTGAAGGATTTCGACAAGAAGTGGAAAGACCTCGTTCCCCCAGGTACACCTATCCCTACGACCACAAACAACAACCAACAGACATCACGTCCTGCCAACACGCAGCAAGGCGGAACACGTGAGGACCTGAATAAAAAGACCCAACGCGTCGGTGTGTTCGAGGGTGCAGGCTATATGGCTCGTGGAGCTTATCGTCCAGCTGAGTTGTGCCGCATGAACGTGAATGAAGTGGAGGACTTCTGCCCAGTATGTACAAGAGCCATCATCGGCATCACTGACTTCTATACGGGGACGGTACGAACAAAATAAACGAAGAAGCCGAAATATTCAAAACTTGTGGGTGCGCCAAGTGGCGTGCCCACTTTTTTTTAGTTACTTTGCAATCGTAAGCCAATAGGGCGAGAAATCAAAACTAACTGGTTTACGATTGAAAACTAACTGGTTTACGATTGAAAACCAACTGGTTTACGAAAGTAGGGGTATTGTGCAAGAAATCTGGATCCACACCAACAGCATACCAACTCCCATACCCTCCCCGCGAGAGAGGGGAGTATAATGAAAGCAAAAACCCTCTTTATCGAGTGATAGAGAGGGTCCTATTGAGGGGAAAGGGTAAGGGTCTGCTGTTGGGAGAGGCTCTTTTTAGAAGTAATAACCGATACCGAGTTTCAATCCAAACTCGCTCTTCGAAGAGAAGTCAGTGAAACTCATGTTGTAATACACGGCAGGTTCGAGCGAAACATAGTGGTTGAGATAGAAGCAGTAGCCAAGCTCAGGAGTAAGCTGTAGGTCGTTCCACGACTTGCGCTCGTGGACATACTGCAATCCGCAAGCATAGTACAAACCGTTCTCCACCTGTGTATAACGAACCTTGGCACCGATGACGCAGCGGTCGAGATGCTTACGCGACGTATGCCACCCCAGTGAACCTTCAAGCATCCAATAATCCTTCACGAAATAACCTGCCTTAGCATCGAGGTCAAGTGCCAGATGACGCTTGTCGGTAATCGAGATGTTGAGACCTGAAAGTGACGCTCCCACATACTTTGTGTCCTTGGTGAACTGTGCAAATGCACTTGTTGTTGCTACAGCAAACAACGCAATAATCAAAAGTCGTTTCATTGTCTTATGGTTTTTAAAGTTTTTTTTCACTATAGTTTCAAAGCCCTCCCCCTCGGGGAGCGGGGCATTATCTATTCTCCTCCAGTTCCTCCTTCTTGCGCAACGCTAAATGCAGCAGCACCACGATGACTACATCAGCAATCATGAGTGTGAGGTTTCTCATCCACGCATTATACTCTATGCCCGAATAGACATACACCCCAGCACCAGCGCAAAACAGAAGCAATGGAAGCCAAATGGATTTCTTCATACCTTATTATATATTATTTAGTGCAAAGGTACAAAAATAATTCATATTTCATAATTCATAATTCATAATAATTGGCTATTTCCGTTTTTTTTCGTACATTTGCGCCGAAATTTACAGATTACAATGCGAAAGATAGCATATATCATCATATTCTTGGCAGTATTCATTGCAGCTAATGCACAAAATATATACGACGTCCAATATCCGAAATACGAGGAACGTGCCGTATGGCTCGCTACCATCGGAGGCATCGATTGGCCACGTACTAAAGCCACTGATGCAGCATCAACCGAACGTCAAAAACAAGAACTCTGTGCCATACTCGACCGTCTGCAGCAAGCCAACATCAACGTCGTAATTCTCCAAACCCGAATCCGAGGAAGCGTCATCTATCCATCCGACATCGAGACCTGGGACGAAACCATCACAGGACGTGCCGGACGAGCACCGAGTTACGACCCGCTCGCTTTCGCCATCGATGAATGCCATCGTCGCGGCATGGAACTCCACACGTGGCTCGTGAGCATCCCCCTCGGTACTTCACAGCGACAGCGCAGCTACGGCACCATGTCTGTCACACGACGTCACCCCACCCTCACCAAGACCGTGGGCGGCGAAGTGTTCATGATACCTGGCCAGCCTGGCACAGCAGACTACATTGCATCTATCGCAAGGGAAATCGTCGAGCGTTATGATGTGGATGGTATCAACCTCGACTACATCCGCTATCCAGAATCATCGTACCGGTTCAGCGATGATAACTTATACAAGACATCTACCGGTATGACCAAAGCCGACTGGAAACGCGAAAACATCACTCGCATTGTCCGACGCGTTCACGACGAAGTGAAAGCCATCAAACCCTGGGTGAAACTCAGCAGTAGTCCGGTTGGCAAATATCGCAGCCTCACCCGCTATCGAAGCGGCGGATGGGATTGTTTCGACGGAGTGTACCAAGATCCGCAAGCATGGCTCCATGACAACATCCAGGACATCCTCTTCCCCATGATGTATTTCCTCGGCGACCACTACTACCCATTCCTCTACAATTGGGAAGAAAACCGATACGGACATCCCATCGTACCTGGACTCGGCATCTATTTCCTTGACCCAAAGGAAGGACATTGGCAGCTCAACGATGTACGTGCTGAGATGCATGCAGCCCGCAATTCTGGTATCGGAGGCATCGCATTCTATCGCAGCGAATACCTCATCCGTAACTTCAAAGGCATCTACGATGCTACCTGTGAGGAATTCTTCCCCTACCCTGCACTTACCTCACCCATGACCTGGAGCGGGCACACCAATGCTCCCACGCAACCTACCAAACTTAAATATAAGGACGGAATCATCACCTGGGACTTCAATCAGCCCCTTACCGATGGACGTTGGCCTATCGTTCATTTCAACATCTACGGTAGCAACATCTATCCTGTTGACATCACCCGTCCTGAGAATCTTCTTGCACAGCGCATTCCTGCTACCCAATACCAGATAGCCGGACGTGCCCTCACTAAGAGCTTCTATGCAGTTACAGCAGTCGACCGATTCGGCAACGAAAGCATACCGGCACAAGAAGCATCTACCATTACCGTACGCCCATCACGCGATGCAATCATCGCTGCTGTACGTCAACACTTTGCCGGTACATCAGCCGAGTCAGCTCCTTCGAAGAAAGCAAAGAAAGAGAAGACTTCAAAAGTGAAGACTGAGAAAGTAAAAGTTGAGAAGGTGAAAGTCGAGAAAGTCAAGCAAGAGAAAGTAAAAGCAGAAAAGCAAGAGAAGAAAAAAACTGAAGTCCGCACCATCGACTTCAGCAAATACTTAGACTGACCTATAAGACTTATAAGACTTATATGACTTATATGACTTATATGACCTATAAGACTTATACCCTCTACTCAATATACAGCGTCAGGACTATCATCTTGTTCCTACCCTTGTCCACCCCATCCGTATAGATCATCATCGCCGGATCGGTCAAGTCCTTACGCTTGTGATTGATCACGTCCAACAAGCCAAAACAAAACTTCAACTCTGGAATACATTTGAAGAACGGAAGGTAGAAATCACAACCCAAGCCCACCTCTACGAAGCAATCGAACGGCTTCAGCAATAAGTTCCTTTGCTTTTTCACCGTCAAGTCGTACATCGGATTCACGCCACACATCACATACGGACGATAATTATTAAAGCGCTCTGCCGTGAACTTCAGGTCAATAGGAATGGAGATATACGTCGACTTCATGTTCTGAATCTGATGCTCGCCCGTCGTCTGATTGTAGAACCACGTATTCTTTTCGCCGAAATGCATCGATGGAATCACACGAAGCGCAATATGATCGTGCAACTTCAGTTCTCCAAGAATTCCCACCGTGAAGCCCAGGTCATAGTTAGGCACATCAGCAAACCACTGATTCCCGTTCTCGTCAATATAGCCGTTGTTCGTAAACTCGATATCCTGCGCATGCAATCCCGCCAGGAAACCATAATGGAAAGGACGTTGGTCGATATAAGGACGGTTCATCACCTTACGTGGCTGAGCCATTACTACACTGCCCTCACTCCACAAAACGAGAGTAACGGCAAGCATCAGCATCGGCACAACCATACCCGACAGACGATGTACTATCTTATATCTCATACTTACTAAAACGCAGAAAACATAGTTTTATTGTCCGCAACTCAAAAAAAACCACCAGCTGCGAACAGCTGATGGCCGTGAGTCGTTAAAGTAATTGCTACTTTATTCTCCTGGATTGATTGCACCTGTTGGACAAGCATCAGCGCAAGTACCACAATCAACACAAGCATTGGGGTCGATTACATACTTGCCGTCACCCTCTGAAATAGCCTCTGATGGGCATTCACCTGCGCATGTTCCACACATAACGCAATCGTCTGAAATAACGTAAGCCATAGTTCTCTTTTTGTTTAATAAATAATAATCTAACGATTTGCGAGTGCAAAGGTAATAAATAAAAACGAAAAGTAAAAAACGAAAAATGGAAAATATGAGTTTTTAACTGAAAAATACGAAAAAGTTTACTTGTTTCATGGTTTAATAGTTTAAAATTGAAGAAAATAGTACATTGTAAATCCGTAAATAGTAAATATTTCGTACCTTTGTACAAAAATCAAACACATATCATTATGAACATAACAGTAATCGGAGCCGGAAACATCGGAGGAGCACTCGTCAGAGGTTGGAGCAAGCGAGGAAAAGACATCAGTCTTACAGTATCTGGAGTACATATCGAGAAACTCAACAAGATTAAGGACGACTGCCCAAACATTGAGATTCTCACCGATGATGCCCAAGCTACCAAAGACGCAGACATCATCATCATTGCCGTCAAGCCTTGGCAGGTCGAGACCGTTATCAGCGACATCAAAGACAACTTGAAATCGTCACAGATTCTCGTTTCGCTTGCAGCAGGTGTAACCCTCGAGCAACTCTCTACCATGCTGAACGCCCATCAGTGCGAACAACCGTCGTTGTTCTACGTCATACCTAACATCGCAGCCGAGTTCTGCGAAAGCATGACATTCATCAGTGCAGCCGACAATACCGACCCTCTCCACATTAAGAAAGTAGAGGAACTGTTCAAGGTTGTAGGCGACACCTTCGTGTGTGCAGAGAAACTGATCGGACCAGGCATGCTGATGGCATCTTGCGGTATCGCTTATGTCATGCGATTCCTACGAGTACAGACCGAAGCAGGCGTGGAAATGGGATTCTACCCACCCGATGCGCTGAAAATTGCTATCCAGACAATGAAAGGTGCAGCAGAACTGCTCCATGAGACAGGTGAGCACCCAGAGCAGGCAATCGACCGTGTTACCACACCTGGAGGCTACACCATCAAGGGCTTGAACGAAATGGATCATGCAGGATTCAACTCCGCTGTTATCCGCGTCTTCAAGACCGGGCTGTAGGGAGAGAAGTTAGAGAAGTTAGAGAAGTTAAAGGAGTTAAAGGAGTTAGAGAAGTTAGAGGAGTTAGAGTTAAAAGTTATTTTAGGATATAAATATGAATTTAATTGAATCTATCATCGAACGCGCCAAGTCAAACAAGCAGCGTATCGTTCTCCCTGAAAGCATGGAAGAAAGAACCATCACTGCAGCCGACCGCGTTCTTGCCGACGATATCGCCGACATCATCCTCATCGGAAATCCCGATGAAATCAAACAATACGCAACGTCTTTGGGACTGACCCATATCGACAAAGCAACGATCATCGACCCAGCCACTTCTGAGAAGACGGAGGAATATGCTCAACTGCTGTTCCAACTTCGCCAGAAGAAAGGCATGACCATCGAGAAAGCCCGTGAGCAGGTACTCAACCCACTCTACTTCGGCTGTCTCATCATCAAGAGCGGAGATGCTGACGGACAGATCTCAGGTGCGTTGTCAACTACTGGCGACACACTCCGTCCTGCCCTGCAAATCATCAAGTGCTCACCGGGAATCACCTGTGTTAGTGGAGCCATGCTTATGATTACCCAAACACCACAATACGGAGAAAACGGTGTTCTGGTAATTGGCGACGTAGCAGTCACCCCGATGCCCGATGCCAACCAATTGGCACAGATTGCTGTATGTACAGCCCAGACAGCGAAGAGTGTAGCCGGATTTGCCGACCCTCGCGTGGCTATGCTGAGCTTCTCCACCAAGGGAAGCGCATCCCACGAAGTAGTAGATAAAGTGGTTGAAGCTACACGTCTGGCGAAAGAACTCAATCCCGACCTGAAGATCGACGGTGAACTGCAAGCCGATGCAGCCCTCGTACCAAGCGTAGGACAGAAGAAAGCACCAGGTAGCGATATAGCAGGAAAAGCCAACGTACTGGTCGTTCCATGCCTCGAAGTCGGCAATATCGCATACAAGCTCGTACAGCGTCTCGGCGGAGCCGATGCTATAGGTCCTATCCTTCAAGGTATCGCACGCCCTGTCAACGATTTGAGTCGTGGATGCTCTGTTGACGATATCTACAAAATGGTAGCCATCACTGCATGCCAGGCCATGGATGCCGTTTAAGTGAAAAATGAAAAACGACTCAACTGGTTAGAGGAGTTAGAGGAGTTAGAGAAGTAGGCGGCCCTCCCTATACCGTTATCCCGTTATAACGTCATAACGAAACAATGCCGTCGAATTAAGAGCCTAAAGTCCAACCTTAGACCTTCGACTTCTAAGCGAAGCGATAACTTCCACGATTAACTTCCATGTTGAGCTTGCGAAACTATAAAAAAAAGGCCCCGTAATAAGATGAAAATTTTAGTACTCAACTGTGGCAGCAGTTCCATTAAATATGCATTGTATGACATGACCGACAAGTCTGTCATCACATCTGGCGGCATCGAAAAGATTGGATTACCAGATTCCTTTATCAAAGTAAAACTCAATGGTCAGAAGATTCAGATCAACCAACCTATCGCCGAGCACACTGCGGGCGTGCAACTCATCTTCAAGTGTCTGACCGAAGGCGAAACGGCTGTGCTGAGTTCGCTGAACGAAATCGACGCCGTAGGTCACCGTATGGTTCATGGTGGAGAGAAGTTCAACAAAAGTGTATTGTTGAACGACGAGGTGATGGAAGTGTTTGCAAGTTGCAACGACCTTGCCCCACTCCACAACCCGGCAAATATCAAGGGAGTGAATGCCGTGAAGGCTTGTTTGCCCGATGTTCCACAAGTGGGAGTATTCGACACAGCATTCCATCAGACCATGCCCGATTACGCCTACATGTATGCCCTGCCCTACGAACTCTATACCAAATACGGTGTACGTCGCTATGGATTCCACGGCACCAGTCACCGTTATGTCAGCCAGCGGGTATGCGAATACCTTGGAGTAAGCCCCGAAGGCAAGAAAATCATCACTTGCCACATCGGTAACGGTGCATCCATCGCAGCCGTGAAAGACGGAAAGTGCATAGACACCTCTATGGGTCTGACACCGCTCGAAGGATTGATTATGGGTACACGTAGCGGCGATATCGATGCAGGTGCCGTAACATTCCTTATGGACAAACTCGGACTCGATACAGCAGGCATCAGCAACCTGCTCAACAAGAAGTCAGGACTTGCAGGTGTAAGCGAAGCCTCGAGCGACTTCCGCGACATTCTTGCAGCCATCGAAGCAGGAAACGATAAAGCCCGTCTGGCAAAAGAGATGTACACCTATCGCATCAAGAAGTATATCGGACAATATGCCGCAGCAATGGGAGGAGTCGATATCATCCTCTTCACAGGAGGTGCAGGCGAGAACCAGTGGGAAGTACGCGAAGGAGCTACTAACGGACTGGATTTCTTAGGCGTCAAGATCGACCGCGACAAGAACCATGCTGTTCGTGCCACAGAGGACATCATCAGCACACCCGACAGTAAGGTAACTGTATGCGTCATCCCGACCGACGAGGAACTGATGATTGCATCCGATACACTTGATATCGTCAAAGCAATGAAAGGCTGACAAATATTTAACAGGACAAAACGCCACAATCATTTTGCCCTCTAAAAAAAAGGGAAGGTGTTCGATTCTTATCGGACACCTTTTCTTTTAACCTATTTAGCGATAAGAATAACAAAAAAACTTTTTCTGTATTTTATTTGGAATTCGTGAAAAAAATGTGTATCTTTGCATTATCAATGACAATATCGTATAATCATTAATACTGACGCTTATGCCAAGAAAGAAAACAGGAATGCCTTTTGAAGTTCATCCTTCGCCCAAAAAGGCAGAGAACGGTGAACAACTGCTCTATGTAAAACCCGAAAGTGGACGGGTAAGATCGCTTGACGATTTTGAAACATGGTTCGGCGATAAGTTCTCATTACGCAAAGGAGATATGACTCGTGTGTTCGATGCATTTTTTGACGGTGCACCCGAATGGTTTGCTAAGGGTTATCGCATAGAAACGCCCATCGGAATCTTCATGCCTAAAATCCGTCTGAAACGACAGGAAACAAACCCTGATAGCATCACGCACGATGATGTTGAGCTTGAAGGAATCGATTTCCTACCTACCAAGTCGTTTATTAAAAAGTTAAAACATGAAATCGGCTCAAATGGTTTCCGCTATGTACGAAAGCCACAGTCTGGTAGGTTAATCCACAACTTGGAGCACTTAGAAAAAGCATTATATCAGAGTATTCGGGCTAATAACGGCTACACCACCGTTGCCAGTTTCATGTACTATAGTGGTCTGTCGAAATATTCCGCATCCAAAGCATTAGCTCATTGGTGTTATGGAGAGAACCCCAAATTAAAATGTTCACGTTATGGACATTCCGACTTCTATACACCAACATAAGTTTGAGGGTGGACGGCTTTAGCCATCCCGCCGTCCGCCTATAGCCATCCGATTAGACGGTTTTAGTCATCCGACCGTCCGACTTTAGGCAATTTCCCTTCGCAGCCGACTCATTCTCCCGATTGAGTCGGCTGCTTTTCCTTTATAGCTTAGCTCTGTTTCCCTTCCCCCTTACTAAGCTATTAAACTATTAAGCTAAAAGTCAATAACGTTAACTCATATTTACTTGTTGTAAACAACAAAAAACAAGATGTACGATGTGAAAAATGTGGAAAAAATAAAAAAAAATAGAACATTGCTCGCTGTTAGGCAATTAATTCGTATCTTTGCAAAGGTAATAATACCTAAAAGCCTTTGTATGGAATTCAAGTTAACATTACAACTACAACAAGAGGTGATGTTCAATATGAATTGGGCGAAAAGGCAGTATGGGGTTCGGAATGATCAAGGCTAAATATAATTGAACCATTTTGTTTTGTGATAGAAAAAGAATTTGTAATTTTGCAGGGTAATCCAATAGCTAAGACAAACGATATATGGCAAAGAAAGAAAATACTACCTCAATAGGTTTTGAGGATGCGATATGGAGGGCTGCGGATAAACTTCGTGGTAATCTGAATGCTTCTGAATATGAAGGTGTGGTGCTTGGACTCATCTTCCTGAAATATATCAGCGATAAGTTTGAGGCGAAGTTTAAGGAACTTTCCGAAGATGAATATGCTGACGTTGAGGATAAAGACGAATACGAAGCAGATGGTGTTTTCTTTGTTCCACAAGATGCACGATGGGGTGTCATCTCTCAGGCAGCACACACCCCACAGATTGGTAAGGTGATAGATGATGCTTTGGAGGCAATAGAACGTGAGAATACCAAGTTGAAAGGTGTGCTACCTTCCAATTATGCCCGTCCTGAACTTGACAAACGTCGCTTGGGTGATGTGGTTGATTTGTTTACCAATATCCACATGCTGGCATCAGGTGATGAGAAAGACCTGCTTGGCAGAGTCTATGAATACTGCCTACAGAAATTCGCCTCGATGGAAGGCAAGAATGCCGGTGAATTCTATACTCCCAGCTGCATAGTCCGCACTATTGTGGAAATACTGCAGCCCTATGCAGGTCGTGTCTATGACCCCTGCTGTGGTTCAGGCGGTATGTTTGTTCAGAGTGCCAAGTTTATACAGAACCATCAGAAGGACATCAACAATATCAGCGTATATGGTCAGGAGGCAAACCCTTCTACATGGAAGATGGCGCACATGAATGTAGCCATTCGTGGTTTAGAAGCCAATCTGGGCAAGTCGTATGCAGATACCTTCTTTGATGACCAGCACTCTACCTTGAAGGCAGATTTCATTATGGCAAATCCCCCTTTCAATCTCAGCGACTGGGGTGCAGATAAATTGGAAAAGGATGTTCGATGGAAGTTCGGTATCCCACCTGCAGGCAACGCTAACTTTGCTTGGATGCAGCACATGATTCACCACCTTTCACCCACAGGTCGTATAGGTTTGGTATTGGCTAATGGAGCTTTGTCTTCTCAGACTGGTGGCGAAGGTGTAATCCGTCAGAAGATAGTTGAAGCCGACTTGGTAGAGGGAATTATTGCTTTGCCTTCTCAGCTTTTCTATAGCACAGGTATTCCTGTCTCTCTTTGGTTCCTCTCTCGCAACAAACAGCAGTCGGGTAAGACACTCTTTATTGATGCTCGCAATATGGGAACGATGGTAACCCGTGCTGTGCGAGAGTTGCAGCAGGATGATATTAAGAAGATTGCTTCAACCTTTGAGGCTTTCCGCAATGGAACCCTTGAAGACGAAAAAGGCTTCTGTGCAGTCAAGACCTTGCAGGACATCGCAGCACAAGACTTCATCCTGACTCCAGGCCGCTATGTAGGCATAGCAGAGCAAGAAGATGATGGCGAACCATTTGATGAGAAGATGCAACGCCTGACCTCAGAACTCAGTGGACTCTTTAAGGAGAGTCATCGCCTTGAAGATGAGATAAAGAAACAGTTAAAAACAATAGGGTTTGAACTCTAACGACCTTAAGGACCCTAAAGACCTTAAAGACCTTAAAGACCTTAAAGACCCTAAAGTCAAAAAAAAGAAAGGAGAATCACAATGCCAGAAAAGTTAATCAGGCCATCAGGCAACTACCGCAAGCTGCTGTCTTACCAGAAGACAGAAGTCATCTACGAGATGACCTTCTACTTCTGTCAGAAGTACTTGCAGAAGGGCGATCGCACCATAGACCAGATGGTACAGGCGGCACGTTCTGGCAAGCAGAATATCATAGAAGGTTGTGCCGCTTCGGCTACCAGCGCCAAGACTGAAATCAAGTTGGTGAATGTGGCGAAGGCGAGTCTGCAAGAGCTGCTCGAAGACTATATCGACTATCTGCGCACTCGCAGACATCGGCAATGGGAGGAGGGCTCTGCAGAGTGGACGGCTATGCGCGAACTGGGCAAGAAACACAACGATGCAGCATTCTTCATGCAGCTCTGTGAGACGCGCCCACCTGAGACCATAGCGAATATGGCAATCATCCTTATCAATCAGGCGGACTATCTGTTGTTTAAGCAGTTGGAGCGTCTGGAAAAAGACTTTGTCACCCAAGGAGGTTTCTCAGAGCGCATGATGAGGGTAAGAAAAGAAAAAAGAGGATTTTAACTATGGAAGAGTGGAAAGAAAGCCACCAAGTTGATGATCTAATTTAAGAAAAAATGACTTTCCAGAAACAAGAAAAAAAATTTATAAAGGCAATCGTCAAATATGGGGACCATGCGGAATCCTTGGCTGACGCCATCAACAAAAGTCACATTTTGGAGAAGCGTGGCTGGAACATTGTTCTTGGTGATGATGGAAGATCTTATTTGTTCTTTCGTCAAGACAAATACGATATTGAAGAAGAACAGAAGGTGCGAGGTTTTTTAGCAGAGTTATTGGCTCTCCTGGATAAACTATATAGTGAGCGTTTGCTTGTGGCATTTCCTTCTTCTCATAATCGCCCACTTGTCATAGGAAAAGAGAATGTTACAAGATATCGTATTGACACCAATACCGTTGATAATGGGAAGGAATACATTGTGCTTAGTCAAATGGGGTTTGGTTGGTATGGTAAGAATAAAGAATCATTATATTGGTGGGATGAATGTACTGAAATGGTTCGTCCTTTTGAAAGGGTCCTTTTTTCTGCCTATCATGTAAGCCAAGATTTGATAGAGTTGACTAAAAATGATTTTAAATCTGAGGAACAGATTCGATTTGAAAAGCAGCAACGACTTACGTGGATTTCTATCGCTGTTGCCGGTGTAGTGGGTGTTTTTAGCCTAATTCTCAGTGTTATCAGTTTATTGATTAGATAATATGGAAGAGTGGAAAGAATATAAGTTGGCTGAAGTATGTGAAAACATATATAGTGGAGGAACACCTTCTTCCATGAATGCCTCATATTGGAATGGAAATTTGCCTTGGCTGTCATCAGGAGAAACAAGCCAAAGATATATCTACTATACTGAGAAATGCATAACTAAAGAAGGCGCCGATAATTCATCTACAAGATATGCTTTTAAAGGCTCTACTGTAATAGCGAGTGCAGGCCAAGGTCATACACGAGGTCAAGCAAGCATGCTCTGTATAGATACTTATGTAAATCAATCAGTTCTTGTAATAAAGCCGAATCCTTTAATAATAAATCCTTACTTCTTATATTTTAATATAGATAGTAGATATAACGAATTAAGGCAATTGTCTGATGGTACAAGTACTAGAGGAAGTCTTTCTGGTAAAATACTTAAAGACCTAAAAATATACCTTCCACCTTTGAATGAGCAGCAAAAAATCGTTTCCATTCTCAAATCCCTTGATGATAAAATTGAGGTAAATCGTAAGATAAACGAGAATTTGGAGCAGCAGGCACAGGCTTTGTTTAAGTCTTGGTTAAAAAAATGCGAAGACGAAGTAACAATAGGTGATTTGTCTTTAAATATCACTGACTACACAAAATGTGAACAAAAGCAAGTTGTTCTAATTAATAGTAGTGATGTAACAGAAGGGCGTTTTGAACATCATAATCTTTCTGAAAACAAAAATCTTAAAGGTCATTTCAAAAAACGTTTTCAAAAAGGTGACATCTTATATTCACAAGTGCGCCCAAGAAATAGGCATTGGGGATATTGTACATTTAATGCTGATAATTATTTAGCATCTACTCAGTTAATGGTTATAAGGAACAGGCCAGATGTTATATCAAGTATTTTGTTATATCAGTATATTATTGAAAATAAAGTATGGATGGACTTCACATTAAGGACAGAAACCCGTTCTGGCACATTTCCACAAGGAAATTATGAAGATTTATCTGCAATTAAAGTGCCATTCGGAGCCGATGTAAAAGAAATAACCGACAATTTAGAGAATATATACTCTCTAATCCATAAAAACGAAGATGAATCCCGCCGCCTTGCGGAACTTCGCGATACGCTCCTTCCAAAGCTGATGTCGGGAGAGTTGAAAGTAAATGAAATAGAAAGATAAAATGATATGAGCAAGAAATCTATCCGCTTTTTCAACGATCGCGAAGTGCGAGCCGTATGGGACGATGCCAACAACAAGTGGTGGTTCTCGGCTACGGATATCGTGCGAGCTATAAATGATGAGGAAGATTACAAGAAATGTCGTAACTACTGGAAATACCTGAAGGGTAAGATGGCAAAGGATGGCATTCAACTGGTTAGTGTGACTAACCACTTCAAATTCCTGGCTCCAGATGGCAAACAGCGTGCGGCTGATGCTCTTGATGCTGATTGTGTTCAGACAGTAGCAAAAAACTACCCCAACAACCGTGCCAGTAAATTCCTCGAATGGTTTACCTATAGTGATAATAGCATCGACGGACAAAGCAAGAAGAAGGCCTATACCCTTATTGAGAGCGGGCTGTTGGATAGTATAGAACCAGGAACCATAAAGTGCCTACAGCAGATCCATGCCTACCTATTTGGTGGGCTCTACGACTTTGCTGGACAGATTCGTCAAAAAACCATTTGGAAAGATGGCACACTGTTCTGTCGTGCAGAGTACCTGATGAAGAATTTGAGGCTTATAGAAGCGATGCCTGAAACCACTTTCGATGAAATCGTCAACAAATATGTAGAGATGAATGTTGCGCATCCTTTTATGGAAGGTAATGGCCGAAGTACACGCATCTGGCTCGACTTGATATTCAAGAAGCGCCTGAAGTTATGTGTTGACTGGAGTAAGATAGACAAGAAGGACTATCTTGAGGCTATGCGAAGGAGTACCACTGATGCTCACATGATAAAATCACTTCTTCATGGGGCAATGACGGATAAGATAGATGACCGCGAAATTTTCATGAAGGGCATTGACTATTCATATTATTATGAACAAACCGATTAAGAGAGAGCAGAGCCAAACTTGTTTGAGCTTTGCCGAACGAGAGGTTTGTCGAACAGAAATTCAACAGGAGGAATAGAATATGACAACTTATCACCATTCTGAAGCAAACTACGAGAACACATTGATACAGCTGTTCCAAGATTTGGGATATCAGTACGAATGCGGATATGACGTAGAGCGTGACTACAGGAATCCTTATTATGAATCAGATTTGCGCGAAGGTTTGCGTAGGCTGAATCCTATGTTGAGTGAAGAGGTGCTGAATGAGGCTTTTCGCTTGATTACTCATGTGAATGAGGGTGTTCTGGAGCAGCGTAACGAGCAGCTGATGGACTATCTGCAGAATGGTGTGGAGGTAAAGTATGCAGAAGGGGGACGTTCAAAGACAGCCCTTGTAAATCTGATCAACTATGACAGCCCCTTGCAGAATCATTTCAAGGTGGTGAATCAGTGGTCTGTCGTGGAATATGATAAAATACGCTGTGACTTGGTGGTATTCATCAATGGTCTGCCCCTTGTTGTGATAGAATTGAAATCACCTACAAGGGAAGAAGCCAGTGATGAGGATGCCTATCTGCAAATAAAGCAGTATCAGCAAAAATGTCCTTCTCTGTTTGTATATAATGCTTTCTCCGTTATCAGCGACCAACTGATCTCAAAGGCTGGAACAATCACTGCGAAGGAAAACCGCTACATGGAATGGAAGAGTGTAGATGGGACAGTAGAGACAAATGCCATAGCTGACTATGAAACATTCTTCAATGGTATCTTCAGGAGGGAAAGACTCATTGATATCATACAGAACTTTATCTGCTTTGACCATAAGGATGGAAAGACAGCAAAAATTATGGGAGCCTATCATCAATACTTTGCTGTGAATAAGGCTTTGGTAAAGACAGATACGGCAATAGGTGGCGATGGTAAGATTGGCGTCTTCTGGCACACACAAGGCTCAGGAAAGAGTCTCTCAATGGTGTTTTATGTGCATAGGTTGATACAGCTCTATCCACAATGCACCATAGTAGTGGTGACTGACAGAAACGATTTGGACCAGCAGCTATATGAGCAGTTTGCAGGATGCCAGAAGTTTATCAGACAGGAACCGCAACGTGTTGGCTTCGACCTGAATGAAAAGGGAAAGCTTACCAAAACAGCAGGACGTGAAGACCTCGTAAGGAAATTGAAAGACTTACAGACAGGAGGCGTTATCTTCACTACCATTCAGAAGTTTGAAGAGGGAACAGGGCTGCTGAGTGACAGGAGTAACATCATAGTAATCACAGACGAGGCACACCGTTCACAATATGGTGATGAACATTGGGATGCAAAGGCAGAGAAGATGAAGAAAGGCTTTGCGCTATTCATGCGCGAGTCATTGCCTCATGCCTCGTTTATAGGCTTTACAGGTACACCAATATCTCAAAGGGATAGAGATACAAAGGAGGTGTTTGGTGACTATATAGATGTATATGATATGACGCAGGCTGTTGCCGATGGCGCAACAAAACCAGTCTATTATGAGAGCCGTGTCATCAAACTGAATCTGAATGAAGATGCCTTACGGAAACTCGATGAAGAGTTTGATAATCTGGCAGACGAAGGAGCAACTGATGAACAGATAAACAAGGCACGTCAGGAGAATAGCGGACTGAAAGAGATATTATGTCATCCTGATACGATAGGGAGTCTCTGTAAAGACATTATAGAGCACTATGAAAAGAATCGCCAGTATGAACTGACAGGTAAGGCGATGATAGTGGCATATAATAAAGAGGCTGCTGTAAAGATATACAGGAAGATGCTGGAGCTGCGCCCTGGATGGACAGAGAAGATTCATGTAGTGGCAAGTGCTGCCAATAATGACAAAGAAGAATGGCACGATGTGATAGATGCCAAGCGGAACAAAGAATATGCAGCCCTCTTCAAGGATGACAATAGCCCAATGAAAATTGCCATTGTTGTAGATATGTGGCTGACAGGTTTTGATGTTCCAAGTCTTGCAACAATGTATGTCTATAAACCTATGAAGGAACACAATCTGATGCAGGCTATAGCTCGCGTAAATCGTGTGTTCCCTGAAAAGGAAGGTGGACTGGTTGTAGATTATGTGGGTATAGCAAGCGCATTGAAACAAGCCATGCAGGATTACACCAATCGTGATAAGAAACAGTTTGGTGACCCGGATATTGGCAAGACGGCATTAGTGAAGTTCCAAGAGAAGTTAGAGATATGTCGCGACCTGTTGCATGGATTTGATTATAGCGGATGGTATGAAGGTACAGACCCAGAACGCAGCAAACTGATTACAAGTGGAGTGAACTTCATGCTGGAGGGAGATAAGCAGGAAAGACGCAAAAACTTTATTACTGAAAGTCAATTACTGCATAATGCACAGACATTATGTAAGTCGTTGATTCCTGATCATGATAAGCGAGAGGTAGCCTTTATGGATGCCGTGAGGGTTATGCTGGTAAGACTGGATGCAAAAGGAACCACCATATCCAAACACGACATCAACGAGCGCATTTCTCGCTTGTTGGAGCAGAGTCTGCAAAGTCAGGGTGTGGAGGTGCTGACCCCCAATGTAAAGTTCTCACTATTTGATAAGAGTTTCCTGAATGAGATAAAGAAGATGAAAGAGCGCAATCTGGCTCTGAAACTTTTGGAGAATCTTGTTCGGGATAAAATACGGAAGTTTGAACGTACCAATATCGTACAAAGTCTGAAATTCAGCGAAATGATGAATAATGCTCTGTCTAACTACCTAAAAGGTATGCTAACCAATGAAGAGGTGATAGCAGAACTGCTTAGGATGGCAGAAGAAATAAGACGATGTGAAGAGGAAGGCAACGAGTTGGGACTGACTACAGAAGAGAAGGCTTTCTATGATGCATTGTCGTCACCTCAGGGAGTAAAGGATGCATATTCAAATGAGGAATTCGTAAAACTCACAAAAGAACTGACAGAGCAGCTTCGCAAGAATAGAACCATAGACTGGAATCACAAGGATTCTGCACGTGCCAAGATGCGTGTGATGGTGAAACGTCTGCTGAAAAAATATCACTATCCGCCAGAGGGTCAGGAACAGGCTCTTCAAACGGTAATGGCTCAATGTAACAGATGGGCTGATGATGAAAGCAACTACTACATTGAGAATGTAGAGGAAGTACAAGAACCAAAGTCTATCTCATTGAATTACCAACTCGGAGAGGATGAGTATCTGATGGCAGCGGAAGATGATTATGAGTGCTATCAGTGGAATCGTTCCGACCAAAGTTTCATGGACTTTTTTGGCGATAATAAGACAATCCTTTTAGGGTGCTATAAAAACAAGAAGCATCTGCAATGGATCAATGAGAAGGGCATATATAACATCCGATTGGGCAGGAGAAAGGGGGCAATGGAAAACGAGAAAGCCTTATTCGAAAAAACTTCTCATCTTGTTCTGTATGATGTGTATCATCCCAATCTCATACAACTGTATGATATCACATCGAACTGCGAAATGTCTGGGCAGCAGCTTTTAGAGATAAACTACCCAAACCGTTACGCAGGAAAGAAATACATGACATTCAGAATAGAAAAATCTGCAATGGATTCAAGGAAACTGAATGACAGATTGATAGAAAGAATCATGGACAGTCATCCTGATCACGTTAATGGTAAGCCAGTATTCCTGGAACCATAGGATCAAGAAAAGATTAAGTATATTTATATAGGAAGTCACAAGGAACTGGAACTTTAATTCATAACCAATAACTAACAGTTGTGTCTGACGAAGAGATGTCAGAAGTAAGATAAAAAATAACTGCTTCTGATGTATTTTCGAATCGGGTGGACTGATGGATGAACGAGTATGTGCATGCACATACTGCTGAAGACAGAACGAATGGCAGAAGCGGCTGTACATTTGATAAAAATACAACCCGTTTTTGTTTTTTTTATTGATAATTGACAAAAAACAAACAGAATTGCTTGCAATCTAAAGAATTTTATTTAACTTTGCCCCTTAGATTAGAATTAATACTTAATATCAACCTAATTAAACCAAACAATTATGAGAAGAAAAATCTTTTTGTTAGGAGTAATGTCATTCATTGCAACGATGATGTTCGCACAGGAATGGATAGCTCCTGCAATCACTTCGGCTGACTATGCAGAGGTGAAGATGTCATCTACGGCAGTAGGCGACACAACCTATTATTATCTTTACAACATTGAGGGCAAAGGTTTCATGACCAATGGTAGAGCTGATAATCATACGGGTCAGACATGGAACACCCACGCTGTGCTCAGTTCTACAGGTCACCGTCTCTTTATGGGAAAGTATGTGATTGACGGTGCTGAATGGGACGGCAAGTCGGTCTATATCATCAACTGGCACGACAGCAAATGGCAGAAAGTGTTTGCCGTTCACGAGCGCAACATGTTCGTAGACTATGCTGACCAGACTGATGCATACCCTGTATGGGAGATGGAAAAGGAAGATGGCAATATCTATAAGTTTAAAGTATCACCCAACAACCCTGCTCCTTTCACAGAAGCGATGGCTGAACTGAAGAACGTGTCGTACATGGGATTCGACATCTATGATGACGACTATGTACAGGACAACCGCAAGGCCCTTACTCCTATGATCGATGTTCTGTCGGACGAGGCTATCAAGGATGCGTGCATCACTTGGGCATTCATTCCTGAGGCAAAATATGATGCTTATCAGACGGCTGTTGCTAATTACAACTCTGCTGTGAAATTGGGCGATTATATCGCATCGGTGAAGGAGAACTATCCTGCAGTGAGCGTTGCAGCAGCAGAGGCTGTTTACAACAACACGAACTCTACTGCAGAACAGCTCGATGCAGCCAACAAGCAATTACAGGAAGACGTGTATAACTATCGAATCGGCACGGAACTTGTAGGTGCGACCAACTCTGATCCTAAGGATGCCACGTCATTTATGACAAACCCGGACTTCGAAAGCGGCAATGCTGACGGATGGACTGTCGATATAGGTTCGACCAGCGCAAGCGGCTATCAGGGCGACAGCTACCAGAACGGTGAGGTTGCCATCAGTAACTTCATCCAGGCTTGGCGTCCGACATACAACGTTGATACCAACAAGCTGGGTGACGGTAAGATGTACACCATCGTGAAGAACATGCCTGCAGGTAAGTATAAGATTGCGTGCGATGCAATTGCCGTATTCCAGAAGGCTGGTGCTCCTGCCGTTACAGGCGTATTTATGTATGTGAAGAGCGGCAGTAAGGAAAACCGTCGTGAGGTCGCAACTGAAGACCAGCTGCCTCAGCACTTCGAAATCACCTTCGCTGCGAATGAACAATCAGATATCGAACTGGGATTCCTCACTGAATCAACATCAGCAAGCTGGATTGCTGCCGATAACTTCAAGCTCACTTATTACGGTGAGGTGACCGATCCTAACCAGCCTGTTCTTGAAGGACTTGTAGAGCAGTACGAGGGTGAATATCCTGACCTCGACGATGTATTTGCAAACAGCGACGTGAAGGATGCCTTCGCAGAAGAAATGGATAAGTCGAAGAATACTGCTGAAGGATTCGAGGAGCAGATTACTGCACTGAAGGCTGCTTACAATGCACTCGTTGCTTCAGTAAAGGATTATGAGAAGCTGTCAACTGCTATTGCCGACGTTGAAGGCTATCAGGAAGCACTAGAGGGTTCATTCCCAGAATTGGCTCAGAGTCTTGCTGACGACCTGATGGAAATGCAGAGCAGGTATGAAGGCGGTACAGCCGACACTGAATACTGCGAAAACATCGGTAGCGATATCTACAACAAGGTAGCTCAGTATATTGCCGACAATGAGAAGCAAGGCGACGAGGTGACTGCCCTCATCTTCAACCCTGACTTCGACAAGGGTAATGTAGGATGGACTTGGGATCCAAAGAACGCAGCCGACGTGAAGGCTATGAACACAGGCAACCCAGTGATCACTGCTTACCACACTACTTACGACTGCTACCAGACCATCACCGGCCTGAAGCCAGGTATCTATAAGCTGACCGTTCAGGGCTACTACCGTACTGCCAGCGAGAGCACTGCTTACGAGGAGTACGTTGCAGGTAACGTAGGCGACATCTGCGCTGAAGTATATCTGAACAACTTCTCTGCTCCACTCTTGAATGCATTCGACGACTACTACGATCAGGAACTCAGCAGCGGTTCTTATCAGTTCGAGGAAGGCAAGTGGGCTCCTGCAAGTAGTGCCGATATCGCAAAGGCATTCGGCGACAAGAAGGAACTCTACCTCAATATCATCTACGGATACGTACTCGATGACGGTAAACTGACATTCGGCGTTCGCGAGCCATCTGCTCCACGCGATGCATGCTACTCTACATTCGACAACTTCCACCTCTACTATGCAGGTGTTGACCCAGAGGCTGTTGCTGTAGTGACCAACAAGTTGCAGGAAGCAGCCGACGAGCTCGATGGTGTTATCATGTCTCAGGAAGCTCGCAACAATATGGATGCAGCGATTTCAGCAGTGAAGGCAGCAGGTGAAGACAATATCATGGCTTGCATCGGTAACTTCTTCAACACGATCGAAGAGGCTAAGGCTTCTGCTAAGTTACACGAAGAAATCGATGCTACAATCGAGATGCTCAACACAGCCATCCTCGAGAACGAAGCTACAGCATCTGCTGACAGAATTGCAGAGGCTCAGAAGATGATGGCCGACCTGGAGGCTGTTCAGACCACAGGTTGCCAGACCGATGCTGAGTGCCAGGCTTTGATTACCGCAGCAGGTCGCGTCGTTACAGCGTTCAAGTTGCCAGAAGGTGTAGCAAGCGAGGAGAATCCTATCGACTACTCTTGCGTACTCATCAACCCAGACCTTGATCAGGATACAGGCAACTCCGACAAGAATGTTCCAGGTTGGGACCGTGGTTCTTGCAACGGTTACAAGCAGAACACCTTCAGCTCATTCGGCTCTGCTTCTCACCTCTATCAGACCGTTGTAGGTCTGCCAGCAGGTAAGTACGTCATTGAGGCTCAGGGTGCATACCGTGCAGGCGATCCAGCCGGCGATGCTTCTCGCTATGAGGCCGATCCGGAAGGCGATAAGAATGCATGGGTATTCGGTACTACATCTGAGGGAACAGTAATCGGTTATCTGCATCGTAACACTGAATATGCGCTCGAACAGAGCTTGGCTTCTTCTGGTGCAAACTCAATTACGTATAACGGTCAGACGTTGTATGCTCCTTACAACACAGGTGCTTACGTTGCATGGTTCGAAGCAGGTTACTACAAGACCAGCATCGAAGTCATCGTTCCTGAGGACGGCAAGCTGACACTCGGTATCGACAAGCCTAATTATGTAACAAACGACTACATGAACATCAATTATGTTCACCTCATCTACTACGGACCAGTAGTTCCAGAAGGTATCAACGACCTCAGTGTCAAGGGTGCTGCAGCTCAGGGCATCTACAACCTCGCAGGTCAGAAGCTGGCTACTCCGCAGAAGGGTATGAATATCATTGATGGCAAGAAGATTTTCGTAAAATAACCAAGGACGGCCTAGTATCTCCTAGGACGGCCCAATAACCTCTCTCAAGTTGCCCGGATTTCGATTCGGGCAACTTTTGTTTCATTGCTTACACAATAAAAACAAAGTTTTTACGTTTATTGTAGTATGCGAACGAGATTCTATATACTCATCATATTGGCGACGGTGCTCTGTGTGGCTTGCAGCAATGAGAATATCAGCTTCAAGAAAGGCGAGCAGTTCTATGCTATGGGCGAATACTACCAGGCTGCACAGCAATACAAGAAGTCGTACCAACGTATTCCTACAAAAGACAAGGCACTCCGTGCCGACCGTGCGTTCCGCATGGGTCTGTGCTATGAGCGCATCAACAATCCGCAGAAAGCCATGCAGGCATTTCAGAATGCGGTACGCTATCATCACACCGACTCAACAGCCCTGCTCCATCTGGGCCGTCAGCAGCTGAAGCTGGCGAACTATAAGGGAGCACGCGAGAGTTTCACCGCCTACCTCGACATCGATGCGAACAGCGAGCTTGCACTCTCAGGCTTGGAGTCGTGCGACCTGGCACCCGAGTGGAAAGCCAACCCCAACGCCTACACCGTGAAGAAGGAGGCGCTGTTCAGTTCGTCACGCTCCGACTACTCCCCCATGCTCTTTGGCGACGATTCCGACCAGATGCTGTTTACCTCCAGCCGCAAGGATGCTACGGGTGACGACCTCAGCGGAATCACGGGTGTGAAGTACACCGATATGTTCTACGCCAAGAAAGATGAGAACAAGAAATGGAAACAACCCGAGCCTATCGAGTCGGGCATCAATTCCGAATACGATGAAGGTGTGAGCTGCGTATCACCCGACGGAAAGACTATGTACTTCACACGATGCAGCTCCGACCCCTCCTACCCTCGCTATGCCGAGATATTCCGTTCCACTCGCTCTGATGCCGCATGGGGTCAGCCGGCGAAGTGCGAAATCAGTAGGGACACCCTCTCATCATACGCACATCCAGCAGTCAGTCCTGATGGCATTTGGCTCTATTTCGTGAGCGATATGCCCGGCGGAGAAGGCGGCTACGACATCTGGCGTACCCGCATCACGAAGGACGGGTTTGGCGGAGTAGAGAACATCGGACGGCCTATCAACACACCAGGCGATGAGATGTTCCCCTCGTTCCGTCCGAATGGCGACCTGTACTTCTCAAGCGACGGCCATCCCGGTATGGGAGGACTCGACATCTTCAAAGCCACCCCCGACAGCCTGCAGGGATGGATTGTGGAGAACCAGCAATATCCGCTCAACAGCAGTGCAGACGATTTCGGCATGACGTTCGACGGCATCCACAACCGCGGCTACTTCTCATCGAGTCGCGGCGATGTAAACAAAGGCTGGGAAAATATCTACAGCTTCGAGTGTCCCGAAATCCTGCAGACCGTCACAGGTTGGCTCTACGAGCGTGATGGATTCGAACTGCCAACCGCACTCGTCTATGTCGTAGGAAACGACGGAACAAACGAGAAACTCAGCGTCCGGGGCGACGGGTCCTTCACTATGGTGCTCAACCCAGGTGTCGATTACGTGTTCCTCGGTACCTGCAAGGGCTACCTTAACGTCAAGCAGGAACTCAGCGTCGAACCGTCAAACGAAAGTGTGGAATACATTATGCAATTCCCCCTACCTCCTATCAACGTACCTGTGCTCATCAACAATATCTTCTATGAGTTCGACCGTGCCACCCTCACCGAGGAATCCACAACGGCACTCGACAGCCTCGTGGTCATGATGAACGACAATCCGAGCATCACCATCGAGCTGGCAGCCCATTGCGACTACAAGGGCGAGGATGCCTACAACGAGCGCCTCTCACAGCGACGTGCCGAGTCAGTCGTCAACTACCTCATTGCACACGGCATCAAGGCTGACCGTCTCATCCCTGTCGGCTATGGTGAAAGCCGACCGAAGATTGTCAGGAAGCGTCTCGCCGACACACATAGTTTCCTCCACGAAGGAGACACCCTCACCGAAGCATACATCCTAAAGCTGAAGGACGACGAGCAGGAAATCTGTAACGCCATCAACCGCCGTACCGAGTTCCGCGTGCTTCGCACCACCTACGGAACCACCATTCAAGAAACTGTTGCAGAGACACCGAAGGAAGAACCCGCGGCTACACCTGCCGAGGAAGCTGCTGAACCCGAATCTACACCTGCCGAGGAAGCAGCCGAACCTGAAGCTACACCTGCCGAGGAACAACAGGCAGATACGGAACCCGTAAAGGAACAAGAACCTGAGCCAGCCAAAGAACCTGCCAAGACCCAGACACCTGCTAGAACTCAGACCCCAGCAAGAACTCAGACGCCTGTCAAGACAGATCCGAAGAAAGACCGTGAGCCAGAGTTAGAAATCACCGATGAAGACTTACCCGACTAAATAGATAATGTACAATGTATAATGGACAATGTAAAATGTAAAATGGACTAGTAACAACTATAAAAAAATAGCATTATGAGACCTTACAAATTCATTACCCTATCAGCCATGCTGCTCTCACTCGCTACAGCAGCCCAGGCACAAGGATTCGGCGGCATGTTCGGAATGGGCAGACCGCAGCAGCAACAGCAACCAAGTGAGGCAACCGCACGTCAATTCACCCTGAACCTCACAGCCGACGGTTCGGCACAGATGATTTGCTACCTGCCCAAGGAGCCCAACGGAAAGGCTGTCGTAGGTATTCCGGGCGGAGGATACGCCATGCTGTCGAACTCACACGAAGGCACCCTGGCATCAGGCTGGATGAACGAACACGGCATCGCATACTTCGTGGTCAACTACCGTCTGCCGCAGGGTGACCGCACCATCCCTATCGGCGATGTGGAGAAAGGCTTTACCATCGTGCGCGACTCAGCGACCGCATGGGGCATCAATCCCCAGATGGTAGGCATCATGGGCTTCTCAGCCGGCGGACACCTGGCAAGTGTCATCTCTACGAAATCAGCACCTGCCGTACGACCCAACTTCTCCATCCTGTTCTACCCCGTCATCTCGATGGACGAGAAGATATCGCACCAGAACTCATGCGAGAACTTCCTCGGCATGGAGGGCAAGAAAGACGCCAACCTCGTGCGAGAGTACTCAACCAACCTCCAGGTGAAACCACGTGAGACCCCACCCGCCTTCCTCGTCCTCTCGAGCGACGATAACCTCGTACCACCAGTCACCAATGCAGTAGCCTACTACACGGCTATGAAGCAGGCTGGCAACGAATGTGCACTCTTCATCTATCCCACTGGTGGACACGGCTACGGCTTCGGACAATGGTTCGCATACCGATCCGAGATGCTCGCCACCCTCGAGAAATGGCTGAACGCAAGGAAGTAACAACAAAAAAAGGATGCAGTGAGCATCCTTTTTTGTTGTGAGCATCCTTTTTTGTTGTGAGCATCCTTTTTTATTTACTCCAACACTGGCCATCCATCTTTGTCGAAGTTCATCTTCCTGATGACCAGCTTCGAAGCACCGTTGTTAGCCCGTGCATAGCCGTGTGCCATAAAGTACCACTGTCCGTCGAACTGATAAGCCGATGAATGTCCTATGCCGAAATAGTTATCGTCACGCTGTGCGATTACCTCACCGCCTCCTGCAGCCATGTCCTTCCCGTTACGATCTACATACGGACCCTCGATTTTCTTCGAGCGCCCCACCGCTGTCTTGTAGTTGCTGTTCGCACCCTTGCAGCAGTAGTCCCACGACACGAATAGATAGTAGTATTTCCCTTCCCTGATGATAAACGGAGCCTCGATGGCATTTGCTCCGGCATCAGGTGCTTGGTTGGCACGCTCCATGTCCTCTTTAGACACAAGCTGCGACATCTGGTTTCTCAAGTAGCGTCGTGCGATGGTCTTGGGCTCCCCCTTCGGAGTCTTGAAGTCCTTGTTTAGCTGTACCAACTGAATGCCGTCCCAGAACGATCCCCATGTGAGCCACGGGCGTCCTTTCTCGTCCATGATGAGGTTAGGGTCGATCGCGTTCCAGTTGGTCTGACGCTGCACGCTGCGTACCACCATTCCCTTGTCCTCCCACTTATAGTCGGGCGACTCCGGGTTGAGTGTCTTGTTCGTCATCAGTCCGATAGCCGAACCGTTCTTGCCGAATGTAGAGCAGCTGTAGTACATATACCACGTACCGTTGTGCTCGCTGATGTCGGGCGCCCATGTATGGCCCCGGTATCCTGGAACGGCTTCCATCGCCCATTGTGGAATCTCGGGCATCACCCCTCGTCCCGGTGTCCACGACTTCATGTCGTCAGATGTCATTGAGCCGACAGCCTGTCCCGTCATAAAGATATAATACTTCCCGTCACATCGAGCCATCACAGGATCGTGCACGTCAGGATTCGTTGCATCGAACCCAAAGCGCGGACGGCGTTGTTGTTCATTCTGCGCCAAGCAGTTCATGCCCATCAAGCATGCAATAAAAGCCAATACTACAGATTTTCCCATGGTCAATACCTTTAATTAGTTATACATAGTTATATGTTGGTGTCGCAAAATTACGAAAAAAAGTTGAAACAATAGACATTTATCGTCAATTTATCGAGCCAAACTCCCAGAAAAAACTATTTTAACCCATATAGTTATATATCTAACAGAAAAACAATCGCTAAAAACTGACATTTCTAAAAAAGCCTTACCTTTGCATGGTCGTAGTCATATATGCCTTTATACCAAGGCTGTGATTAGTATATATGCTATGCGTCTCGTCATCAAAGGCAAGCGCACGACTCAATCCGATTTCGCAGTACTGTTAATTGAAATAAAAAAGGAATTCCGTGCAGTCTTTTTCACAATGTCAGGACTATATAAATAGAGACGTTATGCTGACGATGGAGATAACAAGGTTGATAGAACGATGCAAACAGGGGGATGAGGATGCCCTCGGAGAACTGTACAGAGCATATGCCCAGCAAATGAGGGGCGTATGCCGACGTTATATCAACGATGAGCAGACTGTAGACGATGTGCTGCACGATGCCTTCCTGATTATCTTCACTTCATTTGACAGGCTACGTGACAGCAGTAAAGCAGAAGCTTGGATGACGGCCATAACAAGGAATGTGGCATCAAAATGCAAAGATCATCTTGAAGCATTGTCAACGGTTTCGCTCGAAGAGACGAGCGAGGCAGAGTTGATTGCTGTCGAAAACAAGGAAAAAGATGTGAAAGGTGTCCCGCTGAGTGATGTTATAAGGATGATTGATAGACTTCCTAAGGGCTATGGGCAGGTGTTCAGGCTGTCAGTGTTCGAAGGCATGTCGCACAAGGAGATTGCCGATATATTAGGCATTGAGCCACATTCGTCATCATCACAACTGGCTCGGGCGAAGAAGATGCTCCGAAAGATGATGCTGCAGTATTGGGCAGCCATTCTGCTATTGATACTCATGCCTCTTGCTTTCTTCTTGTTCAGAAAAGGAGATACTACAGTCAAGGAAGAAAAGCCTATTGCAGTAAAGCAGAAAGAGAAACCAAAAGATACACCTAAAGTATCTCCGGTAGACCAACCACATGAGCCACTGATTGTTCATCTGCCCGTGCATCGCACCATTGTCGTTGTCTCAGACACCCTGCAATCGGTCATCGCACAGGCTGTGGATTCCGTCACGTCTGACACCTTATCTAATATGATAGCCCAGGAGCAGATAATCCCTGACACTACAACGACAGACACTACACACAAGATGGAGATACCACATTACGACATTGCCGACCTATTCCCAAACAAACCTGTCATTGGCACCAGTCACCAGAATAGATGGTCGATAGACCTTGCATACGTAGGAGGCATGGGCGAACAGAATTTCAACCGTCCATACAGCTTCACGGAAATACCAACGTTAGTCATCAGTGGCGATCCGCCATCGCCTGTCACCTTCGAAAATTGGAGCGACTATGCAGCCTTCTTGGCGGACAATCCCGACGACGGCACCAGTCACACACGCAGCGTCATCATGAATATCGCCCTGAACAATGCTAGCGATGCCCAAGGTACAGGTAATGACAAGATTGTGCGCAAGAGCCACCACCACATGCCCGTCAACTTCTCGTTGGCATTGAAATATAGGCTGAACAATCGCTTTGCGCTGGAGACCGGGCTGAGTTACAGTAGGTTAAAGTCAGAATTTGAAATGGGTTCAAACGGTAATACTATTAATGAGCAGCAGACCATTCACTATATTGGCATCCCCGTGAAGGGTATCTACAATATATATAATAGAAAGATCTGGAGTTTCTACGCAAGTCTCGATGTTACCACGGAGGTTCCTTTCTACTCGTCGTTCAACACAAGTTACTACTTGCATGGCATATTAGAATCAACCGACAAGATCACTGTTCGTGTTCCATGGCAGTGGTCGGTTGGTACAGGTATTGGCTTGCAATACAATTTCACCCCCAACATCGGACTGTTCGCTGAGCCAAGTCTGCAATACTATATTCCGACAGGGACACAAATTGAAACATACCGCACAGAGCATCCGTTCAACGTCTCCTTGCCCTTAGGCATCAGATTTACTTGGTAATCGGTGCAGTCTTTTCCTGTTTTCAGGACTATATAAGTAGAACCACTTATTTAACAAACAGGAATAATGAACAAGAACATCAAGAAAAGTATCTGGACGATGGCGATAGCCATTGCCAGTTTTGCAATGCCGCTGGCAGCCTGCAGCAGTGATGACGAAGAAGTAAACCAAATGAAAACGGAAGACGGTTTGCAAGAAGAGACCCGGCTTTTTGCTCGTGGCTATTGCGCGCTTCCTACAGGAATGTCGAAAGGTGATGATTTCGAAGTATTCACTGAAGATGACATCGAATGGTTCGATGTGAATACCCGTGAACTGCGTTTCCACGACATGGAGGAGCCTCTTTACAAGAAGCTGCGCCTGCTTTCTGGCGTGGAATTCCGTCTTGGCGACCAGACGCTCTTTTCCTCCAGTACCTTTGTCGGTCTCATTTGTAATCAAGTATTCGATGACCTCGTACTCTGCTGTGGCAAGATTGAGGACGGAAAAGTCATTGATAATTGCTATTATCTCTATGACTGCTATCCAAACACGCCGCAGTTCCTCAACGACAAGCAGGTACAGGGCAACCGTGTAAAACGGGCAGAGCAGTGGGAAGCATTCACAAAATATCTGGAAAGTAAGGGGAAGCTGAGAAAATAAACTCTCGTTACGAGCAGTCATTCGTTGCAATTTTGGACTTTATAAGTAGAGAACAAAATTGCAACGAATTGTATGTATAGTATTTATGATTATGCCTATAATGGGCTACTCTATCTGAACAACGTCATGAGACCAAGGCACAAGCGCCTCTCACAACTGATGATTTACTCAACAACAGCCTGCCAGTCACAATGCAAACATTGCAACATCTGGCAGAAACCAGTGGAACACTTGTCGCTCGAAGACATCCGTCAAATCATGCAAAGCAAGTGCATCACCACACGGACAACCATCGGACTGGAGGGCGGAGAGTTCGTCCTTCATCCACAGGCCTCGGAAATCATGGCATGGTTTCACGAGCATCATCCGAACTACACACTACTATCTAATTGCCTTGCGCCCCGTCGGGTAATAGATGCTGTCCGCCGCTATCAGCCCCGGCACCTGTACGTTTCTCTCGACGGTGGTCGCGAGACTTACCAGCGGATGCGTGGACGCGATGGTTACGACCGGGTGGTTCAGGTGGTTGAGACCTTAAAAGATGAGGTGCCGCTGTCGCTGATGTTCTGTCTTTCTCCTTGGAACAGCTTCGATGATATGGCTTTTGTCATCGACATTGCCAAACAATATAATGTGGACGTGCGTATCGGTATTTATGGAACAATGGCCTTCTTCGATACGACGAGCGAACTGCTGACTGCATCGGATTTCGCAAAGCAGATTCCCCAAAGCATCCACAACACGCAGGAGAACTACGACTTCGTGGCACTCTATGACGAATGGCGCAACGGACATCTTCAACTGCGCTGCCAAAGCATCATGAGCTGCCTCGTCGTGCATAGTAACGGTGACGTTCCGCTTTGTCAGAATCTTGATGTTGTACTTGGCAATATTCACCAACAGTCACTCGATGAGATTTTCAACAGCTCGCAGTCTTGTCAGACGCAGTGCCAGTATTCCAGAGCTTGCAACGGCTGTTGGATTAACTTCCACCGCAAGTACGACATTATCCTTCTTCGCAACATGGAGCGACTTCTGCCCAAACGACTCATTGAGAAGTTCTATGGGCCATACCAATGGACAGAAAATCCACACACAACTTATCACCAATACTTCAAGACTTTATGATACAGCAATTGATAGACCGACTCAAACGTATTCGTACCGAGCGTTTCCTTGCCCAAACGTACCAATATCAATATGCCTTCGTGGGTATGGGCCAGCACTCGCTGACAAATCTCTATCCTGTACTTCATTACCTTGGTGTGCCGTTGAAGTACATCTGCGTTACGTCGGAAAGAAAAGCCCGGCTGATAGAGCGGAAGTTCCCTTATGTGAAAGCCACCACCTCGCTTGATACGATATTGAACGATGATGAAGTGAAAGGCATATTTGTTTCTGCTTCACCCTCTGCTCATTTCTCCATCGCCTCGCTAGTCTTGAAAAGCGGTAAATCATTGTTCATAGAGAAGCCTCCCTGCCAGACGCTTGCAGAACTTGATGTTCTCATTAAGCTTCATCAACTTCAGAGTCCCCATACTGTTATGGTCGGCTTACAGAAACGCTATGCTCCTGCCGTACAAATCCTTGGGAAGCGGCTCGCAAAGGAGCGACTTATCAATTACGACCTCCATTATCTTACAGGAGCATACCCTGAGGGTGATACCATCCTTGATTTGTTCATCCATCCCCTTGACCTTGTCACCTATCTTTTTGGCAAACCAAATATTCTTGCTTGTCAAGAAATCGGCAAAAACTCCTACATTCTCATGCTCCGCCATCCTCACATTGTCGGCACTCTCGAACTGTCCACCGCCTACACTTGGACTTCAGCCAAAGAATCTCTCAAAGTCTGTACAGCTAAAGGTATCTACCGCCTCTCACAGGTGGAAGAACTGACCTTTGAACCAAAACCTTCTACCATCCTCAGCATCCCCATCGAGAAAATTCACAAGTATAACATGGTCATTGAACAGCTCTACACCCGCAACAACTTTACTCCAATACTCCCTAATAACCAAATCTATTCGCAAGGATACTTCAGCGAACTGCAAACCTTCGTAGATGCAGTTGAGGGGAATCATAACCATAGTGTCACAGAACTAGATTCTGCCAAAACAGTGTATGAGACAATTGCAATATTACGGACTTATAAAACATAACGTCAGCCTTTGGCATGTAGCGCTTAGTTAGATTTATTGGTGTCCGCTAATAGTTGAAAATCGATTAAGAAAGCCCTCCTCCATACTTCATATCCTTCCTTTTTAGCGGACAGTCAATATTATAATAGTTTATAGTTTAAAGGGAACCCCAAAGGGATGACGACAGCTATGAGCTAAGACTTGTCTAAATGGTAAAGGACGGGCAGCTAATTCAAAAGGGGAAAGCAGCCGACTCAATCGGGAAGATGAGCCGGCTGAGAAGGGATAATGCCTTTAGGCAAATTAACATTCGCCTTTAGGCATTTAATCATTTGGCTAAAGGCAGACGGTCGTTTGCCTTTAGCCGTCTACCCTCGAATTTATAATAGTGGAATGGGAATAGTACGCGTAATTTCACCACAAAGATACGAAAAAAATTCTCCTTTTCCAAATAATTCACATAGAATTTTTTGTTACCTTTGTTTTACCACAAAACCAAAGCAACATGAACAAAGGTACGCGTTTTACCGGACAGCAATAGTTAGATTTATTCCCACGCTGGGAATGAGATGTTCCCAAGGTAGGAATAAAAAAACTGCTACCTATCCGTTTTTGGGGTTGGTTGTTGTAGTGAAAAACGTGAAAAACGGGGTAATAGGGCATGGAGAACGGGGTTTTATTGAGAAAAAGGAGGAAAAATAGTGTTCATGTAGATTTTATTTCGTACTTTTGCAAGGTAACTAAAACTTACAACTCGTATGAAAGAAATAAAAATCACCAAGCGGGCACACGACGAAATCCGTCGCAGCTTCTCATCGAGAGCTCAGATCAACAGCCTGCGCACCGATCCAGAACTGACAGAAATAGTAGATAACTTCGCATTCGACAAAACACTCCAGATGTCGGAAGGGTATGTATTGGAGAAAACACGCGTGATGTGTATCCTAGCTGCTACCATCGGCTGTAATGCCATCAATGAGTTCAAACTCTTTGTGGATGCATGTCTCAACTTCGGCGTGAAGCCGCGCGAAATCCGTGAAATCGTCTATATGGCGTATCCATACGTTGGCGCTGCGCTGCTGGTGGACTATACCCTGCTGATGAACGATATCTTCGAGAACAACGGCATCCGCCTGCCACTCGACCCTCAAAACACAGTGGAGAGCGATGAGGAGGCATTCAAGCGCGGACTGGAACTGATGGACGAGACATTCGGTCCAGGTGCAGGCGAAAACATGATCGCTTCGGCTCCTAAGGGTCAGGAACATATCGGTAAGTTCATGGCGGAATACTGTTTCGGCTATTTCTACTCTCGCAATGGTATCGACACGCAGCACCGTGAGCTGATCTGCTTCTGCCTCATTGCTGCGATGGGCGGATGTGACGACCGTCTGCTGGTACATGCCCGCGGATGCAGGAATCATAAGATATCGAAGGAGGAGATGATTGCCGTAGCTACCGTCATCCTGCCATGGATAGGGTTCCCACGCACACTTAATGCAGTGAGCATCATCAACAAGGCGTATAGTACCGAACAAGTAATGTAGGGTTAAAGCAAGGGGGAGGTTCTTATTTCACTTCTCACCCCTTTTTCATAAGAAATAAAAAAGCTCCCATGGGGAGCTTTTTTTAGTTCATGATAGCGAAGTAGTCGACGATACCCAGTAGGCGGTTGTTCTTATCGACAACGAGAAGAGAGTGTATCTTGTACTTATGGAACATATACTGAATCTGTGTGAGCTTCGCTTCGGGATTGATGGTCTTTGGTGTCTTGGTCATCGCTTCAGCTACTGAAAGGTTGAAGAAATTCTCCTTGGAGCCTTCGACCGCACGACGGATGTCACCATCGGTGATGATGCCGAGGATTCGGTCATCATGCATCACGACACCGAGTCCGAGATGTCCGTTGCTGATAGATATAAGCGCATCGACGAGTTTCATCTCTGGCGGAATAATCGGCAGATGTTCGGTGTACATGACATCTTTGACCTTGGTCACGAGTTTCTTTCCCAATAGGCCGCCCGGATGGAACATAGCGAAGTCCTGTGCTCTGAAATGCCGCAACTCAATGAGCACACACGCTAAAGCATCGCCCATCGCCATCGCTGCCGTCGTGGATGAGGTAGGTGCGAGGTTAAGCGGGCATGCCTCTTTCTCGACTGCCACGTTGATGTGGTGGGTAGAGGTGCGTGCCAGCAGTGAGGTGGGGTTGCCGGTCAGGGCTACGATCGGTAGGTCACGTTCTTGCAGGAATGCTGCCATTCGCAGAATCTCATCGGAGTTGCCGGAATTGGAAATCAGGAGTGCCACATCGTTCTCTGTAATCATGCCCAAGTCGCCATGCAGGGCATCGAGGGGGTTCACATAAAAGGCGGGCGTGCCTGTGCTAGCGAGGGTCGCTGCAATCTTTGCCGCGATATGTCCAGACTTTCCCACACCGGAAAGGACTACATGTCCCTTACAATTATACAAAAGGTTGATTGCTCCATCGAAATTTCCGTCGAGCTGGGGTATCAGGTCTAACAATGCCTGCGACTCGTCGCGCAGACATCGTGCTGCTATATCTCTTATTTCCATATCAATTAATCAATCAATGATTTCACCACGGGTTCAAAGTCCTTCAAATAAAGCATATTCGGTCCGTCGCTCAATGCAGCCTCGGGGTCGGGATGGGTCTCGAAGAAGAAACCATTTGCACCAAATGCCTTGGCTGCAAGTGCCATAGCAGGTACGAACGCACGGTCGCCTCCTGTCTTGCCATCCATAGCTCCAGGACGCTGTACGGAGTGGGTGCAATCCATGATGACGGTATCGGTGATATTCTTCATATCGGCAATATTGCGGAAATCAACTGCGAGGTTGTTGTATCCGTAGATATTACCCCGTTCGGTGAGCCACACCTTATCGTTGCCACTCTCGCGCACCTTCTGAACGGGGTACTGCATATCGATGCCGCTCAGGAACTGTGCCTTCTTGATATTGACCGTCTTGCCGGTCTTGGCTGCGCTTACGAGCAAGTCGGTCTGGCGGCACAGGAACGCAGGAATCTGCAGCACGTCAGCCACCTCGGCAACAGGCTGTGCCTGCCAACTCTCATGGATATCGGTAAGGATCTGCAGTCCGAACTTCGACTTCACATCCGCCAGCATCTGCAATCCTTTCTCCAAGCCGGGACCGCGATAGGAGTGGATGGAGGTACGGTTTGCCTTATCGAACGATGCCTTGAAGATGATGGAAAGGTCGTACTTCCGATTGAGCCTTACCAACTCCTGAGCCACCTCTTCGAGCACATCCATGGTCTCGATGACACATGGACCTGCGATGATTGTTATCTGTTTATTCATCTTGCTTACGTTTTGTATAGGTCAACACAAAATCGTCGAACACCTTATAATATATAGTATAGGTATCGTCTTCTTTCAGGTCGTCGAGCTGCAAATCTCCCTCGTACTGGGTTTCGTCGAACGGCTGCACCTTCAAGTCGTCATGAAAGTCCACGCCCTCACGTCCCAATACCTTGAACACAGTCTCCTTGGCAGACCAATGCAACAGCATGCCTACGATGGTCTCTGCATACTCATCGTTACCCATAAAGCGGCTACGCACCTTCTCCACGCGCGGCATCTTTTCCTTGTCGTCGAACTGATTCGTGGTGTCAAGACGTTCGATCTGCTCTACATCGACACCTACTACATCAGACTCGGACAGGGCGATTGCCACAAATCCCTTGGTGTGGGAGATACTGATATGGAGACCTTCGTAATCGGGAAGCAACGGTGCTCCCTGATCGTTATAGTTGATATGCACCTGACGGTCGAGTACGGTATAAAGCAAGACACGGACAGCCGTCCATTCCACTCGTCGGAACTCGGAACTGAACTGCTGCTCGGCTTCGTTCTGGACAGAATCGGCATCGGGCAACATGCTGAGTAGTTCTTCGTACTCCTCAGTGACATGCCACACCACGACACGTATTCCGTCGATCTGTTTATCGTAATAAATCATACTTAGAACGGCACATCTTCATCGTTGTCGGACACATTGACAGCCGGTTGGGGAGCTGCCTGTTGCTGGTAACTACCCACACCACCCTGAGGAGCTGGTGTAGCTGCCGATTTAGGGGTCAGCATCTCCATATTGTTGACCATGATTTCAATCACCTGACGGGTCATACCCTGTTTGTCGACAAAGCTGCGAGTCTGTATCTTTCCTTCCACATAGAGTTTATCGCCCTTGTGAACGTACTTCTCAACCGTTTCTGCCAGCTTATCCCAGAAGATAAGACTGTGCCACTCGGCACGTTCGGGCACCTGGGTACCGTCGCGCATAGTATACCCGCGATCGGTAGTAGCCAGACGTACGGAAGCTACACACACTCCAGAATCCAAATATCTCACCGTCGGTTCCTGTCCGACGTTTCCTATCAACATTACTTTGTTTAATGACATCTTGTTTATTTACGATTTAGCAATTTACTATTTACTTTTGGGGGTAACCATTACAATGTATTGGTTTGTTTCAACAGATAGTAGTCGAGGATGGTCATTGCTGCCATAGCCTCGACAATGGGGACTGCACGGGTCAGCACACAGGGGTCGTGTCTGCCCTTTGCAGTAAAGGCAACTTCATTGCCTGCGGTGTTCACGGTGTGCTGTTCACGCAGGATGGTAGGTACGGGCTTGAAGAGGACACGAAAGACGATATCTTCACCGTTGCTGATTCCTCCCTGAATGCCTCCGCTATGATTGGTGCGTGTGCGTATGTGCCCGTTGTCGTTGTAGAACTCATCGTTCATCTGCGAACCAGTCAGCCCTACTCCATCGAACCCGTCGCCGATATCGAATCCCTTCACAGCATTGATGGACAGCATAGCAGCTCCGAGGGCTGCATGGAGTTTGCCGAATACGGGCTCGCCCAATCCCACAGGACAATTTCTGATGGTACATCCGATAATGCCTCCGATGCTGTCGTTCTGAGCACGGACAGCACTGACGATTCCTTCCATCTGTGCCTTGCGTTGTTCTGGGTTTCCCTGCAACTGATGACTGCCTACCTGAAGGATATCAGCCTCGATGGCAATCTCCTGCTGCTGCAACACCAACTTCGCAAAGGCTCCACCTACGACCCGACAGAGAGTCTCACGTGCCGAAGTCCGTCCTCCACCTCTGTAATCACGAATGCCGTACTTCATCTGATAGGTATAGTCGGCATGCGACGGGCGGAACACATCCTTGATATTAGTATAGTCGGCTGAGTGATGGTCGGCATTACGGACGATGAAGCCGATAGGACAACCTGTGGTCTTTCCCTCAAACACACCTGAGAGGATTTCCACTTTGTCGGCCTCATTGCGGGCAGTAGTCAGCACACCCTGTCCGGGACGACGGCGGTCGAGTTCGGACTGTATGAACGCCATATCCACGTCAATCCCTGCAGGCATACCATCGATGATGCCTCCCAATGCTTCCCCATGACTTTCGCCAAAGGTGGTCAGTCTGTATATGTTACCGAATGTATTCATGTTGAGATCATTGTTCTTACTTGCAACAGTCGCAACCGCTTCCGCAGCCGCTTTCGCAACCTCCATCTTCACCACAACTGCCACAGCTGCCGCCTCCGCAGCCACCACAGCCTCCGCATCCACCGCTGAGGGCTGTGATCATCTGTGTGATCTCTTCGTTGGTTGCTTCGCGATGTTTCACAACCGTTCCTACAAAATGTAGGTCTTGCCCGGCACGGGGATGGTTGAGGTCGATCGTCACAGCATCGTCCTTGACCTCGATGACCACACCGTTGAAGCGGCTTCCGTCTTCTGCCTGCAAGGGGATGATGTTTCCTTCATAGATGTAATTCGTGTCGAACTTCCCGTTCTGCATAAATGCGGTCTTGGGAACATCGAACATCAACTGCTCATCAAACTGGCCGTAAGCCTTATCGCACGGAATGACGAAATCGAACTTGTCGCCTTCGCTCAACGGATCGAGCGCATCTTCAAACGGTTCGAGCACAGCACCAAGCTTGCTGATAAACATAAAGGGATGCTCAACAGAACATTCTTCCGCCAACTCTTCTTTCTCACTCTCTCCGTCTTTCACATATAATTGATATGCAACCGAGATATAGTTGTTTTTTACTGCCATTTTTCGCTTAATTATCGTTAAATCTTTTAATTTACTTTGCAAATATACGAATAATTGGGGAAGAATCACTAATTTTGCATCGAAATTATTGACTAAACGGACAAAAGAAAAGATAAACCAGCATGAAAAGGATATTTTTTGCAGTTTTTAGCATCGTAATGCTCGTCAGTTGCAATCAGTCGGGACAGCAAAATACTCCCGCCAAAAATGACGCGAATCAAAGTGAGAATCGCGAAGTCGAAAAAGTTCGCCGTCCCATCAGTTTTTCCGGGACATTCTATCAGATTACCAACATCGGCAGCCCCGATATTGTTTTCACGGAAGGCGACTATAGCATCGAAGCGGAAGGTCCATCGAGCATGGTGAATGCTGTCAATATCGATGTCGACTGCAACGTACTGACAGTAAGCATGAACAACGAAGAACGCATCGGCACCAATCAGTTTGCGAACGGTCCGTCAAGTGTCACTCTCTATATCTCGTGTCCAAGCCTCCAGATTCTTGCCACATGCGGCACAGGTGGTTTCAGGTCGGTAGGTACGATTCACAACAGCGATATGCATGTAGGATGTCTGGGTACGGGAACAATCGAACTGGACACTGTCGTCACTACAGGCACTTTCAAATACGAGAGTTCGGGCGACGGAGATGCCCTATTTCACCACATCCGTGCTGACCAGGACTGTAACATGCTCGTATCAGGGCGTGGAAACACAACAGCCGATGTGGACATAGCAGATAGACTATTGGTAGAAAACGATAACAGCGGAACGGTATCCGTGAGCGGCAAAACGCACAAAGCCGAGATCAATATCTTGGAAACAAGCGACTGCAACGCAGACCTCAATGCCGACCAATTAGACCTCACTGCGTTACGCGGCAATATCACCCTGAAGGGGAAATATGCCAAAAAGAACATCAATCAAAGTAAAAAAGCAAAAGTAACAATCCTGTAACTTCTGTCAAAGGTCAAAAGTCAAAGGTCAAATTTACATTTTACATTTCATATGCAAACCATTCATATTCCTCATCACAAACGACTGCTATTTTCATGGCTGTTCGTCATGCTTTTCTGCCTGCAACTTCAGGCGCAGACCATTGGTAACGAAAAGGGCTATTTCTGCAATCCTCCCCTGCCCTACCTCCCCTATAAACTCGATGTACTGTTTATAGGCAACTCGTTCTCTATCGATACAGGTACCGCCCTACCAGCGCTTCTGCGCTCATCAAAACTGAGTACGGTAGCCGTATATGTGCTCTACAAAGGAGGCTGCTCGATGAAACAGCACTATGAGTACTACAAAAACAATGAACCAGTGTATGAACTGTGGTTGTACGACTCGCTAGGCGAGAAGAAACTCGAGAACAAAATCACCATCCGTAATGCCATGAAACGCTATGCCTACGATGTAGTGGTGTTCCAGCAATACTCCCTCGAGTCGGGCAATTACGACTCATACGAGCCCTATCTCTCAAAAATACTGCAAGCCTACAAGCTGACCACCATCTCCCCGCGCACCACGTTTGCGTTCAATCAGACTTGGGCCTATTCGTCGAAACACAAAGACCTGAAACGCTATGGTACCCAAGAAGATATGTGGCGCAGCATCTGTCAGGCATCGAACGAGATGAAGCAGAAGTCGGGTATCGACATCATCATCCCATGCGGAACAGCTGTTCAGAATGCACGCACGCTGACCTCCGTTACCACGGAAAACGAATGGACACGTGACAACCAGCACATCAGCACCTATCAAGGTCGCTACCTGCTTGCCTGCACCTTCTTCGAAGCGATCATCGCCCCCTGCTTCAATGCGAACCTAAGCGACGACCGCACCACGTATGGGAAGAAGGAACCCGACATCGTGAACGACACCAACCGCCGTCAGATACAGAACTGTGCCAAACTCGCTGTTGCCAACAACTACAACATCAGCGAATTCGTCAACGAGTAAACTCACTTAAGCACTAACAGATAACCCTGTCATCCTCCTAATAGCCTATAGAATAGGCAGAGTATAAAAAAGGTTGGCGGCGACCGCTGACATCAATATTCCCGCCCGTTGCCATTATTGGCAGCGGTCGCTGCCAATAATGTCCCCGTACGCTACCAACGAGAAAGATAGGCACTTTCCCCCGTTTTGCCAGGCACAAAATCCCTGTTTGCTAGGGAGCTTATCCCCTTTCTCCCTTCCCATGAGGGGCAATAGCGGAATAAGAGCTATTGGGGTTTTGCCAGTGGGAGGTTCGAGAGAGGCAGGAGAGACCAGATAGGCTCCTATTCATTAACAAGAAACTGACCGTATCGGGTGATTCCCTCTGCCGACACATCGATGATGTTGCATACAGAGTTGTTGTAGAACTCGATGGAGGTCTGCCCGAAGTTGTCTGTGGTGACGTTCGGGTTCCAATAGAGGGTACGGCGATAGTCCTTTATCTCCGGGAGTTTGGCTTTGCTGTAGTCGGGGTTGTAGTACTCTACTGGGCGGTTGAACCCTTGGAAATCATATTCACGACCTACAGTGATGCGGGTCTTGTCATCAGGAAAGGTGATGAGATTGATGTAGGCATCTATGCCAATTGCTCCTAATGTCACTTTTTGTGGATCTTGATGCATTAGTATTCCTTCGAACTGAGGTCCACTAAGGTCAAATCGGTCTTGATGGAAATGCTCGAAAGGAGTGGGGCGGCGAGGGCAGTCACTCACAACGAAGATTCTGTCGAGTATCGGCAGATGTTCAATGGTACTAAGACGCAGGTCGAAATTATTGACACTCCAGTTAATGCCAAATTGCTGGACTTCTTGATTGTTCTGGGAATTCTCGTATCTCAGTTTCACATAGTCTATAATGGGATAGAGATAGCTGTTATCACCGTAGCTTGAGTCATTTAGAAAATAAATCATCTTACCGTCCAATAATTGTATCTGGGGATAGTGCCCTTGATCCCATAATTCATTCAAATATTCCATGAAATCAATCTGTGCTACAGGTTTGTCTTTCTGCAACTTGGCATGTGGGCGTCGCTTCGATTTGATGTTCACCTGCGGTATCCATTCCGAAGCATAGATATCTTCCTGATAGTCTTCCCAAGTGAGTTTCTTGTCTTTGACGATATCGGGCTGATAGGTTTCGTACCAGCTATATGCCTTGAGCGACTGAGGATAGAACGCCTGCTTACGGACAAATATCTTTGGGTCATGTCCCTGAATACTATCCTTTTTCACTTTATCTCCTTTGGTATACTGTGCCCTCAATGCCAGCTTCACATGTCCGTGGAATGGTTCGTAGGCGATTTGAAAATGACCTGATGTATCGGCATCTACGATGCCATTAAACAGATAAGTATCTCCTTCCTTCAAGTCATCACTTAGATTCATCATCGAACAGGCAATGCGGATAGGACGTTTCTCTTTGGTGAACAATCCCGTCAGCGATGTTCTCAAAGGGATAGCATCACCATATAGCACCATCTTCTGCTCAGGCAGGTAGTCCACCTGGAAGTATTCGGGATTGTCTATGTATCGCCAGTCATAGCGCCTCCAACCTTGCACCAGCA
>JAEEGJ010001997.1_pt1 | contig 184233 bp, 157 predicted proteins | sample 8958761 | NCBI WGS metagenome assembly JAEEGJ01 (sample SAMN16246546, study PRJNA631951) | gut metagenome | biome: gut microbiome; feature: rumen; material: RS-attached | host: Bos | place: Iran: Karaj | collected 2018-10 | reverse complement strand
TAGGAGATAAGGTCAAGGTAAAGTACATTCTCGATCTTCGTGATTTCCCCGGAAGTCCTTTCGAGAGCCTTGTTACGCATGATGCCGATCAGGTTTTTAACGATCCCGAAGTTAAGGTCATGGTAGAGACCATCGGCGGAGCCAGAATTGCATATGAGTACACAAAGCGTGCTCTGTCTCTCGGCAAGAGCGTTGTAACTTCCAATAAGGAACTCGTTGCAACACATGGTCCCGAGCTCATGGAGCTTGCTAAGAAGAATAACTGCATTTACCTCTACGAGGCTGCTGTAGGCGGCGGTATCCCGATCATCAGACCTCTGCACAGATGCCTTGCAGCTAACCGCATTGTAAGAATTGCAGGTATTGTTAACGGAACAACAAACTATATCCTCACGAACATGAGAGATAACGGCGTTTCATATGAGGAGGCCCTGAAGCAGGCTCAGGCAAACGGTTATGCCGAGGCAAATCCCACTGCTGACGTCGAGGGTATCGATGCTCAGAGAAAGCTCTCCATCCTGTCATCCATCGCGCTGGACGGCACTTACGTAGCTCCTTCCGAGATTAATACAGTCGGTATTTCCGGTCTGACGCTCGATGACATTAATTTTGCTACATCCATCGGATGCAAGGTTAAGCTTCTTGCCGTATTCAACAACGGCGATTATGGTTCATCCGTTTATGTTGCACCTCACTATGTAAGGTCTTCTTCGGTTCTTTATCCCGTAGAGGATGTATTCAACGCCATCGTTGTTGAGGGCAATGCACTCGGCGAGTCAATGTTCTACGGACAGGGTGCAGGCAAGCTTCCTACAGCTTCAGCAGTTGTAGGAGACATACTCGAAGCAGTAATGCCTGTTGATGCGGTTGCATATTCACACAACTGGTCTGTTCCTTCAAACGAGGGAAGAGTCACACTCCCTTATGAGAAGGCTGAGTCCAAGATCGTTGTACGCGCTCCTTTAGCTTCAGCCGATGATGTCAAGGCTGCATTCGCTTCCTATGACACCGAGGTTGCTCTTGAAGACGGTGAGTTCGCACTCTTCGTAAGAGGAATTGCCAATGGTGAGATCGATTCACTTGTTTCCGGTATTGAAGGTGCCAAGTGGATGCACATGTACGAGTAAGTATGAGCAAAAGACTTAAGGCTGCAGCAATTGCTGCAGCTTTTTTATTATCCGGATTTTTGTGTTCATGTTCAGACTGTGATAATTCAACTCCTGTTGAAAGAAACGGTCAGCTTCATGTTGAAGGAACATCGCTTATTAATGAATACGGCGATGTTGTCCAGCTTCGCGGCATGAGCTGCTGTGATATCAATTCCTGCTATGAATTCTTCAGTGACGAGGTATGCGATACTTTGATAAGTGAGTGGGGATGTACTGTAATTCGTCTTCCTGTCACGGTAAGAAGTCTCGATAACGGATATATTCATTTCCCTGAGTATTATTATGAAGAAGTGTGTGAGTACGCCGATACATTAATAGCGCATGGCGTATATGTGATAATCGACTGGTATAACTACTTCGACGGTGATCCTAATGAATATGCTGATGAAGCGGAGGATTTCTTTGACAGAATCTCGGCAAGATATGGCGAGTATCCGAACGTCATATATGAGATAAGCAACGAGCCTCATGGGGAGTCTTTCTTATCTGATTCATCAAGAGAAGTCGATTGGGAACATGACGTAAAACCTTATTCAGAGAGGATGATATCAGCAATCAGACGTAATGATCCTGATAATTTGATCATAGCGGGTGTGCCGCATCGTAACCAGGATCTTGATGTTGTGTCACTTGATCCGTTGCAAGGCGATAACATAATGTATGCACTTCATTTCTATGCCGGATCTCACGGGCAGGAGCTGCGTGATAAAGTACAGACAGCGCTTGATAACGGTCTTCCTATATTCTGTACACAGTGGGGTGTCTCTCTTGATACAGGTGACAGCGGTGTGTTCTATGATGAAAGCCGTGAGTGGATCGATTATCTTAATGCAAATAACATCTCTTGGTGCAACTGGTCGATCGGCAGCCGCCATACCGAGAGCTCGAATGTTTTAAGATTGTATTCAGACAGGTTTACAATGGAACAGAAGCTTGCCGGCCACTGGCCTGATGAGATGCTTTCTGATTCCGGTTTATTCGTAAGAGAATTGATCCGATCTTGATCTGGTAAGATTATTTACCGCTTAATCTGCTCTTTAATTCCGAGAAGATTCTATCGTAATCCCTGTGCTTAGCGTCAGGGAAAGCATTCAAGATACGGCCGACACCATAATGCCTGTGACGTGTAAGAGAAGCCTTGAGATTCTCGTACTTCTCCTGAAGCTCTTTGCTTCGAAGTTCGAGTGCTTCGCGTGATTCTTCTAGCCTGTCCTGAGCCTCTGCCTTAGCGAGTGAGGCCTGTACAGCTGTTGACTGCGCCTTCTGCAAAGTATTAAGCGAAGTGTTGCCGATGCGTTCGGTCATTCTGTCGCTTACGTTCTTCAAAGACTCGGATATGCGGTCAAGCTCTTCAAGCTTCTTGTTAAGACCGATAAGAGTAAGAGCCGTTACAACTGTATCAGTGATGAATATGGCATACATGGCAATAAGGATCGGCCATCCGATACTTGCAGGTATGATGGCGGATGTGATGCTGTATATGAATACATGCGCTATCTTGATAACGAATACTACCGCGAGTCCCCATATGATCGAGAAGCCTACGCAGATATATCCGTTAAGATTCATCGGCATCTTACTGTAGTCCCACCATCTTGCATGGAAAAACTTATCTAGGATGAATCCTGCTATGAGTTCTATAAGAGTTGTAAAGATAACGCCTTCCACAAATACGATGAAGGGATTATCGGTGCCTACAAGATTGTAAATAAGAAGGACCGATATCATACCAAATCCGTAGACTGGGCAGACCGGTCCGTTAAGAAAGCCTCTGTTGATTATCTTTCCTCCTACTACAACATGGAAGACAACTTCAACGATCCAGCCTACGAAGGAATAAACGATGAAGAATGTACAGATGTCATAGAAGGTAAGACTCATACCTGATTGTCTGTATACCTCTTATAAAGATCAGCGATCTCGTTCATATCCTGATTCATTCTGATCTGAAGCTTGGAGATCTCACGGAGATCGTTAGCCTCAAGTGAATTCTTGATGCAGCTGAAGATGGAAGTTCTCTCGCTCGTATCCTTAGCGAGGTTAAGCTTCAATGTCTCAATGTCAGACCAATACTCATCATCAACTGTATTGGAATCAGTATGCTTTCTTGTATATCCGCGAAGTGTAGTCAGGTTGTTAGGGATGATTCTGTCTGACAACTCATACTGCCATCTGTCGAGCATAGCATGAGAGTAGGAAGAGAGGATCTTATCGTTGAATACACCGCCTGCGCAGAGAATCTCTGTTGTTCCGTCTGCCTCGAGGAAGTTCTTAAGTGAATCGTAAACAGTTGCCGGCGGAGCACCGAACAGTCTGTCGCGCTCTTCGTCGTCCATATCCTCGAAGATGTCTACCTCGCATCTGTAGAGACGGTCCTGATCGAGGTAATCTGCAGGTGTGCCGAAAGGCTTTGTGAATTCAGCCTCAAGAGCCTTAGTGTCCTTGCCTGATTTCAGTACATAGTCGATACCGTCGAGCATGCACTGATAGATAGCGGAAAGGCAAAGATATGTGTTTGTATGCGGATTAGGAGAACGAAGCTCAAATCTTGTTGCTTTCGAGGTCTCCATGGAACGTACAAGACCCAAGAGTACAGAACGGTTACGGGAAGGTGTAAGCACATCCTTTCCGAGTGAAGCTACAGCGTGTGTAGGAGCTTCGAATCCGGGCTGCAGTCTCATGAAGGCATCCGTTGTAGCGGATACGAACGGGTTGATGAGGTCGTAGTGCTTCATGATACCCATGAGTGAACCCCAGCCGATACGTGACAGGTAATCTGCAGTAAGATCCTGCGGCGCGAAAAGGTTTACTCTCTTGCCGTTCTTAAGGAAAGCTACGGCATTAACATGTGTGTGCTCACCGGAGCCTGCTACACCCGTGATAGGCTTAGCATCGAATCTTACGCTCAAGCCGTGCATACGGAAGATCTCCTTGATGAGAATACGGGCTGTAAGCTCGTAGTCAGCACCCTGAAGTGCATCGGAGTATCTCCAGTCGACCTCAAGCTGCTCCATGATGGAGTGGAAATCACCGGAAGAAGTAACAGCAGCCTTAACACCGCCGACTTCCTTATGACCCATCTCAGGGTTGAAACCGTACTGATCAAGAATGAGGATGACCTGCTCAAGTGCAGTTCTTACGACACCCTTTGTACGCTTCCAGTAAGACTCCTTAAGAACCTGTGAGATGGAAAGCTGTTCTGTAGCGATCTTCTCGTCAGGGGAGTTAACCCAGAACTCAAGCTCTGTTGCCATGATGAGAGTGATCTTCTCGAGATCTTCAGGCTCGAAGCCATATTCTTCACAGAGAGCCTTATCGTTCTCGAAGTGCTTCTTAAGTCTTGATTCAAAGAATTCTGCAGATCTCTTAAGTACTGATCTGGAGCAGACAGCTTCACCGTTATGGTAAAGGTAAGAGGGAATTCTCAATGTTCCGACAGGAAGACCAGTCTTCATATCGATGTGCTCGTAGTTATAGTCGATGTACCAGACAACGTCAGAGTCGGGAACAAGATCGACTTTACCGTCGTTCAATGTAGCGATGCCGGGGAGGACAACTGATGAACCGTCAGTCTGTACGGCCTGACCATCAAGATAGTTCTGAAGATTATCGTGGAAATCAGCGATCGGAATTCTCTCGTCTGTGTCATTTCCGGCCAGATCAACTGCAGCCAGAGAAACAAACTTGATCTCAGGATGAGACTCAAGGATGTTGGTAATATCAGCCACAGAGTGCTTCTCGGGCGGAATTATGCATAGAAGATCAGGATTAACTTTAAAATCTGTCATTAGTTTGTACCCCTACAAATTATTTCAGTCAAAATTTTAACATACATTCTTTTTATTTAAACTTGTTTTTGAAATGACATTGTTGCAAAATTTATGGCATGACTGGAACGATTTTTGATGTATTCAGGATAGACCGACTGGGCAAACGCATATTTACTAAAGTTTTATTTACTTTTGCCCTGTTGGTTGGAATGTCCGTATATGTTTGTCCTATCGGCGATACCGATTTTTCTGCATTTATCGTTTATATGCAGAAGGCGATGTCCGATATGGAGATACTAATGAACATGGAATGGGCTGATATCCCTTTGTCTAACGGGAATCTCCTTTATATGGGACATATACTTGCGGCTGACTTCCTTGTTTTGTTCAGTTCTTTCATTTACACAGGCGTTTATATCAGGCAGTACAGGCTTGATCACAAGGATAATACCCCAGGTGATTCGGGATATCTGATTCCTCCAAGATTTTTGATACCATCAAGCGCCTTAACGTTGGTGTTAAGAATGGTTATTGTTTTTTGCTTTTCGTTGATTATTTTTATTCCTGCCACATTTGCTGTGTTGTATTTGTTTCTGATTTTTATTATCATTCTGCCGTACGTTGGGATGTATCCTGCGTGCTACCTATCGGGGGATTCAGGATTCTTCGGGAGTTTCTCGGAGATGATCAAAGTAACAAAGGGTTATTATCTGGTAAATATCAGGAATATGCTTTTCATAATCTCTTTGTACTTTGTCGGTAATTGGATGACTTCAAGTCTTGTGTCATTCCTTCCGTCTGTAGCCTATGTCACGGGTCCGATGATTAATGCGTTTCTCGCATTAAGCTATGGAAGATATGTCGGCATGGTATACTGCAGGATGAGAGAAGTCCCCGGAGGCTATAAACAAGTAACTACGCTTCGCCGTGAAGCTGGTGATAATTAATAAATATTTTGGAGGAAAGCTGATAATGGATAACAATGAACTCGCTATTCAGAAGCACACCGAATGGGAAGGTAAGATCGAAGTAATCGCTCGTGCACCTGTAGGAAGCAAGGAGGAGCTTGCTGTTGCTTACACACCTGGTGTTGCTGCACCTTGTCTTGAGATCTCTGACAATGTTGATCTCTCATACAAGTACACAAGAAGATCTAACCTCGTTGCTGTTGTAACAGACGGTACTGCAGTACTTGGTCTCGGAGATATCGGACCTGAGGCAGGTATGCCTGTTATGGAAGGTAAGTGTGCTCTGTTCAAGGCTTTCGGCGATGTTGATGCTTTCCCTCTTTGCATCCGCTCTAAGGAAGTAGATGATATTGTTAAGACAGTTAAGCTTCTCGCTGGTTCTTTCGGTGGTGTAAACCTCGAGGATATCTCAGCTCCCCGTTGCTTCGAGATCGAGAAGAGACTTAAGGAAGATCCTGAAGTTGATATCCCGATTTTCCACGATGACCAGCATGGTACAGCTGTTATCACACTCGCTGGTATGATGAATGCTCTTAAGCTCACAGGCAAGCACATCGATGATATCTCTGTTGTAGTATCCGGTGCCGGCGCTGCTGCTATCGCTATCACAAAGCTCCTTATCTCCAGAGGTCTCAAGGATGTTGTTCTCTGCGACAGAAGAGGTGCTGTATATAAGGGAAGAGGCCAGAACATGAACCCTGTTAAGAATGAGATCGCTGAGATCACAAACCAGCAGGGTAAGAAGGGTCTCCTCGCAGACGTTATCAAGGGTGCAGACGTATTTATCGGCGTTTCCGCTCCTGGCGTTCTCACAGCTGAGATGGTTAAGACAATGGCTCCTAACCCCATTATCTTCGCTTGTGCTAACCCTACACCTGAGATCATGCCTGATGAGGCTCTCTCTGCAGGTGCAGCTGTAGTTGCTACAGGCCGTTCTGACTTCCCGAACCAGGTTAACAACGTTCTCGCTTTCCCTGGTATCTTCAGAGGCGCTCTCGATGTAAGAGCTTCTGATATCAACGATGCTATGAAGATCGCTGCTGCAGAGGCTATCGCTTCTCTGGTTTCCGATGATGAGCTTCGTGCCGAGTACATCCTCCCGGATGCATTTGATCCCCGTGTAGGTAAGGCTGTTGCTGCTGCTGTAGCACAGGCTGCTAGAGACACAGGTGTCGCAAGAATCTGATAACTGACGGAATTATCCTTCAAATATAGCGGTCGCTCCGGCGGCCGCTTATTTTATTAAGAAAAAAGATGAGTGATGTGATATTATAGCGGCATGGAAAAATATAAAGTTTTATTAATAGGATGCGGCAGAGTAGCTGTTAAGCACCTTAAAGCAATAGATAAGAACAAGGACCGTGTTGAATTAGCGGCTCTTGTTGACGTTTCTGAAGAGGCGGCTAAGAGACTTGATCCCAATGCCAAGTACTTCAAGGACTATAAGGAAGCCATTAGTGAAGTTAAGCCTGATATCGTTGCAGTAACTGTTCCTTCCGGTCTTCACTTCGAGATTGCAAAGTACGCATTGGAGAATGGCTGCAATCTTCTTCTTGAGAAGCCTATGACCATGTCTTCGAATGAGAGCCGTGAGATTTATGAGTTGTCGAAGAAGACAGGTAAGAAGATAGCTATGGGTCATATCTACAGATATTTCCCGATTGTAGGACTTGTTCACGATGATATTAAGTCAGGTAAGTTCGGTAAGGTTACTCACGGTTCTATCTTTGTAAGGTGGGGACACGGTGACGATTACTATGGAAGTGCAGCATGGAGAGGCACATGGAAGTCTGACGGCGGCGCCATGATGAATCAGACTATTCATGCCATCGATCTTCTTGTATGGCTTATGGGGTCAACTCCTGTTGAAGCTGTTTCCATGTTAAGCCAGAGAAAAGCTCATATCGAAGCTGAAGACCTTGGTATGGCCATCTTGAAGATGGATGACGGTTCTTTGGCATCTGTCGAAGGAACTACATGTACATCTGATGAGGATAAATGCGCTGAATTCTCAGTGTTCTGTGAGAACGGAACAATCACTATGGGTATCCGTAAAGGTAAGCCCCAGCTTAATATCAGAGACGGCAAAGGCAAGATGCTTAACGGAAGCTATGTCAGAAGGCAGATAAGTAAGGCCGGATTAGGATCTCTTCTTGGAGCTCTTAATCCTCACACTGCCATCTATACGGATCTTATCGATGCAATCAGTAACGACAGACAGCCTGTTGCAGATGCTTATGCAGGTTACTCTTCAGTCGATAATCTTATGGGAATCTATAAAGCTGCAAAGATTGGGAAGACTGTCGAACTGCCGCTTAAGGAAGACTTCTCGTCTGTTGATATGACGGGATATTTTGAAGGAGTAAAGGGATGAGAAAGAAGCTGTTATCACTGACAGTCGCAGTATGCCTTGTGTTTACCTTGTTTTCAGGTGTCAGGGCTGATCAGAATGACGGAGTCGAGGGGTTCGTAACAAGACTCTACGAGATCTGTCTTGAAAGAGAGCCTGACCAGGGAGGATTCAATAACTGGGTAAACAGCTTAAGAAGCGGAAGAGTTACAGGTTCCCAGGCTGCCAGAGGTTTTCTTTTCTCCAATGAGTTTACAAGCAGAAACTTAGACAGCAGAACTTATGTAGTATGTCTTTACCGCACGATGTTCGGAAGAGAAGCAGATGATGCCGGCCTTAACAGCTGGACTCAGGCTCTTAATTCCGGATCATCTAGGGAAGAGGTCTTTAACGGATTTGTTGGATCATCAGAGTGGTCTTCCGTCTGTTCTTCATACGGTATCAATCCCGGAACATCTAATTCGTCATCTTCTGCTAATACCTCATCTTCAAGTGTTGATGAGTTCATAAGCCGTATGTATTCAGGATTCCTCGGAAGAAGCGCTGATTCTACAGGCCTTGCAGACTGGAGATCAAGACTCTCTTCAGGCAGCACAACAGGCTTCGATGCCGCTTCCGGATTCATGCACAGCCAGGAATTCATGACCAGAGCTGCTTCGATGAGCAATACAGCCATCGTTACGCTCTTCTATAACACTTTCCTTGGAAGAAATCCTTCGACTACTGAGGTCTCATCATACACATCGAGAATGACAGGCAATCTCAACTCTAATCTTGAGATGCTATTCTTAAGCTTCGCTAATTCAGATGAGTTTATCGCTTACTGTGAGGAACACGGTATTGTTCCGGGTTCAGGCAACGGAGCTTCCATGATCAGTGATGCTGACGTTACTGCTTTGTTCAGCAATGCACTTCTTATCGGAAGCTCGACTACTGAAGGCTTTAATCTCTATTTTGGCCGTTACGGAAGAGGCATCATGGGCGATATCACTGTCTGCTCGAGAGTCTCTTATTCGCTCCTTAACGACATGACGACACGTACATCTTATATCCCCATGCTTAATGGCACACCCATGAGAGCACGTGACCTCATCCGTAATTCAGGATGCGGTTATGCTTTTATCTGCATGGGTACAAATGATATCCAGAACGGTGTCGTTCAGAGATACTGTTCATGGCTTGATGACATCAGAAGTGTTAACCCCAACACGGTTATCTTTATCGAAGCTTGCACACCGAGCCTTGATAATCACCCTTCAAACAGTGATATAAGGGCTCTTAACGCAGGTATGCAGGAGTACTGCAATACACATGCAGGTTTCTACTTCATTGATACATACTCAGCTCTTGCTGACAGCAACGGTGTCCTTCAGTCCAGATACTGCAGTGACGGTAATGTCCACATCACATATCAGGGCTATGCTGAATGGATCGATACTCTTACAGATTACGTTCGTCAGTACATCTATGAGCAGCGTATCGCAGGTAATGACCTCGGGTTCTGATGGTATTCAGCTCATTAACATTCCTTTGCATCTTTCTTCCTGTTGTTCTCATACTCGACAGGATCTTTAAGAATATTCACATAAAGAATGCTCTGCTTCTTGTGGCAAGCCTTCTTTTCTATGCATATGGAGAGCCGGTTTATGTGCTGCTGATGATAGCGTCAGCACTTCTTAACTACATATCTGCGCTACTCATATCTCATTTCAAAGGAAACGCGGGAACAAGAAAACTCTTTCTGGCATTAGGAGTTATCGTTAATCTCGGTGCACTTGTTTTCTTTAAGTACTCTGTGTTCCTTACAACTTTTGTTAACGACACCTTCGGCACGGCTGTACCTGTGCCTGAAGTCACGCTCCCTTTGGGCATCTCTTTCTTTACCTTCCAGGCTATGTCCTACGTTATCGATGTCTACAGGGAAGACTGCGATGTGCAGAAGAATTTCGCAAGGCTTCTTCTTTATATCTCGTTCTTCCCGCAGCTTATCGCGGGACCTATCGTAAAGTACCGCGACATCGAGACACAGATCCTCGAGCGCAAGGTTACTTCAGACGGAGCTGCTTCCGGCATACTGCGTTTCGCGCAGGGCCTCGCGAAAAAGGTCTTTATCGCAAACAACGTTGCCGTTATCGCCGATACTGTCTTTAATGCCTTAGGTCAGGGTATAGATACCAAGACAGCTTGGCTCGGAGCCGTGGCTTATATGCTTCAGATCTATTTTGATTTCTCCGGATACAGCGATATGGCTATAGGTCTCGGCCGTATGTTCGGGTTCGAGTTTAAGGAGAACTTCGATCATCCTTATATCGCGACAAGTATCAAGGACTTCTGGAGAAGATGGCATATATCGCTTTCTTCGTGGTTTAAAGATTACTTATATATCCCGCTTGGAGGTAACCGTAAGGGCAAGGTCAGGACTGTAATTAATAAGTTCATTGTCTTTGCTTGTACCGGTATCTGGCACGGCGCGAACTGGACTTTCCTGTTCTGGGGTCTTTACCACGGGTGTTTCCTTATGATCGAGGAATTGCTTCCCAAGAAGGAGAAGAAGGGCATTGCTCTTAGAGTCCTGTCACATATCTATCTTGTATTTGTCGTAATGATTGGATTCGTGCTCTTCAGATGTGACTCCATAAGTGATTTTGGTTTGATGATGTCTAAGATGTTCTTCTTGGGAGGCGCGTCGGAATCCACAATGATGTTCATGAAGCTTCTTAATCCGCTTAATATAACAGCCATCCTTGCAGGTATCGTATTCTCAATGCCTGTAGGCGATAAGCTTAAGAACTTCAAGATAACAAAGTATCTGTCTTACGCAGCCGCTTTGACAGCAGTAGTACTGGCTATCATGTGCCTGTCATCAGGTTCATATAATCCTTTTATCTATTTCAGGTTCTGACAATATGAAGAAACACGGTTCGACAATCTTTTTGATCATATTCCTGGTGCTTTTGCTCATCCCGTCAGTCGGAATGCTGGTCTTCGGACCTTCTGAATCTGAGAACGGGGAAGAGCTTGTCATGCCTGTGCTCTACAGCGAAGAGGAAGGCCTTAACAGGGAGTATCTATCCCAGTTAAGCGATGTCTTCGAGCAGAGGTTTGCTTTAAGAAAGCAGCTGGTAACGGCATATTCCTATATCTCGGAGAATGTGTTCGGAGTTTCAGCTCAGAGCGGCGTTATTGTCGGAACGGACGGATGGCTGTTCTTTAACGATACTCTTGCTGATTTCCAGAGAACCAATGTGCTGACAGACCGCCAGCTTCATAACGTAGTAAGGCACCTTGAGCTTATTGATGAGTATTGTGCTGATAACGGTATCGAGTTCGTATTTGTCGTGGCACCTAATAAGAACACGTTATATCCTGAGTTCATGCCTTATTATCTTGTGCCTGGTGAAGGCTTGTCTAACAGGGAACTGCTCGATCAGGCTCTCGGTGGAACAAGTATCAGTTACATAGACTTTGGAACGTATGATACTTTCGCTGATACCGATGCTGTTTATTACTTCAGACGTGACTCGCATTGGAACAATATGGGAGCTGCCATAGCAACTGACTGCATTCTTGATTTGGCAGGAATACCTCATCATGAATATACGTTTGATGCTTATTACACGTCAGATGAGCATATGGGCGACCTTGATCAGATGATCCATCCGTCTAATACGGTGGCTGAGACTGATCTGATATTCGAGAATATGCCCCAGTTTACATATATAACCGAAGTAGAGAGTAACTTTGATCCCAGAATTGAGACGACGGGAACAGGGGACATGTCGCTTCTTATGTACAGGGATTCATTCGGAAGTGCTTTGCTCCCGTTTATGGCGGAGCCTTTTGCTGTATCTTACTTTACCCGTTCCAATTCTTGCCAGATCAATGATATATTGGCGCATACTCCTAATATTCTTGTTATGGAGAAGGCTGAACGCTTTATCTCACAACTTTGCACATCGCCGTCCAGACTCCCGGCACCTTCGCGCATATTGCCTGAGAATGCGGTTCAGATCGAGGTGTCTGATCTCAATATAGCTGAAGCAGGGGACTTTGTAACAGTAACGGGAACACTTCCTGAGGGTTGTTACACGGATGATTCGCTCATTTATATCCAAAGCGGTGATTCCTGCTTTGAAGCTTACCCCGTATCGGACTTGGCAACGGGTAGTGAGGGCTTTATGGCACTTCTTGAAAAAAATAGTGTTTCGACGGATAATATTATGGTTTTTATTGTTTGAAAGGAATGGAATTATGAGTAAGAGAATTATTACTATTATTACTGCAGCAGTTATGGTAGCAGCTGTTTTTACTGCTTGTACAGATAAGGAGCCTGCAGAAACATCCGAGCAGGCAGCTCAGGAGACAGCTGTAGAGACTACAGCAGAGCAGACAGAAGCTACGGATATCACAGTTGAGACAGTAGCTGAGACAGCAGCCGAGACACAGAATTCTGACGGTATCCCTCAGCCCGGCGATACATATAACGGTCACACTGTAGATCACACAGAGGATCAGCCCGACTGTGACGATGCAAGCCACGGTACTGTTTGGATCTTCTACACAGACTGTGAAGATATCGATTACATCACATATTAATTATCAACATACCAGGAGTTTCTCATGTATAAGAAAGTCTCAAGCGACATGAACTTTGTGGAAAGAGAGAAGGAAGTTCTCGAATTCTGGAAAGAAAAAGACATCTACAAAAGATCACTGAAGCCTTCTAAGGACGGCGCACCTAAGTTTACGCTTTTCGATGGCCCTCCGACGGCTAATGGTAAGCCTCACATCGGTCATATCAAGACCCGTGTTATTAAGGACGTTATCCCGAGATACCATTCAATGAAGGGCGAGGCAGTATCTTTCAAGGCCGGATGGGATACACACGGTCTTCCTGTAGAGCTTGAGGTAGAGAAGTCTCTCGGTATCAACGGTAAGCCTCAGATTGAGAATTACGGTGTTGAGCCCTTTATCAAGAAGTGTAAGGAGTCCGTTTGGACATACAAGGATCAGTGGGAGCACATGAGTGATCGTGTAGGCTTCTGGGCTGACATGGAGAATCCTTACGTTACTTACGATAACAACTACATCGAGTCCGAGTGGTGGGCTCTTAAGACAATGTGGGAGAAGGATCTGCTCTATAAGGGCCATAAGATCGTTCCTTACTGCCCCCGTTGCGGTACAGCTCTTTCCTCACATGAGGTTGCTCAGGGCTATAAGACAGTTAAGGAGAGATCCGCTGTCGTAAGATTTAAGATTGTAGGTGAGGATGCTTATTTCCTCGCTTGGACAACAACTCCTTGGACTTTGCCTTCCAACGTTGCTTTGTGCCTTAACCCTGATTCTGAATATGCAAAGGTAAAGGCAGCTGACGGCTATACATACTATATGGCTGTTGCTTTGCTTGATACAGTTCTCGGCAAGCTTGCTGATGGTGATACTCCTGCTTACGAGATCCTCGAGAAGTACAAGGGTACAGACCTTAAGGGTAAGGCTTATGAGCCTTTGTTCGAGTGCTCCGGTAAGGAAGCTGCTAACCAGAAGAAGAAAGCACACTACGCTGTATGCGATAACTACGTAACAATGGAAGACGGTACCGGTATCGTTCACATTGCTCCTGCATTTGGTGAAGACGACGCAAGGGTAGGAAGAGAGAATGATCTTCCTATGATCCAGTTCGTTGACACAAGAGGAAACATGACAGAGGAGACTCCTTTCGCAGGCTTGTTCGTAAAGGATGCCGATCCTGAGGTTCTTAAGGACCTCGAGGCAAGAGGACAGTTGTTCTCAGCTCCTAAGTTCGAGCACGAGTATCCTTTCTGCTGGAGATGCGATACACCTTTGATCTACTTCGCAAGATCTACATGGTTCATCGCAATGAGCAAGAAGAGAGATGAGCTCCTTGCTTCCAACAATATGGTCAACTGGTATCCCGAGACGATCAGAGACGGTCGTATGGGAGACTTCTTGAGAAACGTAATCGACTGGGGTATTTCCCGTGAGAGATATTGGGGAACACCGCTTCCGGTATGGGAGTGCGAGTGCGGACACCGTCACTGCATCGGTTCCATCGAAGAGCTGAAGAGAATGAGTGATGACTGCCCGGATGATATCGAGCTTCATAAGCCTTATGTTGATAACGTACACATCAAGTGCCCTGAGTGCGGCGGTAAGATGACACGTGTACCTGAGGTTATCGACTGCTGGTTCGATTCAGGTTCCATGCCTTTCGCTCAGTATCACTATCCTTTTGAGAATAAGGAATACTTCGAGTCACACTATCCTTGCGACTTCATCTCTGAGGCTTTGGACCAGACAAGAGGTTGGTTCTATTCCTTGCTTGCTATCAGCACAGTATTGTTCGGCAAGAGCCCTTTCAAGAACTGTATCGTTATGGGTCTTGTTCAGGATAAGGACGGAAAGAAGATGAGTAAGCACCTCGGCAACGTTGTTGATCCGTGGGATATCCTTAACAAGCAGGGTGCTGATGCTGCAAGATGGTATTTCTATTCTGCTAACCAGCCTTGGCTTCCTTCCAGATTCTCTGATGAAGCTGTTAACGATGGTATTAAGAAGTTTATCGGTACATACTGGAATACATATTCCTTCTATGTAATGTACGCAGATATCGATAACTTCGATCCTAATAAGTACACACTCGATACAGCAAACCTCAACGTTATGGACAAGTGGGTTCTTTCCAAGCTTAACTCACTCGTTGCTGACGTAAGAGCAAAGATGGACGGTTATGACATCTCCGCTGCAGCAAGAATGATCCAGGACTTCACCGAGGAATTGTCTAACTGGTATGTAAGACTTAACCGTGAGCGCTTCTGGGCAGGTGAGATGGACAAGGATAAGACAGATGCATTCATGACTCTGTACACAGCTCTTGAGACTCTTACAAGACTTGCTGCTCCGTTTGTTCCTTTCATCACAGAGCAGGTATATCAGAACATCGTTCGTTCCGTTAATCCGGATGCACCTGATTCAGTACATCTTTGTGAGTATCCTGTTGCAGACGCCTCTCTCATCAACGAGAAGGTTGAGAAGGAGATGGATCTTACAGCTCAGATCGTTGCTCTTGGACGTGCTGCACGTAATGCTTCTGCTATCAAGAACAGGCAGCCTTTGTCTGATGTATATGTAGTTGCTGACTTCGAGCTTGATGATGAGTATAAGAACATCGTTCTCGGTGAGCTCAACATCAGAAACTACGAGGTAGTTAAGGATGCATCCACATTGATGGACTTCAGCTTCAAGCCTCAGCTTAGAACATGCGGAAGAAAGTTCGGTCCTAAGCTCAATGCTGCCAAGGAAGTCATTGCAGCACTTCCCGGCAAGGAGACAATGGCTAAGATTGAAGAGGGTGCTATTACTCTTACTGTAGATGGTGAAGACTTCGAGATGACGAAGGAAGACTTCATAATCGAGACTGTTCAGCCTGAAGGTCTTTCTACACAGGAATACAACGGCATTACAGTTTCACTTAACACGAAGCTTACTGATGACCTTATCGTTGACGGATTTGTAAGAGAGATGATCTCCAAGATCCAGACACAGCGTAAGGAAGCAGGTCTCGAGGTTGTGGACAGAATCATCCTTTCTTATGAGGGTAATGAGAAGCTTGCTTCCATCATTACAGATAAGAAGGATTACATTGCATCTGAAGTTCTTGCAACAGATATCGTCGCGGGTAATGACGGATTTGCCAAGGAATGGGATGTAAACGGCGAGACGATCACTTTCTACGTTAAGAAGGCCTGATTAATATGCTTATAGAACTCATCAGAAACGGGAGCAATTATTCCGTAAGGGAAGTTGTATTGATGATAATCGTCATGTTCTTCGCATTGACGATATCATTCTCGTTTCATGAGTTTATGCATGCTTTTGTAGCTGACTGGCTCGGAGATGATACTCCCAGAATGTCCGGTCGAGTTACTATGAACCCTGCTGCGCATCTTGACCCTATGGGAACAGTTCTTCTTTTGCTTGTAGGATTCGGTTGGGGTAAGCCTGTCGTTTATAATCCTAACAAGTTAAGAAGATTCAAGAGCAAGCGACTCATGAATATTATGGTCAGCCTTGCTGGTGTTACAGGTAATTTCTTTATTGCTCTGATAGCAATGTGCCTTGTATCGCTGATCATGAGATTGTGCGGGTATGGTACCGGAGTACCTTTGATCTATGGAGCGGTCTTCATGGATGCAGGACTTCGCGGAACAGGTGACGTACCTTTCTATGCAGCGGTATTCTGCTATCTTTTCTACTATACATATTTGTTCTCTTTGTCTTTGATGGCATTTAATCTCATCCCGATACCTCCGCTTGACGGATTCCACGTGCTTGAGAGACTTTTGCCTGTTAAAGTTACATATTCCGATGGCTTCAGGAAGTTTGTCCGTTATGGTCCCATGGCATTGATGATCCTTATAATCATCGGTGACTTTGGCGGATTCAATCTTTTGGCAACTATAATGAACGTGATCGAGACTCCTGCCATTATCATCATCAATGTAATCGCAGGCCTTATAGGAGTTGTCGGGGCATAATGAGTGAGGTAATGACACATCCGAGCATTCATCTTCAGCAGTTTGAAGGTCCGTTGGACCTTCTTTATTCTTTAATTGCTAAGAACGATATCGACATCTTTGATATCCCGATTGCTGAGATTACTGAGATGTATATGGACTATCTTAACAAGATGAAGAGTCTTGATATGGAGATAGCTTCTGAATTCATTGTCATGGCTGCAACGCTTATTCATATCAAGTCAAGAATCATGCTTCCGTCTAAGAACGACATCAGTTCTGATTCCGAAGCGGATCCGAGAGAAGAGCTTGTTATCTCACTTCTTCGTTATAAGAGATGTAAGATGCTTGCCAAGGAACTTAGAAGCAGAAATGAATTGTACAGGGACTGCGTATTAAGAGTTCCTTCTACAGCCAAGGAAATGGATGTAAGTATTGTCTATCCTCCTCAGGAATTCGTTGCTGAAGAGTTTGAGAAGGCTATAGACAATGTATGCAAGCGTAATGAAGTCAGATTCGCTGATATCTCAACAAAGATCACGCATATTCTTAAGAGAGATAAGCTCTCTGTCAAAGAGAGAATGAAGAGTGTCTGGCTTAAGATAACGGGAAGAGGAAAGATCTTCTTCCATGAGCTGTTCGAGGGAAAGAAGGCTGACAGAACCGATAAGATCGTAAGTTTCCTCGCTGTACTCGAGCTTTTAAGAAATAACAGGATAGATGCTACGCAGAAGAAGCCTTTTGACGTAATACTGATCGAAGAGAAGGGTGAAAGTAAGTAATGGAACACGATGAATTCGAATTGACATATCAGGAACTGTCTCCCGCGTGTGAAGCGATATTGTTCGCATCAGGTGATCCTATCCCTCAGGATAGAATCGCTGAGATTTTAAACGTCGATGTTAAGACAGTAGAAGAGGTCATGGGTAATCTCATATCCGCATATGAGAACAATCCCTGGGGCGGACTGCTCGTTAGAAAAGTTGAGAATTCATATGTAATGTCGACTAAGCCCGGTATGAAGAAAGTTCTTGAGAGGATGTTCTCACCGAAGATGCATCCGCCGCTTTCACAGGCTTCGTATGAGACACTTGCGGTTATCGCTTATAACCAGCCTGTTACTCGTGCTCAGGTAGAGGCGGTAAGAGGTGTATCTTCTGATTCAATCATATCCAGACTTATTGACAGAGGCTGGATCGAGGAGTGCGGTAGTCTCGATGCACCCGGAAGACCTGCTTTGTTTAAGACGACTAAGCAGTTCCTTATGGAATTCGGAATCAGCTCCGTAGATGAGCTCCCTTCCATGGAGCTTATGTCTTATCAGACTATCAGAGATCTTGAGGATTCACTTGCAAAAGCTGCCGGTAATGATGACAGGCAGATAACCATTGAAGGTTTTATGGACGGTTCAGAGAAGTCCGAACAGGAAGAGGCGGATGATGGAGAGCATAATTGAGCTGATAAGTGATAATTTGCCCCATATGAGTAAGGGGCATAAAGCTATAGCCAACTACATAATCGAGAGCTACGATAAAGCGGCTTATATGACTGCAAGCAAGCTTGGAGAAGAGACGGGTGTATCGGAGTCAACAGTTGTCAGATTTACAACAGAGCTTGGCTTTGAAGGATATCCGCACTTTCAGGCTGCGCTGAAGGAGGAGCTTAAGTCCAAGCTCACATCAGTTCAGAGACTTAATTATACTGAGAGATTTGATGATGATGAGACTGCTGTAAGAGACATCATGAAGGGCGATATGGAGAACCTTAAGGACACTATCGCTAATCTTGATGATGCTTCGATGGCTAAGGCGGTTGATGTGATACTTAATGCACGTAAGATCTACATCATGGGCCTTCGTTCCAGTTCACCTTTATCATCTTTCATGCATTTTTATATGACGTTGTTGTTTGACGATGTCATACATATTCATTCCAACAGCACTAATGAAGTGTTTGAGCAGATTATGCCAATCACTTCTGATGACGTTATGATAGGTATCTCTTTCCCGAGATACTCTCAAAGAACGATCAACTCCATGGAGTACGCGAAGAAGAAGGGCGCGACTATAATCGCGATCACAGACAAGGATAATACTGCTATGACGGAGCACGCTGATGTAAAGCTTTTCGCGAAGAGCAGCATGGCTTCCTTTGTAGATTCCCTTGCGGCGCCGCTGTCTTTGATTAACGCTCTTCTTGTAACACTTGGTATCCACAGAAGGGACCACATAAGAAACTCTTTCGAGTCGCTTGAGCTTTTATGGTCTCAGTATGAGGTATATAACGGAGGCAAAGATAAAGCCGACAGAACTAATGATGAGGAGATCAACAGCCATGAGTGAGAATGTTTATCAGATCGCCATTGACGGACCTTCAGGTTCAGGTAAGTCCACACTTGCAAAGGGTGCAGCTAAAGCCCTGGGTATCATGTATCTTGATACAGGAGCAATGTACAGAACATGCGGACTTTGCGCCATCAAGAAGGGCATTGAACCTAAGGACGCAGATGCAGTTGCTAAGATGCTTGATGAGATGGATCTTCAGATCAAGTTCGCAGACGGCATACAGCATATGATCTTAAACGGTGAGGATGTAACAGGCTCCATAAGGACTCCTGAAGTATCCAGGGCTGCTTCAGATATAAGCTCACTTCCTTTTGTAAGGACAGCGATGGTTGATATGCAAAGAAAGATCGCTGCCGATCAGAGCTTTGTCGTAGACGGAAGAGACATCGGCTCTGTTGTTCTTCCTAACGCGAAATATAAGTTCTTCCTTACGGCTTCTTCTGAGGCTCGTGCACAGAGAAGATTCCTTGAACTGCAGGAGAAGGGTACTCCTCAAGCATATGAGGATGTTCTTAAGGACATAATCTGGAGAGATAAGCAGGACAGCGAGCGTGCAGCTTCTCCTTTGATCAAGGTTGATGATGCTGTCGAGATCGATACATCAACGATTGGAATTCAGGAGACTTTGGATCTGCTTCTGAGTTATATCAAAGAATGAAAGTAATAACGGCTAAGTCAGCAGGTTTTTGTTTTGGAGTTAAGAACGCAGTTACTACTGCGCTTAAGATGGCTTCGGACAATAAAGACGGCGAGCGTCTCCTTATGCTCGGGGAACTTACGCATAATGAGAAGGTAACAGAAGATCTTCTGTCCAAGGGCTTCGAGATCATAAACGATGCAGCTGACGTTCCTGAGGGAAGTAAAGTCATCATCAGAGCTCACGGCGTTACTCCTGAGCAGAAAAGACTTCTTGCCGAAAGACAGGTTCAGGTCTTTGACTGCACATGTCCTTTTGTTGAAAAGATCCACAAGATCGTAAAAGATAAGGCTTCAGAGGGAAAATGTATTATCCTTACGGGCACACCCGGACATCCTGAGGTAGAGGGAATAAAGGGGGAAGCTCCTGATTCTGTTACCGTTATTAGTTCTGAAGCGGAACTGAATGGACTTGATATCGATCCTGATAATACCGTATTGATATCCCAGACCACTTTTTCTGCCAATACGTTTTCTGAAATTTGTGCAAATATTGAAAATAAAATTGCAAAACATCAGATTTTTGATACAATATGTAATACGACATTCAGTCGTCAAGGGGAAGCTATGCGCATTTCCGAGCAGGTTGATGTGATGCTTGTCATCGGTTCAGCCCACAGCTCGAATACGAAGAAGCTCTTTGAGATAGCTGAAAGTCGCTGTTGTAGAACGTTCCTGGTGAGCGATGCTGTTGATGTCAGAAGACTTATCGATGAAGGTAAGATTCGTAAGACGGATATGGTAGGAGTTACTGCAGGAGCATCTACACCAGAAGCAATTATTTTGGAGGTTGTTCAGGCAATGGACGAGAACGAGAAGGAAATTCTGGCGGATCAGGAACAGACTGATACAAATTTTGCGGAGTATATTGAGAGTATTCCCCAGCTTAAAAGAAATGCTCAGGTGAAGGGAGTTATAACCAAGTACGACGCTGATTATGTATATGTCGATATCCATGACAAGTCCGATGGAAAAGTACCTCTTCGCGAGTTTGCTGGCGATGCTGATTTCAATCTTGATGAGGCTATCGCAAATAAGCAGGAGATCACAGTAGTGATCAAGAGCATCAAGAATACTGATCAGGGTAAGGAGATTGTCCTTTCCAAGTCAGCTCTTGATTTTGAGAAGAATAAGGCTGTACTTCAGGAGGCATTCGAGAATAAGACTCCTGTTACTGCAGTAATCACAGGTGCTGTTAAGGATGGTGTTATCGCTAACTTCGGCGGTATCGACATCTACATCCATAAGACACAGATCAAGATGGGTGAGGTTAAGGATCTTGAGGCTATGAAGGGCCAGCAGATTGAGATTCTTATCACAAAGTTTGATACAGAGAAGCACAGACTCAGAGTCTCCGGTTCTCATCGTCAGATCCTCATTCAGGAGAGAAGAGCTAAGGAAGACGAAGTTTGGAACAATATCGAAGTAGGCAAGCACTACACTGGTGTTGTTAGATCGCTTCCTGCATTCGGTGCTTTCATCGATATCGGTGGTGTTGACGGACTCGTTCATATCACAGAGCTCTCTTGGAAGAGAATCTCCAAGCCTTCTGACGTTCTTGCTATCGGTCAGGAAGTTGATGTTTATGTAAAGAGCTTCGATAAGGAGACAAAGAAGATCTCCCTCGGCTTCAAGAAGGAAGAGGATGATCCTTTCTACAACATCGAAGAGAGAATCCCTGTTGGTGCTATCGTTAAGGGTACAGTAGTAAGACTTACTGACTTTGGTGCATTCGTACAGCTCGAGCCTGATCTTGATGCTCTTTGCCATGTATCTCAGATCTCTAACGTAAGACTTAAGAGCCCTGCTGATGTTCTTACAATCGGTCAGGAAGTAACAGCTAAGGTTACAAGCATTAAGCCTTCTGACAGAAAGATCTCTATCAGCATCAAGGAAGTTGAGCCTATCGATCCTGTTGAGGACGATATCTACTCCGTTGCAGAGACAGAGCCTACAGAGGCTGTTGTTGATACAACTGATGCAGATAGTGAGACTGAAGCTCCTGCTGAAGAGTAATAGTCTGAACTTTAAGTTAAGAATGAGAGCCGTCCATTGGGCGGCTCTTTTATTGTGTAATTTCCGGACATAGAACAGGGGCTGTCGATGACAGCCCCCATTCATATTGCAAATGCCTTTGGTATATTACTTTTTCTGTTCAGCGAGAAGATCCTTGATCTCTGTGAGAAGCTTAACTTCGTCTGAAGGCTCAGCAGGCTTAGCTTCCTCTTCTTCCTTGTCTTTCTTAAGCTTTGCTGCTGCAAGTGCAGAGGCCTTAGCTGTTGCAGTATTGATTGCCTTGAGCAACAGGAAGAGGATCAAAGCGATAATAAGGAAATTGATTACTGATGAAATGAATGCACCGTAATTGAACTCGCAACCCTTTACTGTAAATGTTCCTGCTACAGTCTGGATTACGCCGTTCTCATCCTTCTGTGCACCGCCTGTAGCAAGGCCGATGAGAGGAGTGATGAAGTTGTCAGTCAAAGATGTGACGATAGTACTGAAAGCACCACCGATGATGACACCGACAGCCATATCCATTACGTTACCCTTAAGGGCAAATTCCTTAAATTCAGACAACAAACTCATAAGAAACCTCCATAATTTCAGTTTATAAAATTATTTTACGAAAATACCTCATTCACTGTGTGTCGTTTGGTTTACAACTCTATGAAAAATAAATAAAATATAAAGGTATAAAACGGAGGTAAGTATGGCAGATATTAAGTACAAGCGAATTCTCCTTAAGCTGTCCGGTGAGGCACTTGCAGGAGAGAAGAAGAGCGGAATAGATGATGACGTAGTAAGAACTATCACTTCTAAGATTAAAGAGGTTTCTGACCTGGGTGTTCAGGTAGCTATTGTTGTTGGCGGAGGAAACTTCTGGAGAGGAAGATCATCTGAGAAGATGGATCGAGTAACAGCAGACCATATGGGTATGCTCGCGACTCTTATGAATTCACTTGCACTTTCCGATGCTCTCGAGCAGCATGGTGCTGTTACAAGAGTTCTCTCAGCTATCGATGTACGTCAGATGGCTGAGCCTTATATCAGAAAGAGAGCATTACGCCACCTTGAGAAGGGAAGGATCGTTATCTTCGCATGTGGAACAGGTAACCCTTATTTCTCCACAGATACAGGTGCTGCATTAAGAGCTACTGAGATCGGTGCTGACATCTTCATGAAGGCTACTATGGTTGATGGTGTTTATGATAAGGATCCTAACAAGTATCCGGATGCAGTCAGATTCGATAAAGTTACTCATGATGAAGTATTAAGCTCCAACCTTAAGGTTATGGATGCTACAGCTGCTGCACTTTGCAGAGATAACCACACAAAGATCTATGTTTTCTCCATGGAAGATCCTGACAATATCGTCAGAGTTGTTAAGGGCGAGAATATAGGAACACTTGTTGAATAATTATTATCCGGAGGAAACAACTATGATGATTGAGATCACACAGGCTGATTATGACAAGGTAGAGGCAAAGATGCAGAAGTCTATCGACAATCTGCAGGAGAACTTCAATGCTATTCGTGCAGGACGTGCAAATCCTCATGTACTCGATAAGATTATGATCGATTACTATGGAACACCTTCCCCCATTAACACAGTAGCTAACATTCAGGTTCCTGAGGCAAGAATGATCACAATCCAGCCTTGGGATGCTTCTAACCTTAAGGAGATCGAGAAAGCAATCCAGTCTTCAGATCTTGGTATCAATCCTACTAACGACGGTAAGATGTTGAGACTCGTTTTCCCCATGCTTACAGAGGACAGACGTAAGGAGCTTGTAAAGCAGGTTAAGACTTACGGTGAAGAAGCTAAGGTAGTTATCAGAAACGTTAGACGTGAGTACATCGATAAGATGAGAGCTTCTAATAAGAAGAAGGAGATTACTGAGGATTCTCTCAAGGAATACGAGGAGAAGGTTCAGAAGATCACTGATAAGTTCATCAAGAATGTTGATGAGGCTTGCGGTAAGAAGGAAAAGGAACTGATGGAGATCTGATGGCTGCTATCGGGGACAAGAAGAAAACTTACGACACGACGGGGCTTAAAGTCCCCGTCTCTTTAGGCGTAATAATGGATGGCAACGGAAGATGGGCCAAGAAGAGACTGCTTCCGAGAAGCGCAGGGCACAGAGCTGGCGCAGAGAATCTCAAAGAGCTCTGCCGTAACTGTGGCCGATATGGTGTAAAGTATCTTACTGTGTATGCCTTCTCTACAGAGAACTGGGCACGTCCCGAGGACGAAGTACATCAGCTTATGGAGCTTTTCGTAGAGTTCTTCGAGAAGTATGATCCCGAGCTTGAGCAGGAAGGTATACGTGTAAGATTTACAGGGGATATAGCTGCTTTGCCTGAGAAGGTCAGAAAGACTATCGCGGAAGGTGAAGAGCGTTCCAAGAACAGACAGAAGATGCAGCTTGTTGTCGCGATGAATTACGGCGGCAGACGTGAGATCGAGAATGCCGCACGTAAGCTTGCGCAGAAGGTTAAGGACGGACAGCTCCAGCCTGAAGATATAACTGAGCAGATGCTGTCTGATAACATGTATCTTCCTGATGTACCGGATCCTGAGTTGATCATCAGACCTTCCGGTGAGATGAGATTATCGAATTTCCTTTTGTGGGAATCAGCATATTCAGAGTTTTGGGTGTCTGAGACTCTTTGGCCGGACTTCGGCTATGATGATCTGACACAGGCCTTTAAAGACTATGCCGGAAGAGACAGACGCTTTGGCGGACTGTCTACCAAGGAGGGCAAGTCTTGAGGCAGAGGATAATAACCGGCATTGTTTTTACACTGGCAGTTTTATTGTTTGTAATACCGTCATTCTGGCTGCCGTCTTTGATGTTGCTCTTCTCGGTGATCGTTGGATCGATCTCGATGTATGAGCTCATAAATGCATTTAAGAAGGGCGGATTTGTGCCTAATGGTTATCTGGTGATAATCGGCGGTATTATCTCTGCGATGATCCTTTTTGTATGTTATCTGATGCAGGTAAACCTGATTGTATCATTGGCCCTATATCTGCTTGTTGTTGTTCCATACTGCCTTGCATGTGTGATTCTTCCTTCTGTTATTGATAAGGAGAATCATCTGTCCTCTGGTGCGATTACAGGAATGGCAGTTCTTTATGTCACTTTCCCGATGTACTGTCTTACAGCACTTGCAATGCTTACACCAGGCGGATGGTTCTTTATGGTTCCGGCGTTGTTTGCCGCTTGGGTATCTGACGTATGTGCTTATTTTGTAGGCGTTACACTTGGCAAGCATAAGATCGTTCCTCACTTAAGTCCTAAGAAGACCTGGGAGGGATGCATAGGCGGAGCACTCGGATGTGCTGTAGTCATGATGGGATATTTTATTATCCTTCATGCCGCGGGTATCATTAACAATTCCGTAAGTATCGTATACATCTCTGTTCTGGCTTTTTTCCTTGGATTCATTATGTCCGTCATGAGTCAGCTCGGAGACTGGCTTGCATCTTTGATCAAGAGAATGACTGGCATAAAAGACTACGGCAATCTGTTCCCGGGTCACGGCGGTATGCTGGACAGGTTTGACAGCGCGTTCTTTACGATACCTATGGGCGTTTTGCTCGCATTCTTTGCTGTATTGATGTCATAAAGGAATATAAGGATAAGGAATAGGATATTTATGAGAGTTCTTTCAGTACTTGGTTCGACCGGTTCTATCGGTACACAGACGCTTGAGGTTGTAAGGCAGAATCCTTCCGACTTTAAGGCTGTTGCGCTTACATGCGGTAATAATGTCGATCTTCTGTATGAGCAGATAATCGAGTTTCATCCTTTGGCTGTATCTGTATATGATCAGGATAAAGCCATCGAGCTTAAGAAGCGACTTAAGCAGGAGCATCCCGAGATAGCTGTTGATGTCTATTATGGTGAAGAGGGTTATGTAACCTGTGCGACTTTACCTGAGGCAGATACTGTTCTTGGAGCCATAGTCGGAGTTGCAGGACTTAAGCCTGTATATGAAGCCATACTTGCAGGCAAGGATATCGCATTAGCAAACAAAGAGACACTTGTTGCAGGCGGAGATCTGGTCATGCCTCTTGTCGAGGAGAAGGGTGTAGAGCTGCTTCCGGTTGACTCTGAACACTGTGCTATCTGGCAGTGCCTTTGGGGCGAGGAGAAGGAGAATCTGGACCGTATACTCATTACTGCTTCGGGCGGACCTTTCCGTGGCTTCTCAAGAGAGCGGCTTGCGGATGTAACATGTGAGAAAGCACTTAATCATCCGACTTGGAAGATGGGCGGAAAGATAACCATCGATTCATCCACAATGATGAATAAGGGACTTGAGGTAATTGAAGCTTCTCATCTGTTCGGCGTAAGTGTCGATAAGGTTGACGTAGTCGTTCACCCTCAAAGTGTCATTCATTCCATGATCAGACTTCGTGACGGATCTATTCTTGCCCAGATGGGTAAGCCGTCAATGATTCTTCCCATTATGGTTGCGCTGTATTATCCGAACAGAGGACCGAGGCTTCTTGAGGAGTTTGATCCTTTTGATCCCAAGTGCTGCAATCTGACTTTTGAAAGATGTGATACTTCAGTATTCGGCCTTCTTGATCTGGCTTATGATGCGGGAAGAAAGAAGGGATTATTACCTGCTGTTATGAATGCGGCGAATGAAGCTGCAGTTGGAGCATTCCTTGCAGGACAGATCGGATTCCTTGATATCGAGAAGACTGTAAGGGCCGTTTATGAAGCTTTTGAACCTCATAATGTTAAGCAGTTCACTCTTGATGATGTTCTTGGTGCAAGTGATGAAGCATTTGCCAAGGCGAAGGAGATCCTGAAGTCATGAGTGCCTGGAGTATTATAATTGCCATACTGATTCTGGGCGTTCTTGTAACCGTTCATGAATTAGGTCATTTCTGGGTTGCCAGACTTCTTAAGATCAAAGCATATGAGGTTGCCATATTTGTTGGTCCCAAGCTTGTTGATTGGAGAAAGAACGGCGTAGAGTACTCTATCAGAGCAATACCGTTCGGTGCTTATGTCAGATTCAATGACTTTGATGAGAATGGTAATGTCATCAAGTCTGATGATCCGTGTCTTCTTGAGAATTCCCCGAGGTGGAAGAGGCTGATAGTCTCTTTGGCAGGTCCGTTTATGAACCTGTTACTTGGAATTATTATCTTCTCGGTTCTTTTTGCCATAACAGGTTTTACTACACTTGAGATAGGTGATTTCAGACCCGGTTCCCAGTTGGCTGAGGTGTATTATTCAGAAACGACTCCTTTTGAGTTAGGAGACACTATCCTCAAGGTAAACGGAAACAGAGTCGTGACCGCATTTGACTATCTTTATGAGATAGATGCGGGTATGAAGCCTGTGGATAACTGCGTGCTTACTATGAGATCACAGGCTACCGGCGATATATATGAGATTGAGCTTGTACCTGAGGTTCATGAGAGACCAATGATAGGTATTACTCATTATCCCGAAGTTGATGATAAGTATAACGGTTGGGAAGTTATTGATGTCTCAGAGTATCAGAATAATGGTAACCCGATACTCGAGGTAGGTGACTATCTTGTAGCTGTTGATGGAAAACCTGTTGCAGACGAAGATTTTGAAGAGTATCTTGATACGCTTACGGATGGTGATGTTATGACTCTTACTTACTACCGTAATGGCGTTGAGTATACCGAAGAGTGTATCAAGACAATGATGATCTATACTAACGACAGAGGTCCTTTACTCAATGCTTATTATGTAGTTGATGCTAAGACTTTCTTTGGAGCAATCGGTGCTGCTTGCCGTATGCCGTATACGATCTTAAATCTCAGCATCAAGGGCCTCGGTGATGTCTTTGAGGGTGAGGAAGAAGTTTATAACATGGTTTCCGGCCCGATAGGAATGACAGTTGTAGTATCAGACGTAGTCGATGATGTTGATGATTCACTCTTTGAAAAAGTCGTCAATGTTGTTCAAATGGCGGGTATAATATCGATAGGACTTGTCTTCACAAATATGCTTCCGATTCCGGGACTTGACGGTGTTCAGGTAATGATGATCATTATCGAGATGATCATGGGACATCCGGTATCGAAGAAGACCGAGGACATTCTGTTAGTAGTTGGTTTTATTCTTTTGATTGGCCTGGCGCTGTTTGCATTTGCTTCGGACATAATCAGGATCATAGTGGAATAGGAGGCTTGATATGGCAAAGAGTCTTATTGCAGTCATAGATATCGGCTCACTGACAGCCAGACTTAAGATATATGAAGTCGGTGCCAAGGGTACTCCTAAGGAGATAGAGACAGTCAGAATGTTCACGTCTCTTGGAACCAGAAGTTATCTGGCGGGTATTATCGAGCCTGAACAGCTTGAAGAGATATGTGACTGCTTAAGATCTTTCTATATTAAGTGTAAGGAATACAAGATAAGCAGAGTCTTGTGCGTTGCTACAAGTGCACTTCGTGACGCCAGCAACCGCGATGTTATCGTAGAACAGATTAGAATAAGAACAGGCTTCAGGATAGATGTCCTTGATAATTCCATGGAGAGGTTTTATCAGAATATGGCAGTCCGTGAGAAGATGCCTGAGTTTAAGAACCTCATCAAAGAAGGAACGATGATCCTCGATATAGGTGCCAGTTCTTTGCAGGCTACTGTTTATGATAAGTCCGACTTTATATTCTCTCAGAACATGGTTCTCGGATCGCTTAGAATCTATGAGATGTTGTCTGACCTTCAGGCTAAGACGACTCATTATGAAGATGTTTTGCAGGAGTTTATCGCACAGGATCTCGATGACTATCATGCTGTAGAGCCTAAGGGAATCGTCTACAAGAGTCTTGTTGCTTTTGGCGGTGAATTGGGATTTATGAAGCGTCTTCTGGATCTTACTCCGAATGAGAATGCTGTTCTTACGAAGGCAGACTTCATGAAGGTCTATGATTATCTGTTCAAGAACAGTCCTCAGGATCTTTCTTTGAATGATCATATTCCTACCAATATCGCGCCGCTGCTTCTTCCTTCAGCGATGATCATTAAAAATATGCTCGAGTACACTGGAGTAGAGACTATATACCTTCCTCAGGCATCTTTGTCTGACGGACTTATCTATAACTACTGTTCTAAGTACTCAGGATACAAGCTTTCAATGAAGCCTGAAGACGATCTTGTCAGGGCTGCAAGAAATGTTGCCAAGAGATATAAATCTGATAAGAAGCATATCGAATGTGTTGAGAAAATGGCTATGGATATCTTCGATGCTTCATCTAAGATAACGGGCCTAACGAACAGGGATAAACTTCTGCTCCGAATTTCCGCAATACTTCACGAGTCCGGTAAATATGTGCATGCAAGAGCACACAATGAGGCTGCGTATGCTCTTATTAAATATACGGATCTGATAGGTCTCGATTCTGATGAACTTGATGTCATTGCTTTGGTAGTAAGGCTGTATCCCAAGCAGAATCCTTATGATAACTATTACTATCAGAATCTTAAGCCTTCGAAGAAAGTGCTTGTATCCAAGCTTACTGCGATACTTCGAATTGCTGATGCTCTTGATGCATCACACAAGCAGAAATCAAAAGATATCACGGTCCAGCTTAATCCCGAGAGTCTGCATATCTTATGCCATAGTGAGGCTGATATGTCATTCGAGATGTGGTCATTTGAACACAGAAGCGGACTTTTCCAAGAGGTTATCGGTATTAAACCCGAGCTTCGCGTAAGGAGGACTTTATAATGGCTTCAAAATCTAAAGATCCCAAGAGTGCTAAGAAGACGGTTAAGAAGAAGGCTGCTGCCGGAGCAAAGAAGACAACAGCAACCGTTAAGAATGAAGTTCTGATGCGTCCCTGCGACAAGTTCTTTAACAGGGAATTGAGCTGGCTTGAGTTTAATAACCGTATCCTTAACGAATCAAGAGATACAAAGAATCCATTACTTGAGAGGCTTAACTTCCTGTCGATAACAGCATCAAACCTCGATGAGTTTTATATCGTTCGCGTAGCTTCCTTAAGAGACATGGCGAGCGTAAACTTCGAGGAGAAAGATCTCTCAGGTCTCAGTGTTAATGAACAGTTAACGAGAATCGATGAAAAGACAAGAAAGCTTATGTCATTGATGTATTCGACATACAGCAGATCTTTGGTTCCTTCTTTGAAGCAGGAGAATATATTCATAAGTGATTATGAGGAATTAGAGCCCAAGCAGTGTGAAAGATGCGATGAGTATTTCAAGACAGAATTGTATCCTGTTCTGACTCCTATGGCCGTAGACCAGTCGAGACCATTCCCGTTGATCTACAACAGAATGCTCAATCTGTGCGTTATGCTCGATGGTAAAGGCCTTGTTGATTCTCATAACAAAGACAATGCTGAGAAGACTGTCTATGCGACATTGCAGGTTCCTAATGTAGTTCCGAGATTGTTCAGGCTTACCGGTGACAACGGGGAGGTCATCCTTGTTCCTATCGAGGGCATTATAAGAGCCAATCTTGATATGCTTTTCACAAGTCAGAAGGTCTTGGACAGTGCATGCTACAGAGTTATGAGAAATGCGGATCTTGATATCGATGAAGATGAGGCTGAAGACCTTCTCAAGGAAATCGAAGAGCAGGTAAGAAAGCGCCGTTATGGTGAGATCATCAGACTTGAGGTCGAGGATGATATCGATCCTGAGATTCTTGAATATATTACAACCGAACTTAAGATCTCCAATGATGATATCTTCAAGGTTGGCGGTCCAATCGACCTTACGTTCCTATCTAAGGTCAACGGACTTGTAGGTAAGGACAGATTCAATGAATTAAGATACCCGGCTCATGAGCCTGCGGCACCGTCAATGTTCGATGAATCGCTCGATAATATTTTCGACCAGATTAAGAAGAAGGACAGACTTGTTCATCATCCGTATGAAAGCTTTGATCCTGTGCTTGAATTTGTAAAGCAGGCCGCAAGAGATCCTAACGTGCTTGCCATAAAGCAGACACTGTACAGAGTTTCTTCTGAGTCTCCTATCATCGCATCACTGCTTGAGGCAGCCGGCAACGGAAAGCAGGTTATGGTACTTGTTGAGCTTAAGGCAAGATTCGATGAACAGAATAATATCAATTGGGCAAAGAAACTTGAGAATGCGGGCTGCCACGTTATTTACGGTCTCGTAGGACTTAAGACACACAGCAAGATTACTCTTGTAGTGCGAAAAGAAGAGGACGGCATAAGACGTTATCTCCATCTGGCTACGGGTAACTATAACGACATTACAGCTAAGATCTATACTGACATCGGTTTGTTCACGGCATCTGAAAGCTTTGGTGAGGATGCATCCGAGTTCTTCAACATGCTCTCCGGCTATTCAATCCCCAGTACATGGAGAAAGCTTGTAGCTGCACCTATCTGGATGAAGGATTACTTCATAAGAAATATCAGACGTGAAGCCGCTAATGCCGCTGAAGGTAAGCCTGCCAAGATTGTTGCGAAGATTAATTCGCTTGTTGACGGTACTGTTATCGATGAGCTGTATAAGGCTTCAGCAGCAGGAGTTAAGATTGAGCTTATCATCAGAGGTATATGCTGTCTTAAGGCTGGTGTACCCGGTTTGTCCGAGAATATAACGGTAAGATCCATTACAGGAAGATTCCTTGAGCATTCAAGAATCTTCATGTTCAACAATGGCGGTAAAGAGGACATCTATCTTGCTTCAGCGGACTGGATGCCCAGAAACCTCGACAGAAGAGTAGAGCTGATGTTCCCTATAGAAGATCCTGATTGCCGTGCAAGGATCAAGGAAATCCTTGAAGTTGAACTTAACGATACAATTAGAGCAAACTATTTGTATTCAGATGGTAACTATCATAAACTGGATCTTCGTGGTAAAGTAAAGCTTGATAGTCAGCAGGAGTTGATCAGACTTGCTGATGAAGCGGTTGCAGACAGATTCGTGGAAGAAGAGAAACTTGCATTCGAACCTGCTGTGGCACCGGAATAATAATTGGTCGGTGGAGTTGAATAATGAGTATTGTAAGTGAGAGTTTTCCTTCCGTAGAGCATCCCGGAAGATATGATGACAAATCCAGGAAGTTCATAATTAAAGGCGAGGGAAGTCTCAGTGCAGAAGTGCTGACATACGGGGCAAGAATATTCAAGCTTTTTGTTCCCGATAGGATAACAGGTGAGTTAACAGATACTGTTTTGGGACCTAAGGATCTTGACGGTTACTTGGCTGATCCCGGCAATCACGGTGCTATAGTCGGCCGCTCTGCTAATAGAATTGCAGGTGCTTCATTCTCAATAGACGGTACCTCATACAGTGTTCCCAGAAATGACGGCAGCAACAATCTTCATACTGGAGATAAGGGTTATCAGTTTAAGTTCTGGGACGGCAAGATATTAAGTAACGAAGATTCCATTGCTTATATTAAGAATTCCGATATAAAGGGACTTTGTGATGATGACATGAAGGGTCCTTATGATGAATCGCTGCTTCTGACTTGTGAGAGTGAGGACGGAGAGAACGGTTTCCCCGGTAATCTTACGACTGAGGTGTTGTATACATTCCTTAATGACGGTACATTCCTTATTCTCTATAAGGCTGTATCTGATAAGAAGACTATCTTTGCACCTACTAACCATGCATATTTCAATATAGAAGGACATGATCACGGAACTGTTAAGGATCAGGTTCTTACTATTCTTTCAGATAAGGTTACACACAAGGATGACAATAACTGTCCTGACGGCAGTTACATCGATGTTGAAGGAACCATATTTGATTTCAGAAATGGTGCATTGGTATCTAAGTGCCTTGATCTGAATGATCCTCAGACAAAGGACTGCAGGGGAGTTGATCAGAACTTCTGCCTTAACAATGACGGAAGATATGAATTGGTTGCACGCCTGGAAGCTCCTGCTTCTTCAAGAGGTATGGAAGTTTGGACTGATCTTCCCGGTATTCAGATCTATGCAGCTAATCATCTTGAGAGTGAAGATAACAAAGATGGAGCAGTTTACAGACCTTATGATGCTTTGTGCCTTGAGGCTCAGCTTTATCCTAATGCGGTTAATGTTCCAGAGTTTCAGTCTCCGGTGATCAACCCCGGCGAAGCCAAGTATTACGCCTGCGGTTACAGATTCTATTAATATAGGAGTTAATATGAAGAAGATTGTTGCTTCGATGCTCAGCATCGCGGTTTTAATTAGTTTTTCCTCTTGTACGACTGTTGATAAGAATGATAACAGTGAAGATTCTAATCAGACTGTTGATGGTGCTTCAGTTCTTGATAAGGAAGATGAAGACACCGATACTGAAGAATTATCGGATTATTCACCTGATTTTACTTTCAGCACTACCGATCGTGACGGCAATTCATATGATGAGTCTATATTTGCTGATCATGAACTTACGATGATCAATCTCTTTGAACCCTGGTGCGGACCTTGTGTAGGAGAGATGGGTGATATAGAAGCTTTGTATGAGACATATTCTGATGCTGGCTTCTATGTTATAGGTGTGTATTCTGATACAGGTTATGAATCTGATCTCGATGAGATTCTTGACGAGAATGGGATTACTTATCCTATTTTGCATTTCTCGAATGATTTCCAACAGTTTCAGTCAGGCTTTGTTCCTACTACGCTGTTTGTTGATCGAGACGGTCATATAGTAACGACAAATACCGGCGGTGATCCTACTTATGTCGGTTCTCAGGATTATGCTTCTTGGGAATCGATTATCCTTGAGCTGATTAGGTAATCAATAATAAAAAGCCGGCTCATTCGAGCCGGCGTTTTGTTTGCTCTGAAATTTCTATCAGACAACAGCCTCGCCGTAGTCAGCAGGTGTAGCAACACCGGTTGCAAGAGACTTCTGCTTAACATAAGCATAGAACTCTGTGTATGTAGCCTGAGCATAAGGAGTTACAAAGTAGATACCGATGCAGCAAGCTAAGAAACCGAGCAGGTACCAACCGATGAAGGAAAGATGCATGTAGAATGCTTTTCCTTTCTCTCCGTCCATTGTTCTCTTGGAAATCTCGAATGCTCTGTCAGTATCGATGCCGGGATTCTCTGCGATGATGTAGGGAACCATATAGTAAGAATACATCTTGACGATTCCGGGAATGAGGAACAGCAAAGACCAAAGCCAGACGTAAAGGTCATAGAAGAACATTGTCTTCATAACGGGTGTGTAAGAGGAGAACATGCTGAACATATCACCAAGATCTGCCTTACGTGTCTTTCTGGCATTGATGAAGAGCTTGTGAAGACCAACAGAGATGATGTTGAGTACGAAGATTGTGATGGCAATTCCTACGATGTATGCGAGTGTGCTTAAACCGGGATTTGAATACTGATTCGCACCCTCTAACGATTCCAAAGCCCTCTCGTAATCGCCTCTGGACATATACTCGATGTAGTCGTTGTAATCTACACTTCCGCCGCCAAGACCTCTGATAAAATTCTGGATATAGCTGCTAACTCCGCTTATCAAAGCAAAGATAAAAGTAGCAAGGAACGACATCCAGTAAGTTGTCTTAAGAACGGCCTTAGCGTTTAATTTAAGCTGAGAATTCTCCATAATTCCTCCCTCAATAATTAATTATTAGATCCAGGCTTATAACTGTCTTTTAAAGATACGGCTCTGTTAAAGACAAGGTGATCGGGTGATGAATCTTTGTTGTCAGCGCAGAAGTAACCGACTCTCAAGAACTGATATCTGTCATCGCTTCCTGCGTTCTTCAAAGATGCCTCAACCTTAGCATCCTTTATGGTTATAAGAGAATCTTTATTAATATAATCTAAATAGTTAACATCGGCAAGGTCGGGCTCATCGATAGTGAAGAGCTGATCATACAGTCTGATCTCTGCATCAACAGCTGTGTTCTGGTCTACCCAGTGGATTGTTGCCTTGATCCTTCTGCCGTCTGCAGTATTACCGCCGCGGCTTTCTGTGTCGTACTCAGCATGTACTGCGATAACGTTGCCGTTCTCATCCTTATCGCAGCCTGTGCACTTGATGACGTATGCAGACTTAAGACGGACTTCGTTGCCGGGGAATAGACGGAAGTACTTCTTCTCAGGAATTTCCATGAAGTCTTCAGCATCGATCCAAAGGTTCTTGGAGAATGTTACTTCTCTTGTTCCTGCATTCTCATCCTCAGGGTTATTCTCGACCGTGAATACTTCAGTCTTGTCATCCGGATAGTTATCGATAATTAGCTTGATCGGGTGAAGAACAGCCATAGCACGGTTAGCACGCTTGTTGAGATCTTCTCTTAAGCAGTACTCGAGGAATGCATACTCGACAACAGAGTTAACCTTAGATACACCATTCTGTTTGTGGAATTCTCTGATGGCTTCAGGTGTGTATCCGCGTCTTCTTAAACCGCACAAAGTAGGCATACGGGGATCATCCCATCCTGCAACATAACCGCTCTCGATCAGGTTTCTGAGCTTTCTCTTGGAAAGAACTGTACGAGTGATTCCGAGACGTGCAAACTCGATCTGACGGGGCTTGCACTCAACAGAGATGTTATTTACTACCCAATCATACAGAGGACGATGGTTCTCGAATTCGAGTGAACACAGTGAATGTGTAATGCCTTCGAGAGCATCTTCGATAGGATGAGCGAAGTCGTACATAGGGTAAATGCACCACTTGTTTCCTGTTCTGTGATGGGGAAGACGGTTCATTCTGTAGATAACCGGATCTCTCATGTTGAAGTTGCCTGAAGCAAGATCGATCTTCGCACGGAGAGTCATCTTACCGTCTTCAATCTCGCCGTTCTTCATCTTCTCAAACAGTTCGAGAGATTCTTCAACGGGTCTGTCTCTGTAAGGACTCTGAGCAGGAGTCTGAGTGTCTCCGCGCATCTCCTTCATCTGCTCGGGAGTAAGCTCGCATACATAGGCAAGACCTTTCTTTATGAGCTCTACTGCGAACTCATACATCTTGTCGAAGTAATCTGAAGCATAGAAGAATCTGTCCTCCCAGTCATGTCCGAGCCAATGAATATCTTCCTTGATTGCATCAACGAACTCTTCGTCTTCCTTCGTAGGGTTTGTATCGTCCATACGAAGATTGCACATACCGCCGTAAAGCTCGGCTGTACCGAAGTCAATCTCGAGTGCCTTTGCGTGACCGATGTGAAGGTAGCCGTTAGGCTCAGGAGGGAAACGGGTATGTACCTTCTGTCCGTAGCATCTGCCGCCTTCCTTAAGTTCTTCGTCAATTATCTCGTGGATAAAATGTTTGCTCTCTGCCATATTCGTCTCCTGTTCTTATCCTAAACGGCTAAATGCTTCGTTAAGTCTTCTCATTGATTCGTCCTTGCCGAGAAGGAGAAGGACTTCAGCACAGCCTCCGGGAGTAACTGCTACACCTGCAGCCGCAATTCTTACAGGCCACATTACGAGTGCGTTCTTATACTCCTTCTGCGCAGCATAGCCTGTGATGACGTTAGTGATCGTCTCTCTGTCCCAGCTGCACTCAGCAAGAAGGGGAATTACATCGCCGAGAATTGCCTTGGAAGTCTCAAGAGTAGACTTGCTCTTCTTATGCTCGAAAAGCGAAAGTTCGAACTCAGAATACTCCTTAAGGAACTGAAGCTTTTCTGTTATCTGTGTGAAACGTGTGATCCTTGGCTTTAATATCTCTTCGAGAAGAGCATAGTTAGATGAATCTATACCAAGCTCATCATAGAAAGGCTTTGCATTGGCGAGGAACTCGTCAGACTCCATAGCCTTAATGTACTCACCGTTCATCCATTCAAGCTTGTCGTAGTCGAATACAGAAGGTGACTTGGAGATGCCGTTAATATCAAATGCCTTGATGAGTTCTTCCATGGAGAAGATCTCACGGTTCTCGTATTCACCAGCAGGACACCAACCGAGAAGTGCAATGTAATTGATGATTGCCTGGGGAAGGAAGCCTTCGTTAATAAGATCCATGAAACCTGTGCTTCCGTGTCTTTTGGAAAGCTTGGATACTGTTACATTTCCTTCTTCGTCAACGCTCTTACCGTTGATGAGGGGGAGGTGGATGTAAGTGGGGATGTCCCATCCGAATGCTTCATAAAGAGCGTTGTACTTTGGCGTGGAAGAAAGATACTCTGATCCTCTTACTACATGTGTGATGCCCATGGTGTGGTCATCGATAACATTCGCGAAGTTGTATGTAGGAAATCCGTCGGCCTTGATAAGGATCTGATCATCGAGCTCATCATTCTTTATGGTGATATCACCATAAACGAGATCATGATAAGTAGATTCGCCTTCCGTGGGCATCTTCTGTCTGATAACGTAGGGGATACCTGCCTTAAGATTTGCTTCAACTTCTTCAGTTGATAAGTTACGGCAATGTCTGTCATAGCCTACAACAGTACCTTCAGGAGCATTCTTACGAAGATCATCGAGTCTTTCTTTGGTGCAGAAGCAGTAATAAGCCTTTCCGTCTTTTACTAACTGTTCCGCATAAGGTTTGTACATATCTTTACGCTCACTTTGAACGTACGGACCGTAATCACCTCCTACATCAGGACCTTCATCATGAGTGATGCCTGCGATCTTAAGGGTGTTGTAGATTACGTCTGTAGCGCCTTCAACATAACGCTCCTGGTCAGTATCCTCGATTCTTAACACGAATGTTCCATTCTCGTGTCTGGCTGTAAGATACTCATACAGAGCGGTTCGAAGATTACCTACGTGCATAAAACCTGTAGGAGAAGGTGCAAATCTTGTTCTGATAAGCATATTAAAAACCTTTCTTTTATTTATAGACAACATATTCTATCACTTTTTTGAACATATGGGTCCTGATGTGATGATTTAGCAACATAGGACGGGATAATTATTGCTTGAATTATAAAAAAAGTTTGCGATATTATAAAGAACATACAAGTTGCCTAGAAAGGAGCTTGTTGCTATGAAGGCTTTAAAGACATTACCTGCCGCTATGTTTTTGATCTAAGTGAACGTGCCGAAGGTGCACGGCTTGCAACGTGGCAGAGCGCTTTTGACCGATATAATGGTCACGATTATTACTATTTCAGCGCATCAGATAATTGACAGGGATTGTTGTGCTCTGACCGATAAGTGTAAACGGTGAATATGGTCATGTTTGTTAGTTCGAATGTGGTATTATATTCATTATGGATATTCTTAAGACTGAAATGCCGTATAATTGTTACTGCGGTACCGGAGAGGCCGATAAATTTGCTTCGGCTTTCATATTTGACGGCAGAAGAAGGGCAGATGCTGCCTCAGTTAAGATAGCTATAGTAACTGACAGGATTGTAAGCGGTTATTACTACAACAGCTTCGAAGAACAGTTTCTTGCAAGAGGTGTAAAGCCTGTGCTCGTTCCCGTCGAATGTGATGGTGCTCAGAAGGGGCTTGCGGAGGCTGCTTCTGTCTATGATTTCCTTGTAGACTTTGGATTTGGTCATAACGATTGGATAATTGCCCTTGGCGGCGGCGGTGTGCTAGATGTTGCAGGTTTCTGTGCTTCTATTTTCGACGGGGGTATTAACTTCCTTGCAATACCAACTACGCCTGATGCTATGTATGAGGGTGCCGTAGCAAAGAAAGCTTATCTTAATTCCAAGAAACTTAAGAATGCGATTTCAGTGCCTTTTACTCCCGATGCGGTTATTATCGATCCGTCGTATCTCAAAACTGTTCCTGATAAGATCAAGCATAATGGTTATGCTGATGTTATCAGACTAGGAATCCTGGGCAATCTTAATATCCTAATTGAGCTTGTTAAGGGCGGCAATGTGCGTGAATTTCTTAATCACACATATTCTTTAAGACACTCCATATATGAGACTTCCCCTAAGCTTCTTGACCTCGGAAATGAACTGGCGGCCGCTATCGAAGGTTACTTCAGATTCATGAATTATTCCGACGGCGAAGCTCTTGCTTTGAGCCTTATGAGCTGCGTAGAAGAGAAGAGCAGGGGACCGCTTGCCAGGATCTATGATATGCTTGGTCTTCCGACGAAGCTTGAAGGTGTATCTACCAAGTCGATCATGAAGGTGCTTAAAGAGAACCTTGAGCGTAACGGAAATAGCAGTTTTGAGATGGTTGATATGAGTGACGATGAACCCAGAAGATGGATGGTCAAGAAAGTCACTGTTGAACAGGCCTGTGCGATTCTTGGGAAGAGGCTTGAAGTCATCAAATCTGATACGGAAGGTCTTTCGGCATGAACTCGATAAAAAAGGTTTTGGCATTCATTCTGTCAATGATCATATTCATCATTCCGGTCACATCATGTTCTGATGATGAGGACGGAGTTCCTTTACAGGCGGATTATGGTTCTTACGGTGCTGATATAGCAAGAGAACTTGCTTCTTTGTATCCGTATAGAAGAGCATATACCGAGCAGGAAGCTCAGGCGGGAGAGTATATAAGAAGCCAGTTTGAAGCACTTGGCTATGATGTTTCCAAGCAGGATTTTACAAACCTTTATGGGGGAACATCAGCTAACTACATTGTTAATATTCCGGGTAACGGATTCTTCTCATTTGATGACTACGGTAATCCCGAAGAAGTAAGAAGAACCATAGTAATCGGTGCTCATTATGATGATGCATTCTCACAGGATCAGGTTGATCCTTCATATGCTTATGACGGCATATCCGATAATGCTTCCGGAATAGGTGTTTTACTTACCATTGCTGAACAGATAAAGAACTATGAAGATCTTTCATTTGACGTAATACTCGTAGCCTTCGGAGCAGGCAATGACGACTTTGCAGGTGCAAGGGCATTTGCAAGTTCTCTTACGGATGAAGTAGCAGGTTCAATCGACTGTATGTACTGTATCGACAGCATATACGGAGGCGATAAAGTCTATGCTTCCGCCGGCTTTAATTCACTTAATATGACTCAGAAATATCAGATGAGAAGAAAGCTGTATCAGGCATACGACGTAGTATATGACAGCCTTCTTTATTCGCAGTACGGATTCAGTCTTTATTACAATGAAAGCGGTGTTATAACTGATCTTAACGGTGATGGATTTGACGATATATATCGTGAGGTTTCGGCTAACAGATCGGATTATGTACCTTTTGATGAGATGAATATTCCGATAGTTTACTTCGACAGTGCGGATTATTTCTTCGATAACATGGAAGATATGAAAGACAGTAAAAACCTTAATCTTCAGGAGTTTGGAGGAATGATAAGATCAACTCCGATCGATTCATCGACAACTCTTGATCAGTTCATGGTTACAGAGGAACAGGATCTTCTGGAACTTCGTATTAACTGTGTAGCTTATATTATCCTTGAATCAATGATGAAGGGCTCTGATTATGCTATGACTTATTCCCAGTATGTTGCTTTGCAGGATGATAATAGCGGCTTCTGAGGCAATACTAAAAAGAATGTAAATCTGTTCAAAGATACTGCGGATATTAAAATAATCTTGTAACAAAACATCAATATTGGTAATTAGAGCGAATGTTATAATTTTAATGTCTGGAATAGGCAATTTTATCTATTGCGAGGTGTATAAATGAATTCTAAGAAGATTACTGCAGCTGTATTGATTGCTGCGATGACGGTACCTTTCGGAGCGTGCTCCAAAGAAGCAGAAGAGACAGAACAGACAACCGCAGCAACAACTCAGACAGTAGTAACAGAGACTGCAGCTGCTCCTACAGAAGTAGAAACTGTACCTGTAGCTACACAGCCTGCTGCGTCAGATTCACTTCTTGATCCTTCTAACCCCATGGCTTTGAATCCTATTACAGGTATTCAGGATATGGATCCTAATAACGTTGGAATGCGTTCTGTAGCAGTTGTTATCAATAACAGCCATGCTGCAATGCCTCAGAGAGGTATCTCTGCTGCAGATGCTATCTATGAGTATCAGACAGAAGGCGGCCAGACAAGACTTCTTGCTGTTTTCGCTGATGTTAATACTATCCCTGAGATTGGATCTTTAAGATCTGCACGTATTCTTTCCACAGACCTCGCAGCCGGAAATAACTCAGTATTCATTCACTTTGGCCGTAACGCCAGAGTTCCTGATCATATCTCCCAGTATGGTATTGATCATATCGACGGTAACTCCTGCAGTGCCGGCGTTTACAGCTCTTCTAACTATGCTGATGGTTATGTAGATCTTCCTGAAGGTCTTTTCTTCTGGAGAGATGCAGTTTGGAAGTCACAGAGAGCTATCGAGCATACAGCTGTTACTGACGGAAGACATATCCTTGAGGCTATCGAGTACAATGAGATCTCAATGGTAGACAACGAGAACAACATGCTCTTTAACTTCGTTCCCGGTAACTCTGCTGACATTGCTACCGGTGATCCTTGCCAGTCAATCAATGTTTACTTCTCAGGTACAAACCCTGATGCTCTGTTTACATATGATCCTCTTACAGGTCTTTATTCCAAGTCTCAGTATGGCGGTAACCCTCAGATCGATGAGACAACAGGAACACAGATCTCCTTTACTAACGTATTCGTACTTTATGCAAACATCCAGCCTCACGGTGACACAACAATCGATGCTTACCTCGAGGATGGCGGTGAAGGATGGTATGTTTCAGGTGGTAGAGTAATACCGATCACATGGAGCAAGAACGGTCCTAACGATCCTATCATCGTATATAACATGAACGGTGAGCAGCTTGAGGTTAACAGAGGTCGTTCTTATATCTGTATCGTTGATAATGATATGGAGAATCAGACGACAATCACAGCCGGATCTACAATGTAAAACCTGATGATCTGACCGATTTAAGTGAATTTTCAAAATACCCGTTAGGACTTGTGGTCTTAACGGGTATTTTTATATATAATATATGGAGCATTTTTGTATATCTTTAGAAAACGGAGTTTTATATGAGTAAGACAGTTTCTACATGCGTACTTGAAACAAACCTTGTTCCCAATCAGCCTCAGGAGAATATTTTCTTCCATACCTTGTACAGGACTATGGCAGATTTCCCCGGTGAGTTCGTAAGAACAGCAAGATCCACATCTCCGATCCAGGTTGTAGCTTTATTCTCTACACAGGGACCTGATACTAATGCAGCAATGCTTAATATCGAGCTTAACGAAGAGCTTACTAAGATTGTTGCTAATGCACAGGGCCAGCCGGTTCTTGATTTTGAATCATTTTCCAATCAGGTTGTTAATATCCTTAACGTTCATGTATGTAACTTCATTGTTTCTCATGGCGGCAATCCTTTAAGAACTTCCATGACGATGGCTGTTATCGAAGGGGATACTTTAAGAATCATTCATATCGGTAATACAAAGGCTGTACTCGTAAGGGACGGCAAGATTATGGCATTGACTGAAGAGCAGACTGTTGCTCACAGATATGTTCAGATGGGTGCTATCACACCTGCTGAAGAAGGCAATCATCCCGATAGATTCACACTTACACAGTATCTCGGCAAGATGCCTCAGGATGGTCCTATCATGCCTGACAAGAAGGTTCATCTTAAGCTTAAGGATAACGATAGTCTTTGCCTTATGGGTATCGGTGTTTCCAAACTTATGCCTGCAAAGAACAGAAATGCACTTCTTATCCGTGAGATGACAACAGAGTCAAAGGCTCACGAGATTATCAATACAGCAGGCAACCTCGGTATTAAGTATGGTTTGTCATTTGCTGTAGTTGAGATTGAATCCACACTTATTCTCCCCGGTGATGCAGTTGTAGCTGCTAAGGCTCCTGTAGAGGAAGAGCCTGAGATTGAGGAGAGCCCGTTCGTAGATTCCGGCGATCCGTTCGGTTCATATTCTGAGCCTGCATCAGCTGAGACTACAGTATTTAACAGAGGCAAGGAGCAGCCTGCTGCAGCACCTGTAAATGAACGTCCTTCCAAGAGCCAGAGCCATGCGGCTTCCGGTAAGAAGGATTCCGGTTCTACCGTCAAGACAATTATCCGTACACTTATCATCTTCATTCTCTGTGCGGGTCTTGGATTCGGTGTTATGGCTTTGGTATTCAAGTTCAAGGGCCTTATGGATTTCCAAACTAATGCTTCTGAAGTTGTTGTTGAGAGAGTTTCTTATGTCGCTGTTGACGGTACATCTCTCTATTCACAGGCTTCTGAGGATAGTGCAGTTATCGCTTCACTTTCTGCAGGCGAAGCTGTTCAGTATCTGGGTGTTGAGGGTTCTTATACTAAGGTAACTACTCAGGGTCAGGTAACAGGATATGTTCTTACAGTTAATCTTTCAGACGATAATGTGAATGCCGGAGCTGCTCCTGCAGGACAGGCTCAGGAGATGATAACAGAAGAGGGTGAACTCGAAGTGATTGATGATCCTAATGCACCTGCAACTGAGCCGCCTGTTGCTGATGCAACTGCTGCTGAAGGTGAGCCGGTCCCCGAAGTTTGATAATCGATTTTAAATAGATAGAGGTAATCAAATATGGCAACTAAGAAGTCATCGGATAAGGAAGTTGAGTTGTTCGCTAAGTATCCGAATCTTTATGATGGAATCTCTGATTCAGATAATGATGCTTGTATGGCATTCGCCGAGGAATATAAGCTGTTTCTTGACAGAAGTAAGACAGAAAGAGAGTTTACTTCTAATGCCATTGAAGCTGCATCTTCATTAGGCTTTGTTGATATCGAGTCAAAGAAGAAGCTCAAGGCCGGAGATAAGGTCTATGCAAGTATTAAGGATAAAGGTCTTATTCTTGCGGTAATCGGTAAGAAGGGTGTAGCTGAAGGATTTAACATCCTTGGCGCTCATATTGATTCTCCGAGACTTGATCTGAAGCCGAACCCTCTGTATGAGGATAATGAGGCTGTTTACTTTAAGACTCATTATTATGGCGGTATCAAGAAGTATCAGTGGACTACAATCCCACTTGCCCTCCATGGTGTTATCTTCACCAAAGACGGTGTTAAGCACACAATAACGATCGGTGAGGATGATACAGATCCTATCTTCTATATCACTGATCTTTTGCCTCACCTTGATAAGGATAACAAGAAGGCATCTGATCTTGTTACAGGCGAGGATCTTAATGTTGTTATCGGCGGTATGCCTCTTAACAGCAAGAAGAAAGATAAGAATGTTAAGGAGCCCTATAAGGCTGCGATTCTTAAGTTCCTTAATGATAAGTACGGTATTGTTGAGAAAGACTTTGTAACAGGCGAACTTGAAGTGGTTCCTGCTGTAAAGGCAAGAGATGTTGGCTTTGACCGAGCTTTCATCGCCGGTTACGGACATGATGACAGAGTTTGTGCTTATCCTGCACTTATGGCTCTTCTTGCACAGGAGAAACCTGTTAAGACTTGTGTAACGATGCTTACAGACAAAGAGGAGATTGGCTCTTATGCTAATTCCGGTGCTCAGTCTGTATTGTATGAGAACTTCCTTATGGAGGTTGTAGCTAAGTTGGGGGACGGAAGTTTTGACATGCTTAAGTACAGAAAGGCAATTGCCGCTTCCAGAATGCTTTCGACAGATGTTACTACTGCTTATGATCCTAAGTATGCAAGTGTATACGAGAAGCGTAATACAGCTTTCATGTCACACGGTATTAAGCTTGAGAAGTATACAGGTGCAAGAGGAAAGAGCGGCAGCAGCGAGGCTACAGGTGATTTCGTTGCTGAGATTACCAAGGTTTTCGATGACAACAACATCGCATGGCAGACAGGTGAGCTTGGTAAGGTTGATGTAGGCGGAGGCGGAACTATCTCTGCTTATATGGCGAAGTATGGTATGTCCGTTATTGATGCCGGTGTACCTGTATGGTCTATGCATGCACCCTTAGAGGTAATCTCTAAGATCGATCTGTATTACACATATCTTGCTTATAAAGCATTTATCGAGAATATCTGAGGTTCAAATGAGAATTAGATTCTATAATGCCAGAATACTTACAATGGAGAACGATTCACTGATCAACGGTGAATTATGGACTTGTGATTCCAAGATCGAATACATTGGAGATGCTAAGTCTTCTGATAAGTCTTTTGACAGAGAGATAGACTGTAAGGGCAATCTTCTTATGCCGGGTCTGAAGAATGCTCATACACATTCTGCTATGACATTCTCTCGTTCTCTTGCTGATGAGTATTGCCTTAACGACTGGCTTTTTAAGGCGATCTTCCCGCGAGAGGCAAAGCTTAATCCGGATCTTGTTTACTGGTATACGAAGCTTGCTCTTGCTGATTATCTGGCAGGCGGAATCACTTCTTGTTTTGATATGTATTTCCATAAGGACGCTTCAGCTAAGGCTGCAGTGGAGACCGGATTCAGATATGTATTCTGCGGTGCTGCCAATGACTTCGGCGGTGTTGATGAACTCGAGTCACAGTTCCTGAAGTTTAATGATTACGATCCGCTCGTATCATTCAAGTTAGGATTTCACGCTGAGTACACGACCAATATGGACAATCTTAAGAAGATCAGTGCATTGGCCCATAAGTATGAGGCTCCTATATATACGCATATATCCGAGACTTACGAAGAGGTTGAAGGCTGTAAGGAAAGATATGGAATGACCCCAGCTGCTTTGCTCGACAGCATTGGTATGTTCGACTTCGGTGGTGGCGGTTTCCACTGTGTATGGTTTACAGATGAAGACATGGAAATCTTCGCCAAGAGAGGTCTCTGGTCAGTGTTTAATGCTTGTTCCAATCTTAAGCTTGCAAGCGGTATTGCTCCTGTATATAAGTTCATTGAGAAGGATATGAATATTGCCATCGGTACTGACGGAGCAGGTTCAAACAATGCTCTTTCGATGTTCCGTGAGATGTACTTAAGCACTGTTCTTTCTAATGTGGAAACACACAACGCAGCTGCCGTTGAGCCGTTCAAGATCCTTAAGGCAGGAACGGTTGGCGGAGCTCTGTGTATGGGTATTAACGATAGTGATGTTCTGAAGGTTGGCAAGAACGCAGACATCGTGATGATCGATATGGATAAGCCTTGCATGCAGCCTGAGAATAATATCGTTAGAAATATCGTATACAGTGGCGATAATTCTTGTGTAAAGATGACTATGATCAACGGTAAGGTATTGTATGAGGACGGTCAGTTTACGACTATCGATTATGAACTGACCCGTAAGAAGTGTACCGAACTGTTAACGGAGCTCGTCTGATATAGTTCATGAGTCGGATACTGAGGTATTTCCGCAAATATAAACTACGGTCAGTATTAAGCCCGCTTTTTAAACTGTCTGAAGCCGCTTTTGAACTGATAGTTCCTTTGGTAATTGCCGATATTATCGACAAGGGAATCCCTACAGGTGACAGTTCCTTTATTAAAACTCGATTTCTGCTTTTGTTATTCTTTGCAGTTGTCGGATTTGGAAGTGCTATTTTGGCACAGTACTTTGCTGCCACTGTAGCTTGTAATATATCAAGCGATCTTCGTCGTGATCTGTTTGCTAAGATACAGCGCCTTTCCGTAACTGAATATGAGAAGATCGGATCATCTAAGATCGTCACAAGTCTTACGTCAGATGTTAATCAGATACAAAGCGGCATTAACCTGTTCTTAAGACTTCTTTTAAGATCCCCGTTCATTGTATTAGGCGCCGTTATAATGGCATTCACCATAAGTGCCAGAATGGCGCTTATATTTGTTGTAGCTGTAGCGTTGCTCGGCCTTGTTGTTGCTTTCAATATGAAGCTGGCTATACCTTCGTATAAAAAGACAAGAGAAGGTCTTGATGTGGTAGCGAGCCATGCGAATAACGGACTATCGGGTGTTCGTGTCATCAGAGGTTTTAACAGATCCAAGGATGACTATAAAGAGTTTATGGATGAATCATTTCGTCTGTATCTGTTTCAGAAAGCTGCTGCGAAGATATCTGCTTACCTTAACCCTCTGACATTCCTGATCATCAATGCTTCTATCTGTCTTCTTATCTACAGGGGAGGCGTGAACGTAAGTGTTGGTAATCTTACGCAAGGTCAGGTAGTAGCTCTGTACAACTACATGTCGCAGATATTGGTTGAGCTTATTAAACTTGCGAATCTCATTATTACTGTCAGCCGTGCAGTTGCTTGTGCAGGAAGAGCTGAAAGTATTCTGGATCTTCCGGAAGATGATGTTAATGGAACTGAACAGTTTGAAGGTGATTCCAACCCTCATTCACTTGAATTCAAGAATGTATCTTTCAGGTATGAAGGCAGTACCGAGGATATGATCAGTGATGTAAGCTTTAACATCGAACCCGGACAGATTATCGGCGTAATAGGTATGACCGGTTCAGGTAAATCAACGCTTGCGGCTCTTGCTTCTGGCTTGTATAAAGCTACATCAGGCAGTGTTTTGGTTGACGGCAAGCCTATAGAAGATTATTCAAGAGACGCGGTCTCCAGAGCAATCGGTCTGTGCATTCAGAAAGCTTCAATGTATACGGGTTCGATCGTATATAACATCTCCTTGTGGCGTGAGAATGTGAATAAAGAATCACTTGATGAAGCCTGCAGGGTATCTTTGGCTGATGATGTTATATCCAGTAAAAAAGAAGGAATGTACTATAACATTGGTGCTAATGGCGCCGGTCTGTCAGGAGGTCAGAAACAGAGACTGGGTATAGCAAGGACTCTGGCAGGATGTCCGGGACTTTTGATCTTTGACGATTCAACATCTGCTCTTGATGCAGTTACCGAGAGGAAGTTCCTTTCCAATCTTAAAACCATAAAGAATAAGCCTACTGTCATTCTTATCTCGCAGAAGATAAGAAGCGTTAAGAATTGTGACAGGATAATGCTCCTTGAAGACGGAGCAGTTACTGCTTTTGCTACTCATAATGAGCTTTGCAAGACTTCTTCTGTGTACCAAGAGCTTATCAGGCTTCAGGATGAGGGGGAGAAGGCTAATGAATAAGAGAACTCTCCTTAAAAGATTCCTTAAGTATACAGGCGGGTCACCTTCACAGGGCTATATAGCTGTTTCTATTGTCAGCGCAATTTTCTATTCGCTTTGCTCCATGTTTATTCCTTACTTCGCGGGTAAAGCTATAGACAGCTTCACTCCGGAAGTTGATTTTGATGTACTGACAAAGAACATAATCATTATAGGTATACTTGTGGTGCTGGCTTCTTTGTTTCAGTATATTCTCAACATAACTAATAACAGCATCTCATATGCGGCTGTAAGGAAGCTTCGTAATGAAGCGTATAAGAAGATATCAAGAGTGTCTGTAAGCTATCTTGATAAGACTTCCGCAGGAAGCCTTCAGAGTATGCTTATAAGTGATAGTGAGACTGTCGGTGACGGTCTGATACTCTTCCTTAATCAGTTCTTCTCAGGATTAACGGCAATCTTCTTTACGTTAGGTATCATGCTCTTCATAGATTGGCGTATCGCTCTGTTTGTACTTATCTTTACGCCGGTCTCATTCATAGTTTCAGATTTCATTGCCAAGAGATCATTTGGATCGTTTAAGAAGCAGTCTGAGATCAGATCAGGCCAGACTTCTTTTATTCAGGAGATGACGTCCAACTTTAAGACCGACTATGTATTTGGAACTTCGGATCTTACGATGCGCGGATTTGATCAGATCAATGATAAGTACAGGGATATAGCGGGAAAAGCTACATTCTATTCATCGATCACTAATCCTTCAACAAGATTCATTAATGCTTTGATATATGCTTCTGTATCACTAATCGGATCATTCCTGGTTATAGCTGCATCACTTACTGTAGGTGAGCTTGCATCCTTGCTTATGTATGCAAATCAGTTCATGAAGCCTTTCAATGATCTGTCTTCTGTCTATACCGAGATGTCCGATTCCTTTGCGTGTCTGCAGAGGATATTCACTTTCCTTGATGAGGAAGAGATGGATGACAACCTTTTCGAGAAGGGGGAGCAAACTCTTCCTGATGCGGATAACGGCATTAAGATAGAGTTCAAGAATGTAACTTTCTCTTATGTAGAGGGGAAGCCTGTTCTTAAGGATGTCTCGTTTAAGGTTGAGCCAGGATGCTCATGTGCCATAGTAGGACCTACAGGCTGCGGTAAGACGACCATTATCAATCTCCTTATGAGATTCTATGAGCCTGATTCCGGAGCTATCTATGTTAATGATGTGAATATCGCAGATATACCCAGGAATGTTCTGAGAAACTATATAGGAACTGTAAGTCAGGATACATGGTTCCGTGACGGAAAGATCATTGATAACATTAAGTATGGAAGACCTGATGCGGAAGATGCTGACTGCATTAAAGCCGCGGCTGTTACCGGCGCGGATTCTTTTATAAAGAAGCTTCCGGCAAAGTACGATGAGATTATCGATTCCGGAAGAGATGATATCTCTGAGGGTCAGCGTCAGCTCTTAAGTATTACCAGAGCGATGGTACGTGATTCATCGATATTGATACTTGATGAGGCGACTTCATCTGTTGATATCCTGACGGAAGTGCGCATCAGAAATGCGGTTAAGGAATTGCTTTTGGGAAGAACTAGTATAATAATTGCACACAGACTTTCGACTATAGTCGATGCGGATAAGATTGTCGTTGTTGAGAATGGCAACATCAGTGAGGTCGGAACTCATGAAGAGCTCATGGGCAACGGCGGTTTCTACAGCAGATTATATGCTTCCTATACGGAAGAATGAGAGGCGATAAGATGAAGAATAAGAGTTTTGAAGAGTTTAAGCAGATTATCAATGGTAAGAGGGTTGCCGTTATAGGTGTCGGCATATCTAACAGACCTCTGATTAAGTGGCTTAATAAGCTTGGGGCTAAGGTAACGGCTTTTGACAGACTTGATGAAGATGATCCGTCTATATCCAAGGTAAAGAAAGAATTTGCTGATGAGGGTATTGAGATAAGCTGGTCACTCGGAAGAGACTATCTCGATGTCCTGATGAATAATGATTATGACTATGTCTTCAAAACTCCGAAGATGCGTTATACAGAACCGGCTCTTGCGGCAGCTAAGACAAATGGCAGTGTTCTTACAACTGAGATGGAACTGTTCATGAATCTGTGTCCTGCCAAGATATTCGCTATTACCGGTTCAGACGGAAAGACAACAACTACAACTTTGGTAAGTGAACTCCTTAAGGCAGCGGGGCATAAGGTTTGGCTTGGCGGAAACATCGGAACCCCGCTTCTTGATCAGATTGAATACATCAGTGAAGATGATATGGTTGTTCTCGAGCTGTCTTCGTTCCAGTTACTTGATTGTGTAACAAGTGCTGATGTTGCTGTAGTTACTAACGTAACTCCTAATCATCTGGATTTCCATAAGGATTATAACGAGTACATAGACGCTAAGACGAATGTATTTAAGTATCAGTCTCCTATGGGTAAGACAGTTCTTAATGCAGCTTGTGATATCACATATAAGATGAAGGAGCAGGTAAGAGGAAGCGTCAGCTTCTTTGCTCTTGATGGTATGGTTGCTTCAAGAAGCGGCTCTGATCTTTATACCAAGGCATATGTCGATGAAGAGGGATATCTCGTGCTTGCTTCTGGTGAAGAAGTAACAAGACTCGTCAAAGAAGATGATATCCTGATTCCCGGAAAACACAATGTGGAGAACTATCTTGCGGCAGCTCTGGCTACTGAAGGCTTTGTAAGTAAGGATGCTTTCGAGAAGGTAGCCAAGAATTTTAAGGGTGTTGCACATCGTATCGAGTTCATTAGAGAGCTCGATGGAGTTAAATATTATAATTCTTCGATCGACACGTCTCCGAACAGAACAATGAATACAATGAACGCTCTTGCCTCAAGAGGTCAGAAGGGTGTTCTTATCTGCGGCGGTGCGGATAAGAAGTGTGATTATACAGGTCTCGGCGATGCGATCCTTAATGTAAGTGACAGAATTATCATCTATGGAACCAATGCTTGCTTTGTTAAGGATATTCTTGCGAAGGAAGCTAACGGCAGACAGTATGAGGTGCTTGAGATAGAAGGCGGAGATGAAGTCTACGAATTCCCTGAGGGTAGAGATATTGTTATCAGTAAGTATAATGAAGCGCTCGATAAGGCTCGCAGGATGGCAAAAGCAGGAGAGATAGTCATTATGTCGAACATCGGTACAAGCTATGATCACTTCCGCCATTTCGAACACAGAGGTGACATGTTCCGCGACCTTGTAAACGAACTATAATATTAGTGTATAATGTTATGAGGTAGAATATCTCCGAGGAGAATGGATACTTAATGGAAAACAGAGCAGCCCATCAGGCCGAGGTTCTTAACAGATTTATAAGGACGATTATTCTTATAATCGTTTCTCTTATGCTCTCTGTACTTTCCGTGTCTTTCGCAGTTCATCATATGAGACTGCAGTTTGAAGAAGAGTTTAAGACCATCTCTGATGATAAGATCGAATCCGTATGTGATGTTGTAAGAAGATCACTTGACGGTGATGAGATCGCAGCCAGTCCTCAAGATGCGGCAGTTAAGTATAATGAAGTCCTTTCGCTGATGCTTGCTGATGTTTCAACTCAGTCATTAAGTTCTGAAAGCTACGGACTCTTTCTTTATTCTGACGGACGTCTGTCCGTCCTTATGAATCACGGTTCTGAAGCTCCTGAGGCTTTTGAAGTTGCTTCACGTGATATCTCAGAGTGGCTTAATGCAGATAATGAACCGACAACAATAGTTGGTAACAATTCAGAGAGTCTGCTTGTTCCTGTTGCAGATTCATCCGGAAGATGTGTTGCTGTATTCGAGTATAAGTGTAACTTCAGCGGACTTAAGACTATGGGTAATGAGTTTGAAGGTAAGATCTTAAAGTGCGTTATTATCACGGTAGCTACAGGAATTGTTGTATACATAATCCAGCTTCTTATACCGAAGATCATCTATAAGTCCAGATCGGGTAAGGGGAGGCAGACGTTATGAGCAGAAACACCGCTGAGATAAAGCGCAGGAAAGAGCGCCGCGGAGTAGCTACTACTATCGGTTACTGCTTCGTTATTGTACTTGTAGTTCTGATGGTCATGAGTAACATCCTGACTGATAACTATACTGTTGTTCTCGAGACTGAACGAGCTGAGTCCATGGAGGCTTTGGCTGTCTCTTGTTCAACTGCTCTTGGTCACTCAAGGATAGTTGAAGGAATGACATTCCCTTTGCCTGTATATACATATGGCAAGGATCAGCCTTATATATTTGATATCTATACAAAAGCCGGCAATTCATTCTTAAGGCTTTGCACTACATCTGAATATAACGGAACAGAGCAGTATTATCTTTCCGGTGTAGGCGATGAGTATAACGACTGTTTTGAACTTCAGCATGCAGCTTTCACCAAGAGAACTGATAACGGAGTTGAATATGTTTGTGCTATCGCACCTATCATTTCTCCCGAGAATACTTCAGCAGGTATTCTTGAGGTAAGAATGCCTTATTCGGACTTTACTTCTACCGTTAACGGTATGTCTTTAAGCTGGATATTTACGATATTCTCAATCGCTATAGCGATGGCTATCATTATCTACGAACTCAACCTGTTCGTATCTACTCTGTCCAGAGGCATCGCAGGTAATGTACCGGTTATTCTGATGTATGGAACTGAAGCAGTTTCATTCCTGTCGTTCTTCGCGGCATTGGGTGCTGTTATGATCCCCGTCATTATTCCTGACTATATTAAGATAGCAGGAGAGAAGATGGAACTTCCCGGACCTGCAGTTCAGGGAATCATCGCAGGAGGACTTCTTCTTTATGTTGTAGGTCTGTTTGGCGGTTCGGCTATCCGTAAGGAACTCAAGTTTAAGCTTACAAGTAAGATTGCCATTACTGTTTCTACTGCAGTCGGATATATGTTGAGCCTTGCTGCAGGTATCGTTGATATAATGCCCGTGACAATGGTTCTTATTCCGTTCATAGGTTTTGCTTACGGTATGGCTCTGGATTCACTTCGTGACTACAGACTTAATGCAGGCAAGCTCGGTTATGAAGATTTCTCGGATCGTAAGATCCACAATATTCAGTACACAGGTTACTTCCTCGGTGTATCTGTAGGTGCGGTTATATCCGGTATCTGCTTCGAGAGATTTGGCCTTCTTGTCGTTAACATTATTAGCGGTGCGATAATGATTCTTTCATGCATCGGGATAATCTACTTTATGAGAGATAACAATCCTCCGAAGGAATCGTATCTGCCTGTCAACAGATGGCTTGAGCTCGTATCCGATAAGTATACAGGCAGGTTCCTTGTATCCACATTCTTTACTATGGGTATTTTGGTAACACTCCTTCTCGGATTTGTGCCTAACTATCTTGATACCGTAGGTATCTCACTTGCAACGTCTTCGTTCTACTACCTAGTAGCCGCATTCTTTGCACTGTTTGTGGGATTCATCATCAAGGAGCGTCTGGCATTTGCTCTTACATCAAGAACGAGAGTGCTGATCTCATCCTTGTCTTCACTTATGGGACTTATACTCTTCGCGCTCATGCCTACAGCTAAGATCCTCGTTGTTACTACAGCTCTTGTAGGCTTTGGACTCGGCATACATGACTTCTACTATCTGTATGTACTTTTCCTCATCGCGAACTCGAGGTTTAAGATTAAGTACAACCTGCGAAAAGCATCTGAGATGTCTTTCCTTGCTGGTATGCTTCTTTCTTTGCCGGCATTCGCTTGTGCTTTGATATTTGATACAAGACTCGTATTCATTATCGTATGCGGTTTGTTCTTTATCTTCTCTTTCATTTATCCGATGTCTCAGTACTCCGGAAAGATTGATGAGAAGGATCCTCAGCTAAAGCCTAAGAAGCGTAAGAATGAGGCTCCTACACAGTCTCAGCCTCCGGTATCCTATGCACCTGAGCAGATTATTATGCCCGAGATGCCTACTGACGCTGAACTTTATGAGCCCGTTAATAATACTAATATGGACATTAACAGCTTCCTTGACGATATAACAAGAGAAGAGGAAGGAGGTGCTGACGATGGATATGTGGAGTGAGAAACTGACTCGCGAGAATTTTGATGCATTCTATAACAGCACCGTAGATATGGTCTATGCTTCTACATATAACATTTGTAAAGAGACCACTCGTACAGAGAATGCGATTGTTAAGGCATATATCGAGACATATCAGCAGAGAAGCTCTATCAGAGGGGAAGACGTTCTTTATGTCTTCGGAGATATTCTTCTTAAGAATGCTGAAGAGATTGTAGAGAAGTATCCGCTTCCTGAGAATCTTAACTTCATGCCCCGTACACTCGATGAGTATACGAGGAATTCCATGCTGGAGAAGATTACTGCGAAGCTTGATTCTACTGGATATAAAGTAGCTGAGTTCATTTCTTATGAGAATAAGAAGGGAAAACCTTCAAGAGCTGTTCAGAAGGTATTTGATGTTTTCCCAATAACGCCTTTGCTTGCAATTCAGCTTGTATTATTGGCGATCATAATCTGGATAGTAAGTACTGTTTCCATAACCATGATCAACAAGGGTGATACGGTTAAGGAAGAGTCAAAGATCTATGAATCCGTTGACCTTCAGAATAAGTATGTAGCAGTTCTTGATTATTATCCTCTTAACGTCAGATTTGCTGTAGCGGCTGAACCCGGTGAGGCTGATGAGGGCTACACAGATCCTGATGAGGCATACGAGACTGCTCCTGAGGATTATGATCCTTTGGCTCCTGTCATTGCTGAGACTGACCCTGTAGAGCCTTCCGCTACAAGAGGATAATACTTACTTGGTTACAGTCTTTTCTAATTGTAAAAAGTAATTTAACACCATATTTATATTTATAAGCGAAGTTCATTGTATAGTAATTATGTATTAATGGCTTATTTTGAGTAAGTCCAAAGCTTCTGTCGTGTAAATATGGAGGTTAACCGAAGTGAGATCATTAAAAAATTCAAAACTCGCTTTATCTGTATTTTTGTTGGTTTCAGTAATCGTCGGTTTGCTTTTCCCGTCAACGGCGTTGGCAGATGAAGAAGATGATGGTGAAGACAAAGTAGTCAGAGTTGGTTGGTTTGATTCAAGTTTCTGCTATTATGACAGTTTTGGCAGAAGGTGCGGCGTCGATTATGAATATCATCAGAGAATATCTGCCTATACCGGTTGGACTTTCGAATATGTGGAGGATTCCTGGCCGAATCTTCTTGAGATGCTAAAGAATGGAGAAATCGATCTTTTAAGCGATGTCTCTTATATGCCGGAACGTGAGGAGCAGATGTATTTCTCCAATATTCCGATGGGTTCAGAAGCTTATTATATTTTTGTCAGTGCAGATAATACTGAGTATTCTGCAACTGATCCATCTTCTTTCAATGGTGCTCGTATAGGTGTTAACAGTAACAGTCTTCAGGAAGAAATGCTTGCTGAATGGGCTGATGATAACAATGTTGATATCGAGATTGTTCCTTTGACCGCAAGTGAAGATGAATCTCAGGCTATGGTCAGTCGGCATGAAATCGACGGTTATGCTTCAATTCTAATTCTGGGATACTTCGAAGATATTGTTCCTTACGTTAGAATCGGAAGTTCTAATTATTACTACGCTGTTAATATTAACCGTCCGGATTTGATTGATGAACTTAATTGGGCTATGGCACAGATCCAAGATGAGGACCCGTTTTTTAACGAGAGATTATCAAGAACGCGTTTCTATAGTTCAAATAGTAATAATGTATTTTCTGCGGAGCAGGAAGCATGGATAGCTCAGCATGGTTCAATAAGAATTGGTTATCGTCAGAATTATTTCCCTTTCTGCAGTCTTGACGAGAGTACAGGAGAGCTCACAGGGGCATTAAGTGACTTTATGGCTCACGCGATGAATAATCTGAACAGTCCGAATTTGGATTTTACTATGGTTCCTTACGCTACTACCGAAGATGCATTAAATGCTTTGGAATCAGGAGAAATTGATTGTGTGTTTCCGGTTTACTTAAGTACATATGATGCTGACCAGCGTGGTTTGCGCCTTACGGATCCTGTTGTTGAAACTCAAATGAATGCGATTCTGCGTAATTCAGATGTGCAGGAACTTTCTTCTAATACGACTATGACTTTTGCGGTTAATGCGAATATGGTCAATGTAGATTCATTTATCATGGATAATTATCCGCAGGCTACCATGATTCCGTTTGTTGGTCTTCAAGCGTGCTACGATGCGGTAGCAAATGGCGATGCTGACTGTGTTGTAGTAAGTAACTACAGAATTCCGTCTGAGGAAAATACTTTAAGAAAGAACGATTTGTTTACAGTTCCTACTGGAGAATCACTATCATTATCTTTCGCAGTAAGAAAGAATGATTTGCAGCTATTCTCTATTATGAACAGGTTAGTTCTTTCAGTAGAGACGGATGCTATGGATTCTGCTCTTGCATCGTATATGTATGAGAATCAGAAAGTTACTGTCGAGCAGTTTTTGAAAGATAACTGGCTCATCGTATTAGCCGTGATGGTTGTGGTGTTCTCGATCATTATCTTTCAGTTAGTGTTAAGAATGAAGGCTCAGCGTGTTGCTAATGAACAGAAGATTCTTTTGGAAGAAGCTAAGAAGATTGATGATTGGCAGCAGACTGTATCATCCCTGTTGAATAATATGCCTGGCCTTTATTTCACAAAAGATGCCAATACAGGTGAATATCTTGCATGTAATCAGGCATTTGCTGATTATCTACATAAGAAGGATCCTTCTGAAGTAATAGGTCATAAAGCGTCCGATTTCTTCAGTGATGAACAGGTTGAGTATTACACAAATGATGACAATACGGCGATTTCTCTTGACGAACCATATGTTTACTTCGATAAGAGAAAGGATCCTGAAGGTAATTTGAGAAACTTTAAGGTTACTAAGCTCAAATACACAGATTCCAACGGAAGACTCTGTTTGTTGGGTATTTTGTTGGATGCTTTCGATGATCTTAGTATCTTCAGAAATAAAACCTCATCAAGTGAAGATTATGAGAAGGCTCGTAACAATAGTGTTATCTTTACGCATATTGCTTATGCTTTGGCTTATGGTTACCTGAATCTGTATTATGTTGACGTTAATACTGAGCAATTTATCGAGTATAAAATGAATGAAGATGGTATCCTTTCTGAGTCAAGAAGAGGATGGCATTTCTTCGAAGAGTGTCAGGATATTATTGAGCAGAAAGTCTATTCTGAGGATGTTGAAAGCGTTATCAATGCTGTTGACCGTAAGACTTTGATGTCGGTTCTTGATAAGAATAAAACGTTCAAGATGACTTTCCGAGGTATGGTGGATAATAAACCCAAGTATGTCAGTTTGAATGTCTCCAAAATGCATGATGATGACAGGTTTATCATATTCAGTATTACCGATGTAAATGAGCAGATGACTAATTACCAGGCTGCGCAGAGAATGGCTGAGGAACAGATATCCTATGGCAGAATCAGTGCGCTTTCCGGAGAGTATCTGTGTATTTATGTAGTAGATCCTAATAGCGGTAATTTCCGTGTTTATAGCTCTACGGCAGGTTTTGATGCTTTTAACATACCTGAAGAGGGTTCTGATTTCTTCTCGGTATTCAGGGAAAATTCTATAAAATCTGTATACCCTGAAGATCAGAATAGAGTGTTTACGGCACTAAATCTGAATAATGTGCTTGATGAAGTTGGAAAGAACGGAATCTTCACATTAAGCTATAGAATTAAAATGTTGGATGAGGATCCTCATTATGTTCAAATGAAGGCTGCTATCGTATATGAGAAGGATGGACGTCGTCTGGTTGTCGGAGTTAATGACATTGATTCACAGGTCCGTCAGGAGGAAGATTACAGCAGACGTCTTGCTCAGGCCAGAATAGAAGCCAATATAGATTCTCTGACCGGAGTAAAGAACAGAAATGCATATCGAATCTATGAAGAGAGACTCAATGCTCAGATTGAAATGGATCGCGCGCCTGAATTTGCTATTGTAATTCTTGATGTTAATGATCTTAAGATAGTTAATGATACTGAAGGTCATAAAGCGGGAGACCAATTCCTGAGAGATGCTTGTAAGATCATTTGTACTACTTTTAAGCGAAGCCCTGTATTCCGTGTCGGCGGTGATGAATTCGCTGTATTGGCTCAAGGTGATGATCTTTCGCGCTTGAATGATCTTATTGATCAAATGAACGCTCATAATGAAGATGCAATTGAAAACGGTGGAATCGTTATAGCTTTAGGTACATCTTCCTACGATCATGATGAGAAGGTTGCTTCAGTATATGAGCGCGCAGATCAGAGAATGTATGAGAACAAAAAGCTTCTTAAGGAAAAGAAGAGTCAAAGAGGTTAAAAGAATATGTATTATTCTGTAATCGGTCTATTAGCGATACTGGTTTTGCTTATCGTTAATTGGGATGTTCTTCGCGATTCTCAAGTATATAGTAAGCATTTGTGGAAAGTTTACCGCTATTTCTTGTTCTCGGTTCTGGCATACTATGTTACAGATGTTTTGTGGGGTGTATTTGAAGGTCTGAAACTGCCCTCGGCACTATTTGCAGATACCACCATTTATTATATTGCCATGTCCGTAGGTGTAGCGTTATGGGCTGAGTTTACGGTTGTATTTTTGAATGATAAATCCTCTTTTGGAACCTTTATCAAGTATGTCTGCCGTGGAACGGCAGGTGTTATTGCTTTCATTACGATAATTAATAATTTTTATCCTGTTTTGTTTACTGTTGACAGCAATAGTGTGTATACACCGCTTTCTGCCCGTTATGTCATGCTTTCAGTGCAGATTGTGTTATTACTAATTATATCTATTCGCGCTATTACTCTCATGTATCGAACCAAGAATCCTAAGCAATACCGTATGTTGGCTGCTTTTGGAATCAATATGGGAGTATTCCTGATAATACAGTTTTGGTTTCCATATTTACCTTTATATTCAATTGGATATATGCTTGGAACCTGTTTTATTCATTCTTTTGTTGTAAACAGTGAGAAGGAAGGGTATAAAAGGGATCTTGAAGAATCAGATAAGATAAAGATTCTTAAAGAACGATTCTCATCACTTCTTAATAATCTGCCGGGTCTTGCTTTTACCAAGGATGCCGAGACCGGAGTTTATCTGGCTTGTAATCAGACTTTTGCAGAATATGCTTGCAAGGATAAGCCTGAGGATGTAATCGGACTTACTGATGAACAGATTTTTGATCCACAGACGGCTGCGCATTTTATTGCGGAGGATAAATTCGCTCTTTCTTTAAGTAAACCATACATCTTTTATGAAGAAACACCTGATCCACATGGGAACGTGAGGAAGTTTCAAACGACCAAGATTAAATATACAGATACACAGGGAAGGCTTTGTGTTCTCGGTATGGGTCGTGATATTACGGACCTTGTTAATATAAAGCGTGAGAATGATATGACTAAGGAAGCTTATGAGAAAGCAGTTGATACCGGTCATATGTATAACCATATAGCAAATACGCTGGCACGTGATTATAACCGTTTGTTCTATGTAAATACAGATACGGAAGAGTTTACTGAATATAGAAGAAAAGATGACGGCAAAATTGAAGAAGCGAGGACAGGCTGGCATTTCTTCAGTGATTGCAAGATGGAGTTGGTTGAAAGTGTTTGCTCTGAAGATAAAGAAGATTTCCTTGATGCGATAAACCGTAAGAATCTGATGAAATCTTTGAATAATAAGGATACCTTTATCATGACTTACAGAGAAATGGTTCAGGACAGACCGGTCTATGTAAGTATGAAAGTATCTCGTATGCTGGATGATGATCAATACATCATAATCGGATTCTTGGATGTTGATGATGAGACTCGAGATGTAATCTTCAGAAATGAATTAATGTCTGATGATCTTGCATCAGAACAGAATAATAGCGCAGATTATGAATTCCTCACAGGTATGAGCCGTGAGATACGCACCCCTATAAATACTATTATCGGATTGGATAATCTGGCTTTAAGGGATACGAATCTCGATGATTCTTCCCGTGATTACTTTATTAAGATTGGTGACAGTTCTAAGCAGCTTCTGGCTCTGGTTAACGATATTCTTAATTACAGTATGATCGAGTCCGGAAGAAGATATCTTAATAGTGTTGAATTCTCCTTTGAAACAATGATGGAACAAATCAATGCGCTTATTATGCATCAGTGTGCTGATAAGGGTGTTCTGTATGAATGTAATGTAATTAATCAATTGGATGAGTATTATATCGGCGACGACGTGAAGTTAAGGGAAGTATTGATTAATATTCTTACAAATGCGGTTAAGTTTACCGATGAATCCGGACATGTCACTGTGACTGTGGAAAAGTTATCAGAATATAAGGATCTGGATACCATTCGTTTCTGTATTAAGGATACGGGGATCGGTATGGATGAGGAAAGCATGTCAAAGCTGTTCGACCCTCATACAATAGATGAGCAAGCTTTCAAATCGTATAACGGAAGCAGCGGCCTTGGAATGACAATTACCAAGAAAATTATAGATATGATGAACGGCATCATAAGTGTTGAGTCCGAGAAAGGGATTGGAACAGAGTTTACTGTGATTATTCCGCTTCGTAAGAGCTTGAGAGCATATGAAGGCGATGTAGGCAAAATCGATGTTCAAGCCCTTTATATACTTATAGTAGACAACAGTCCTATTGAATCTGAATACGCAAGGATGGTGTTTGAGAATCTGGGAATCCGTGCTGATGTTTGCACGAGCGGTAAGGATGCTTTATTTAAGATGGAGATTCAGCATGCCAGAAAACAGCCATATAACATAGTTTTGATGGACTGGGACATACAGGACATGAATAACATTGAGTTTTCCTCTGAGATAACAAGATTATATGGGGATGAGAGCATTGTCGTTGTATTGTCTGCGTGTAATTGGGAAGACATTCGTGATGATGCTCTTCAGGCAGGGGTACAGAATTATATTGAGAAGCCTTTGAATAAGGCAGATATAATTGCAAATCTTGAACAGATTGCACGAAGAAGTAAAATGTCTATATTCAAGGAAAAGAATAAAGCCAGACTGGTTGGTCGAAGAGTGCTTATGGCTGAAGATATGGACATTAACGCTGATATCGTGACCAATATGCTTGAGTTGGAGAATATAAGAGTTGATCACGCCAAGAACGGTATAGAAGCTGTTGATATGTTTGAGAATAGTACAGAAGGCATTTATTCTGCTATCCTTATGGATGTTCGTATGGATAAGATGGACGGACTTGAAGCAACTAAGGTTATTAGGAGCATGGACAGAGCTGATGCCAAGCGAATTCCCATTATTGCTTTGACAGATTATAGTTTTGATGAAGATGTTCAGCGATCCTTACAGGTTGGCATGAATGCTCATTTAAAGAAACCGGTTGAAGCTGAGACATTGATCCGGGTGCTTGGAGAATTAATATACGAGTCTGAACAAAAGATGTGACCTCTTCTGTTTTTCTTCCGTCTTAATAGGCAGGAGGATAAAAACATGAAAAACCTTACTAAGAAAATTACAGCATTAATGATGGCAACAGCACTCCTTTCAACAGGCTGTGTCAGACAGACAACCCGTTCAGATGACAGACACAACAGAAATGAGGACGTGGAATTCAATACAGAAATCGATTATTCCGATCTGGAGCAGTGTTCATACAATGAGAATCAGTTATCCGATGACTATAATGCATATTGTTTTACATTGATGTCTCAGGTACTGGCAAATGAATCCTCAGATGCTAATGTTATGGTATCTCCGGCATCTATTATGTTTGCTCTTGATATGACTTCTGCAGGTGCAAATGGGCAGACTCTAAGACAGATTGTAGATCTGTTCTCTGAGGGAGCAGATCCCTTGGAGCAGCATGCCTTTGCAGCTTCCATGATGGACCGAATCAATGAATCTGAAGATGTTGAGTTCAGCTGTGCTAATGCTGTATGGGCAAATGAGACATTTCTGTCTTCCGGATTAAATCCCGATTATGAAGACTATATTCAGGAATACTTTGATGCCGAGATTAATGAAGAAGAATTCGGACCTGAAACAGTAAATGAGATTAATGACTGGGTAGATGAGCATACAAGCGGTATGATCGACAAAGTCCTTGATCAGATTGATCCTGATACGGCAGCTGTACTTGTTAATGCTATCGCTTTTGAAGGCTCCTGGGCATCTCAGTATGAAGATTATGAAGTTAACGAGATGGACTTTACTAATGCTGACGGCCAGACTTCTACAGTACAGATGTTGTGCCGCACTGAGAATTTCTACTTCGAGAATGCTGAAGCTACGGGCTTTATTAGTTACTATGAAGGCGGGCAGTATGCATTCCTCGTAATGCTTCCTACAGATGAGAGCATATCTGCCAATGAGTTCCTTATGAACTTTGACGGTGACGATTACGCTGAGTTTGTAAGCAGCAGAACAAGTGAGTATGACGTATATACAAGACTTCCTGAGTTCGAATATGACTATGACACAAATCTTAACGATGTTCTTGAAGCTCTCGGAGTTGAGACTGCTTTCGATGAAGATAATGCAGATTTCAGCGGTATCGCGATACCGGACAACGGATTAAACCTGTGTATAAGTGAGGTTATCCACAAGACACACATCGAGCTCGACCGTAATGGTACAAGAGCTGCTGCAGTCACAGTAGTATTGATGGATGCTGCAGGCTGTCCTATGCCCGATGAGACACAGGTAAGAGAAGTTTACTGTGACAGACCTTTCGCATATGCGATCGTTGATACTTCCACCATGAATCCAATCTTCCTCGGTACATATAACGGTTGATGTAATTAAGGGAAGATATAGTAAAACGCAAGGCTCATTGGCCTTGCGTTTTTATTTGTCAGCTAACTATGTTTGCACACTCTTCACCGGAGGTTATCTTGCTTATGTTATCGACGGTTGTTGTTGCGATGTTCTCAAGTGCTTCTCTGGTTAGGAATGCCTGATGAGAAGTAACGATAACGTTTGGCATTGAGATCAAACGGCTTAATGTATCATCATCTATGATGCTTCCTGATAGATCCTCGTAGAAGTAACCTGATTCTTCCTCGTATACATCAAGGCATGCTGCGCCTATCTTCTTTGTCTTGATTCCTTCAAGCAGAGCCTCCGCATCTATCAGCGCGCCTCTGGAAGTATTGATAATAACGACTCCGGGCTTGATCTTGCCCAATGTACCGAAGTTAAACATATGCTGTGTGTCATCTGTAAGAGGGCAGTGGAAGGATATGATGTCAGCTTCTTTGTATACAGTATCAAGAGGCTTATATTCGACACCCGGAATATCAGAAGGGTATTTATCGTAAGCGATAACTTTCATACCGAAGCCATTACATATATCGATAAATACACGGCCGATCTTACCTGTGCCGATAACACCAACGGTCTTTCCGTAAAGATCGAAGCCTGTAAGACCTTGAAGCGAGAAGTTGAAGTCGCGTGTTCTGATATACGACTTGTGAATCTTACGAGTTGAGGTCATGAGAAGCGCCATAGCGTGTTCAGCTACGGCATAAGGGGAGTAGGCGGGAACTCTAACTACTGTAATGCCTTTCTGCTGGGCATATTTGTAATCTACGTTGTTAAAGCCTGCACATCTTAAGGCAATTATCTTAATTCCAAACTCGGCAAGCTGATCGATAACAGTCTTGTTAACAACATCGTTTACAAAGACGCATACAGCATCAAATCCCTTGGCGAGAACAACATCATCCTCATCAAGACGTGTGTCATAGAACTTATAACGCATCTTATTAGCTTTAAGCTTGGGCTCGAACACTTCCTGGTCATAGCTCTTGGTATCAAAGAATGCGATCTTCATAGGAAACCTCCTTATTTGTCAGGATCGAAATTTGAAAGCGGGTTAGAATTAACAGCATCCTGCAGCTGCTGTTCATCGACATGTGTATATATCTGTGTTGTGGATACGCTCTGATGACCGAGTATCAACTGCAGATTACGTATATCTACATGTCCGTATTTGTACATAAGCGTAGCGGCTGTATGACGGAGTTTGTGAACTGAGTAAACGCGAGTGTCGATACCGGCCTGGAGAAGCAGCTTCTTTATAATTATCTGAATCATGTCATCTGAGATGCGGGTACCGCGCTTGCTGACAAACATAGCTTTCTGGGCTTGCGGCTTAATGTTGATCTGGGCTCTCTTCGGAAGCCATTCAGCGATTGCATCCAAACATGCCTGATTAAGATATATGGTTCTTTCTTTATTACCTTTACCGATAACTGTTAATGTAGTTCCGTGAATATGGTCAAGATCGATGCCGCGAAGCTCAGCAAGACGAAGACCGCAGTTAAGGAATAAAGTGAGCATACAGTAATCACGCTCGTTGTATTCCGAAGGAGACTCATATGCAGCCTTGAGAAGATCCTGGCTCTGCTCAAGCGTCAGATACTTAGGGAGTCTCTTACCAATCTTGGGTGTCTCGATGTCGTATGCCGGATTCTCATCAATCAGATGCTTCTTGGAGTGGCAGTACTTAAAGAAGCTCTTCAAGGAAGCGATATGACGTGCTCGGGTAGAGTTGGACTGCTTTTTCTCTCGTCCGAGGAATATGAGAAATACGAGAAGATCATCAGAAGTGACTTTATTAATGTCTTTTACCGTGATGTCTGATATATCAATCTCTTCGAGGGGAGTATCCTTGGGGACTCGGCCTTTGTCACGCTTCCAAAACCGGAAGAAATTCACGATGTCATAGGTGTACTCCTTGACAGTAAGCTCTGATCTGCCAAGTACTGCGATCATGTAATTTCTGTATTGTTCGAGCACTTCAAACGTCGCCATAAATTGATTTTAACATATGGTGCTTGCATTTATTCTGTACTGTGTAATAATAGTTTCAGTAAAATACTTTGATAATCAAAGGAAATGAATATGGACGAGAAATGGACTAAAGCATTAGACAGACTCGAATCAAGAAGAGAAGTCGTTCAGGCAGCCGGCGGACAGGCCCGCGTAGACAAGCAGCACGCTTCGGGAAAGCTTACGGCAAGAGAGCGTATGGAAGCTTTGTTCGATGATGATACATTCGTTGAGATCAACGATATGATGACATCAAGAGCGACTGACTTTGGTATGGATAAGAAGCGCCTCCCGGGTGACGGTGTTATTACAGGTTACGGTAAGATACACGGCAGAACAGCTGTTGCTTCTAGTCAGGACTTTACAGTTAACGGCGGATCTTTGGGTGAAGTTCATGCCCAGAAGATAGTTAAGGCCATGGATCTTGCAATGAAGCTCAAGGTTCCGTTTATCTCTATCAATGATTCAGGCGGAGCTCGTATCGAGGAAGGTATCGATTCCTTGTCAGGTTATGGCGACATCTTCTACAGAAATACAATGGCTTCAGGCGTAATTCCGCAGATTTCCGTAATCATGGGACCCTGTGCAGGCGGTGCATGTTATTCTCCTGCAATCTGCGACTATATCTTCATGACTCGCGAATCTTCTCAGATGTATATCACGGGTCCTGCTGTAGTTAAGTCTGTAACAGGCGAAGAGATCACAGCAAGGGAACTTGGCGGTGCTGAAGTTCATGCCGGCACATCTGGTGTAGCACACTTTGTTTACGATGATGATCTTGATTGCCTTAATGGTGTAAGAAAGCTTCTCGGGTATTTGCCTCAGAATAATGATGATTATTCTATGGAAGTTCCCGGAGTTGCTGTCGATGAGTCATCCTCTTTGGCCGAGATCGTTCCTTCTGACTCCAAGTCGGCTTATAACGTTAAGGATGTTATCGCTTCAATAGTTGATCTCGATTCTTTCTTTGAGGTTCATAAGGACTTCGCACAGAATATCGTTGTAGGCTTCGCAAGAATTGACGGTAAGACTGTAGGTATCGTTGCTAACCAGAGTAACTACATCGCAGGTTCACTCGAGATTGACTCTTCTGATAAGGCAGCACGCTTCATCAGATTCTGTGACTGCTTCAATATACCTTTGGTAACTTTGATTGACGTTCCTGCATTTATGCCCGGCAGAACTCAGGAGCACGGCGGCATCATCAGACACGGCGCGAAAATGCTCTACGCGTACTCTGAGGCTACTGTACCTAAGATATCTGTCATTATGCGTAAGGCATACGGCGGAGCTTATATTGCCATGAACTCTAAGGGGCTTGCAGCAGATATCGTATATGCATGGCCTATAGCTGAGATTGCTGTCATGGGTGCTTCCGGTGCAGTTTCCATCATCGGCAGAAAAGCAATCGAAGCGGCTGAGGATAAGGATGCCAAGAGAGCTGAACTCATTGATGAGTATAACGACAAGTTTATGAATCCTTATGTAGCAGCTGAGCGCGGCTATGTAGATGCTGTAATCAGACCCGAAGAGACAAGAGCAAAGATTGCTTCTGCTCTTGACCTTCTTGAGGATAAGGATGAGCCTTTGATGCCGTATAAGAAGCACGGCAACATCCCGCTCTAAAGGAGGTAAAAATGGCTGAAGAATTATCAAGAGAACAGATAGTTGCAATGGCAGCAGCCTGCATCGCTGAAGAGCTTGGAACAGATGTTAAGAATCTTCGCATCAGTAACTTTCATGAGGTTCATAAGACAGGCCTTGCAAAGTACATTGCAGATAACAAGATCGATTATGTTAAGTATCAGTTGGGAGAATAAGAAATGAGTAAGTACAAGATCACTATCAATGGTAAAGAATACGAGATGGATGTAGAGCTTATGGACGGTTCTGCTCCTGCAGTTAAGGCACCTGTACAGGCTAAGCCTGTATCGGCTCCTGCTGCACCTAAGGCTGCTCCTGTTGCAGCAGCCGGAGCAACAGTTAGCCCTATGCCCGGAACCATACTTAAGGTTAACGTTAAGGAAGGTGATACGGTTAAGGCAGGTGACTCCGTTGTTATCCTTGAGGCAATGAAGATGGAAAATGACATTACAGCTCCCAAGGACGGTGTTGTGAAGAAGCTTTTCGTAAATGAGAAGCAGACTGTCGCTAAGGGCGAAGCGCTTTTCGAGGTGGAGTAAGAATATGTTGGAAATGCCTTCCAAGAAACTTTGGATTACTGATACTATCCTGCGTGATGCACATCAGTCGCAGGCAGCTACCAGAATGAAGCTTGAGGATATGCTTCCTGCGTGTGAGCTTCTCGACAATATGGGTTACTGGTCCATTGAGTGCTGGGGCGGAGCTACTTTCGACGCATGCATGAGATTCCTCGATGAGGATCCGTGGGAAAGATTACGCATCCTGCGTAAAGCTATGCCTAAGACAAAGCTCCAGATGCTCCTTCGTGCACAGAATCTTCTCGGTTACAGACACTATGCTGATGACGTTGTAGACAGTTTCTGCAGAAAGTCTGTTGAGAACGGTATCGATGTAGTAAGAATCTTCGATGCGCTTAACGATGTGCGTAATATGGAGATGGCGATGAAGTGCGTTAAGAAGTACGGAGGTACTGTCGAGGCCGCACTTTCATATACAACAAGCCCGGTTCATAACGAAGAGTATTTTGTTAAGCAGGCAGTTACTCTTGAACAGATGGGTGCTGATGTTATCTGCATTAAGGATATGGCAAATCTCCTGCTTCCTGAACAGGTGTACTCACTTGTTACTAAGCTTAAGGAGAATGTAAGTCTTCCTATTCATCTGCATACACATAACACTACAGGAACAGGTTCGATGATCTACTATGCTGCAGCTCTTGCAGGCGTAGATATCATTGACTGTGCTTTAAGTCCTATGGCAGGCGGTACGTCACAGCCTTGTACTGAGTCTTTGGTAGCAGCTTTCAAGGATACGCCCAGAGATACAGGTCTTGATCTTAAGAGCCTGGCAAAGGCTGCAGATCACTTCAAGGGTGTTGCACAGAAGATGCAGGATGAGGGAATACTTAATCCCAAGGTTTTAAGAACAGATCCGAATACATTGCTCTATCAGGTCCCTGGCGGAATGCTCTCGAACCTTCTGTCGCAGCTTAAGCAGGCAGGGGCAGAGGATAAGTATGAGGAAGTTCTCGCGGAAGTACCTGTAGTTCGTAAGGACTTTGGTTACCCTCCGCTTGTAACGCCTACATCACAGATTGTTGGTTCACAGGCAGTTCTTAATGTTCTTATGGGACGCTATAAGAGTTTTACCAAGGAATCCAAGATGCTCCTTCACGGCGATTACGGTACGCTTCCGGGTGAAGTTAACGAAGATATCCGTAAGATGGCTATCGGTGATGAGACACCTATAACATGCAGACCTGCTGATCTTCTTAGTAACGAGATGGAGTCTTTAAGGGATTCTGTTAAGGATTTTGCCAAGTCTGAAGAGGATGTTCTCCTGTGTGCATTGTTCCCTAAGGTAGCTCCTGACTTTATCAAGAAAAGAGATAAGGTCGAGGAAGTAAAAGAGATTACAGTCGACTGGGTAGACTAATTATTCTTATTTATATATAATAGACACGGTCTTGTCTTAAGACCGTGTTTTTTTATGGGAGAGTAGTGTGTAGACTGACATTCCGAATTATAAGTCGGGGCGTGAGTCTACGAGCTACCTCCTTGTGAACACAAAATACTTTATATAGGAGGAATTCTTCAATGGAGAAGATTTTCAAAACGACTATTGCCGGCAGAGAATTTACTGTTAAGACAGGTCTTATCGGTCAGTTCGCTAACGGTGCAGCTTTGGTCTCTTACGGTGATACAACCGTATTGTCGACAGCTACAGCTTCCAAGCAGCCCAGAGAGGGTATCGACTTTTTCCCTCTTTCCGTTGACTTCGAGGAGAAGATGTATGCAGTAGGCAAGATCCCCGGCGGTTTCCTTAAGAGAGAGGGAAGACCCGGTGAGAAGGCTATCCTTACATCACGTGTTATCGACAGACCTATCCGTCCTTTGTTCCCTAAGGACTTGAGAAATGACGTTTCTGTCAACAACCTCGTAATGTCAGTAGATCCTGATTGTTCACCTGAGATCGCAGCAATGCTCGGTACATCAATCGCTATCGCTATTTCCGATATCCCGTGGAAGGGACCTGTCGGTGGCGTTGTGCTCGGCTTGATCGATGGTAAGACAATCATCAACCCTACACTCGAGCAGAGAGAGAAGAGCCAGATGTATGTTACTTTGGCTGGTACTCTTACAAAGATCTGCATGGTAGAGGCTGGTGCTAACGAAGTACCTGATGACGTAATGCTCAATGCTATTGCTGAAGGTCACGAGGAGATTAAGAAGATCTGCGAGTTCATTAATTCCATCGTAGCTGAGATCGGTAAGCCTAAGTTCACATACGAGTCCGCTGACGTTCCTGAAGAGGTATTCCACGCTGTTAAGGAGTTCGCATGGGACAAGATGCGTGAGGCTGTTCTTGCAGTAGACAAGGAAGTTAGAGACGCTAAGGTTGACGCTCTCCAGGAGGAGATCGCATCTATGCTCGAGGAGAAGGAAGAAGGTCTTTCTTCATGGGCAGCAGATGCTGTTTACAAGCTCGAGAAGAAGGTTGTAAGAGATTACCTGTTCCGTGAGCACAAGAGAGTTGACGGCAGAGCTTTGGATGAGATCCGTCCTTTGTCTGCAGCTGTTGACGTAATCCCGAGAGTACACGGTTCTGCTTATTTCCAGAGAGGTCAGACACAGGTTATCAATATCTGTACTCTTGCTCCTTTGGCTGATGCTCAGAAGATCGAAGGTATCGATGAGCAGACAACTAAGAGATATATCCACCACTACAACATGCCCGGTTACTCCACAGGTGAGGCTAAGCCCAGTAGATCTCCCGGAAGAAGAGAGATCGGTCACGGTGCTCTTGCTGAGAGATCCCTCATTCCTGTACTTCCTTCTGAGGAGGAGTTCCCTTATGCAATCAGAACTGTATCTGAGGTAACAATGAGTAACGGTTCCACATCACAGGGTTCTGTATGCGGTTCCACACTTTCACTTATGGCTGCAGGTGTTCCGATCAAGAGACCTGTTGCCGGTATCTCTTCCGGTCTTATCGTTAACGAAGAGGATGATAAGGACTTCCTCGTATTCATGGATATCCAGGGCATTGAGGACTTCTTCGGTGATATGGACTTTAAGGTTGCAGGTACAACAGAAGGTATCACATCCATTCAGGTTGATATCAAGGTAGAGGGTCTTTCTCTCGATATCATCAGAGAGGCTTTCGCTATGACACACAAGGGAAGACTTCAGATCATCAATGATGTAATCCTTCCTTGCATTCCTGCACCTCGTGCTGAGCTTTCCAAGTTCGCTCCGAGAATAATCTCAATGCAGATCCCTGTTGATAAGATCCGTGAGGTTATCGGTTCCGGCGGAAAGGTTATCAACAAGATCATCGCTGATACTGGTGCTGACATCAACATCGAGGATGACGGTAAGCTTTATATCTCCACACCTGATATGGAAGCTGCTGACAAGGCTCAGAAGATCATCAATGGTATCATTTCCGATCCTGAGGTTGGTGAGGAGTTTGACGGTGTAGTTACAAGACTTATGGATTTCGGTGCATTCGTTGAGTTCCTGCCCGGCAAGGAAGGCCTCGTACACATCTCCAAGATGGCTTGGAACCGTGTAGAGAAGGTTGAGGATGTTCTCCATGAGGGTGATCAGGTTCACGTTAAGCTCATCGAGATCGACAGCCAGGGAAGACTTAATCTTTCCATCCGTGACTGCCTGCCCAAGCCGGAGGGTTATGTAGAGGAAGAGCCCAGAAGACGTGAGGGCCGTCCTAACAGAGAGAGAAGAAACGGCGGTTTCAACGGTAACAGAAACAGAAGAGATCACGCTGACTTCAAGCCTGAAGACAACGATGACGGTTCTGATCGTAAAGGGAGAAGAATCGAGTTTTGAGACTCTGTTTCATAGGTGACGTAGTAGGAAGCTCGGGGAGGAGGGCCTTAATGGCCATCCTTCCCGGCTTTTTATCTTCAAACGGGATAGATGCATGTGTGATCAATGCCGAGAACAGTACTCACGGCTTAGGTTGCTCCGATAAGATCTGCGCTGATCTTAAGTCTGTCGGAGCTGATGTAATTACTCTCGGAAATCATACTTTTTCTAATTATGAATTCATCGGCAAGATCGATAAGCTCGATTATGTTGTAAAGCCCTGTAACGTAAGTAAAAGCTGGCCTGGGAATGATATTGTCATCATCGAGAAGAATGGTCAGAAGCTTGCTGTTATCAATATTCTTGGTCAGGTCAATATGCAGCCTTCAGCTGACAATCCTTTTGAAGCTGCAGATGAGTTGATCAGTAAGATCAATGATATGGGTATCAGATCGATTCTGGTTGACTTCCACAGTGAGACTACCAGCGAGAAGTGTGCTATGGGTTATTATCTCGCAGGACGTGTTTCTGCGGTTATTGGAACACATACTCATGTTCAAACTGCTGACAGCAGGATACTCGATGGCGGTACGGGCTATATAACAGACGCGGGAATGACAGGTGCTGCAGATTCTGTTCTTGGTATGGATATAGATGTATCCATTAAGAGACTTAAGGATAAGCTGCCTGCAAGATATGAGCCTGCACAGGGTCCCGCGATGATAAACGGAGTCATAGCCGAGATCGATATCGACGGCCATTGCACTTCATTTAAGAGGTTTACAGAATATGAATAAGAATAAATATATGTCGGCCATCATTCTGATCCTTTCGATTATCATGGTGTTCGTTGATCAGATGACAAAGTACTTTATTGTCAGCACATATGCCATTCATACAGGAGAAGCCATTATCAACAACTTCTTCTATTTCTACTATACACAGAATACGGGAAGTGCATTCTCGTTCCTTGCTGACAAATCGTGGGGTATATGGGTTCTGACAGGATTCTCAACTTTGCTTGCTGTTATCGTATTCTTTTACTTGATCAAATCCTTGAAAGTAAATGAGTATATGGTTGCTGCTTCTCTTTCTTTGTTGCTTGCAGGCGCCATCGGCAATCTGATCGACAGATTCAGACTTCATTATGTTGTCGACTTCATCAGATTTGACTTCGGATCATGGACATTCCCAATCTTTAACGTAGCTGATATTTGTGCGGTGGTCGGAACGATCCTGATCATTTCCATCATGTTATTCTTCCCGAAGAGAGTTGAGAAGATATGGTAAGCGGAATCAAACACATAAAGGCAGACGAGATATCAAGACTTGATGTCCTTATAAGCTCAAAGATCGATAGTTATACTCGATCTTATTTCAATGGCCTTATCGCAGACGGTAAGGTTCAGGTTAACGGCAAGGTCGTTACAAAGTCAGGTTATAAAGTTGCAGTTGGTGATGACATAACTGTAGATATACCTGAGCCCATGAGTGATGAGACTGTAGCTCAGGATATTCCTCTTGATATCCTCTATGAAGATGATGATCTCATCATAATCAACAAGCCTCAGGGAATGGTAGTTCATCCCGGTGCAGGTCACCATGATCAGACACTGGTAAATGCACTTTTGTCTCATTGTGAGGGCAATCTTTCTGATATCAACGGCGTTATCAGGCCCGGTATCGTACATCGTATTGATAAGGATACTTCCGGCGTCATGATGGCTGTTAAGAATAACGAGATGCATATCGCTATCTCAGATATGCTTAGCAGGCACGAGATAGAGAGGACGTACCGCACTATAGTTTACGGTATTATCTCCGAAGATAACGGCACTATCGACGCCCCTATTGGAAGGTCAGCTAAGGACCGCCGCAAGATGACGGTAGTGCCTGACGGCAAGCCTTCCGTAACACATTTCGAGGTTGTGGGAAGGTATAGGGAAGGTACGGATCTTGAGGTTAAGCTCGAGACAGGAAGAACACACCAGATCAGGGCGCACATGACTTATATCGGGCATCCGGTCTTTGGAGACCCTCTCTACGCACCGAAAAGAAATGCGTACGGACTTGAAGGACAGTGCCTTCACAGCAAGTCCATCAGGTTTATACACCCGAGAACAGGGGAGGAGCTTTACTTCGAGACAGAGCTTCCCGAGTACTATAAGAAACTGCTTGAAGGGCTTACACCCCTTTAATATGGTAAAATGAGCTTATGAACAGTCTTTATGAGAATGACATCTTCAAAGACGGTAAGGTAAACGGTTATGTAAAAGACATTGCCGCATTCTATGGCTGTACTGTCGAGTTTACTGATAATGCTGTCAGTATCGAGGGCGAATCCCTGTCATTTATCAACAGAGCTCAGGCTGCTATCGAAGAGTTTGTTAATTCCGATTTTGAGATAATCTATACTACTCCTTCCGGAAGGCAGATAAAGCCTAAGACATACGGACAGAAGTATTATGTTGATGCGATAAATAAGTCTGAACTCGTTATCTGTTCAGGTCCTGCAGGTTCCGGTAAGACTTTTCTTGGAGTCGCTATGGCTGTTAAGGCCTTCAGATCTCATGAAGTATCACGGATCATACTTACAAGACCTGCTGTGGAGGCAGGTGAGAAGTTAGGCTTCCTTCCCGGTGATATACAGGAGAAGGTTAATCCTTATATGAGACCTATTTATGATGCTCTTGAAGTGCTTCTCGGTACTGAATTATTTGAGCGTTATTACGAGAAGGGGCTTATTGAAGTTTCTCCGCTTGCTTTTATGCGAGGAAGAAATCTTGATGATGCTTTTGTTTTGCTCGATGAAGCTCAGAATACGACATGTGAGCAGATGAAGATGTTCCTTACAAGACTTGGCCTTAACTGTAAGGCTTGTGTGTGTGGTGACTTTACTCAGATTGATCTTCCGAGAGGAATTAAGAGCGGTCTTGCTGATTCTATAAGTGTTTTGGAGAAAGTGGACGGCATCAGTATCGTTGAACTCGAGAATGATGATATCGTCAGAAATCCTTTGGTTAGAAAGATAGTAGCGGCTTATGAGGAGAGGGACAGGTTAAACACATATGAATAAGTCTTCTTTTCAGCAGTTTTTTGTTGGTATTCTGAGCATGTGCCTGATCATACTGCTTGTCTTCTACGGATACAGGCCTGTAAGTTATGATCTCGGTGTAGGATCAGTTTCCAATATCGATATCTACGCGCAGAGAAGCTTTGTCGATTCATATCAGACAGAATATGAGGCTGTAATCGCTAAGAATACAGTCAGCCCTATCTTTATCCGTTCTGAGGAGATTTCCGATCAGAACAAGACAAATGTTGAGTTGTTTTATGCGATCATTGGTGAGGCTAGATCTCAGAGAATGACTGAATTCGGTACTCCGGCAAACAACTGGGATGAGATAGTAGCATCGATGTATGCTCAGCTTAATTCTGAGTTTACTTCGCTTCCTGATGACCATACCATCGATGTTTTGCTGTCGATGTCTTATTCAGCTTTTAATCTTATTGTTGATAAGTCTGTATCCATTACAGAGATTATCATGATGGATAACGTTAATACTGACACACTTTCAATGGCAATCGATTCGCGAATGGATGCTTTCATTGAGAACTATTCCGAGTATTCATCATATTCTGATACGATGAAGACAGTCCTTTTTACGCTGCTTCGTCCTAATTCAGTGTTTGACAGTGCGGCAACAGAAGAAGCGGGTGAGAATGCTTATCTTACAGCTATGAATTCTCCTGTTACTGTTGATAAGGGTACTAAGATCATCTCAGCAGGTGATGTAGTAACAGAGCATATGTATCAGTGCCTTATCGATCTGGAGCTTGTTCGTAACGATTCTACAGACTTGCTGATCCTCGTCAGAATTGCAGCTTATATTGTTATTCTTTCTGTTGTTACTATGCTGTTCTTTATCAGAAAGGATTCTGACAGATTCCCTGATATGCGTATCTTCTACATGATCATGGTAACGTTCATGCTCCCGATACTTGCATCAGTTTATCTTGCTAAGTTCTCCGCGTTGATCATCGTATCGTTGTTCTTTACGGCGATAGTATCAACTTATCTTGGAACACGTGACGGCATCATTCTTTCGGTTATTGAAACGTTGATGATGTGGCCTCTTTATAACTTCGATTCAGAATTCATATTTGTTTCTGTAATTGGAATTATCGTTACCGGTACCATAGCAGGTAAGAAGAACCGTACTTATAACAGCGCAAGTCTTATCATATTGCCCGCTATAGCATGCGTTCTTTCTGTAGTCAGCTACAATGCGATATTTGCTACTACTTTAAGAAGCTTCATCGAGTCCGGTGTATGGACAGGTGTATCTGCTATCTTGTCTATAATTCTTGCGATTGGTGTTATGCCTATTGTTGAGTTGTTCTCCAAGGTTGTTTCTCCTGTTAAGCTTATCGAATTGTCCCAGCCGGGTAATCCTTTGCTCAAGAGATTGTTCCTTGAAGCACCGGGTACATACAGCCATTCGATGATGGTTGCATCCCTTGCCGACGCGGCTGCTGATGCGATTGGTGCTGATTCTCTGTTCTGCCGAGTTGCTTCATACTTCCATGACATCGGTAAGCTTGAGAATCCTAATTTCTTTACTGAGAATCAGGCTGACGGGTATAACCCACATAACGATCTTACGATCACTGACAGTGTAAATATAATCACTGCTCATACTACTGACGGAGTTAAGCTTGCAAGAAAGCACCATCTGCCTGAATCGTTCGTTAATATTATTGAAGAACATCACGGTAATTCATATCCCGGATACTTCTACTACAAGGCTTGCAAAGAGGCTGAAGAAGCAGGTCTTCCTGCTCCTGATGTCAATGCTTTCAGGTATAAAGGAAGGATTCCCAGCACCAGAGAATCTGCCATTATCATGATCTCTGATACATGTGAAGCTGCAATCCGTTCAAATAAGCTTACTGATATCGTTCAGATTGAAGAGCTTATAAGAAAGCTTATCAAAGATAAGATCGATAAGGATCAGCTGATCAATTCAGGTCTTTCTTTTGATGACATCGAGAAGATTATTAATGCCTTTAAGCAGGTATACGCAGGAACACTTCACGAAAGGATCGCTTATCCTCAATGAGAATCAATATTGTTAATGACTGTACCGGACTTGAAGATTCAAAGGTTGAATCTTGGAAGTACTATATAGATAAGTTGACCGAATCATTTGTATCAAGAGGCTACGCTGTCGATATTCCTCTTAAGATCCTTGATTCAGCATATGCTACGCTTACTTTTATCGGAGAAGACGAGATTCGTGAGCTTAATAATGATCAGCGCGGTATAGATAAGACTACTGATGTTCTGTCGTTCCCGATGCTCGATATGAAGAACGGAAAGCTTAACGATAAGAACTCAGAGATTGACTTCGAGCTTGATGAAGACGGTAATAAGGTCCTTAATCTTGGAGATATCCTGATCAATCCTGATACAGCATATGCCAATGCTGATAACTATGGACATTCCATTGAACGAGAGATATCTTTCCTTACAGCTCATTCATTGCTTCATCTGGTCGGGTTTGATCATATCGAGAAGTCTGATGAGAAGCTGATGATCAATGCGCAGAAGCAGATGATGAATGATATCGGTCTTGCCATAGATGATGAGAATGCTCAGCTCACAGACCATCTTGAAGATAACATCGCTTATCCTGCTGGCTCAATCGCCAAGCACTGCGGTTATATCTCCATTCTCGGACGTCCTAATGTAGGTAAATCCACATTTATCAACTATATAACGGGAATGAAGGTAGCAATCGTATCACATAAGCCTCAGACCACACGTACGAATATCCGTTCTATCTATAATACTGATGATGTTCAGATTATCTTCACTGATACTCCGGGTGTTCATAATCCGAGCAATAAGCTTGGAAAGATAATGGTCGGCAATTCCTTCTCCAGTGCTAAGAATGCTGATGCCGTTCTATTCATTGTTGACGGCAGATTCGCCGAGCCAGGTGCAGTCGAGAAGAAGCTTCTTGAGCTTTGCAAAGAGAACAATAAAAAGGTTGTACTTGCAGTAAATAAATCTGATGATGTCAGCAAAGAAAGTCTTCTTCCGCTGATAACTAATTACTCAGGTCTTTATGAATTCGTTGATATTGTACCAATCTCAGCCAAGACAGGTGATAATGTTGACGTTCTTCTTAACATCCTTTCTGAACTGCTTCCGGAGGGACCGAGACTTTTTGATTCCGAGTATATGACGGACCAGTCTGAAAGAACTATTTCCGCTGAGCTTATCAGAGAACAGATCCTCCACTTCGTTGATCAGGAGATACCACACGGTACGGCCGTTGAGATTGATCAGTTTGAAGATAAGTATGAAGATGGTGCCAAGGACGAATATGACCGTAAGTGCGTTGTAATTAAGGCTACTATCATATGTGAGAAAGACTCACATAAAGCCATTATCATCGGTAAGAACGGCCAGATGATTAAGAGAATCGGTACTTCTGCCAGGATCAATATCGAGAGGCTTGTAGGATGCAAGGTGTTCCTCGAGCTCTTCGTAAAGGTAAGAGAAGACTGGAAGAACAACGATACTTTGCTTAAGAGCTACGGATTCAGGTCCGAGGACGAGGCTTGATGTCATCTGCTCCGATAACGTTTCAGGGCATAATTCTTAAGACTTCCGACTATAAAGAGAAAGACCGTATGGTCGAGGTCTATACCCGTGAATACGGTATAGTACACGTTTGTGCCAAGGGCGTCAGCGGTAAGTCTTCGAAATACGCTTTTGTTTCCTTGCCATACTCCTACTGCGACTTTGTTGTTACTGACAGTCGCGGTTTTTATTATCTCAAAGAAGGAAACGTTATCTCTGGTAACACCGGGATAATGGATTCACTTGAGGCGATGGCAGTAGCCGGACATATTGCTGATTGCTTAAGCTGGTCAGTAATGGGGAGTAAAGACAATGCCCGTGATTGCTACGAATTGGCTATATATGCATTCTACGCATTGTCTGTCGCGCCTTTAAGCTTTCTTTCTGTGATGATCATATTCAACTGGAGACTTATGTGGCAGCTTGGATTAGCTGATAAGGCGGCTTCCTGCGCCAACGGCTATAAGCTCAATAAACGTGAGTTGGAGATACTCGATTTTATAGGGGAGAACCCGATAAGCAAGATATTTGCTTTGAAGCTTGAGGAACAGGATATAAGCGCTTTAAGAGCCTTTACTCTTGATTATCTTCGTAACCAATTTGAGAAAGATATCCCGGATCCCATATACAAGCTTAATCTGCCCGGATAAAGCCAACTGTTGACAATGTATTAATAATTGTCGGTCTTAAAAGATGTATAATTGTAAAGAAATCAATTTTTATTAAGGGGAGTTGATATTATGAGTTTCGTTGAGAAGACGTTCAGTCAGGGTGAAATAATTATTAAAGAGGGAGACATCGGTAAGAGTTTCTTTCAGATAATTAAGGGTAAAGCAGGCGTTTATGCTGATTATGGTAAGGATGATCCTTTCAGAATTGCTGTTCTTGAGAAGGGTGAGTTCTTTGGCGAGATGGCTATCATCGAGGAATATCCCAGAAGTGCCACAGTTGTAGCAATAGGTACAGTTACTGTTGTTGAGATCACAGAGGACAGCCTTAATGCCTTCTTTAAAGAAAATCCTGACCAGATCATCGAACTCATGACACACCTTGGTAAGAGAGTTCAGTCCATGACTAACGATTATAATGATGCCAAGGCTCTTTTGAAGCAGCTTAATGAGGCTGAGGAAGGTAAGAAGAAGTCTCTCTTTAGCAAAATCAAGAAGCATATCGATGCTTACCAGTCCAATAAGAATCAGATTACTGAACCTACAGCTGATCCGTTCGGCGAGAAGTTTGATTCATTGAAGACTGACAGATCAGGTAAGACAGAGACTTTCACTCCCGGAAAGATCTTCTTCAAAGAAGGTGAGTCAGAGTTCCGTAAGTGCATGTATATTTTAAAGAGCGGTTCAGTTGGTCTTTACAATAACTATCACAAGAGTGATGAGGTTAAGACTGCTCAGATGGATGCTCTCTCGATATTCGGCGAGATTGGAATGATAGCATTCACACCGAGATCTTATACTGCAGTTTCCGAATCTGAAGAGACTGTAGTTGAAGTTATCTATAGAGAGGACATTGAGGATATATTCAAGGAGAATCCTCTTAAGATCGATCTCATTCTCCGTCACCTTTCATACCGCTTAAGATGTATTACTATCGATTTCCTTAAGGTTTGTAAAGAAATAACAGAGAAGCACAGCAATTGATCAGTCTAGAACAGGTACAATACTTTTTCACTAATTCAGAAGACTCGATATGTATCATATCGTCTACCGGAGTGTTGCTCTATTCTAATCCTGCAGCTGAAAAGCTGTTTGGTATCTCAGCCGAGGAAAGTGTAAAGATCTGGGAGGCCGTTCCTTATGTTGAAGGTAACGATAACCTTATTCAGCTCTTTATTGATTCAATCCTGAGTAAAGTTGATACGCATGAAGCTATCGTTGATTATTGGAACAACGAAGGCGCCGTGCGTAATATCCACGTTAAGATGACTCACTTTATGCAGGATCAGTCTGTTTATCTTGTTGTGATCACAGATCTTACGCAGCTGTTTAAGGTAAACTCTGCGCTCATCAGATACACGTCCCCCGATATCGCTGACTATGCTCTTATGACCGCTGAGGGCGAAAGAAGTGGAGGAATGACTAAGAATGTTACCATTCTTATGAGCGACCTTAGAGGGTTCACGGCTCTTGGCGCAAAGCTTTCTGCAGAAGAGCTGATTAAAGTTCTTAATCACTATTTCGAGGCTATGGTTGCAGTTATCCAGAAGTACAAAGGTACTGTCATTGAATTCCTTGGAGACGGCATTTTTACTGTTTTCGGTGCGCCTAAGGATGTGCCCGAGCATGCTACGCAAGCGGTAAAGTGTGCTGTAGAGATGCAGGCTGCATTGAAGGACGTTAATGAATGGAATGCTCAGAACGGCTATCCTAACCTTGAGATGGGCGTCGGAATAAATACCGGCGAAGTAGTTGTTGGTAATATCGGTTCTGATAAGAAGATGAAGTACGGCTGTATGGGTTCTACGGTAAACATCACCGGAAGACTCGAGAGTCTTACTGTAGGCGGACAGGTCTTTATCACTGATAATACTAGAAAGCAGATTAAAGAAGAGCTTATTATCGTATCTGAAGGAAGTTTTCTTCCTAAGGGTTCTCCGAATGAGCTTAAGTATTGTGAGATCAAGGGGATAGGTGACATAGTTCTTACCAATGATATGGATAACATTGTCTGGCAGGATAATCCTGAGAATCAAGATTATCAGTTCTATCTTCTGGAAGAGAAGACGGTCGGGGTCTCGACACATAAAGGCACCATGCCCCAAGTTTCAGATAATAACAGATTTGCGTTGCTTTGCACTGATTCTGAACTTTCTGAGAAACAGAATATTATGCTTAAGTATGATGAGAGAAGAATCTATGCGAAGGTTATAAGGAAAGATGCGGATGGATATGTTATATGCTTCACTTCCATTCAGCAGAAGGATTAAGTATGAACACAAGAATTGTTGCAAATCACGGGTTTACCGGTGAAAGTAGGCAGAGTATGGAAGAATTTATAGTTCTTGATGAGTCATACCTCTACAGTATGGCTCTTCTTTATAGAAGTGCGTTTAAAGGTGAACCCTGGAATGATGACTGGAGTGATGATAAGCAGTTGGAACTGTATGTGAAAGAGATATCCGGTGCTTATAATGCGCTTAACTATGGTCTTCTCATTGACGGTGAGCTTGTTGCTATGTCAGTCGGTATGATCCGTCACTGGTGGGAGGGGACAAATTACAATATTGAAGAATTATGTGTATCCCCCGAATTGCAGGGTAAGGGCATCGGGTCCCGATTTATGAAGATGATCGAGGATGATATAAACAAGCGTGGTTTGTGTGGAATATTCCTGCAGACGGATTCAGATAAACCATCTTACAGATTTTATAAGAAGAATGGTTTTAGAGAGCTTGATAAGCACGTAAGCTTTTATAAGAAATTATGAGAATTGGAATTATCGGTTACGGCAGCATGGGCAAGATGCTGCTTTGGAAGTTTTCAGGTGCGGGACTCACTAAGGACGAGCTATATGTCTCGAACAGAACTGAGTATAAGCTTAAAGAAGTAAAAGACATTGCGACTATCTGCAGTAATGAGCAGGCAGCTAAGAGCGCAGATATAGTATTTGTCTGTGTTCGTCCTTCTGACCTTAAACAAGTGTTGGAGCAGATAAGTCCTGTTATATCTAAGGATGCTCTTCTGGTAACTCTTAATGGAAGTATTACCTTTGACCTTATAAGAACCGTAATTGATCACAAGACGGCTAAGGTCATTCCCAGTCTTACAGCTGAGATAGACAGGTCTCAGACTATCGTGTGTTATAACGACTTGGTTGATCAATCTGATAAGAATCAACTTGTCGGCTTGCTTGAGCATATCGGCAATGTTATCGAATTACCTGAAAATGAAGTCGGTATGGGCTCTGAACTTGTAAGCTGTATGCCGGGATTCATCGCATCTATATTTGATGTCATCTGTGATTCAGCGCAGAAGCATACGGACATGCCCCGTGAGCAGATTATTATGATGGTTCTCAATACCATGTGTGCTACAGGCGATCTTATGTTAAGCAAAGATATGTCTTTTGATGATGTTGTCAAAAGAGTTGCTACCAAGGGCGGTATTACTGAGGAAGGTACGAAAGTAATCTACGATATGTTTCCTGATGCAGCTGATAAGCTCTTTGATAAGACGCTAGAGAAGAGAAGACTCACAGCACAAAAGGCGGCTGAATCATATCTTCCAGTTGTCGGGGAAGAGTGATAAATATTCAGGATTATCAAGCCTTTCATCTATAAGCAGGGCAAAGCCTGTATCTTGTTCGGTTCTGATAACTCTACCTACTGCCTGAAGGACTTTCTCCCATCCCGGGAATCTGTAGGCGAATGCGAATCCGTCACCGAATTTCTCTGAATAATAATTGGACAGTATTTGCCTCTCGGGTGATATCTTAGGAATTCCGACACCTACTATAACTACGCCTGAAAGTTTCTCTCCTGTAAGGTCGATACCTTCTCCGAAGTGGCCTCCGAGAACGGCGAATCCGACAAGCAAACCGTCATATGCTGAATCAAAAGCTGAAAGATAAGCATTCTTCTCAAGTTCTGTCATGCCTGAACGTTGCTTTACTATCTTAAGGTCAGACCTGTCTTTAAGCATCTTCTCGACGTAGACGCTCACCATATCAAGATATTCGAAGGAGGGAAGGAATACCATGTAGTTTCCGTGCCTGTCCTTAAGTTCTTTGCAAATCCTTTTGGCTAATGCAGGCAGGGTTTCTTTCCTATATTTGTAAGACGTGTTGATCGATGTATCGATAATTATCTCAAGGTTCTCTGAAGGGAAAGGTGATGCAAGCTCGATGTGGCGTGTACATTCACAGTTCTTTCCGACTATGACGTTGCGATAGTATTCGTAAGGAGAAAGCGTTGCAGAGAAGAAGACAGCAGGATAGATGTTCTCTATCCTTGAACGTATCTTTTCAGAAGCATCGAGACAGACGAGATTTACGCTGACATCACCGTCTTCGACATTAAATGTTGTTATGAAGTTCTGGTCATACTCCTGTTCGAATATAGTCAGAAAGAATCTCGTCTCGAAGAAGTACTCGAGAGCTGTATCTCTGATATCGCCGGGTTCGAGCAGATCAATCAACGGCATCAATACTCTTATAGATCTCCAAAGTATCGTATACAGATTCATAGTGCGCTTTACTGTGCCTTCAAAGTTTGTAGTCCTCAGCGTATCCTTCTCGGGAATTTTCTCGAGAACTTCGAGTGCAGAGTTATCAGAGGATAGTAATTCACGAATCTGTCTTAAGTAATTATCAGCCTGTGCAAGAAAACCTTCAGTCCTCGGATCGCGGCCTTTAAAAGCTTCCTGCATCTTATTTATGAGAGACAGGCTTAATGAGGCAGAGAACATCGTCCTGGATCTGTCTACCATATTATGAGCCTCATCTATGAGCAGGGCATTGCGCCAGGAATCATCTCCTTCAAAAGCTCTTATCAGTGATACGCGCGGATCAAATGCATGATTATAATCGCCTATTATGACTGTACAGTAGTTCATCGCATCAAGGCTTAATTCGTGCGGGCACAGACGGTATTTAAGCGCTACAGAAGTAATCAGTTCCGGAGTAAGTTCGTCATGCGTAAGAATCTCAGTAAGGGCAGGTATAAGCCTGTTATAGTATCCTTCGGCATATATACAGCCTTTGGTGTCGCACTTGCGGTGCAAAAGACACATCTGCTCCTTTGACTTCAATGTAATGGACCTTATGAGAAGACCTTTCTTACGCATGTCGTTTACGGCCTTTGCTGCTACAACTCTTGTCTGCGTCTTTGCCGTTAAGTAGAAGATCTTGTCGTATTTATTTCGAAGGAGGCCTTTTACGGCAGGGTAGAGGACGGATATCGTTTTACCCGTACCCGTTGGAGCCAGCGCGAAAAGAATCTCGTCGCAGGAAAGGCTTTGAAGGACACTCTTCATGAGTTCCTTCTGGCCGTTTCTTATATGCTCGTAGGGAAAAGACATCTCGCGTACGCTTTTATACAGGTTCTCGTCGTACTGTAGAAGTTTGCGTGTGAAATCTATATAAGCTACAGCGTGGTCTTCATATATCGTGAGAGCATTGGCGCGTGTTATCTTCTCGGTGTTTTCTACTGCCTCAAGTGAGGTGATATTAACGTACCTTAACGTTATGTTCATCTCGTTAAGGTCGGGATTATCTAGAAAGTATAGTGCTGCGTAGATCTTAAGCTGCGCTTCGTGGTCACTGTGTACCAGCCTGTTGTACTGTGTTTTGCCAGAGTTAAAAGACTTGATCTCGATTATGTGAGGGAGGCCTTCCTGGTCAGAAGGAAATAGTATATCCGCGCGGCCTCTAATCTCAAGATTGATTGTGCTTGTTCCGTCATCGTGTGAATAGATGTGGGATAGTGTGTGTTCAGTCTCGAAGTCTTCGCCATACTGTTTACGAAGATCGGCAAATATCCTTTTGTGAAGCATAGTGCCTTCGATGCCTGAAACAGACTCGAACGAGCCCGATGACGACAGGTTACCTGTCCTAGATACAAATCTAGCCAGAGATGTAACGGATACACTTATCGAATGCATATTACTATTCTACCACTACGGAATAGCTCTTATTATTTAATATAAATAGTGATATGATAGTCACGGAGTATAAATTCAGGAGTATTAAGGATTATGGCATATCCTATGTTGGAAAGTCCGATCGGTGATATTTACTTCTACGACGGACAGTTTATATCAAGTGACAGTGAGCAGGCTGAAGCTCTTAAGATACCTACTGATGAAGTAACCTATTATGAGACTTTGCGCGTAAAGCAGGGAGTAGCTTTGTTCTTCGAAGACCATCTTACCAGACTTAAGAAGTCTGTAGCAGGTATCGAAGCCTTTGATGTCGATATCGATGATATTCACCTTAAGAGCAATTCTTTCCTTAAAAATTTTGATGCTGATTTTGACGGTTCCTTGAGAATTGTACTTACCAAGAGCCATCTTCTTATACATGCATGCGAGGCGAATATCCCCGGAGCGGAGCTTTTCGAGAAGGGCATAAACACCCTGACGCTTAAGTGGGAGCGTGTTGCTCCTAATATCAAAGTCTTCCGCGGTGACTATAAGGCTGCAGTTGCAGCAAGATTTGGCGAGGAGAACGCTCACGGTAAGCCGTATGAGCTTTTGCTTACTGATAATGAGGGAAGACTCTATGAAGGATCTAAATCAAATCTGTTCGTTATCAAGGACGGATATGTGTATTCCGCACCGGATGAGAAGATCCTGCTTGGTATCACTAGAAACCGTGTTATGCGTGCTTTGGAAGAAGCAGGAGCCGAGCTTAAGATCGGAATGTTTACTTTAGACGAGATCGTACAGGATAAGAATGCTGCTGTATTCGTATCAAGTACGCCTTTTGATATCCTTCCCGTTAAGTACATTGACGGGTATGAGTTTAACTTCGAAGGCAACGAGCTTCTTCGAAGCATTCAGCAAAGTTATCAACGCATTGCCGACGAGTACATCGCGAAGGCAAAACGCTAATCTATACACAATCTGGAGGCATATATGGACACAAGAAGCGGTAAGGTATCAGTTACGACGGAGAATATCTTTCCTGTAATAAGGCAGTGGCTTTATTCTGATCAGGATATCTTCGTAAGAGAGCTTGTATCTAACTGCGCAGACGCAGTAGCAAAGCTTAAAAGACTTAATGAATTGGGTGAGTTTAAGCTTCCCGAAGGTGAAGAGTACAAGATCAACGTTATCTACGATGACGATAATAAGACACTCGTATTCGAGGATAACGGTATCGGTATGACAGCAGAGGAGATTGATAAATATATCAATCAGATCGCATTCTCCGGAGCTTTGGACTTCGTAACAAAGTATCAGGAACAGTCTACCGATAAGTCCGGCATCATCGGTCACTTCGGTCTTGGTTTCTATTCTGCATTCATGGTAGCAGATAAGGTTCAGATAGATACATTAAGCTTCCAGGACGGCGCTGAGGCTGTTTGCTGGACGTCTGAGGACGGAATGGAGTTTACTGTAAGTTCTTCTGAGCGTGCCGCGAGAGGTACAGCCATTACTCTTACACTTTCTGAAGAGGCACAGAAGATCTTTGATGCTGCAACACTACGCATGACGCTACGTAAGTATTGCTCATTCGTACCTGTTGATATCTTCTTCATCGATGTTAAGGCTGACAGACTTCACGAAGAGGCTGAAGAGAAGAGAAAGAAGGAAGCTGAGGAGAAGGGTGAGGAGTTTAAGCCTTCCGGTATTTCCTATGCTCCTATAAATAACAAGGAGCCTTTGTGGCTTAAGAAGCCTTCTGAGTGCACAGATGAAGAGTACAAGACTTTCTACCACAGTGTGTTCAACGACGGTTATGATCCGCTGTTCTGGATCCACCTTAACATGGATTATCCTTTCACTTTGCAGGGTATCCTTTATTTTCCTAAGACGGATAATGTATATCAGTCTCTCGAGGGGCGTATCAAGATCTACAACCATCAGGTGTTCGTAGCTGATAACATCGAGGAGATAATTCCTGATTTTCTGTTCCTTCTGCAGGGATGCCTTGATTGTTCTGATCTCCCGCTTAATGTCTCAAGATCAGCATTGCAGCAGGACGAGTATGTTAAGAAACTTTCCGGTCATATCATTAAGAAGGTATCCGATAAGCTTAACGAGTTGTTTAAGAATGACCGCGAGTCCTATGAGAAGTACTGGTCTGATATCTCCGTATTTGTTAAGTACGGCATGATGAAGGAAGAAAAGTTCTACGATAAGGTAAATCCTATCTGTCTGTTCAAGACAATTGATGACAAGCACCTTACCATGGAAGAACTCACCTCCGAGAAGAAGCAGGTCAGATACACAAATGATAAGGTCGCTCAGGCCGCTTACGTCGAGATGGCTAAGAATGACGGTTATGAAGTAATCGTACTTGATGAGATGATCGATAATGACTTTATCTCATTCCTTGAATACAAGTATCAGGATGTAAGATTCAAGAGAGTTGATGCGGATCTGTCCGGTGAAGACAGTGATGACGAGACTAAGAATGCTCTTCGTGATTTCTTCCGTAAGGCTTTGGACGATGAGAAGCTTGATGTAAGTGCCAAAGCGCTCGGCGCTGATTCTATGCCTGCTCTTATCATGGAGTCCGAGCAGAACCGCCGTATGCAGGAGATGAGAAAGCAGTACGAGAAGATGAATGCGATGAATAAGGCTGCCGGTCAGGAGCCTATGAATCTCGATGAGCTGTTCCCTGTAAACACAGAACTTGTAGTTAATACAGACAGCCCGCTCATCGGCAAACTACGTGCTTTGGAATCCATGGGTACGAAGAAAGACGAAACTGACAGACTTGCTCAGCATATCTATGATCAGGCCAAGCTTGCTCACGGAACTCTAGACAGTGAAGGATTGTCAAGATTCCTTAAGTATAATAATGAATTGTTGGCAAAGTCAGCCGATAACTTCTGATATAATTTACGTGTAATAATAATAAAGGGGATACAACAATGTCCGTAAGAAGAATCCTTTCCGAGAAGAAATCAGAGTTTGCAGTAGAAGCCAAGGGTATCCTGCACGACGTATCTGCCGATCTTGATATCTCAACACTGACAAATGTCCGTGTTATCAACAGATATGACGTATCTGGTATCACTGATGAGGAATATGATCAGGCTAAGACAGTAGTATTTTCTGAGCCTCCCGTAGATAATGTCTACGACGAGACGATCGATCTGTCAGACAGCTGCTTCGTTCTTAATATCGAGTCTTTACCCGGTCAGTACGACCAGAGAGCTGATTCCGCAGCACAGTGCATTCAGTTCCTTACACAGAAGGAAAGACCTATCGTTAAGACAGCTAAGGTTGTTGCTTTCTTCGGAACTCTCACAGATGATCAGAAAGAAGCAATCAAGAAGTATCTTATCAACCCCGTAGAGTGCCGTGAGGCAGCTTCCGAGAAGCCTGAGACTCTTGAGGATAAGTATGATATCCCTACAACAGTTGAGACTATCAATGACTTTACAGACCTTGATGATAACGGTTTGGAAGCTTTGAGAAGCTCCATGGGTCTTGCTATGAGCTTTGCAGACATTAAGTTTACTCAGGATTATTTCAAGACTTTGAAGAGAAATCCCACAGTAACTGAGATCAGAGTGCTTGATACTTACTGGTCTGATCACTGCAGACATACAACGTTTAATACTGAGCTTACAGACGTAAGATTCGACGGCGATGATGAGCTCACAGAAGAGATTAAGAAGACTTACGAAGAGTACCTCGAGAGCCGCAAGGACATCTACGGCGAGAGAATCGAGAAGAAGCATATCTGCCTTATGGATATCGCTACTATGGCTGCCCGTAAGCTTAAGAAGGACGGCAAGCTCGATGACCTCGATGAGTCTGAGGAGATCAATGCCTGCTCCATTAAGGTTAGGATCAAGGTTGACGGTGAGGATCAGGATTACATCTTCATGTTCAAGAATGAGACTCATAACCATCCTACCGAGATCGAGCCTTTCGGTGGTGCTGCTACATGTCTTGGCGGTGCTATCAGAGATCCGCTCTCAGGAAGATCTTATGTATATCAGGCTATGCGTGTTACAGGTGCCGGCGATCCGACAGTGCCAGTATCTTTGACACTTGAAGGTAAGCTTTCACAGAAGAAGATCGTTAGAACTGCTGCTGCAGGTTACTCTTCATACGGTAACCAGATCGGCCTTGCCACAGGTCAGGTAGATGAGATCTATCATCCCGGATATGTTGCCAAGAGAATGGAAATCGGTGCCGTAGTAGGTGCTGCTCCTGCATCCAATATCGTAAGAGAAAGACCTCAGGCAGGCGACGTTATCGTACTTCTAGGCGGCAGAACGGGAAGAGACGGTATCGGCGGTGCTACAGGTTCTTCCAAGGCTCATAACACAGCTTCCGTAGTTACATGCGGATCTGAAGTTCAGAAGGGTAATCCCCCGACAGAAAGAAAGCTTCAGAGACTGTTCAGAAATCCTGAAGTAACAAAGCTTATCATAAGATGTAATGACTTCGGTGCAGGCGGTGTTTCCGTTGCTATCGGTGAGCTTGCAGCAGGTCTCGAGATCGATCTTGATAAGGTGCCCAAGAAGTATGACGGCCTTGACGGCACTGAGATTGCTATCTCCGAGTCTCAGGAGAGAATGGCTGTTGTAGTTCACCCTCAGGATCTTGATAAGTTTATGGAGTATGCTGAGCTTGAGAATCTTGAGGCTACAGTTGTTGCCAAGGTTACTGAAGAGCCCGTTATGAAGATGACGTGGAATGGAAATGTCATCGTTAATATCGCCCGTGAGTTCATTGATACAAACGGCGCTAAGCAGTATACAGAGGTTGAAGTTACTGCTCCCAAGATGGATGAGTCTTATATCGATACACCTTTGCCTTCGTTCGTTAAGGGTGACTTCGGTAAGTCCCTTACAGGTGCTCTTTCTTCGCTTGACGGTTGCTCAAGACTCGGTCTTACTCAGAGATTTGACTCTACAATCGGCGCAGCTACAGTTGTTATGCCTTTTGGTGGTGCTTACCAGAACTCACCTGAGGAAGGTATGGCAGCCAAAATCCCGCTTGATCACGGTACAACACATGACTGTTCCGTAATGACATACGGCTTCGATCCTTACTTTACAGAGTGGAATCCTTATGCAGGTTCTTACCACGCTGTGGTTGAGTCCTTGCTCAAGATTGCTTGTATGGGTGTTGATCCCCTTAAGGCAAGACTTACTTTCCAGGAGTATTTCGAGAGAATGGGTGAGCCCACTACTTGGGGTAAGCCTTTCCAGGCTCTGCTCGGCGCTTACCGGGCTCAGCTCGACTTCGGTACTGCTGCCATCGGCGGTAAGGATTCCATGAGCGGTACGTTCAATGACATCCATGTACCTCCGACGCTCGTTTCTTTTGCTGTAGGTATGACTACTACAGATAAGATAATCACATCCACGCTTAAGGCTCCCGGACAGAAGCTTTACCTCATTAAGGCCGCTCGAAATGGTAAGGGCTACTACAAGAGGGATCACGTTCTTCGTGTCTTCAAGGCTCTTAAGGAGTTGCAGGCTCGTAAGGAGCTTAAGAATGCTGCTGTAGTAAGAGGCGCAGGTGTAGCTGCAAGAGTAGCTCAGATGTGTTTCGGTAATGCTCTCGGCTTCGACTTCGATTCTGCTATTACTGAGGAAGAGCTCTTCTCAAGAACATTCGGTTCTGTTATCGTTGCTATCCCTAACGACGCTAATGCTGTCGACAAGGTAAAGATGGCCGGCGGTAAGCTCCTTGGTACAACAACAAACAAGCCTGTATTCACATATAACGGACAGGAGCTTGCTGCAGGTGCAGCGGCTATCAGCTTCGAGGGCAAGCTTGAGAGAATATTCCCGACATTTGCTACTGAGGCTAACATGAAGATCAACGCTGCTCCGTTCAGTGCTAATAAGCAGTTCAAGGCTGCTCCCGGCGTGCTTAAGGGTGCTAAGCCTAAGGTTATCATCCCTGTATTCCCGGGTACTAACTGCGAGATCGATACTGCAAGAGCTTTCGAGAAGGCGGGTGCTGATCCTGAGGTGTTTGTTATCAGAAACAGAACTTCTGAAGCTATTACGGATTCCTTGAAGACTCTCGCTACAAAGATCAACGGCAGCAATATCATAATGCTTCCGGGTGGATTCTCTGCAGGTGATGAGCCTGAGGGTTCTGCTAAGTTCCTCGCAGCTGCATTCAGAAATCAGTATGTAACTGAGGCTGTAAGAGATCTCCTGTTTAACAGAGACGGTCTCATGCTCGGTATCTGTAACGGATTCCAGGCTCTTGTAAAACTCGGCCTCGTTCCTTACGGCGACATCAAGGAGCTTTCTGATGCTGATCCTACATTGACATTCAATAACATAGGCCGTCACCAGAGTTCTTATGTAAGCACAGTAGTTATGAGTAATAACAGCCCTTGGCTTACAAAGGTCAATGTCGGTGATATCCATACGATCCCTGTATCACACGGTGAGGGAAGATTCGTAGCATCACATGAGATCCTTAAGGACTTGGCTTCTAAGGGTCAGATTGCTACATGTTATGTTGATGATGAGGGTGTTCCTTCTGCAACAACAGACTTTAACCCTAACGGTTCTGACTGCGCTATCGAGGGTATTCTTTCTCCTGACGGAAGAGTCTTCGGCAAGATGGGTCACTCCGAGCGTTACGATACGGATCTGTCGCTTAACATCCCCGGTTCCAAGGATCAGAAGATCTTTGAGTCCGGCGTAGCATACTTCCTTTGATAGATGATCAAAGAACGAGTAGTTTCTTATATTGAAAATGGTTTCTTGCCCGAATCTAAGTTCGGGCAGAACTTTTTAATCGACGAAGAAATCATCGGCAATATTATTGGCCTTTGCAGTATCGGAAGGGATGATAAAGTGCTCGAGATTGGCCCCGGTCTTGGCAGCTTATCGGTGTATCTTTCCGATCTTACTGATGATCTGACATTGATCGAGATAGACAAGAGGCTTGCTTCATATCTCGAGGAAGATGAGAGCGTAAAGGCGAGAGTCATCTCTTCTGATTTTCTTAAGCTTAAGGACTATGGTGCAGAACAAATCGATGTTGTTGTGAGCAACCTTCCTTATTACGTTATGACGGATATAATGAAGAAGCTTTTCGCGCAGTGTGTAAACGCCAGAAAGATGGTGTTTATGGTCGAGAAGGATGCTCTGGACAGAATCCTTGCTCCTGTCGGAAGTAAGCAATACGGACCTCTTGCGATACTTTGCAGTTTGTATGGACAGCCTAAGCACGAGTTTGATGTTCCGCGCAACTGCTTTGTGCCGGCGCCTAACACAACTTCATGTGTAATAAGCCTTACTAAGGGCGATAAGAAGCTGTCTGACGGTTTGGTTAAGTTCCTGAACAGGTGTTTTGCCCAAAGACGCAAGAAACTTGTTAATAACGTTAAGGAGATTGCCCCTTATCTTGAGCAGTTTGGACTTCCTTCGGATGTCAGAGCCGAACAGATAGAACCTGAAACGTTTATGAAGCTTTATAATGCTATAATGTGATACAGAAATGGCTTAAGAGGTGAAAGATGAAGAAGTCGTCCCAGAGCATAATGAGCAAATATTCGGATAAGACCGTTAAGAAGAAGCCTTCAAGCAAGGTTGCATCTGACGATCTTCCTCTCATGGCGAATTATGAGCAAAGATATAAAGGGATGAGCAAAGAACTTACCAAACAGCAGCTTAAGCCTACTTTGGATGAGAAGATAGCGAAGAGAGAAAGCCTTAAATCTTCTAAGAAGGAGGAGACTTCCGCATCTAAGAAGGTTTCCGTAGAGATCAACGGTAATCTTTATCTTCTCGGATGTACTGAGAATATCAGCGAATCACGTATCAGAAAGATTGCTGCTCTTACTAATGAGATCCTTAATGAGACCAAAGAGAATAATCCGGGTTTATCCAATTCCAAGATCAATGCGCTCGCACTTATCGATGCCTGCGACAGGATCCTGACTTTGAAGGATGAGAACTCCAACTATAAGACTGAGCTCATGTATTATCAGCAGAAGGTAAACATCGAGGAAGAAAAGGAAAAGCCCGAACCTACACCGATGGAGCTTCTTGCTAATGAGACAGAGAATTGAACTTCTTGCACCTGCAGGCAACAAGGAGATATTTAAGAAAGCTGTAGATGCCGGCGCTGATGCAGTTTACTGCGGCATAGATGTTTACAATGCCAGAATGAATGCATCTAATCTGACTATGGATGATCTGTCCGAGTGCTGTGCTTATGCGCATGCGAGATCTTCATATGTTCACCTTACACTCAATACACTTGTAAATGATACTGAGATAGACCAGGCTGTTGAAGTAGCGCGAGATGCTTATAACTCAGGCGTAGATGCAATCCTCGTTCAGGACACGGGCCTCGCAGTAAAGATTCATGAGAAATACCCTTCAATACCGCTTCACGCTTCTACACAGATGAATGTGTTCGATAGCGCCAAGCTTAAGGACTTGAAGGGAAGAGGCTTTGAGCGAGTAGTCCTTCCTAGAGAACTTTCTTTAAAAGAGATTTCCGACAGAACGAGATTGGCTTCTAAGCTTGGAATAGAGACAGAGGTGTTTGTTCACGGTGCTGTATGTATCTGTACATCTGGTCTGTGTCTGTTCTCGTCTATGAATAAGAGCGGTACAAGGTCAGGTAACAGAGGTCTTTGTGCCCAGCCGTGCAGACAGATGTACGAATTATCCAATAACGGGAAAGTGCTTTCCTCAGGTCATCTGATCTCACCTAAAGACAGATGTGCCATCAGTCTCATTCCTGATCTAATTAAGGCCGGAGTTTCATCCGTTAAGATTGAAGGCAGGATGAGAGATGCGGATTATGTATGTGCTGCAGTTAAGACATACAGAAGGATCATTGATGCATTCTATGATGGCTCATTGAATGATGAGATGATAGAGACCGCTGAGCGCGAGCTCCTTGTAAACTTCAACAGAGGAGGCGGCTTTACTACACAGAATCTTACGGGTAAGAAGGATCCTCAGATCCTCTCGGGAGACTATGTGGGTAAATTCGGCCTTAAGATAGGCCGTATTACGCTTCGAGACTGTAAAGAGGGCACGATTACTATTAAACCTTCCAAGGATGCTGTAGAGCCTTCTAAGGGCGATTATCTTTCGCTTCGTGATAAGAATGGTGAGATAAAGTCTTTCCCTGTCGGTAAGGTATCAAGATATAAAGGCAATATGGTAGTTAAAGGTTTGCATCCTTCATCAATTAAGGAACTTCCAGATGATGTGAATGTATACCTTATGAATCATGAATTTGATCAGTATGGCAACACTTCAAGGAAGACGCATATTGACGTGTATTTCGATGCATCAGCTGAAGGCGTGATCAAAGCTTCGGCAAGAGTAATGGAAGGCCCCTTGCAGGATGTGTTTGCTGAAGACGAGCTTTCATATGTTAATGAAGGACGTAATCCGGTTGATCCATCAAGAATAGAAGCACAGCTGCGTAAGACCGGCAGTACCGCATTTGCTGTGGATAACGTATATCTTTCAGGAACTGATAATGCAGATTGTTCTATTAAAGATATCAATGAATTAAGAAGAGGCTTGCTTGAAGTTTTGTCTTCTAATGTACTTTCAGAAACTTCACATATTGCAGTCGAAGAATTCAGTATCGGTGATATGCCTTCAACAGATACTTCTGACAATGGTTCAGTTAAGACGTTGAGGTATTTTCCTTCAGTCTCATCAATCAAGGATGTGCTTCCTGATGCAGATATCTATGCATTCAGCGTTTATGATTACCTGGTTGACAGTCTTAAGAACAAGATCGACGGTATTATCAGCAGTTCTGGAAAAGAACTTATGCTGGTTCTTCCTGACTTCTATCATGATGATATGAAGAACAGATTTGATTCTATAAAGGACATTAGGTTTATGCCTACGGCAGGATCTAATGTCTTTAATACGGAATCATTGAAGGACGAGCTTAAGCGTAAACAGGAAGTATTCATATCATATGAAGTTGATGTTGCTGATGCCTTGAATATGCTTCGTAATGCGGGTTGTGCAGGTGATGTATTTATCCACTGCGGAGGCCTTATTCCGTGGATGCAGTCGGACTTCTGTCCTGTAGGGAGAAATGCTCCGAATTGCAGTGCGTGTAAGGGAAGAGGAGTATTCGGTTTTAAGCAGGAAACAGGAACTGAGACTAAGGTCGTAACGCATCCTTGTGATTGCTCGAGTACTATTTACGGTGCTGCTAAGTATGTTTTCGATGATGCTGCTGCAAATGCTGCCGCAAGCTTAGGTTACAACGTGATCAAATGTTATACGGAGGTATAAGATGATTGATAGAATAAAGCTGCCGATGGAGAAGTGCAGGGAAGAAGCTGTTGCTCCCACATACGCTAATGACGGCGATGCTGGTATGGACCTGTATTCATGTGAAGATATTCTGGTTAAGCCCGGATGCAGTGTTCTCGTACCTACAGGTCTCAAGATGGCTATCCCTTATGGATATGAAGTGCAGATCAGACCGAGGAGCGGCATTTCTTTGAAGACTCCTTTAAGAGTTCCTAATTCTCCCGGAACTATCGACTGCGGTTACAGAGATGAAGTTAATGTTATCATCTATAACGCTTCCCAGAGAGAAGATGCCTCCGAAGATGCTCCGTTTACTCTTGCTGATAAGGGCTGCAAGCACGGAACATATCTCATTAAGAAGGGTGACCGCATCGCTCAGATGGTTGTAAATAAAGTCGAGTATGCTGATATTGAATTCGTTGATAATGTTAAGGCTATCGGAGAAGACAGAGGCGGCGGATTCGGCCATTCCGGTGTCTGATAAGGGTAGTATTTAATAGGCTATGATGATAAAATAAATAGTCACTTCGACGAAGGGAGGTATTGATATGCTTGATATTTACATTTCCAAAGAAGTCAGCAAGACAGCCTCCCGAATGCTATACAGAACCACTGAGACAGATACCATTACAGATGACTGCTGGGTAAATCTCTATTCTCCGACTGAAGCTGAGATCACAAGGGTAGAGACAGAGCTTAATATCCCCCAGGAGTTCTTAAGGTATCCTTTGGATGAAGAAGAGAGACCTCGTATCGACTATGATGACGACACTGATACAGTTCTTATCATCGTAGATATCCCTTTTACAGTAAGAGAGAATGAGAGCGTAACTTATGAGACGTGGCCTCTTGGTATCATCCTTAACGATAAGCATGTCGTTACGGTCTCATTGAGACAGACATCGATTCTTGATCACTTTATCGAGAATCGTATTAGAGATCTTTATATACCTTACAGGACAAGATTTACTATTCAGATCCTGTATGCAGTAGCACGTGAGTACTTGAGACTCTTGCGCTTCATTGATAAGACTTTGGAAGTTGCTGAGAATGAGCTTGAGAAGGCTGTTTCCAACAAAGAGCTTTACAAGAGACTTGATCTTAGTAAGTCACTCGTTTACTTCGCATCTTCATTGAAGTCTAATGAGGCAGTGCTTGAGAAGCTGATGCGCGGACGTACGATCAAGCTTTATGAAGAAGACGAGGATCTCCTTGAGGATGTTGTTATCGAGTATAAGCAGGCTCATGAGATGGCGGATGTATATGCGAATATCGTAAGCACCACTACAGATGCTTATGCTTCGATCATCTCTAATAACATGAATGACATAATGAAGGTCTTGGCTGCTGCTACGATCGTTCTTACGATTCCGGATCTTATCGGATGTTTCTTCGGACAGAATTTCCCGATGCCGTGGGATCCCGAATTCGTGTCTCAGCCTCTGCCGTTCATATCGATTCTTACTTCATGCGTTTTAAGTGTTGTGCTTACCGCATATATTCTTAAAAAGAAGAGTATTTTGTAATTTCCATGACCTCAGGGTTTCAGCAGGTATTTACAGGGAAGAAGTCCAGAAGAAGCGGATCGAGTTTTATCGTAAGATTTGCTCTGATCCTTAGCGTTCTTGCTGCGATTATAATCTTTATGGTTGTACTTACTATCTCTTCGTCAAACCATTTGATGAGTATTGATAAGACGAGTGTATCGAATGTTCCTTCCAACATTCTTCCGTCGTATTCCACTTGTTCGTTTGAGTCTTTTGACGGACAGACAAACCTCTCAGGTTGGTTTTTTAAGTGCGATGATCCTATAACTACTGTTATTGTTGTCCATAGTGCTGGCTCTAACAGGCTTCCGTTCGGAGTTAACATGATCGACCTTATCGAGACACTGCTCGATAACAACTACAATGTATTTCTATTCGATCAGCGTAACAGCGGTGAGTCAGAAGGAGAAGTCTGTTCTTATGGTTATCTTGAGTGGCAGGACGTTATAGGTGCCATTGCCCAGGTGAGATCGATATCTGTCACAACTAACGTTGTTCTCTATGGTATCGGAACAGGATGCACCTCAACTATGCTTGCTTATGATAAGCTTCCCGAGGCAGGTATTACGGAATCTGAGTTTAATGAATATTCTTATGAGATTCAGCAGCTTGGATTTGACCGTTCGTATATAGTTGGTATGATCTTTGATTCTCCTGCTAAGAATTCTGATGACTATATCATGTCGATGGTTGAACAGACTGAGTTCATGGGAGCCATAACCAAGAGATTTGTTCCTTATGCTATAAGAATCTCGGCAGGTGAGGGAAGCTCAGTTAATCTTGTCGCAGAGATATCGCGTCTTCAGATGCCGGTGTGTATAATCTACGGCGGTCATGATACATTTATCGGTGCTGACAGGATTACACAGATAGTTGACGAGAGAAACAGGCTCAATTCAAGCCTTACTGTATCCAGAATGATACCGGGTGCAGGTTATCTTGAGTCATTCAGACTTGGTAAGGATGATTACATAGCGACTGTAATGAGATATATGCAGTCTTACTTTATTTGATATGGCAGATATGAAAGACGTATTGATACTTGGAATAGAATCTTCTTGCGATGAGACAGCGGCTGCAGTAGTTAAGAACGGCCGTGAGATTTTAAGTGATGTTATCGCATCACAGGCAGACTTCCACGAGCAGTATGGAGGCGTTGTACCTGAGCTCGCTTCAAGGATGCACGTTGATGCTGTATATCCTTGTATTGATTCAGCTTTAAAGCAGGCGGGAGTGACGCTTGACGATATTGATGCAGTTGCAGTTACTTATGGTCCAGGACTGGTGGGAGCCTTGTTGGTTGGACTTTCTGCAGCGAAAGGCTTATGTGCTGCATCCGGTAAGCCTTTGGTAGGCGTTAATCATCTGCATGGACACATCTGTGCTAATTATCTTTGTTTCCCGGAGCTTGAGCCTGAATTCTTATGCCTTTGTGTAAGCGGAGGTAATACTCAGATCATACATGTCAGATCTTATTCCGAACTTACCATCCTCGGTAAGACACGTGATGACGCTGCAGGGGAGGCTATCGATAAGATTGCCCGTGTAATCGGTCTTGGTTACCCCGGTGGTCCTAAGATGGATAAAGCAGGACAGGGCGGAGATATTCACGCTTATGAATTCTCAACAAGTCATATGGGTGATACATTGGATTTCTCGTTCTCAGGCATTAAGACCAGTGCTCTTAATCTCATTAATCAGACGAGACAGAAGGGTGATGAAATCAATGTCTGTGACTTCGCAGCTTCGTATCAGCATCATATAGCGAAGATCCTTGCAGATCATACTGTTAAGGCATCTAAGCAGACCGGCATTAAGAAGATATGCTTAGCCGGTGGTGTTTCTGCTAATTCGTTCCTGCGTAAGGAATTTGATGAAGCTTCAACTAAGCATGATCTTAAGATATACTATCCAAAGCTTCGTCTTTGTACTGATAATGCTGCGATGATAGCATCTGCAGGATATTATGATTACATTGACGGTAAGACACATGACCTGTCGCTTAATGCGGTACCATCATTAAAGTTAGGAAGATAATATGCCTAAGGATAAGGGAATAAAGATAATAGCTGAGAATAAGAAAGCGTATCACGATTATTTCATCGAAGACAGATACGAATGTGGTATTGTGCTTGCAGGGACTGAGGTAAAGAGTATCCGTGCCGGTAAGATCAATCTTCGTGATGCTTATGTAACAATTAAGGGCGGAGAGATATTCCTGATCGGAGTCAATATTAGTGCTTATGATCAGGCTAACACCTTCGTAAAACTTGATCCTCAGAGGACAAGAAAACTCCTTATGCATAAGAAGGAGATAATCAAACTGTATTCAAAGATTAAACTTGACGGTCTTACTTTAGTTCCTACAAAGTGTTATTTTAAAGACGGAAGAGTTAAGTTTGAGATAGGTCTTGCCAGAGGTAAGAAGAACTATGATAAGCGTGATGTTGAAGCATCTAAGCAGGCAAAACGCGAGATCGACAGAGCAATTAAGAATAACAACAGGGACAGACGCTGATGTTTAAGAAACACATGAACAACAAAGATATATCATATCCTGATCTGTTCGCAGCTCTGTTTTTCTGGGCTTTGACTCTGGGGTGGATTGTAATCCTGTTTTATCTTTCATCTGAAAGCGGAGTTGCTTCTACACAGCGCAGTACTTCTGCTGTAAATTTCATTGAATTGATATTCGGTGAAGGGGCGGTAACAGAACTTGTAGTGCGGAAGGTGGCACATGTTTTGGAGTACAGCATTCTGACATGTTTGTCATTTGCAGCAGTCAGATATACCAATAAGATATCTCAAATTAAATCATATGCAGAGAGTCCGGTTAAGCTCATCAAGTCCGACAATGAGATGTACATAGCATTCTCTATGTGGATGTCATTGCTGACAGCTGTTGTCGATGAATATCATCAGTTGTTTGTTGATGGCCGAGACGGTTCAATAAAAGATGTACTGATCGACGCGATAGGGGTCATAATTGTCCTTATTATCATAAGAGTCGTTTTCACGGTTTATCTGAGATATTTGGGTCGTAAGGAAGTGAGGTACGATTAATTACCTTAATATCTAATTCGGTATAATTACAATTTTGGTGAATTGAGAAGAGGCAGTTTTAGGTTAACGTATAAAGTTACGATAAGCCTGCGGATTATAATAATGACAAATGATAACGGGGTTTCCGAATTATGGAAAACCCCGTTATTTTTGCCCGTCGGCATTAAGCCGTGATTAAATCAAAATTGTGATCAGATCTTATCGAGAGCCTGCTTGATATCCTCGATGATGTCATCAGGATCCTCAAGACCAACGCTGAATCTGATAAGGTCAGGTGCAATTCCAGCTTCGAGAAGCTGCTCATCTGTAAGCTGTCTGTGTGTATGTGATGCCGGATGCAGCAAGAGTGTCTTACAGTCAGCAACGTGTGTGGCAATAGTTGCGAACTTCAAAGAATCCATGAACTTGATGGACTGATTTCTGCCGCCCTTAACACCGAAGCAAAGAACGCCGCATGTACCATTAGGACAATACTTCTCGGCAAGCTCGTGGTTAGCATCAGTCTTAAGTCCGGGATAATTAACCCATGCGATCCTGTCATCAGATGCGAGATATTCAGCAACCTTCTGGGCGTTCTCACAATGTCTTCTTACACGTACTGCAAGAGACTCGAGACCGAGCTGGATATAATAAGCATTCTGAGGAGCCTGAATGCATCCGAAGTCTCTCATAAGCTGAGCCGTAGCCTTTGTGATATAAGCGCCCTTACCGAACTTAGTTGCATATGTGATGCCGTGATAAGACTCGTCAGGCGTCGTAAGCCCAGGGAACTTATCAGCGTGAGCCAACCAGTCAAAGTTACCGCTGTCGATGATAGCACCGCCTACGGAAGATGCGTGTCCGTCGATATACTTTGTTGTTGAATGAGTTACGATATCGCATCCCCACTCGATAGGACGGCAGTTAACCGGTGTAGCGAATGTATTGTCGATGATGAGCGGTACGCCGTGATTATGAGCGAGCTTAGCGAACTTCTCGATATCGAGTACGTTAACTGTAGGGTTAGTAATTGTCTCGCCGAATACGCACTTTGTATTGGGCTTGAAGTACTTGGACAGCTCCTCATAGGACAATGACTGATCTACGAATGTGCACTCGATGCCCATCTTCTTCATTGTTACACCGAACAGATTATATGTTCCGCCATAGATGGATGATGATGCGATGAAGTGATCGCCAGCCTCACAAATATTGAAAATAGCGAAGAAGTTTGCAGCCTGACCGGAAGATGTCAGCATTCCTGCAAATCCGCCCTCAAGAGCGCACAACTTAGATGCTACGAAGTCATTTGTAGGGTTCTGAAGTCTTGTGTAGAAATAGCCTGAAGCTTCAAGATCGAACAGCTTTCCCATATCATCAGATGTATTGTACTTCCATGTTGTGCTCTGCCAGATCGGAACCTGTCTGGGTTCACCGTTACCGGGCTCATATCCTGCGTGCAAACACTTTGTATCAATGCTGTTCATTACTCTTCTCCTTCTTCCTCGAGATCTCCCGAGATATTCATTTTACTTACTACTACCGAAGGACAGAAATACTCTCCTTTTCCTTCAGGCACAGATATTGTATCACTACCAACGGCAATAATCTTTTTAATTACGTCGAAAAAGTTATCTGCTACCGTAATCTGCTCTACAGGACGTACAATCTTGCCGCCTTCGATAAGATATCCCTCGCAGAAAAGCGAGAAGTCTCCGCTTATCTTATTTACGCCTGCATGAAGTCCGTTAAGCTCTGTAAGGTAAATGCCGTCCCCTACCTCTTCGCACAAAGAGTCGAAATCCTTTTCGCCGGGGGTAACAACAAGGTTAGTGGCACTTATTCCTATGGGACCCGAGAAAGCGCCCTTGAAGCCGTTTCCAGTGGATTCTGTACCGGCTTTGTTTGCTGTCTTAAGGTTGTAAAGAGCTTTTACAAAGACGCCGTTATCAATAAGGGCTTTTGACTTTGTAAGAACGCCTTCAGAGTCAAACGGGAATTTCAACAGAGCTTTCTCATACATAGGCTCTTCTCTTAAGGTGAATATGTCGGAGGCTATCTTCTCCCCTTCCTTTCCTTCGAGAAGTGACATTCCCTTCTGCATGGAGTAAGAAGAGAATGAACCTAAGAATGTATTAAGTAAGGAAACAAAAGCTTCGCTGTCGAAGATTACCTTGTACTCGCCGGAGTTTACTGATGAAGCGCCCAGTTTGCCGAGCAGTTTCTTCTTTAACGTCTTCAGGAATTCTTTCTCATCGAATTTGTCTATATCGTTTCCAAACCAATAATGACCGCCGGTCTTAACCACTCCATCCTTCTCTGCCCTTGCTTCAGCAAAGATAGATACAGTATCAGAATCTCTGTACATATACAGTCCCTTGGAGTTAACTGCTACAGAGGGACCGGTACCGCATGAGACTGAAAGATAATCAACCGCTTTGATATCGGGTGATAAAGCGAGGATTTCTTTCTCTAACTTAAGTCCTATGGAAGTGAACTTATCGTAAGTGTTCTTATCATACGTTCCGCTTAGAAGATCATTCACGAGATGGGAATGTTCAGGATCGCAGTAAATGAATTCTTCATCTTCATCATCAAGAACTTCACAGTTCTCCATCGCGCTCTTGAGCATATAATCAATTGCTTCATCTTCAATATCTGAACTTGAAGCTCCACCCATCTGGCCGTTCTTCTTTCCTCTGAAGCCAACACCCTGGATAGTGGAATTCTCATAAGAAGATACTTCGCCGTTGAGGATGTTTATCTCCATTGAAGCATTAGTCATGAATGCGGCTTCTGCTTCTTCGAAACCATATTCAGTAGCTCTCTTTACAAGTTTCTTGATAAAGTCTTCTGCATATTTGATATCCATGATCAGGCCTCCCTTCCGCCAACAAGTATCGAAGATACTCTTATGGTAGGCTGACCTACTGTTACAGGAACTCCGCCGGATATGGATCCGCACATTCCTGCTGAAAGCTTAAGATCATTACCGACTCTGTCGATGTTCATAAGAATCTCAGCACCCTTACCAATTAATGTAGCACCTCTTACGGGCTCAGCAACTTTGCCGTTTCTGATCATGAAAGCTTCTTCTGTAGCGAAATTGAATTCACCCGAAGCCGTATCAACGGAGCCTCCGCCCATCTTTGTGCAGTAAAGGCCGTACTCTGTATCAGCGATGATATCAGCGGGATCGTCTTTACCATTATCGATATAGGTGTTACTCATTCTGGATGTAGGAGCATAAGTGAAGTCCTGTCTTCTTCCGCAGCCTGTAGGCTCACATCCCATTCTTCTAGCACCAAGATCGTCTACAAGATAGTTCTTGCAGATACCGTTCTCGATAAGAAGAAGGTTTGAAGACTCTCTTCCTGTATCATCCGTCATGTAAGAGCCCCATTCACCTTCAATTCTGGCATCATCACGAGCTGTAACAACTGAAGATGCAATGGGCAGGCCAAGCTTATCTGTGAAGCAGGATGCCTTGATTCCAACGGAAGTAGCTTCAAGTGCATGTCCGCAAGCTTCGTGGAAAATAACACCGCCAAAACCGTTGCCTATTACAACAGGCATCTTACCTGAAGGAGCGTATCCGGCGTTGATCATTCTTAAAGCTGTATCGCAGCACTTTTGAGTCTCTTCGATAATAGGATATTCGTTGATAAACTCATATCCTCTCATAGTACCGGGAGCAATTCTGCCAGTTTGTTTCTCATTGCCTTGTGTAGCTACTGCCTCTATTGAGAAACGGATCCTTGTCTGATCCTCGAGCTTGTTCGTACCTTCGCTGTTAAGGATGTGAACTACTCTGTTTGAAGTCGTATAAGAAGCTATAGCCTGCGTGATCAATTCGTTATAGCCAAGGGCATAATCGGAGGCTTCCTTAAGAAATTCGATGTTTGTCTTCTTGGAAACCTTGAGCGGATCCTCTTCAATAAGCGAAGGTGAAGATTTACAAAGAGTCTCAAGAGACTTAATCTGAGCGCTCTTCCCTCCTTTTAACGCAGATGCTGCTTCTTTTGCAAGTTTGATAAGTGCTTCTTCTGTCTTATCGCATGTATATACATAAACGACGTTAGTGCCGGCCATAAGTCTAATGCCAACACCGTAATTGATGGCAGAAGATGCTCTTATTGTCCTTCCGTTCAGTAAACCAACTGCTGAACCTGTCTTCTGTTCTTCAAAGATCTCTGCAAAGTCCGCATTGCCTGACATTGCAGCTTCAATGATCTTTGAAGCTAATACGTCACTTATCAATTATCAGTACCTCTTGATCTTGTGGGATGTGTTCTTCTCGAATTCAGTCTTACGAAGAACCGTCTTCTTGATCTTCTTATAGTTAACGAGCATCTCGTTTACATTAGCTGTAACGTCTTCAAGCAAGGCCTGAATCTGTTCGTCTGTTGCATCAGGACCAAGTTCCTTCTCGATAACTTCCATATCCGGGAAGATAGTAGCAACAATGATGATGTCGTCTTTATTCTCGTCCTTAACGCCGGATACTACACTCTCAGCAACTCTTTCATCGAGTGAGAGAAGATACTCGATCTCCTCAGGGAAAACGTTCTTTCCGTTGTTGGCGATGATAACGTTCTTTTTACGTCCTGTAATTATACAGAATCCGTTCTTGTCGATATAACCCAAGTCTCCTGTGTGGTAGTAGCCTTCGGAATCAAGAGCTTCAGCTGTTGCTTCGGGATCCTCATAGTAACCCATGAATACGTTGTCACCCTTAGCGATAAACTCACCGATACCGTCCTGATCGGGATTAAGGATCTTAACATCTACACCCGGCAGAGGAAGTCCGGCAGCCTCGTTCTCGAAGTCACAATCTCTGTTAAGAGCAAGGATCGGAGCACATTCAGTAAGACCGTAACCCTGTACACAGAGGAAACCCATATCCTGGAAGAACTCAAGAGCTTCAGGCTTAACGGGAGCACCGCCGAGGATTATGAGTCGCATGTTGCCGCCAAAGACGTCATGTATCTGCGCGAAAAGCTTCTTACGTACATCTATGTGAAGCTTGAGAAGGATCTTGCTAAGCTTACGTCCGGTATTGAACTTCTTTGCCTTCTTAGGATCAGACTCGATATTCTTGATGATCTTCTTATAGAACATCTCAAGCATGGCAGGAACCATAAGTATGCAAGTAGGCTTTGCTTCCTTGATCTCGCTTGTAATGTAGCGAAGACCGGAACAAAGTGAGATTGTTGTTCCTCTGTAAACCTGACCTAAGAATCCGCATGTACATTCATATGTATGATGGAGAGGCAATACTGAGAAGAAAATGTCGTTTCTGTCGATATAAAGCATTGAGAACATGGACATGAGATTCTTACAGATATTTCTCTGACAGAGCATAACTGCCTTGGACTTAGCTGTAGTACCGGATGTGAAAAGGAGAATCGTCATCTCTTCGGGATCAATCGGGGCTTCAGTAAAAGTCTTGTCTCCTCCCTCGAGAAGCTTCTCACCTTCTCTAATAAAGTTGGAGTACAGGATAAATCTTTCATCATCGATATCGTCCATACATACATAGTGCTTGATCGACGGGATCTTTCCATAGAACTCATTAACTGACTCAAGCTTTGATGAGGAGAACACAAGCATATCAACATGCGCTCTTTCAAGGCAGTTCATGATCTCATTAGTCTTAAGCTCTTTATCGATAGGAACAACGCATCCTGTGCCGTTTGTAGTAGCAAGGTATGTTACATACCATTCATATCGTGTCTCGCTCAAAATGGCGATTCTGGCGCCTTTTGTTACCTTTGTAAAGAATGCAGTACCGAGACTGTCGATATCGTGGTCATACTTCTCTGTGCTTACAGGTACATACCCTTCCCCTTTTATCGGCTTATGCAAAAATACCGGATTACCGGGGAACTCTTTTACTCTTGTCTTGATAACATCTCTTAAGTTAGTTACTTTTGTTACTTCGTAAAGGGGTATATCCTTCATGATATCTTTCTCCTATATTAAAAGTCTTCTAAATTATAGCACTAAGCCGTTCCCAGAGAAGTCCAGCTGTCCGGTGACAGTACATCACCGTTTACTTCATACCACTGGCCTTCTGAATATGTTGTTCTTCCTACTACGTCTTCAGCAACGATATCATCGTTATACATAACCGTAAATGAATCGCTGTTAAGCTGTGATACAAGCGGATTACCCGTCGACGGGTTTACGGGATTGCTTATAATACCGTCAAAAGCCAGGAAAGGCGTCTCTGCGTTGGTCATGAACTCGTCAGAAACCGTGAATCCTTCTGAACCGAAGTCTTTAACGAGGAGCATAGGATTAAAGTGTCCCTGATTAACCCCGTTGAATTCGGTTTCATAGAAGACATCTGTACCGTGATCGGCAACTATTATTATCCTGGTGTTGTCATATACACCGCATTGTCTTAAATAATCAAACCAATCGCCCAGGACTTGCAAGGAAGCCATCATAGATTCGTAATAGGTATAATGGAGCGAATTATCAAAGGTCAGTGATTCGTCTCCGAGATTGAATCTGTCCATGTTCTGCATATCAAATACCGAATTATTAACATCAATACTCGGTACATAATCAGGTTCGCTAAGTATGCACGGATCATGTATGCAGTTGTTTGAGAACATTATGAAATTGTCTTCGGACGAATCATCAACCGTTGTAAGTGCAGGTAATGCGGTTAAGGCCGTATAAGAATCAAGGAATTCCAAACAAAACCCGTGTCCGATAGAGGCATCTTCAAGAATCTGCGTATAATCAAAAAAGTATTCCCTGTCGGCTGCATTAAACATTGATCCGTCATAGAAAACATCACGGATCAGCATCGGAGAAAGTCTGAAAAAACCGTAACAGAAGAAATTACGTTCATACAGTTTAAGGTTTCTGACTTCGTCTCCTATATAGTCGTTAAATGCTCCCATCATCATATAAGTATTGATATCGGGATAATCATTATAGATCCTGTGATCAGGCACCCATCCGTAATTTGCCAAAGTAGGATCACAGACAGTTACGTTATACCCGTTATTGTCAAAGTTTACGGGCATTACAAGCAAAGCTTCATTCTGCTTGTCGCTAAGCAGAATATCCGATCTGCTGTTAATAAGATCCGGCGTATACTCATAGCCTCCGTACAGTGCGGGTGAACCGCTCATTGTATAAGCTCCGAAAGACAATGTATTAGGATAGAATGTAAATCCGTCAAACTGTTCAACCAGCTCGGGATCTTCGTTCATAACATATGGCAATACAAAACCCGCAGATTTATCGAGCATTATTACGATAACATTCTGCCCGTTTCTGGAAAGATTAAGCTCACTTACGGGCTGCTGATCTCTGATATAAGATGCATCCCTGTATTGCTTTTCTATTCTTACAATGTTGAAAGAAGACAATACCAGAACAGCAGCAGCTTCAAGAACCAGGAACCACGTGGCATATTTCCTGTTATTCTTGTAAAAAATGAATAACAGTGCTGTTATCATCAGAATGCATACAGAATTAAGAAGTATCCTCTGAGGGTCTTTAGGTGCGCCGTACACAAACATCTGAGGCGTAATGCTGCCGCCGGAATTGAAAGCAAAATAATTTATGGTACAAATCAGCGAAATCACTATAACGACAAAGTTCATGATATTTCTGGCATACTCAGAAATAAGAAAATATATTACAGTACCCCATAAAACATACATACCCAGACTGATACACAGGGAATTAAAAACGTAGATATTAGGATCAATCAGATGATACGGATCCAGGAACGCCTGAACATTAGATCCTATAACGTCGGAACTTACCTGAGCACCTGTAAGAAAAGCGATAAAGAACAAAGCTGCAAATGTCAGTATGGCATCAGTCTTGTTTCTTTTGAAGTTGAATATGTCAATCTTCTTCAAAGCAGGCTTGCGTTCCGGTCGGTATTTCTTTACTACAGATATAACGATATTCTTGATCAGTGAGAACAGATTGTTAGTCGTCCAGTAAAGAACCAGACAAGACGGAGAATCATACAGCAATACAAGAAAGATCGCTGCAAGTACATATGTCTGAATCTTAGTGCTTGTTGACTGATCTTTGGAATAGATGATACTCGATATTACGTTTATCACAGTCATCATGATCGGGAGAATGTTTACGGTAAATGATCCGATCATAAAAAGACTGTCGGGCTGACCTAAGTCGTTGATAAAAAGGAAAGGTACTCCCTGTACTATCTTAAGCCCTGACAGAAGATGGAATCCTGCAATAAAGAAAGGTATTTCGAGTAAGATAGAGATGCTGCTTATGATGTTGCTTGCAGGAGAATACTTTTTCTCCTTATAAAGTGCCTGCAGCATCATGAATCGCTCATCGCCTTTGAATGCCTTGCTGATCTTCTTTATGTACGGTTGAATAGCTTTCTTCTTATCGTTTTGTTTTAAAGACAGTTTATCCGCTCTTACATAGATAGGAAGAATCAGAATATTCATTATGATTCCGATAGAAATGACGGACACACCTACGTTGCCCGTCAGCTTGAATACTGTCGAGAAAATAAACTCGAATACCAGTTCTATCGGTCTTATAAAGAAAGAGAAAAGAAAGTTAAACGGCATCAGACAAATCCCTTGGTAACGGCTAATTCAGCACGCTCCTTTGCTTTACCTCCCAGAGCGATCTGCTCATCGATAAATGTAGGATGAGAAGCAATGAAATCCTTCATATACTTATCGGGATCATCAAGGAACTTCAGTACGAGGTCATACTGGGCCTTATCGATAGCTCCGTTCTGTAAAGCCTCATCGAAAAGCTCCTTGTTAACCCCGGTCAAAGTCTCCATCGATACTCCGAGACCCTCGAGTACTTTACGGCCGTTCTGATGTCTGTCTACAACAGCAATGGTATCGGTAATATCAGCGCCCAAGCCTCTGATCGCAGGGATCCATGCGCGCTCGTAGCTTGATGCTTCTGTAATAAGATCTGCGATATGAAGCGCCTTCTTGCCCTTAACATCAGCCTCTACAGCATTGAAATCGCTGTCTGTATATGTTGATGTAAGATCCTTGTAGATCGTAAGATGAGGCTTGCCGAGAAGATGTGCGGGTATCATCGAGAAGATATAATCTCTTCTCTCGCCACCGGAGATAAAATCAAAATCATACTTCTTGGCAGCTTCAGTCAAAGAATCCATGCAGTTCTTGAATGTAGCAGATTCATTGTAGATCTTTATCAATGCATCAAAGATCTTCTTAGGAGCTTCATTTCTGTCTCCTGCACAAGCTTCCTCGATAACCTTGAGGATCTCGCCTGCCGTCTGCTCATCTTTAATAAGGAAATGAGTATTGATAAAGAACGGTCCGAGCTTTCCGGATGTATACCAGAAAGGTGTATCAGCCGGAGCTACTCTTACTGCATTTGTTTTGAAAAGATCTTCAGTAATCTGATTGGACATATATTCCTCCTATTATTCCCAAAGCTTGAGAGTTCCTGTTAATGAAGCGATATCAGTGTCATTCTCTTCACACCATGCTTCAAGTTCTTCTGTGATATAAACCGGTGCATCAGGTATGACGAGACTTGCAGTGCCTATCTCAACTGCAGCAGCACCTGCGATCATAAACTCCAGAACATCAGTTGCCTCAGATATTCCGCCGCAACCGATAATCGGTATATCGAGTACCTGATAGCACTCAGATACCATACGAATAGCAACTGGTTTGATCGCCGGTCCGGAATAACCGCCGGTATTATTGCGAAGAACGGGTCTTCTTGTCTTAACGTCTACGGCCATACCGAGCATCGTATTGATAAGAACAACAGCATCTGCACCGCCTTCCTGAGCAGCGAGAGCCATTGTAGATATGCTGGTTACATTAGGTGTTAACTTGATCCACAAAGGAAGGTCTGTCAATTCACGGAGTGTGCTTACGATCTTCTTTACCTGACCGGCATCAGAGCCAATGGACATACATCCTTCCTTAACATTGGGACATGAAAGATTGATCTCAAGAGCATCTATCTTATCCTTGTGAGGATCCAATGTCTTTACCATATCAATGTAGTCTTCAGTCGAATGTCCTGCTACATTTACGATAACACCTGTATTAAGTGACTTCATAAAGTCGAGATCAAACTTGATAAAGTGCTCTACACCGGGATTCTGAAGTCCGACAGAATTAAGCATGCCTGCCTTACATTCAGCGACTCTTACACCTTCGTTACCTGCTCTGGGCTTGATGGTAAGTCCCTTGGAAGACAGACCGCCGAGAATTGAAAGATCATATATCTCAGAAAGTTCTCTTCCCATGTTGCAAGTTCCGGAAGCAAGAATAAGCGGGCTCTTAAGAGAGGTTTCTCCGACTTTTACGTTCAAACGATCGCTCACCAGATCACCTCCTTGGAATCAAATACTGGGCCGTCCTTACAGCATCTTTTATGCTCGAAAGGAATCCCCTCTTCTTCTGCCTTGATCTTACATGTGCATACAAGACATATACCTATGCCGCATGCCATTCTCTGCTCAAGAGAAACATAGCAATTAAGGCCCTTACTGTCAGCCCAGGAAGCTACGGCTCTCATCATGGGCATCGGTCCTACACAAAGGACTGTTGCATCCTTGAAATCATCTTCGCTTAAAGTATTAAGGCCGTCACAGCAGTTACCCTTGAGACCTGCATCTCCTGCATCTGTTGTAAGAATATATGAAGGATCATTCATAATGATTTGAGACATATCTCGGAATCCTTGAACGACCTTTACATTCTTTCCTTCGGCTGTGAGCCTCTCATAAAGGAAGTTGATTGGGAATACACCCGTTCCGCCGCCAACGAGAATGAACTTATCGGAGCTTATATCGAATCCGTTTCCCAAAGGCCCGAGGACCCAAGTTCCTTCGCCTTCTTCCATGGAAGCGAGCTCTTCTGTTCCTTCTCCAATTATCTTAATGCCGACCTTAAATGTGCCCATATCCTTATCAACAGAAGCTACACCGAAAGGTCTTCTTAAGAAGTTGGAGCAAGCTACATTAACAAACTGTCCCGGAACTGCATTCTGTGCTATTTCAGGGCACAGGAACTCAATGAGAGCCGTGTCCTCATTAAGCATGCTTTTCGAGACTACTTCGCAGAAATGGTCTTTATTCATACGTACTTCCTGTCTTTAAGTGCTGCATTAAGCTTAGCCTTCATGTCCAGAGCCTCATCGCGTGTTGCCTTCGCGTAGTCAGCGGGTGCGAGGTCTTCCCTCTTCTTCCAAGCGCACATAAGGCTTCTGGATGCATTAACAATGGCGCCCTCGCCTTCCTTTGTAAAGGAAGCTACAGCAGCATCAGGACCTGCGCCCTGTGCACCGTAACCCGGAACGAGCATCATTGTGTTAGGCATTCTCTTACGGGCAGCAACAGCCTGCTCAGGAACGGTCGCGCCGAGAACGGCACCTACAGATGAGAATCCTTCCTCACCGATAAGCTCCTTGCCCCATTCATTTACGTTATCAGCCATGAGCTCGTATACCTTACGTCCGTCCTTGAGCTCCATATCCTGGAAATCAACTGCAGACGGGTTAGATGTGTGCACGAGTGTAAAGATACCCTTGCCGTCTCTTGCACAAACATCCATAAAAGGCTTAATGCCGTCGATGCCGAGGTATCCGTTAACAGTTACCGAGTCGCAGTTGAACATGCTCTTCTCGGAACCGTCATCAAGAGCTGTCTTACCGATGATACCCTCAGCATAAGCAGTAGCTGTGGAACCTATGTCATTACGCTTTGCGTCGCCTATAACGAGCATTCCCTTGTTCTTAGCATATGCGATAGTCTTCTTTAATGTCTCAATGCCGGTAACTCCGTACATCTCGTAGTAAGCGAACTGGGGCTTGATGGCAGGAACGATGTCACATACTGCATCGATCAATGTTGTATTGAACTCATATATAGCCATAGCTGCTGCAAGTTCAGCGTCAGGTCCTACAGTTTCCATCCATCTGTTGCGAATCTCCTCGGGAATGTACTCGAGTCTGGGATCAAGTCCCATTACTGTAGGGTTCTCAAGCTCTCTGATCTTTCTTACAAGAGCATCAGCAAAGTTCTTCATATGTCTTCTTTCCTCCCATCATTGTAAGAACTGTCTTACCATAGAGTTTCCATCCGTCGAAAGGTGTGTTTCTGCCCTTCGTGAGCATCTTGTTCTTATCGAAAGTAAATTCATTATCAAGATCGAATACAGCGAGGTCTGCGTCATCTCCTACATTCATACCGCCTCTTCCGAGCTTTAAGATCTTGGAAGGGTTGTGGCACATAAGCTCAACAAGCTTTTCAATTGTGATGATGCCGGGCTTTACAAGGTATGTGTAGCAAAGAGCAAAAGAACTCTCGAGGCCAACAATACCGTTAAGTGCATGTGAGAACTCAACCTCCTTATCATCCTGATGATGAGGTGCGTGATCTGTAACGATACAGTCTACAGTTCCATCCTTGATTGCTTCGATTATAGCGAGCTTATCCTCCTCTGTTCTGAGCGGCGGGTGCATCTTAAAGTTAGTGTCATAATTCTCACAAGTAACATCAGTAAGAGTGAAGTAATGAGGACAAGTCTCGCAAGTAACCTTAACGCCTCTTGCCTTGGCTTCTCTTATCATTCTCATGCCGCCCTTTGTGCTTACATGACAGATGTGTACAGGAATGTCGAGGTACTCTGAAAGAATGATATCTCTTGCGATCATAATATCTTCAGCAACTGTAGGACAACCTCTGATACCAATTTCCGTAGAGACTTCACCTTCATTCATGGCTCCACCGGAGATTGTCAGGTCCTCTTCGTGATTCAATACAGGAATATCAAAATCAGAGGAATACTCCAGGACCTTACGCATAAATCCTGAAGTAGCAATAGGCTTACCATCGTTGCTAATAGCTACGATTCCTGCCTCTTTCATAAGGCCAATCTCGGCAAGCTCTTCACTCTCGAGATTCTTACCTGCTGCACCGATGGGATAAACTCTAACGAGGCCTGCATCAGCGGCTCTCTTAAGGATTCCTTCAACAACTGCAGCGTTGTCGCATACAGGATGTGTGTTAGGCATTGTGCATACACTTGTGAAGCCTCCTCTTGCAGCAGCGGCGCTTCCCGTTGCGATTGTTTCCTTGTATTCGTAACCAGGCTCTCTGAAGTGAACATGCATATCAACGAGTCCAGGAAGAAGTGTTCCACCCTTAACGTCGATGATCTCATCTGCGGATGACTCGTCGAAAGCCTCTGCGAACTTACCGTTATCAATATATACGGCTGTCTTATCTGAACCGATTACCTTACAGTTCTTAATTATTGTCTTCATAAGTTGTTTCTCCTTGCCATGAGCAGATAAAGAACTGCCATTCTTACTGCTACTCCGTTAGTAACCTGCTTATTGATAACTGACTGATCACAGTCATAAACTGCTGTAGGAAGCTCTACACCGTGGTTGCACGGGCCCGGGTGCATAAGGAATGCATCAGGCTTAGCAAGCTTCAGTACTTCAGGTGTAATTGCATAGAACTTTGCATATTCAGCTACTGACGGGAAAAGTGAGCTCTTCATTCTTTCAAGCTGAACTCTAAGACCCATAACAGCATCAGCATCTCTTATGCAGTCTTCAACGGAATCAGCAACAGTTACGCCCATCTTCTCGATACCGATAGGCATCATTGTTCTCGGTCCGTAAACACTTACCTTAGCGCCGAGCTTAGCAAGTCCGATAGCGTTGGATCTAACTACTCTGGAGTGATAGATATCACCGCAGATAGCTATCTTTTTACCCTCAAACTTATCGAATCTTTCATACATTGTGAGCATATCGAGAAGCGCCTGAGTAGGATGCTCATTCATTCCGTCTCCTGCATTAACAATGCTGGCGTTGATCTTATCTGCTATGGAATGAGGTGCTCCTGACTGGGGATGTCTCATTACGATGATATCCGTCCCCATCATATCGATCGTTCTTGCTGTATCGAGCAAGGACTCACCTTTGGCTACGGAGCTTCCTGTTGCTGAAATGTTAGCGCTTGTTGCACCCATATACTTTGAAGCCAGCTCGAAAGAAAGTCTTGTTCTTGTTGAGTTCTCATAGAAGAGAGTTACTACTGACTTACCCTGTAAATGACTTGTTTTCTTAGGACCTGCTTCTACAACCATCTTCATTGTCTTAGCGGTATCAAGTATCTCCATAATCTCCTCAGGAGTGAGCTGTTTCATTCCGAGGAGGTCTTTGCTCTTAAGTCCCATATTACTTATCCTCCTTTATGAGCAGAACCTGTGTTACTCCGTCAACATCTTCGAACTGTACATCAATCTGTTCGCTCTCAGAGGTCGGAACGTTCTTACCTACATAATCTGCTTTGAAAGGAAGCTGCCTGTGTCCCCTGTCGATAAGCTCAACCAGCTGAATGCATGAAGGTCTTCCCATATCAAAGATATTGTCGATGGCAGATCGTATAGTCCTGCCTGTATATAAAACATCGTCTACAAGAATAATCTTTGTACCGTTAACATCAAAAGGAATGTGGGTACCGTTTACTACAGGGTGTGCTGCCAATGTGGACAGATCATCTCTGTAGAACGTGATATCAAGTATTCCCATCGGTACTTCTTTGTCCTCAATAGACTTAAGATAATCACGAATCTTCTTTGCTATTGAAACGCCTCTTCTCTGGATACCTATGAGAGCAATATTATCGAGACCTTTATTATGCTCGATAATCTCATGGGAGATCCTGATAATAGCGCGTTCAATAGCAGCATCGTCCATAAGAACGGTCGCGTTTTGTTTTGAAACATCACTCATTTGGAAACTCCTTACCCCGACAAAAAATGCCGGAAAATTGAATTTCCCGGCACGACAAAAATCCTTTAATAAAAGAATCTTACAACCTCGCCGGGCTGTTTAAAGATTACTTCTCAAGTCTATTCTTTTGAGATGGTATATTCAAGATGAAATTTGTGTTATTTATACATTTCTTTCTTGATCTCAAGAAAGTCTTCAATACTTCTCATAAGTACAAATAATCTTGCTCTGTCTTCAAACTCCTCTCGGTTTTGAGGAAGCGGCTTTTCCTTGAATTCTTCATTGATAGAATCGCATTCTTCGAGAAGATAAGATACATCGTTTTCTCTATCATATTCCTGTGCTATTTTGACAAGAAAATCTGAAATAATCCTTCCGGTATCAGGTGTAGTTTTGAGCTCACTGACGTTTCTGTAAATCTCAGAAAGAATCTCGGCTTGCTTGTCACGCATCTCGATATATCGGATATCGCTGTCATCGGGATCTATAAGATCATTCTTATAATCAGTAAGAGCCTGCTTTCTCGCCTTTTCGAGATGTTTGTCGAGCTTAACAAGGCATGTGCCGTCATAGTTTGTAAGATCCGTATCCATGACACGCTCAGATGCTCTTATAAGAATATGTTTTATCTGCTCATCCGTCTTTAGAGTAAGCTCGTCTGTTTTCTTTTTGTTTTTGCGCAGAGTTAAGTTTACGATGATACCCATCATCGTACCGATAATGAACAGCAGAACCTCATTTAATATCGAATTAAGGTCCATATTACCCGTAGAAAGAAAATGGGATATAAGTACCGAATCCATTGCCATTGCTGAATAGAAACCGAATATTCTGCAGTAGATAATGAATATCAGAAGATAAATGCTGAAAGCAGTAAGATTGAATCCGATGAATCCGTAACATAAAGCGGCAATAATAAGTGCTACTGCAAATGCGACGAATCTGTCGATAGCCGTACGTACAGTCTCTTTCTTGGTAGGCAGCACAGAAAGAATGGCTACGATTCCCGCAGATACGCTGAATTCAAGTCCTGCAAGCTCAGCTATTGCCAACGCAATAACAGCAGCTGCCGTAATCTTTATGCCTGTGATTATCTCTGTTTTTTTGTTCATACCTATAGATTATATCAAAGTAAAAGGCTGCCCTTCATATGAAGGGCAGCCTTGGTCATTTAAGCTAATTCTTAAGAATTACTATCAGAGCTGAGGACCTGCAGCAACGAGTGCCTTACCTGCATCGTTTGTCTCATACTTCTTGAAGTTCTTCTGGAATCTTGCAGCAAGATCCTTAGCCTTCTCTTCCCACTCGGAAGCGTTAGCGTATGTGTCACGGGGATCGAGGATCTCTGTGCTTACGCCGGGAAGCTCTGTAGGTACTTCGAAATCGAAGTAAGGGATCTTCTTTGTAGGGGCATTCTTGATAGAACCGTCGAGGATAGCATCGATGATTCCTCTTGTATCAGGAATGGAGATTCTCTTACCTGTGCCGTTCCAACCTGTGTTAACGAGGTAAGCCTTAGCACCGGACTTCTGCATCTTCTTTACAAGCTCCTCAGCATACTTTGTAGGATGCAGCTCGAGGAAAGCCTGACCGAAGCAAGCAGAGAATGTAGGTGTAGGCTCTGTGATTCCACGCTCTGTACCAGCGAGCTTAGCAGTAAATCCGGAGAGGAAGTAGTACTGTGTCTGCTCAGGTGTGAGGATGGATACAGGAGGCAATACGCCGAAAGCGTCTGCAGAAAGGAAGATTACGTTCTCAGCAGCAGGGCCGGAAGAAATCTTGTTAACGTTCTTAACGATCTTCTCGATGTGGTCGATAGGATAAGAAACACGTGTGTTCTCTGTAACGGACTTATCAGAGAAGTCGATCTTACCGTCAGCATCAACAGTTACGTTCTCGAGGAGAGCGTTTCTCTTGATAGCGTTGTAGATGTCAGGCTCGTTCTCCTTGGAGAGGTTGATAACCTTAGCATAGCATCCGCCCTCGAGGTTGAATACGCCGTTGTCATCCCAGCCGTGCTCGTCATCACCGATGAGGAGTCTCTTAGGATCTGTGGAAAGTGTTGTCTTACCTGTTCCGGAAAGACCGAAGAAGATTGCTGTGTGCTCACCGTTCATGTCTGTGTTAGCAGAGCAGTGCATGGAAGCCATACCGTTAAGAGGCAGGAAGTAGTTCTGCATGGAGAACATACCCTTCTTCATCTCACCGCCGTACCATGTGTTGAGGATAACCTGCTCACGTGATGTAACGTTGAAGAGAACTGCTGTCTCAGAGTTGAGGCCGAGCTCCTTGTAATTCTCAACCTTAGCCTTGGAAGCTGTATAAACGATGAAGTTAGGCTCGAACTCAGCCTCTTCCTCAGGTGTAGGCTGGATGAACATGTTTCTTACGAAGTGAGCCTGCCAAGCAACCTCCATGATGAAACGAACGGACATTCTTGTATCCTTGTTTGCACCGCAGAAACCATCTACAACGTAGAGCTTCTTGCCGGAGAGCTCATCAACAGCGAGCTTCTTACAAGCTTCCCAAGCCTCCTGAGAAGCGGGATGGTTGTCGTTCTTGTACTCTTCGGATGTCCACCATACTGTATCCTTGGACTTGTCATCCATAACGATGAACTTATCTTTAGGAGAACGACCTGTATAAATACCTGTCATTACGTTAACAGCACCAAGCTCTGTGAGCTGACCCTTGTCATAGCCCTCCAAAGAAGGATCCATCTCCTCCTCGAAAAGCTTCTCGTAAGAAGGATTGTAAACAATCTCTTTTACGTCACTGATGCCATACTTGGAAAGATCAATGTTTGCCATATGAAAACTCCTTTTCATTAATTAATTACCAAGTCATTATAGCTTTTATTAGTGGTATTTTCTATAAAATTTTTATGATAAAAGAGGGATTTGAACTAATCTCCCCTTCAATTTTCAAATGTAAAATGAAAAGCTATAAAACAAAAATCATTTGCTCATTTTACCGATTAGGTAACAAGCATTTTTGCATATTTATTAGGAATCTTACCAATTCCCCATGAGATTAGTATACTTATGGCAAAAATCAGAAGACATTCTGCAAATGTTCCTGTTTTCCAGTTGAGATTGTAGCAAATGATCAATTCCCAGCAACGGCCAATACCAAGATGAATGCAGAATACGCCAAAACTGTATTTTGCAAGGAATCTTAAGACTTTTTTGACCGATTCAGCTATTTTCCCTAATGGTAATAAGTAAACTATGGTAAATAGTGATGCTGTATATATGAGCATATCTATACCACTGTATTCAAATCCAAACTCAGGAGTAGGAACAATACTTAGATTACCTATAATAAAAATAATTATGGAAATTAATATTGCCGGTAACTTGTGGTTCTGTATCTTTGAAACGAAGTATTTACGGCTTATTAAAGATCCCGCAACGGCAAAAGGTATTGATTCAGCGAGTCTTCCAAGCGGAAACCACAATTCATATTCAAATTTACAGAATAAGTTGTAATTTACCTGTGTATACTGCAAAACAATGCAAGTTATCCCTAACAGTGTAAGCATCATTAATCCATATTTCTTAGAAAGCTTAAATATGCACCAGAATATAGCTGTGATTATTATCAGATCGAACTGAAACCATAGCTGGGGACACAGATGTCTGTCAGAACCGGCTAGAAGTTGCCAGAACAGGTCTTTCTTTGTAAATCTAATAACAAAATCATTAGGTAATCTCGTCACACTAAAGAAATACCCAAGTAAGAGGTAACCCCAAAAGTATAAGAAAGCCCATGCTATAAAAGGAAAATATAATCTCCAAAGTCTATTCCCTAACCCCTTAACGTCAGAATCTCTAAGCTTATCTGATGTTAAGAAGAAAGAAACAACAAAGAACATTGGAGCAGCTACAGCTATCAATCTTATAACTGGATTAATAAAAAGAGAATCAGTGCCAGTTACCCAATAATGAGCTAAAACAACACAAAAACTGAAGAATACCTTCAGAAAAGCAATGCTGTAGTTATAATTATCCTGTTTATACTGATCCATGCTCAACTAATATACTAAAAACCTCCCCGATCTCTAACCAGGGAGGCTTTATATCTTGGTGGGGCTGGTGGGACTTGAACCCACACGATTTATGGTCGGCAGATTTTGAGTCTGCTGCGTCTGCCATTCCGCCACAACCCCGCATATGGAGCCAATGGTGGGAATCGAACCCACGACCTATTCATTACGAGTGAATTGCTCTACCCCTGAGCCACATTGGCTTATGCTTTCGGCTTAAAAAGAATACTCATTAAGCCGATAAGTGTCAAGACTTAAAAATCCCAAGAGTTTATATACTTCTCCTGCTTTTCAGTAAGCTTGTCAATGCTTATGCCACGTGTCTCGAGAAGGATTTCTGCGACTCTGTTATCGATAACTTCAGGAGCCATATAAACCTTGTTCTCAAGTGACTTACCATTCTTGGCAATGTATCTTGCAGACTGTGCCTGGAGTGCAAAGCTCATATCCATGATCTCAACTGCATGTCCGTCACCAGCAGCCAGATTAACAAGTCTTCCCTCTGCAATAATGCTGATAGTGTTACCATTCTTGAGTTCATAACCAATGATGTTATGACGAAGCTCTTTGCTGGATACACACATCTCCTTCAATTCCTTAACACTGACTTCACAGTCGAAGTGACCTGCATTACAGCAGATAGCACCATCCTTCATGAGTTCGAAGTGTCTTCCGACAATTACGTCCTCACAGCCTGTAACTGTAACAAATACATCGCCCAAGGGAGCAGCCTGATCCATTGTCATGACTTCATAGCCTTCCATGATAGCTTCGCAAGCCTTTACAGGGTCAATCTCAGTTACGATTACCTTTGCTCCGAGGCCCTTAGCTCTCATAGCAACGCCTCTGCCGCACATTCCGTAACCTGCAACTACAACAGTCTTACCGCATACGATGAGATTTGTAGTCGCCATGATAGCGGTCCATACTGACTGGCCTGTACCATATCTGTTGTCAAACAGGTGCTTGCAGCGAGCATCGTTAACTGCAATTACAGGATAAAGAAGCTTTCCTTCCTTCTCGAGAATATTAAGTCTATGAACGCCTGTTGTTGTTTCTTCGCAGCCACCGATAAGATTCTTAGAAAGATCCTTAAGGTCTGAATGAAGTAACATAGCAAGATCTCCGCCATCATCAATAACGATATCGGGACCAAATTCAAGAGACATCTTAAGATGCTTGATATAGTCTTCTTCGCTGTCACCATGAATCGTATAAACACTCATACCGGAATTAGCAACAAGAGCAGCTGCTACATCATCCTGAGTAGACAAAGGATTACATCCTGTAAGAGCAACATCTGCGCCGCCTCTCATAAGGGCTCTTGCGAGACATGCTGTCTTTGCTTCAACATGAACACTTACAGCTATCTTAAGTCCTTTGAAAGGCTGTTCTTCAATCAATTCTGCTTCGATTGCACGAAGAACAGGCATGTTTCTGTATGCCCAATCAATCTTTTCCTGACCATAAGGCGCGAGATTAATGTCTTTGATGTCGCAATTAGCCATAAGTATCTCCTTATAATGATTTAATAAACAATCTTGCTAACTTGCAGCTGTCGGCAGAAGCTCTGGCTGCACATTCCATAACTTCCTCATGCGACAGCTTATTCTCTGAAAGTCCTGCTGCTTTGTTTGATATCAATGAAACAGCTACAACTCTGATTCCGCAATGAACCGCAGCGATAGCTTCAGGTACAGTTGACATACCTACTGCATCAGCTCCCAACATTTTTAGTGCTCTTATCTCCGCGGGAGATTCATACTGAGGTCCCTTCATATATGCATATATGCCTCTATGAAGCTTAATTCCGGCTTCCTCGGCGGCTTTCTCAAGAATAGAGATATATTCAGGATCGTAAACCTGTGACTGATCCGGGAATCTGACACCAAACTCATCAAGGTTGGGTCCGATAAGCGGAGATTCGCAGAAGAATGAAAGATGATCAGTAACAGTCATAAGTTCAGCGGGATTGATCTTGTCAGATATACCGCCTGCAGCATTTGTCAGATAAAGAGTTTTAACTCCGAGAATTGACATTACCCTTACATAGAAGGTGCATACAGAAGTGTCGTAGCCTTCATAATAATGGAATCTGCCTGACATCATGAACACTCTTTTGCCTTCAAGAGTGCCAATCAGCAATCTTCCCTCATGTCCGGGTACCGTTGATACCGGGAATGCAGGAATGTTGTCATACGGTATCGATAACTCAATATCGCACTGCTCTGCCAAAGGAGATAATCCAGAACCGAGAACAACACATATTGTCGGGATCTCACCTTCTGAGATCTTCGACTTAATGTAGCCGGCTGCCTTATAAACTGACTGAGTATAAGATCTTTCTGAATCTATCATGCGTTCTTACCACAACAATTCTTATACTTCTTTCCTGAACCACAAGGACAAGGGTCGTTTCTGCCAACCTTATTCTTATCACGCTTAATGGGTTCATATGTCTGGTTGCTCTGTGCTGCACCCTCAACCTGCTTAGCCTGCGTAGGAACAGCTTTCTGTGAAGCTGTGGCTCTCGCAGCAGCTCTTGCAAGAGGAGATGCCATCTCGTTATTCTGAGAACCTTCTCCCTGCTCACCCTGTGCATTTCCGGAGTTAGCATTATTCCTAACTTCAAATCTGCCTCTCATAAGAAGTTTAACGGAATCGTTCTGGATAGCTTCATTCATCTCCTCGAACATCTCTCCGCCTTCCTTCTTATACTCGACAACAGGGTCATGCTGACCGATAGATCTCATTCTTATAGAAGTCTGGAGCTGATCCATAGCATCGATATGATCCATCCACTTGGTATCAACAGTCATAAGGAGAATAGAACGCTCTGTTTGTCTGAATATATCAGAACCTACCATAGCCTCCTTAGCTGCAAGACTTTCAATTGCCTGGCTGTTGATCGTGCTGATTAATGTATCAGGATCAGGTATATCCTTGGATTCATCCTTAATGTCAAGAATGATCGGAAGATCACCGAAGATTTCAGAAAGCTTTGTTCCAAGTGAGAATCTGTCAATGTTGGAAACCGTTCCATCATTAACAAATGCCATAACCTGTCTCTCGGATACTCTCTCGAGCATCTTCATGAGTGTGTCATGCATATCCTCACCGTCAATGACCTTACGACGCTGCTCATAAGTAATAGTACGCTGAATGTTCATTACGTCATCGTACTCAAGGACATTCTTACGTGCTCCAAAATGCATTGCTTCGAGCTTCTTCTGTGAGCTGTCGATAAGCTTTGTAAGCATACCGTTCTGAATCTCCATTGTCTCATCGACACCGAGTGAGTTGTAAAGACCATTTACTCTGTCACCGCCGAAGATTCTTAACAATTCGTCATCGAGAGCCAGGAAGAACTTTGTGCGTCCGGGGTCACCCTGACGTCCTGCACGGCCCTTTAACTGATTATCGATACGTCTGGATTCATGACGCTCTGTACCAACGATGAACAGACCGCCCAATGATCTAACCTCATCAGCCTCAGGCTTAATCTCTTCTGACTTCTGTGCATAGAACTCAGCATATTTCTGTCTTGCTTCGAGAATAGCCTCATCATCTGTCTCATTATGAGCTGTTGAAGCTTCGATCATATCCTCGTCATAACCGAGCTTTCTCATCTCCTGCTTAGCAAGGAATTCAGGGTTACCGCCGAGAAGAATATCCGTACCACGTCCTGCCATGTTGGTGGCGATAGTAACTGCTCCCTTACGGCCTGCCTGAGCGACAATCTCAGCCTCACGTCTATGATTCTTAGCGTTAAGAACGTTAGCCTGAATACCTGCCTTACGGAAAAGCTTATCAAGATACTCGGACTTATCAACGTTTACAGTACCTACAAGAACAGGCTGACCTGTCTTATGTACTTCGATTACTGTCTTAAGAACTGCATGGTACTTGCCCTTCTGAGTCTTAAATACAGCATCATTCTCGTCGATTCTCTCGATCTTCTTGTTAGTAGGAATAGTAATAACATCAAGGTTATAGATCTGTCTGAACTCGGCTTCCTCAGTGTAAGCAGTACCTGTCATACCTGAAAGCTTGTCATACATTCTGAAGAAGTTCTGGAAAGTGATGGTTGCAAGAGTCTTATTCTCGTTAGCTACCTTAACACCTTCTTTCGCCTCGATGGACTGATGCAGACCGTCGCTGTATCTTCTACCGGGCATCAAACGACCTGTAAAGTCATCTACGATAACAACCTCACCCTCGTCTGAAACGATATACTGCTGATCTTTATGGAAGTTACCGTGAGCCTTAAGAGCGTTATTGATATAGTGCTGGAGATCAAAATTCTCAGGATCTGAGAGGTTCTCTACATTAAAGTAAGCCTCAGCCTTCTTAATACCGTTAGCAGTGATTACAGAAGTCTTAGCCTTCTCATCAATAACGTAATCAGCATCACCAACGAGTTCGTCCATGTCAATCTTATCATCAGTCTCAACTACTGTGTAAGGCTTGAGCATACGAACAAATGAGTCAGCCTTCTGATAAAGATCAGAGGAAGCTTCGCCTCTACCTGAAATGATGAGAGGTGTTCTTGCCTCATCAATCAAAATAGAGTCAACCTCATCGACGATGGCGTAATTGAGTTCTCTTTGAACAAGCTGTGACTTGGAAACAACCATGTTATCACGCAAATAATCGAAGCCGAACTCATTATTGGTTCCATAAACGATATCGCATGCATACATCGCTTTTCTGTCTTTGTTGGGAATATCGTGAATGATAAGACCGACTGTGAGACCCAAGAACTTATAAACCTTACCCATCCATTCCGAGTCACGCTTTGCAAGGTAATCGTTTACAGTTACAACATGGACACCTTTACCGGTAAGAGCATTAAGGTAAACAGGCATTGTAGCAACGAGCGTCTTACCTTCACCTGTCTTCATCTCGGCAATACGGCCCTGGTGAAGAACGATACCACCGATGATCTGTACCGGATAAGGCTTAAGGCCCAATACTCTCCATGCTGCCTCTCTTACAGTAGCGAAAGCTTCAGGAAGAATATTATCCAAAGTATCGCCGTTGCTAAGTCTGTCCTTAAACTCGTCTGTCTTTGCTCGAAGTTCGGCATCACTTAACTTAGAGTATTTTTCCTCCAAGGCGAGAACTTTCTTCTTGATCGGCTCGATCTTCTTGATCTCGTGATCACTGTGCGTGCCGAAAATTGCTTCTAAACCCATTACCTGTTGTCTCCTTTAAGTCTTCCCAGCGCGGTTCTGTACCCTCCGTCCGGGTTGTTATAACATGCTTTTACCCTAGAGATAGTTGTGGAACTTACCTTGGTTCCGCTTCTTCCCTTTCCCTTACGCGATCCCCTTGTTTGTTCAGGATCTTCCTGTGCGTTTTCCTTATTCTCAGGTGCAAGTTCTCTTATGATTTCTTCATAACTCTTGCCTTCATCAATAAGTTCGAGGATCTGCCATCTGTGAAGCATAGAACATAGCTCATTTCTTGAGCAAAGATCTTCAAAGAATAAATGAAGCTCTTCGGGAGTCTTGAGCGTCAGTATTGCTTCATAAAGGCTGTCCAGAGCCTTTCTTTCATCTTTATCGAATTCCATTTTTATTCAATAAGTGCGAAGAAACCGTCTATCAGGTCAGGAATATAGCCTGAAACACAAAGATAAACGATCAAAGCTACAAATACCAAAAGCCCCAGCGCAAGACAGATGCGCTTAAACATGAGTTCCTTACGAGCCTTACGAAGAGCATCACCGATGGATTCTTTACCTTCGATGCTGCTGCTGACCGATGAAACTGCTATGGAAGGTCTTCTAACATTGCCACTCATCGCCAATTGGACACACCTTTCTAAAATAATCCATACAATAATAACCTAAAGTACTTATTAAAACAAATAATAGTCATCCGGAAGTCCCATCCTCAACTATTTGCAGATCTACACCTACCGCTGTTGCATATGTAACCATTGAATATACTGCCGTTCTTGATGATTCTGGTGAATCCTCAGGTATGACAACTATCAAAGTTCTTTGACGGATATTGTCGCCATATACCACATATCTTGATCCGTTGATCATTACGTCAGCACCGTCAAACCTTGCAAGTTCATCAATCTGCTCAGTAACTCTTAGAACACAGGCAGCAGGATTGGAATAAGTAGGTCTGTTAAGGTCAATGCTAACAATAGATCCTGCCTGTCCGGAATTATAGAAATTGAGCGTGGGAAAAGTATGAGGAAGATTAGCTCCATATCTTTCTGCGAAGTATTGACCTCTTACAAAATTATTCTCTTGCCAGATACTGCTGCTGTCCTGCGTTGAAGCTTCAGATTCGTTAAGAAACAATTCGAAGTCTCCATAGAATGGGATTGTTGATATGATCTCTCTTTGTATCGGACCGATAATGGTGTTAACGCTATAGCATACATAGACCTCGATATAGTAGTCTTCAATGCCAAAATCAACATATATGTCATCAGGACCAAAGAAGTAACTGCCGTTATAATCGTAGTATTCTGAAGCGATATCATCAGCAAACATACTACCTAACAGTATATTTAAACAGGCAGATCTTAATTCACCTGAAGTCACATTATCTATTCCAGCAATTACAGAGCCGACACGTTCTATTGTTCCGTCATCGCTATAACTATCAGGAAGAGCATTCGTAAACGTTGATACTGAATCAGCTGCAACGATTGAGAACGGCATAAAGTGAGCCAAATCATCACAACTTTGCTTTACGGCTCTTTGCATAAGAATGTCAGTCCTTAGGAACGCAGTTACGCTGATGATTCCTGTTATAAAGATTAGTACAATTGAAAATGATATTGCAGTCTCCAATGAGACTGTTCCCTTTTTATTGATATAGTTCATATACAGCCTCGTATGTTAAAGTGCTTCCCGCATAATCCGTTTCAACATTTATTCCGATACAATAATCGGGAAAATCCCTGTTTATAATCACGAGCATGCGTGTAAGCAGAGTGTCGTCAGGGACAAGATTCATGAATACAGTTAAGAAACCTCGGTAATCAAGAGTTAAGACATCTGTATCGCCAATGCTTAAGAAAGTGATCTCACCACCATTTAAAACAGTCACAAGTTCTTGAACAGATTCAATCTCAGCCATAATGATGACGATTATCAACTCATAGACTTCAGGAGGCAGAATAACTGTCCCCGCACTTAAAACAGAGATAACTGCAGATAGAACATCTGCAACAGGCACTACAATCTCCCTAGTCTGTGGATCTGAAAGATCATAGGCAAGATTTTTGATAAATAAGGTACCGAATATGTAGTAATCAGTTAAGGCTTGTGCCGGGAAACCTTCTAACCCTGTGAGTATGTATTCACTATCTGATTCGTTATCCTGGTGGAAACAGTTATAAGCCGTTCCGTCTATCGCTGTATCATCTTCTAACATACAGTCGAAGTTGTTCGCTGCATAATCCGCAAGACATATGTGAATAAATACATTCTCATTGATATCAGTTCCCAAATCATAGAATGATGAGTTAAGCTCGAGAAAATCAAATATGAATCCGAAGTCAGAGGGATTAAAATCATTCCCAAAATCAGGAGATTCATGATTCAGAGCTCCTAATGAAGACATCAGATATAAGAACATCTGAACTTCAGGAGAAGATTCATCCACCCCTAGTAACTCAAGTGCTCCGGATATGGCTTCGCTAATATCAGCACCTCCGGCTATTATCCTGCCCATAAGACCGGAGGCAGGGCTTGTTACAAAACTTCTAAGTTCAGCAATCACTCCTCCCTCATCTATCTGTTCGATCAATGCCATTATCTGAGAAGCGAATCTTTGGAAGATGACTCCCGAGCCTCTGTATGAATAATAACAAGCTACAGCTCTTCTCAATGCATCTGTATCTATGCTGTAGATTCCGCTTGCATAGATTGTGTCACCATCTTCATATCCGTTTGCTGCAAGTATCTGATTAAATACATATGGATCTATGGTTGTATGATCAAAAGCATATATCCCGTATGTTTTGAATAATTGTCTGTTATAACTGGCCAGATAAATCTCAGCCTGTTCCTTAAGTGCTCTGGTATAAGTAAGCCTTCTGTCCAAATCTGCAACATATGCTATATATGTTGTCTCGACCAGTATCAGAGCTGACAGGATAATGGCCAGAAACAGCGTCGATGTACCTTTCTTATTCTTCCTCATCTGACACCTCCCCGACTATTGAACCGTATATGATCCTGTAGTTCTCAGAGATTCCCGTAAAGAACGTGTTTAGCCGTTCAGGAGAAATAAGATCATCTTCCGATAACACATCTTCGATCGCATCCTGAACGTCAGTTAACGCCTCAGCGCACAGCTGTGCCGGTAAAATGATAAGAGCGGATAGTACCAGCATTACGGCTGATATAACGATAGTTGTTTCCAGTGTGCTCATAAAAATACCCCCGTATTCCAAAGTGATACCTTTAGGATACAGGGGTTTGATGCTTTATTTTTCGACAATTGACGACAATTATCGACAAAAAACGACAAAGATTATCTCAGGTGAGCATCATATGTCTTCTCAAGCTTTGCGATGATCGCATCATACGGTGCCTTAATATCAGCATCCGTAAGAGTCTTCGCATCATCTCTGAAGATAAGAGATACAGCAACAGACTTCTTATTCTCACCGAGCTTGCTGTCTTCGTAAACGTCAAAGAATTCAACTTCCTTAAGAAGTTTTCCTCCGGCAGACTTACAAGTTCTGAGGATGTCACCTACGGCAACTTCCTTATCGATAACTACTGCGATATCTCTGGAGATTCCGGGGAACTTAGGAATCTGCTTGTAGACTCTATCAGTCTTGGCCGCATTGATGAATGCATTAGCCTCAAACTCGAAGAAACAAGACTTCTCAGGTGCTTCAAATGCATCAGCAACTTCCGGATGGATTACGCCGATAACACCGCATACCTTGTTGTTAACGAGAATCTTTGCAGTTCTTCCGGGATGGAATGAAGGATTATCAGTAAGAGGCTCGAAGTTCAAAGATCTGATGTCAAGAACCTTACCAAGCTCTTCGATTATTCCTCTTACATGGTAGAAGATACCCGCGCTGTCGCCAACGGAATTGTCATAATAGAAACCGCTTACAGTAGGTCTTTCCTCAGGAAGGTTGGCAGGATCCTCATCAGGAATGTAGACATATGCCAATTCGAACACCTTGGCAAAAGGTACGCCTCTGTTAGAGTTCCTTGCTGCAATTCTGAGCATGGAAGGCAGCATTGTCGTTCTCATTACGGAAGAATCGTCTCCCAAAGGATTGCTTATCTTAACCTGCTTGCGAAGATCGCTGTCAGCAGCAACCTTCATAAGGTCGAGATCTTCGGGGCTCTCGAAAGAATATGTAATGGCTTCGTAGAAACCGCAGGAAACAAGTGTGTTCCTGATCTTTTCGGCGAGGTTCTGCTCACGTGTTCTGCCGCCGAGCGTAGTCTCCTTACCGGAAAGAAGTGTAGGCTCAATGTTGTTATAACCGAAGAATCTTGCGATTTCTTCTGAGATATCTGCTTCTCCCTCGAGGTCGGGGCGGAATGTGGGCGGAACGATCATCTCCTTGCCACCTTCATTCTTGAATTCACATCCAAGGTCAGTAAGAACCTTTCTCATAAAATCTTCAGAAGCATTGATTCCGATGAAATTGTTGATCCAATCGGGTCTGAACTCGATATTCTTTACGGGACGCTTTGTAGGATATACATCGATAAGTCCCTTGCTTACCTTACCGCAACCGAGAAGCTCAACGAGCTCACAAGCACGGTCAAGAGCTCTTAAAGCATTCTCAGGATCAAGTCCCTTCTCATATCTTGAAGAAGCTTCTGTACGAAGTCCGTTTCTGATGGCTGTCTTTCTTACGCTTACTGCATTGAAAGTAGCTGATTCGAAAAGAATGCTTGTAGTAGTATCAAGAACCTCGGAGTTCTCACCACCCATAACACCTGCAATGGCACAAACCTTCTCCTCGTCTGCAATAACAAGTGTATCATTATCGAGAATATGCTCGTTACCGTCGAGAGTAACTGTCTTCTCGCCGTCCTGTGCAGTTCTGACGATGATGTGATTATTCTTAAGATAATCAAGGTCAAATGCGTGCATGGGCTGACCTAACTCAAGACATACATAGTTTGTGATATCAACGATGTTGTTAATAGGTCTCATACCAGCAGCAACAAGCTTCTGTGCCATCCACTCAGGAGAAGGACCGATCTTAACATCTTCAACAGTTCTGGAGCAATAACGGTAGCAAAGATCAGGTGCCTGAATCTCTACCTTAGCAACATCCTCAGTATTAAGTGAACCTTCCTGCTTTAATTTGCTCTTTACAGGTCTGAACTCATTGCCGATTGAAACAGCTGCTTCGCGGCCGAGACCTTCGATAGAGAAGCAATCAGGTCTGTTAGATGTGATCTCAAAATCGATTGTAATAAGTGCATCAACCTTAAGATATTCACGAAGATCAGTGCCGATTGGAGGACAATCCTCGAGCTTGCCAAGATCCCAAAGACCATATTCATCAGCTCCGGGCTTTCCGTTAGCTATAGGTCCGAGCTCTTCAGCGGAACAACACATACCGAAGCTCTCTACACCGCGGATCTTACCCTTCTTGATATTGAGCTCAGGAAGCACTGCGCCTTCTGCAGCAATAGGACAGATCATGCCCTCATAAACATTAGGTGCTCCGCATACGATCTGAACATCGTGGCCTAACTCATCCCTGCCAAAATCAACCTTCAGAATATGAAGATGATCAGAATCAGGATGATCAACAACACTCAAGATCTTTCCGACATATACTCCGGAGAGCTTATAATCAATAACTTCTTCAACTTTTGAACCTGTTAAGGTCATCTTATCAGCCAATTCCTTAGCTGAAACATCAATATCTGTAAAATCTTTTAACCAGATTAAAGGTGCTTTCATTCTGACTTCCTCCTTACTTGAACTGCTTTAAGAAACGCACATCGTTCTCATAAAGAAGTCTGATGTCATCGATTCCGTATCTGCCCATTGCAGTTCTCTCGACACCGATACCGAAAGCAAATCCGCTGTAAACGGAAGAATCAATACCGCAGTTCTCAAGAACTTCAGGGTGTACCATACCAGCACCGAGAACTTCGATCCAGCCCTCGCCCTTACAAACATTACAACCCTTACCGCCGCACTTCCAGCAAGTGAGGTCTACTTCAACAGAAGGCTCTGTAAACGGGAAATGATGAGGTCTTAATCTTACTTCTGTGTTCTCGCCGAATAGCTTCTTAGCAAACAGTCTCAAAGAACCGACGAGGTCACCCATTGTAACTCCCTTATCAACTACGAGTCCCTCGATCTGATGGAATACGGGAGAATGAGTAGCATCAAGAGTATCCTGTCTGTAAACCTTACCGGGGCAAACTACCTTAATCGGCGGCTTACCACCATTCTTTGTAAGCTCTTCCATAATACGGATCTGCATTCCGGAAGTCTGAGTTCTCAGAAGGATATTATCGCTGATATAGAAAGTATCCTGAGTATCTCTTGCAGGATGGCCCTTAGGGATTCTCAAAAGCTCGAAGTTGTACTTATCATACTCTACTTCAGGTCCCTCGCCGATGCTGTAACCCAATCCTAAGAAGATGTCGCAGATCTCGTTGATAGCGTTGTTAAGAGGATGTCTTGCACCACAGCCCTCATAATGAGTAGGCAAAGTAACATCGATGACCTCTTTCTTAAGCTTATATGAGCTTTCAAGAGCTTTCATCTTAGCCTGGCTCTGAGCAAAAGCTTCTTCCATCTTTGCACGGACTTCATTTACCATCTTACCTGCTTCAGGTCTTTCTTCAGGTGTAAGATTGCCCATGCCGCGAAGAACTCCGGTAAGCTTACCTTTCTTACCAAAGTACTCTACCCTTATCTTCTCGATATCTGCAAGATTCTGTATCTCTTTTATTCTTTTCTCGAATTCTTCACGGGTTTGATTAAGACTGTCCCGAAGATCGCTCATAAAATAAGCCTCCTTGAAAACTTCACTTTAACTAAAAAAATATAACACAATCCCTTTAATAATTAAAGAAGGGATTGGTCTTGTGTTCGTTTTCAATCGTGGAAGAAGGTCCGTGTCCGGGGAAGATCTTAATATCGCGGTCCAAAAGAGACAGTTTTTTCAAAGAAGCCATAAGCTCCAAGCTGCTTCCTCCTTTGAAGTCTGATCTGCCGCAAGAGCCCGCGAAGAGCGTGTCCCCCGTAAACATGAGCTTCTCGCCTTCCTTTTCGAAAAGGAAGCATACGCTCCCCTTTGAGTGTCCGGGGGTCTTTATTACAGTAATGCCCTCCAACTTAAGTTCAGAAACGTCCTTGGGAACGCATTTATACCGGCAAAGCTCAGCAAAATAAGAAGAGCAGTTGAAATCAGGGTCTGAAAGCCCATCAATATCGTCTTTTGACATATATACTTCTGCTTCGGGATAAGCTTCACACCATTTATCCAGAGCATTAATGTGGTCAAAATGGCTGTGTGTTATCAGGATATAATCCAATTTCTGAGGAAGATCATCTTTCTTAAGATCCTCAGGATAAACGGAAGGATCGATTAAAAAAATCCCCGAACCGGTACTAAGCAAGTACATATTCGAGGATAAAGGTCCGTAAGGAAAGATCTTAAGCTCCATCAGGAGACCTTAGTGTCCTTAAGCCACATTCTGTAGTCGAGGTCTCCCCTGTCAATCGCAAGGATCAAGATCTCAGCAGTAGCCAGATTAGTGGCATATGGGATGTTATTAGAATCGCATGTCTTCAAAAGATCTGTTGATGCTGCTTCACCGTCAACAGCCGCATCACGAAGATAGATAACACAGTCAATCTCATCAAATTCAGCTCTTGAGGCCAACTGCTCGATGCCGCCAAGGTAATCAACATTAAGTCCTGACACCTCAATACCGACAGCAGACTTAAGATACTTCGCTGTGCTGTATACAGAAATAAGCTGATGCTTTGTGAGTAATGTTTTATATGCTATACAGAAATTTACAAGAAGCTCGGTTTTACGGTTGTCAGCCATGAGCACGATCTTCATACCAAATTTCCTCCATTAAAAACTATAGATATTGTATAAAAAGAATGCTAAAAAGGCAACGATATATTGTCAAAATTGATAAATATAATTCATTTTTGACATTTATCGTCAAACTTCATCCGGTACGATCGCAGGGATCAAGGCTTCCAGATCATCACCTGTTATAGGAATTGAATCGAGCATCTGCTCAGCTCTTGTAGGTGCAACGTCAAAATAAGCTGAAAGAAGTCTCTGGGCAATAATAGCTGTGGATGATCCCCACTCACCTCTCTCAACAACGAGAGCGATTGCAATCTGGGGGTCTTCAGCCGGAGCATAACATACGAACAGTCCGTTACTGTACTCTTTACGGATCTCCTCGTAACCGGTCTCGGCTGTACCAGTCTTACAAACTACATCCACCGGGAAGTCTGAGAAGATATCCTGAGCTGTACCTGGCCATGTAGATGTACCGGTAACAACGCATCTCATTGCAAATCTAACGGCTTCAATATTAGGCTCGCTTATATCAAGCGGTACGGACTGGGTCTGACCTTCATAAAGGATGGTTCCGTCAACAGCAGTAACATTATCGATTACGTATGGAGTAACCAGACGGTTCGTTGCGATACCCGCTGTATAACGGCAAAGCTGCATGATGGTAAAGCAGTTATCGAACTGCCCGATAGCAGACTGAGCGGTATCAGCTGGGAACCATGTACGGTCATATTCATATTCGTGGAGTCTGATCTTGGTCTCACGGCTGGCTCTTACACCTCTGATCTCACCGGGAAGGTCAATGCCTGTATACTCACCTAGTCCGAGTCTCTCACCCATCGCATCTATATTATCGATACCGGTATCAACACCGAGTCTCATGAAGTAGATGTTGCACGATGTTGCCATGGCACCGTTAAGATCAAGCGGACCGTGTCCTCCGTCAGCAAACTCGAGACATCGGAATGTCCAACCGCCGATATCAATAGGAGAATCGCATGAATACCAAGTGGATCCGGGAGAGATTATTCCATTCTCAAGTGCAGCAAGGGCAGTACACATCTTAAATGTAGACCCCGGAGCATACTGGGACATGATGGCTCTGTTCCACAAAGGCATGTCTTCAGCAGTTATATCTTCATATTCACCAAGACCAAGGTAATACTGAAGCTGCTCCTCTGCCCTTTCATCACCATACATGGACAGAACGAAGTCGTTAGGGTCAAAGTTAGGATATGATCCCATGGCAAGAACCGCTCCGGAATTAACATCCATAACTACAAAAGCTCCCGCGTTGGCTGTCTTATAACCGGTCTGCTCGATGATCTCGGCATTCATGGCATCTTCGATATATGTCTTGAGAGCTTCGATTCCAACTCTTTGCAGATCGGTATCTATGGTCAGCTGTACAGTAGCACCGCTTTGTGCTGGCATTCCGTAGTTTGATGGGAAGAATGTTCCCTCCTGTCCTTGAGTGGTCCAGGTATTATAGGTTGAGATTCCGGAACTTCCATGCAGATATCTTTCCATCTGGGACTCAACACCTGACTGGCCTACAAGGTCACTGTTGGAATAACCATATGGAGCCAAAGTAGCAAGTGATTCCTGTGAGATTCTACCTACATAACCTACAACATGGCTCGACAGCTGAGCCTGAGGAGTATAAGTTCTCCTGTAGGATTTTGTAGTAATTACACCCATATAATGGTAATTCTGCTCGTTTAGAATCGTAACAAGTTCATCCGGAACGTTAGTAGCGATCTCAACCGGAGTACCGGTTTGGAAAGACCAGTTATCCTTAAATATCTGGAATCTGATCCTTATGATCCTGTAAGCTTCTTGTTCCGTATAGTTTGTATCAAGCTCAAACAGCTGTCTAAGATACAGATAGAAAACCTGAGGGTCTGTCTTTACATAGTTATCTGAATAAGTAACAATAATTCCTTCTGAATAATCATCAAGATCAAACAGATTGTGGTCTGTCTGCCAAAGACGTATCTCTTCTTCATCCTTAAGGAATCTGAAAGGCTCAGTGGCAAAGTATTCATCAAGCTCTGACTCACTTATGCAGTTATACTGGTCGAACAGATAGCTCAATTCCAGACACATTGCATTAAGATCATCATTCTCCATATAAGCATTGGAGATCATGACAGTGTTTACTTCCTGTGAAGTAGCAAGAACAATGCCGTTAGCATCAATGATGTCACCTCTGGGAGCTGTAACTACATACTGTCTGGAAACACCTTCCGAAGATGCTGAGATAGTTCTTTGGTATCCGGAGAACTGCAAAGCTGCAGTCATGTAGAGAATGATCGCGCCAAAGACACAAAAGATCGTGCCGAGAATAAAGTATCTGTTCCCGATTACATCAAGAACAGCAGAGAATAAGGATTCCTGCTTGTTGCTGTTTACATTGTCAGCCAAGTATTATCTCCTTTCCTCTTCTCATCGATCAAAACAGGATTTATGCCCTTCTTGTAAGGGCCTGCAAATCTTAATAACAAGTATAAAGGAACAGCAGATATCATGTTCAGTAATATCTGAGGAATAATAGATCTGAATACAATCTGAGATAACTGCAAATTGTAAGTCGTTCCTTTAGCGATATGCGACCATAGAAAGATTCCAAAGTGTCCTATGGTCTTATAAAGCAAAGTTGCAATTAATACAGAAACAAATGCCAAAATAAAATTACGTTCTATCCTTACCGTAAAGAATGAAGAACCGAATGCTGCTGCAGCTACCATAAGAAACAGGCCGATACCTACAGCAGTAGTAACAGTTCCGTCAATTGAAGTTATAGACGGAGCAGAGAAATAATCTCTGATTATTCCAGCCAACGCACCGAATACAATTCCGTCATAGAAACCAAACATATATGAGCAAAGAACAACAAGAACAAACATAAGGTCTGCCTTTAACCCATAGAATGTCACTATTCCGGGAAACGTTACCTGAACTGTTGAGAACAGAAGCAGGTAAAGTGCGTATACGACATATTTACGTATCTGCTGCGGCCGTCTCATTGGTTTCCTGAACCTCTTCTTCAAAAGGAACCATTATAAAAATATCGTTAAGATCTTCGATATTTGAATAAGGTCTTAAAGTAGCCGTTATATTAAGTTCATTCGAAGTATCGACTGATTCTATGACACCAATCGGAATACCCTGAGGGAAAAGGCCTCCGTCACCTGACGTAACAATCTCATCACCGACATTAGGGATGGTATCGGGGTCAATTCCGGTAACAAGGCATAATCCCTGTTGCTTAAGTGAAGCATCACCAACTATCAGGAAAGTAGCACCGTTAACGGCATTAACTTTACCGCTTACTTGAAAACCTTCGTGAAGCAGAAGCAGAATATCAGAGTCATCCTCGTTGACTTCAATAACTCTGCCAACAAGATTCATTCTTACGTCAACTACGGCAAGTGACTGACCCTGCTCGAGATAAATACCGTCAGAGTTACCGGCACCTACGCGGATAACTGAGAACCACTCATCAGATTCACGCGACAAAACAGAAGCTCCGAAGATATCGTAATTACTGAAAACCTCCCTTATATGGAAAGCTTCCTGTAATTCTTCATATCGTATCGCAGCTTCTTCGTTCTGGTTAAGCTGATACTGAAGTTCCGCGATCTCTGCTCTTAACTGCTCATTCTCATTTCTTATAGCGATACCGTCTGTAAGCGCTGCCCAGAAACTATCGATAGAGTTTCCGCTATACTTAACCACTTTCTGTATGGGGTTAACTATAGCTCCGATGGGCTTAAGAACAGCGTTCAACGGACTTCCCGGCAAAGATCCGAGTATGATTACAGCAAGTATTATCAGCAGAGATACTACTGTTAAGAACCGCTTGTTAGTCAGCAGTCTTCGCATTTTATCAGTTTACTTTTTTACCGCAGCAATTCTTATATTTTTTACCGGAACCGCAAGGGCAAGGATCGTTTCTACCAACCTTATTGGAGTGAGCGATGTTAGCCTCTCTGTATTCACGGGCAATCTCAGCCTTCTTGTTATCATCGAGAACATTCTTCCAAGATGAAAGCTCAAAAAGCCACTTAGCCTTAGCATCTCTCATGTTGTAGTAGAGCTTCTCATAATCGATATCGAGATCGATCTGAGTGTCATCATCTACACTTTCTACGTCAAATTCATTCTTCAAGGAAGTCTTGATACCATCGAGGAAACCTACGAAGATATCCATTGTATCCTTGTTGAAGCCAAGCTTCTTTGCAAGCTCGGAAGCCTTACCGGAAATGAGCTCCTTATTATCAGGGTAAGCCTTGAGGATCTTATCGTAAGCATCCCTCTCCATTGAATAATAAGTGTTGATATAGTGAGTATAGGATGTCTGATCCTTTACATTCTCAGAATTATCAATCCAAGTCTCGTAATATGTCATTTTCTCTCTCCTTTATGCAAGTCTTGAGGCAATAGCCTTAAGGAAATCCTCAGTATTTACTACATTCTTCTCAGGAACATCGATGAGGTTCTTGAGGTCACCTGTAATAGTACCTGACTCAATTGTCTCGAGTGAAGCCTTCTCGAGTCTGTTAGCGAAGTCAACAAGCTCAGGAAGCTCGTCGAGCTCTCCTCTCTTTCTCAAAGCACCTGTCCAAGCGAAAAGCGTAGCCATAGGGTTAGTGGATGTAGCTTCACCCTTGAGATACTTATAGTAATGCCTTGTAACAGTGCCGTGTGCTGCCTCGTACTCGTATACACCTTCAGGTGAAACGAGAACTGAAGTCATCATTGCAAGTGAACCGCAGGCAGAAGCAAGCATATCTGACATAACGTCACCATCATAGTTCTTGCAGGCCCAAACGATACCACCCTCAGATCTCATAATTCTTGCTACAGCATCATCAATAAGTGTGTAGAAATACTCGATTCCTGCAGCTTCGAACTTATCCTTGAACTCAGCTTCAAATACATCGTTGAAGATATCCTTGAATCTGTGGTCATAAGTCTTGGAGATTGTATCCTTTGTAGCGAACCAGAGGCTCTGCTTTACATCAAGGGCATACATGAAGCAAGAACGTGCGAATGCCTCAATAGACTTATCTGTATTGTGCATTCCCTGGATGATACCAGCATCCTTGAATTCGAATATTGTCTTCTTATCTGTTCTGCCATCAGGATATGTAACAACGAGTTCAGCTGTAGCAGGACCATCAACTCTGATCTCAGAGTTTCTATAAACATCGCCATATGCATGTCTTGCGATAGTAATAGGCTTCTTCCAACATGTTACGAAAGGATTGATGCCCTTAACAAGGATCGGAGATCTGAAAACCGTACCATCGAGCATAGCTCTGATAGTACCGTTAGGGCTCTTCCACATCTGATGGAGCTTATACTCATCCATACGCTGAGCATTAGGTGTGATAGTAGCGCACTTAACGGCAACACCGAGTTCCTTAGTTCTGTTAGCTGAATCAACAGTTACCTGATCATTAGTAGCATCTCTGTTGGGAAGTCCGAGATCAAAATACTCAGTTTTAAGATCAACGAAAGGAAGAATAACAATATCCTTTATCTGCTTCCATACTATTCTGGTCATCTCATCGCCGTCCATCTCAACGAGCGGCGTCTTCATCGCAATCTTAGACATATAGTCCTCCATTCTTTTTATAACTGCATTATTTTAAAGTAATTACTTACCTGATGCAAGGACTATAAATGACTCAAGACTGGCCCTCTCATCAACCTCGCCATGCTTCAAGTCATAATCATTTTGATAACAAAGTCTGTATAGTTTGATCAGTTTATCCATACGGAAGTTTCTGGACTGACTTAGAAGCTTATCGGCTATAAAGCTTCTTGCTCCTATTCTCTTTATCAATTCTCCCTTATTTCCGAGTTCTTTAGCACAGATAAGCTCACGGAAATGTCTTGCAATCATGAATCTGATCCTCGGCAGAGGTTCCTTGAGCTTTATAAGGTTATCGAGCAGTACAAGAGCAACATCAGCTTTGCCTTCTCCTACAGCATCCATTATCTTAAAGATATCAGCATGCACATCCGGTTCACAAAGCTCATCGACAACATCAAAACTAACATTCTGAGTCTGTGTCGCTGCACAGTACATAGAGATTCTTTTGACAGCAGAATCAATCCTTCTCATTGATGAATCATAGCGGCTTATTATGCTCTGGCATGCATCACTGTCAATTGTAAGGCCATTCTTGGATAATCCTGAATTGATGAACTTTATAAGTCGGTTCTCTTCAAGATATTTAACCTCACAAACCACACCGTGCTTTATAAAAGAATCAAAAAGCTTCTTCTTTCGCTTATCGACCTTATCAGTTACGAACAGCAGTACAGTGCTCTCCGGAATATGGCTGATAATATCAGGAATTTTCTCTGAAGCTTCTTTATCAAAGTCAAAGTTAATTACTTCAACCACCCTCTTGGTCGATGCCCACGGAGGAAGCTCAATGTTCTCTGTGATTTTATCGGGTACAACAGCTTTACCGCCAAAATCCAGTCTGGTCAGGTCCATCTGCTCAAATCCGCTTGCCAGGTATTTTCTCTTGATAGAGTTAACAGCAAGCTCGATAAAGAAGTCTTCTTCCCCATATATGAGAAAAAGTCTGTCATCGCCTTCTTTTATCTGTTTGCTTAATGAATCTGTATTGATCAGCATGATTATTATCCTTCGCTGTGTGCCCAGCACCAGCAATATGCCTGTGTTCTTCCCGCAAAGTGCTCGTCAGTCTTTAAAAGTTCTCTCATCTGCTCCTTTGTATACCAGGAAGCTTCTATCTCTTCTTCAGCAGATGTAGAAGGTGCAAACTCGCCTTCTGCCACACCGATGACAACAATTGATCTCTCATTGGTAATGCCTACGGCACTATAAGACATCGGCCATACATCCTTGATGCTTGTTAGCTTAAGGCCGGTCTCCTCCCAAAGTTCTCTCGCTGAAGCCTTCTCATAGTCTTCGCCGGGATCAATAAGGCCCGCCGGGAAGTTGTAGGCATAATCGCCAACTGCCATACGGAATTCCTTGTTAAGAAGAATCTTCTCGCCGGTAACATCGTGGATTATAAGGACTACAGCCTGAGCGTTGTTGTTCTGAAGATCTTCAAATGTCTTTATATCAGCAGATCTGCTGACCATCTCGTAATTCTTGATGTTACCGTCTGATGTTCTGTATTTAACGTTGTATCTTGTAATGAATCTGCTTTCAAACAGTTTCTCGATTCCGATGAATTCCATTATCCTTCTCCCATTCTTTTCTTGATTATCTCTTCACTGGCAACAGAATAGCCGAAGAATCCCAGTTTCTTACCAAGAAGGAAATACTCTCCGTGGTTATAAGCAACGAGATTAGCCTTATCAAGGCATAGTCTTCCGTTATCATCAAGAAGGTACGAATCCGCAGTAATACCTACGATCTTTGCAGTAAACATGTCATGAGATCCGAGTTCCGTTACAGATTCAACCTTACATGAGATTGAAACAGGAGCTTCTTTAATCGCATAGGCATAATCCAAACCTTCAGCTTTAACAGCATTAAGGCCACAGACTTCAAACTTATTGATATCTGCACCACTCTTTACTCCGCAGAGGTCACAAGGCTTACACAACTGCTTATTAACCATGTTTATAACAAACTCGCCAGTCTCAGAGATCAGTTTATGTGAATGTCTTGATTTACGTACTGAAATAGATATCATCGGGGGCTCAGAGTTAATCGTTCCTGCCCATGCGATGGTAATGATATTGGGTCTTCCCTCTTCTGTTGCAGGATCTTTACCTGCACATGAGACCATAACTACAGGAACAGGATTAAGTATCGTTGAAAGTCCTAGTGTTGTTTTGTCGTGTTTTGCCATTTATTCTCCTTATGCAAGCGGCATCGCAGCGAAAAGTTCATGCGTCAGCAGGAAATCCTTAAACTCGACTCCATCCTTAAAGCCTACCAGCATACCGTTCTTACCTATAACTCTGTGGCACGGAACGATGATGGGTACAGGGTTTTCTGCACAGGCATGTCCTACTGCGCGTGTAAGTTTTGCCGCCTTTTTTATATCACCATCGGTTAATTCTAAGGCTATATCTTCATAACTGATAGTATAGCCGTAAGGTATAGTCTTTATACACTCCCATACAGCATTCTTAAAGTCTGATGAGTTGGTGGGTCTTACAGTAATATCAAATGACTGTCTCTTCTTAAGCAGATATTCTCTGATTTGGGTTATGGCCCTTAGCACTTCTGCAGGTGCATCATCAGGTTCGTATTCTTTATAACATTCATCTCCTCTGGAACTCATTTTCCCGTCTTTTATAAGTCCGCAGTGATCAGCACATCTCATAAGATATTCATTCTTCGGTGCTTCATCAAATCTTAAGAAAGAAACATCATCAATATAATCTATCCCTCCTGATACAGCGATAACACCTCTTTGGAAAGGAAGGAAACCGACGCTGTATTTCTTATACATAGGCAAAGTTATATAGAACAAACCTGCATCGGTAAACGAATCATTTATGAGTAATTCTTCGTGAAGAACTGCCTCCTGTAAGAACCCGTTTCTAACAAGAACTCCTTCAGTTTTATTATCATCAACAGAAATGATTACGCTAACCTTATAGATTCCCTTCTTGAAGAATAAAAATCTTAACAGATCATCAACAAAATCATCGTCTGACTGACCGATAAAGCGGATAGTAACGGAGTATTGGCTTGTATATGAGCTTCTTGCCAAGACGTTAAAGTCATTATCAGTATAATAGATGTTCTTACGGATATGATCCTGGGCAGATGCAACCGTATCAAAGCCTATAGCCGACTTAATCCTTGAAGCATCCTGTACACGAAGTTTTCTGATCTCGCCCATATCAATCACCTGCAATTGTATAGACCGCATCATTCATGTACTGTTCATAGAGCATGGACTGAGCGCCGAATAATTCGTCAGAAGAAATCTGATCCCAAACTCCGCGAGTCGTTACAGGCGGGAAAAATCCGCGCAAAGGCTCGAGCCTTCTCAGAAGCATCTGAGCATCTCTGTCAAAGCATATGAATGATGCAAACCCTGAAGCGAATTCCGGATCTTCGCAGGCTGAAGAAAGACAGACAGGATAGACAACTGCATTAACTCTTTCTGTTGGCAGCATGGTAAAGTAAAGTCCATCCGGATAATAATAGCTCCATGTATCAATCTCACCGGAATTCATAAGCCACATACCGCATGATCTGGATACTCTGGGATCAGCTCCGTAAGCATCAGTTAATGACGTTAGGCCTTCGTTATGTAGTGAATCTGACAGGTCATCGCCCATATATGGTATCAGGCTGTCAGCATCATAGAATCGTGTGACATATGTAGTTCCGTCACTGCTTGATGAGCGAATATCACGAATAAACTCGTGCAGTTCATCTTCGGTCATAATATAAGCCGGTACCCCCTCTTCAGGAAGAAACTCTCTGCTTCCGGTAAGAAGATAGACTGTTGAATAAAACGGAAGACCGTAATGCCCCTGTTCAGTTCTAAGAGCTTCAAGAGAATTCAGATAAACGGTTGAAGCCAGAATAGAACTGTTATCAGAAAGATACTGGTCAAAGGGAATGATCGTTTCCTGATCGATCATCTCGTTCATATCGGCAGCTAGAAAGATATCAGGTAGTAATCCCTGCTGCTCCAATGTGTTAATGCTTTCAACAGTCTCTCCTACGCTTGTAGTCGTAATAGTATTAACGACCCATGGTGTACTTATTGCACTTAGGTATTCGATACTGATATCTGCGCCTGTCATTTCAACAGGAAAGAGATCATTATTCTTGGCGTAGTAAAGCTTCATCAAAAGATCAACGGTATCTTCGCTAAGCGGCAAAGCTACTGTTAATTCATGAAAGTCATTCATTGAAGGCGTTTCCTGAATTATTGATATCTGAGATTCTGCTGCTCCACCCGGAAAATAGAGTATCGGGAAATCGTCCTCATTAGTAGAACAACCTGTCATAAATAAGCAGGATAATGTCATGGATAATGCTATAAGAACAACCAATAACCGTTTACTCATAAAGACTCCGAATTAATTATAGCATTATTTGATATGTTGATTTTACGCTTGAATTAATGTAATATTCTAAAGCTAATTCGCGGATGTGGTGGAATTGGCAGACGCGCTAGCTTCAGGTGCTAGTGGGAGCAATCTCGTGCGGGTTCAAGTCCCGCCATCCGCACCATCACATAAAAACACCCTCGCTACGTCCTCGCCGCTTCGCGGTCTGCGGAAGTCCGCGAGGGGTATTTTTATGTTCTGTACTTTATATTATTCTCAACAATTATTAATAAATTAGCGTATAATTGAAAGAGTTTATAAATATAGCTGGGTGATACGTATGAGTAATAATTGGAAAGACATTTGGAATAAAAAAGGAAAAATTGTTATTGATGACAATCTTGATGAGTATCAGTGCTTTAAACTGTTAAAACGTGCTAATGGATATGATGTTGAAGTTAATGATGAATGTGAATACTATAGTTCATTTTACAAAGAATGGATAAGTGTCTTTAATAATATTCAAACAATTACACATAACGGAATTAGCAGTGTTTTTGAAGTTGGTTGTGGTAGTGGTGTAAACCTATATATGTATAGAAATAGAGGAATTCAAGTAGCAGGTATAGACTATTCTCTCGGTCTAATTGAAATAGCTAAGCAATTTGGAAATGAAGACATCAATTATGGAGAAGCTGATTCAATAAATGTGCTTCCACACTATGATCTTGTTCAATCTGAGGGTGTCTTCGAATATTTTGAATCACTTGAGTATGCTGAGAAAGTGCTAAGAAAAATGATTGAGAAGAGTAATAAGATCGTTTTCTTAGGAGGAGTTTGGGATAAGGATAAAGAAGACGAACTCATGGATTACAGAAGAGCGACTATTAAAGATTATGACGAACGTTATAAGAATCTACAAAAGCAGTTCTATTCGAAAGAATGGATAATCAATATATCTGATGACTATAAGCGTAAGGTTGTATTTGAAGGAGTTAACAATTCCGCATATTGGAATTCAAAATACACATATAATTGTTACATATATTGATATTATAGATAAAGGGATTGACTTATTGTTGGACCAAGAGTAATATTGCGTTTGGTTATACAGAATATTGCATAATTATACATTTGATGTAATAAAATTATTGGAGGTGCCACATGGCAAAAGAAAAATTCTTACTCGCATACTCAGGCGGACTTGATACATCCATCATCATCCCCTGGCTTCTTGAGAACTATGACTGCGAAGTTATCGCAATGGCCGGTGAAGTCGGAATCGGCGTTGATGAGGAATTCCTTAAGGAGAAGGCACTTAAGTGCGGCGCTTCCAAGTGCTATGTAGAAGATATCTCTGAGGAGTTCATCACAGATTACATCTACCCTACTCTTAAGGCTAACGCAGTTTATGAGGGTAAGTATCTTCTTGGTACATCTTTCGCTAGACCTGTTATCGCTAAGAAGATGGTTGAGATCGCTCGTAAGGAAGGCTGCACAACCATCGTTCACGGTGCTACCGGTAAGGGTAACGACCAGGTAAGATTCGAGCTTACAATAAAGGCTCTCGCTCCTGAGATGAAGATCCTCGCTCCCTGGAGAGTTTGGGACATCAAGTCCAGATCCGAAGAGGTTGATTACGCTGAGGCTCGTGGTATTCCGGTACCTGTTACAAAGGAGAACAACTATTCCAAGGATGAGAACCTCTGGCACCTTTCTCACGAGGGTATGGATCTTGAGGATCCTGCTAATGAGCCTGATCTCGATAAGATCCTTGAGCTCATGGTTTCACCTGAGAAGGCACCTGATACACCTACATATGTTACATTCAAGTTCGAGAACGGTATTCCCGTTGAAGTTGACGGACAGAAGCTCTCACCTGTTGAGATGCTCAAGTACTGCAACAAGGTTGCAGGTGCTAACGGCGTTGGTATCGCTGACCTCGTTGAGAACCGTCTCGTTGGTATGAAGAGCCGTGGCGTATATGAGACACCTGGTGGAACTCTTATGTATGCAGCTCACAGAGAACTTGAGCTCCTCACACTCGAGAGAGATACACTCCACTACAAGGATCTCGTAGCTCAGAAGTTCGCAGAGCTCGTTTACTACGGACAGTGGTTCCACCCTCTCCGTGAGGCTCTCTCCGCTTTCGTTGATGAGACACAGAAGGTTGTTACAGGTGAAGTTAAGATGAAGCTGTATAAGGGTAACTGCACACCTGCAGGCGCTAAGTCACCTTTCTCTCTCTATGACGAAGAGATTGCTACATTCGAGGCTGAGGAAGTTTACGATCAGGCTGATGCAGGCGGATTCATCAACTGCTTCGGTCTCCCTATGAAGGTCGTAGCAAACATGAAGAAGAAGAATGGTCTTCTCTGATAATTGAAGCAAACGATTCAACTGACGGGGTCGTAATTACGGCCCCGTTTTATTTTCCGGATAAGGAGGCATATTATGATCGACTACAGGCTTATGACGATAGATGATTATGAGCAGGCCTATGCCCTATGGATCACATGTGGCAACGGACTTAATGATAAGGACGATTCGCGAGAAGGAATCGATAAATACCTGAAACGTAACCCCCATACTTCTTTTGTCGCAACTTGTGACGGCAAGGTCGTAGGGTGTATATTATGTGGGCACGACGGCAGGCGCGGAATCATTCAGCACGCATGTGTCTCTCCGGACTACAGAAGGATGAAGATTGGTAATAAGCTTGTCGATCTTGCACTTGAAGCACTTAAGAAAGAAGGTATTAATAAAGTCCTTCTCGTTGCTTTCAAGAAGAATGAAGGCGGGAATGCTTTCTGGGAGAATCAGGGCTTTACACTCCGTGAAGATCTGAACTACAGGAATAAAGCGCTGACTGAGATGGTCAGGATCGATCCCGACTATGTTAAGGAGTAATTGATATGGCAAAGAAAATGTGGGCAGGCCGCTTCGAGAAGGCAACCGACGAGACTGTAAACGACTACAACTCTTCCCTTCCTTTTGATTCAAGAATGTATGCACAGGACATCGAAGGTTCTGTAGCACACTCTGCGATGCTCGCGCGTCAGGGAATCATCTCTCAGGAAGATGCGGATGCAATAAGAGAAGGTCTTCTCTCCATTAAGGATGATATAGACAGCGGAAAGCTCACATTCGATTCTGATGCTGAAGACATCCATATGTTTATTGAGGAAGAGCTTACCAACCGTATCGGCGATGCCGGCAAGCGTCTTCACACAGGCCGCTCCCGTAACGACCAGGTAGCACTTGACCAAAGACTTTACCTTGTTGATGAGGCTCTGGATGTCATCGAGCTTCTTGATGAGCTTATTGAGACAATAACGGATATGGCTAAGGAGCATATTACAACATATATGCCCGGTTATACTCACCTGCAGCGTGCTCAGCCCATAACATATGCTCATTACCTCACGGCTTACATCGAGATGTTCAAGCGCGACCGCGACAGGATTGAGGCAGCAGCTTCAAGAGCAAACGTCTCTCCCTTGGGTTCCGGTGCTTTGGCAGGAACAACATATCCTCTCGACCGTGAGTCCGTTGCGGATGAACTCGGTATGTCCGGCGTAACCCAGTGCTCCCTCGACGGCGTTGCTGACAGAGATTTCGCGATAGAGTTCGCATCTGCCGTTTCTATCCTCATGATGCATCTTTCGAGAATGTCAGAGGAGATCATCCTCTATGCTTCACAGGAGTTCAAGTTCTATGAACTCGACGATGCATACTCCACAGGTTCTTCCATGATGCCTCAGAAGAAGAACCCTGATGTAGCCGAGCTTACCCGCGGTAAGACAGGACGCGTTTACGGCGATCTTATCTCACTTCTCGTAATCATGAAGGGCCTTCCCCTCACCTACAACAAGGACATGCAGGAAGTACAGGAATCTCTGTTCGATGTAGTTGATACCATCAAGGGTGTACTCCCTCCTTTCACGGGCATGATGAAGACCATGACGATCCGTAAGGACAACATGGAGGCAGCTGCACTTGGCGGCTTCACTAATGCCACAGACCTCGCAGACTACCTTGTTCGTAAAGGAATCCCCTTCCGTGAGACACACGCTATCTCCGGCAAGCTCGTGCACTACTGCATCGAGAACAACACCACTCTCGAAAAGCTGACGCTCGATCAGTTCAAGCAGTTCTCGGATCTTATCGAGGACGATGTATATGATGCGATCTCGCTTGAGACATGCGTAAACAAGCGTACTCTCACCGGCGGCCCCGCACCTGAGACTGTAAAGAAATATCTGTCAGAAGATTAATCGCCGGTATCGTACTTATAGAAGTTTATTCTCTTCTGTAAAAATGAGAACACCGGATCAGTAATGATTGAATATACCTGCCCGATTATCCATCCGATCAAATACAGGATCAGGCAGGTAATGATCACATGCAGTATCATTACCGGTGCGAAAGCATTAACATACGATTGCACCATCATGAATCTGAATAAGAATACATGAGATAAATATACCGAGAATGCATTGCGTGCCGTCATATTTATTACGGAAGAAGAAAACGGCTTTTGTTTTACAAAGAAACAGAAGATCATTACTGCTTCAAGAATGACTATCGGACTGCAATAAGAATGTGCTATATAACTTACAAAAGACAAAAGCGAATTAATACAAACGCACAGCAGATAAATCAAAAAATACAATGAAGCACTGTATTTTTTGATCAGATCTGTATTTCTTCTTATAAACGCACCCAGAGAATACATCAGAACCATATTAACGATGGAATATCCGTCAATAGAACCTGCATTACTGATAAAACTAAAGAATGATAGGTGGCAATCAGTAAATGAATCCAATAAATCAATAAGAGTGGGTTCAACTGAAAAAACAAAAAACAGAATCAATATAAATACTTTAGTCTGTTTATTATTAAGTTTGTTAAAGATAATATTTATATACGGAGAAACAAGATACAGAGCAATATAAATACTTACAAACCAGTAAATACCGCACCATCTGTTTATAAAACCGACAACTGAGGTTGTATTGAAAACTATTCTGTCAAATAAATAGAAAACAGCAGCGATAAAAATAACTTGAACTATCAGTTTCAGAGGTTTAATAATAGATCTGCTGTTATTCTTGGAAAGAAAATAACCGGAGATCAATACAAAAACATCAACTGCAACGATATTGACGAATTCAAGCAAATACAGAATAAATTCATTAATACTGTGAGGCGTAACAAATAAGAAAGCTCCACCCAAGCCATCACAATTATAATGAAGAGTAATCACTCCGAATGTTGCCAATATTCGGAGTAAATCAATACTGCTGTTTCTCGATAACGATCTTTTATATGACATGTCATTACCTTTCCATCAGCCAGATCTGAGATGACTTCGGAGGCAGTGTTGATCCTCCGCCGAAGTCGTGGATTGTACCGGAGATAAGTTCCTGAGCCTGACCGCAACCCGCGTCAAAGTGAGCCGTGTACGGATTGGAATCCATGTTAATTGCAACAAGAACTCTCTGGTCACCACAGTTTCTCTCGAAGATGCACTGTTTGTTGGTAAGAACGATTGACTTCATGCCGCCGTAGTTAAGAGCCTTCGTGGAAGTCTTGGCTGCTGCAAGGCGGCTGATGTGATCGGCAAGGTCATTCCAAACCGGCTCATCAAAGCATGCACGAAGAGCGGGATCTCCCTCTTCTTTTCGTGCCTGTGCTCCCCACTCGGAACCGTAATAAACACAAGGAATACCGGGCATGCCGAATACCATGGTGTAAACGCAAGGCAGAAGCTCGGGGTCGTTGATGATAGATGCGATACGTGTTACATCGTGATTGTCTGCGAAAGAAAGCAAATGTGATCCACGTGCAACAGTCCAGTCCTCAGGTCCGAACAGACGGAGCAAGGAGTGAATGATCTCGAACATATTGCCGGAGTTAAATGATGAATGGATTCCCTTATAGCACTGATAGTTTGTAAGAGAATGCAGATGCATATCGTTAAGCATTCTGCCGTACTCACCATGAAGAACCTCGCCCAAGAGGAAGAATTCATTCTTCTTGCCGTCAGTAAATTCACGAAGGCGGCGCAGGAATTCGTGATCAAGGCAGTAAGCAACGTCAAGTCGCAGACCGTCGATATCAAAGAAATCAATCCAGTAATTAACCTTATCGAGAATATGATCAACAACGGCAGGATTACGAAGGTTAAGCTTTACAAGGTCGTAGTTTCCTTCCCAACCTTCATACCAGAAGCCGTCATTATAGTTGGAATTGCCGTCGAAAGACAGATGGAACCAATCCTTATAGGGTGAATCCCACTTCTTCTCCTGAACGTCCCTGAAAGCCCAAAATCCTCGGCCTACATGATTAAAGACACCGTCCAAGACAACCTTGATCCCTGCTTCATGCAAGGCATCTACGACCTTCTTAAAGTCATCATTAGTGCCAAGGCGTGTGTCGATAAGGCCGTAATCACGTGTATTGTAACCGTGTGTATCAGATTCAAATACAGGTGAGAAATAGATAGCGTTACATCCGAGTTTAGTAATATGAGGTATCCAATCAAGAACCTTCAGGATCCGTGACTCAGGCACGCCGTCATTCTCGAACGGAGCACCGCAGAATCCCAAAGGATAGATCTGATAAAATACCGATTCTTCAAACCACATTTACTTAAGTTTCCTTTCTATACTCTCGATAACAATCTCGAGAGCTTTTATTCTTGCATATTTTTTGTCATTGGACTCGAGAACATGCCAAGGGGCAAATGTAGTCGAAGTCTTCTTGATCATCTCATCAATTGCTGTCTCATAAAGATCCCACTTCTCGCGGTTTCTCCAGTCTTCATCAGTAATCTTCCACTGCTTTTCTGGAGTGTTCTGTCTCTCAGTAAAACGGGCAAGCTGAGTATCCTTATCAATCTGAACCCAGAACTTGATAACAACCGCACCCCAATCAACAAGCTCTTTCTCGAACTCATTGATCTCGTTATAGGCTCTCTTCCAGTCATTATCAGAGCAGAAGCCCTCAATCCTCTCGACCATTACCCTGCCGTACCATGTGCGGTCGAATATCGCGATATGACCATCCTTAGGAAGTCTAGTCCAGAATCTCCAAAGGAAGTGTCTTGCCTTCTCATGAGGCTCGGGACTTGCTATCGGATGTACTTCATATCCGCGGGGGTCGAGTGCAGCTGCAATTCTCTTTATATTGCCGCCCTTACCTGCTGCATCCCAACCTTCATAAGCAATGATTACAGGGATCTTCTTGCGGTAAAGCTCATAATGGAGCTCATGAAGTCTGTTCTGAAGCTGATCAAGCTTCTTCTCATACTCTTCATCAGTTAAAGTCTTATCGTTAAGGCTTATATCTGACAGTTTTGTTGTCTTTTCCAGTGTGAATGTATTCTGAAGCACAGGGAAACTGATGCTTGAATTGGAAAAAGCTGTCTCCAAAGCTTCATTTATCACATCCAAAGCCTGCAGAGCCGCCCAGTTTTCCGAAGAACCGTCGATTATATGCCAAGGAGCATATGTAGAGTTAGTTTCTTTTATGAATTCTTCGAAGTTATTCAAGCGCTCATCATAATGCTTGTTCTGATTAAGGTCGTTCTCACTGATTCTCCATCTCGTGTTCTTATCAGCAAGAAGGTCCTTGATCCTCTTCTTCTGTTCTTTTTTTGTTATATGAACAAACAGCTTGATTACAAGATAACCGTCCTCAACTAGCTGTCTTTCAAAGCATTTAATGCTCTTTAAGCGCTGTGTGCATTCCTCATCCTTACCTTCAGCCTTGAAAGCAGTAAGTTCGCTCATCCAAGCTCCATCCCAAATGCTGATCTTGCCCTGCTCAGGTATCAGATCATAATATCTCTTAACGAAGGGATATCTTTTCTGTTCAGGAGTTCTTCTATCGATATTGAATACTTTGAAGAATCGAGGATCGATATTCTTGATAATATTGGAAATAAGCGTACCTTTACCAGCTGTTCCCCAACCTTCAATAACAATCAGTACAGGCAGATTCTTATCTTTAATGGTCATCTGCTTGGCAAACAGCTCGTCTCTTCTTACACGAAGGCGTTCTTTAAGCTCTTCTTTATCGGGCTTATGCGGTAACTTAAAATCAGTCAACATTATCAAGACCTCGCTTTCGTGAACTGATGAGTCCTGAAAGACTCATTATCAGTATAATCAAAAATGCGCCCGCTCCCGCTGCAGAATTTAAATTTCTTGTTAAATCTGAATACGGATGCCCGAACCTCGCTAACAGTGCATTTATAAGAATAAGCAGTGATACCAGGGCTTTCACGCTGTCTATCTTCCTTAAAGAGATAGTAGTAAATGATTGGCTGATATGAGCCTGAACCATGTTTTTGACAGACAGACCCAATCTTATCAACACATAGACAGCTGTAAGATAGATAGTGTAACCCGGATATTCCTTATAAATACTCAAAAAATGGAAGATAAGGATACTAATTCCGAATACAATATCAAAAGCCAACAACCAAAGACTGAAAATCTTATAGTTGTTGGCTGAAGTAAACCTAGGATTCTTAGATACGAGAGAAACCCCTCCTCTTGATAAAACAGTAATCTTCATGACTATCATGATCACATAGAAGATCGTCATTACCATAAGCCAGGCAGACATACTTATAATTGCTGCCAAACCCGTCAGCGCGGCAAAGATCACACTTCCAATTATGGAAGGAATAGACAGAAGTACTGTTTTACTCCGATAATCCATATCAGTTTCTCATGCTGTGGATCGGAGCGGGAATCCTACCTCCTCTGTTTATGAAATCTGCGCAAGATGCGTTATTAACTTCCATAATGGGGGCATAACCGAGAAGTCCGCCGAATTCGACCTTATCACCGACACCTTTACCGGGAACCGGGATAACTCTGACAGCAGTAGTCTTATTATTAAACGTACCAAGTGCCATCTCATCAGCAATGATTCCTGAAATAGTCTCAGCTGTTGTATCCCCAGGAATAGCGATCATATCAAGACCTACAGAGCAGACACATGTCATTGCCTCAAGTTTCTCAAGTCTTAATGAACCGCTTGAAGCAGCTGCGATCATACCTTCATCTTCAGATACGGGAATAAACGCTCCGGAAAGGCCTCCAACATATGAAGAAGCCATGATACCGCCCTTCTTAACGGCATCGTTAAGCATAGCAAGAGCAGCTGTTGTTCCCCATGTACCGCAAGTCTCGAGACCAAACTCCTCGAGAAGTCTTGCAACAGAGTCACCTACTTCAGGTGTAGGTGCCAAAGACAGATCGATAATACCGAAAGGTACGTGAAGTCTCTCAGAAGCTTCTCTGGCAACAAGCTCACCTACTCTTGTAATCTTGAATGCAGCCTTCTTAATAGTCTCAGCTACAGTACCAAGATCTGCTCCACGCACACTCTCAAGGGCATGCTTTACAACACCGGGACCAGAGATACCAACGTTTATTACACATTCGGGCTCGCCGGGGCCTAAGAAAGCACCTGCCATAAACGGGTTGTCTTCAGGAGCATTCGCGAAAACAACAAGCTTGGCACAACCTAAAGCATCGCGGTCAGCCGTAAGTTCAGCTGTCTTCTTGATGATACGCCCCATATCACCGACAGCATCCATGTTTATACCTGTTCTTGTTGAAGCAAGATTGATGGAAGAACAAACAAACTCAGTTGAAGCGAGAGCTTCAGGAATTGAGTTTATAAGCTTCATATCAGAATTTGTATAACCCTTCTGAACAAGTGCCGAGAATCCGCCGACAAAGTTTACTCCGCATTCTTTTGCAGCTCTGTCGAGAGTCTTGGCAAAAGGCGTGTAATCTGATGTGTCGCACGCAGCAGCAACAATGGCGATAGGAGTAACAGAAATTCTCTTGTTGATAATAGGAACTCCATACTTCTTACTGATAGCTTCACCTGTTGCTACTAGATCATGTGCATATCTTACGATCTTGTCATAGATCTTATTACAGCATTCGTCTACTGAAGATGCAGCACAGTCCATAAGGGATATACCCATAGTAATTGTTCTGATGTCCAAGTGCTGCTCATTGAACATCTTCATTGTTTCTAGTATTTCAAAATCTGTGATCATATTCTGTGCATCCTATTGAAGAGATCTGTGTGCTGGATAGTAATAACTACACCGAGCTCATCACCCAAAGCGCTGAGCTTATCAGCAATATCAGAATTCTCGATATCATTATCTTTAAGATCAACAAGCATGATCATTGTAAAGATATCATCAAGAATTGTCTGTGAGATGTCGTTGATGTTGATATTGTTCTCAGAAAGCAGTGCTGAAACGCCTGCAATGATACCTACACGGTCTTTACCGATAACTGAAATTACGGCAGTATTCTTATCAGATTCCATATGAATTCTCCTACAGTTTATTCTGACTTATAGTAACATACTTTCCGCAAGCCGATTAGCACATTTTATGCCGTCAACAGCGCTGCTCATTATGCCTCCTGCATAGCCTGCACCCTCTCCACAGGGATAAATGCCCTCCACAGCTATACTTTCCAAAGAATCTTTATCTCTGGGTATTCTCACAGGTGAGGATGACCTTGTCTCAACAGCAGTCAAAATAGCACAATCCGAGTTAAAACCTTTAATTTTTCTGCCCATTAAAGATATTCCCTCTATAAGAGTATCAACCATATAATCGGGTAAGAGTTCTCTGAAGTCACACGGAACAACACCGGGACTGTATGTTGGTCTTATATCAGAGTATGAAGAGCCGCTTTTACGGGTTCTCAAGTCCCCATAAGTCATAAACGGAGCCATGGCACTGCTGCCGGCCAGTTTATATGCATTCATCTCGAGCATATCCTGGAAGATCATACCGTAAAGCGGATCATCTGACTCGGAAGCAGGATTGAACGGAATCAGCAAAGCTGCATTTGAATTAATGCCGTCTCTTCCTCTGTAACTCATGCCGTTTGTACATACAGCATTCGCGAAAGAAGCGGAAGGAACGACTTCACCTCCCGGACACATACAGAATGTATAGAGTTTATTGCCGTTACTTGTATCAACTGCAAGCTTGTAATTGGCGGCAAAGATATTCTTATAGAGCGAAGTATCGAACCCGTACATTGCTTTATCGATATCTTCCCTTAAGTGTTCGATGCGTACTCCGATAGAAAATGGCTTGGATGTCACTCCGAGCAGCTTACAGTTCTCTCTGACAAAGGATCTGCTGCTGTTTCCTATCGCAAGTATCAGTTTATCTGTAGAATAGTATCCTTTATTGGTGGTAATACCTTCGAGCCTTGCGGGCCTCGCAAATTCATGAAGATTGATTTCCTTCAATTCTTCTTCGAAATGTACTTCCCCACCAAGCGCCTGTATCTGCTCTCTTATTCCCTTAACAACATTGACAAGGTTATCCGTTCCGACGTGAGGATGTGAATCATATCTGATATCTTCAGGAGCCCCGTGCTTAATAAAAATATCGTAGATATAGTCTTTATATTCGGAATTGACTCCGGTATTAAGCTTACCGTCTGAATATGTACCTGCGCCGCCCTCGCCGAACTGGATATTAGAGGAAGGATCAATAACTCCACTTTCTTTGTAGGCAGCAACATCCTTGTTACGGCTGTCTACATCTTTACCCTTCTCGATAATGATGGGTTTAAGACCATATTGAGCAAGTACCAGACCCGCGAACATGCCTGCGGGACCAAAGCCAATGATCACAGGCCTTTGGGAAGCATTTACAGTCTTATCTCTATGAATAAGTACCGGAATAGACGAATCAGGAGACGATTCGTCAGTAACCCTGTAACAGATCTTTACATTGGGTTTCTTTCTGGCATCTATAAACGACTTTGTGATACGAAGTCTTTCTTTCTTAATGCCTGCTTTTTGTGACAGAACAGCCTTAACGTCATCAACATTGCCTATCTGTTCAGGACTAAATGACAATTCCTTGATCACTTAATCTACCTCTAACAAATCAAGGATTGCATCAGAAACAAGCAAAGCGGAACTCCATGCCCAATGAAGATTATAGCCGCCGCATTTACCGTCTACATTTACAGATTCACCACACACGAATACTCCATGGCTTTCAACAGCCTCAAGAGAATCGGTTAAGGAACTAAGCTTAACTCCGCCTGATGTAACCTGAGCATTCTCAAAGCCCAGACTTCCATTAAGCGAGATTCTGAAGTTTCCGATAACACTTGCAATACTCTCACATGAACCGTCAGATCTTGTTACAACACATTGAGCCAATTGCTTCTTAAGAAGACCTGAGATGGCATCTTCAGGTTTACGGTCCGGGAATCTGTTGATTAATTCCTTAACAGTATTCAGTTTTTGCTCATCATTCATGGATGGTATCAGATCAACATAAACTGCATCTATTCTCTTTCCTTCAGACACAGCGCGGTTGTAAATTCCGGAAAGCTGCATTACGCAGATGCCTGAGATACCGTAGTCTGTAAAGAGAATCTCACCTTGCTCAGTAACACCGTCAAGTGTTACGGTACACTCCTGGCGTATGCCGGAAAGACGCTTCAGATCTTTATCTGAAGTCTTAAGAGGAACGAGTGACGGAAGAAGCTTTTCGAAGCTGGTATTCCCCGTAAAGCTTCTTAGAACAGGATACAGAGAGCCGTTGCTGCCGGAATCGGGCAAGGATACTCCGCCACAAGCGAAAACAACATAAAGAGCGCTGTAAGTACCGTTTACGAAGTAGTTAAGGCCTTCCCGCTTAACAGAAGTCACTTCCGTATCGTAGAGAATGTCGCAAGAAGCACATGCAGCCGCAAGTGCCTCACATACAGTCTTACTCTGGTAAGTGATTGGATATACGAGATCGCCTTTATAGGCTGGAATTATACCAAGGTCCCTACTAAATACTTCGATTATCTTCTCGAATGTATAAAAATCAAGAATCCTTTGAAGTTTGTCTTTATCATCTGTGTTATAAACCGCGGAAGTAATGTTCTTATTGGTAAAATTGCATCTTCCGTTACCGGTAGCCAGAAGCTTTCTTCCGGGCTTACTGTTCTTCTCAATAATGAGAACTTTAATAGCGGGATTCTTAATATTAAGAGCGGCAGCGCATAACAAACCGGATGCACCGCCGCCAATGATAATTACATCATAATTGTTATTATTCCTGCTCATTAGCAGTATCGAGAAGCCTTACCGCTCTAACATACTTACTTTCATCGTAAGGAACGGCACCTGCATTATCTACGATAAACTGCGCCATTTCTTTAAGATCAACAACATCACCGGATTCAAGTTCAATCTCAAGTTCACAGATATCTTCGCTCTTAGAACCGGCACTGATAGTACCTGTATCAAAGCAAGCTTCCATCATGGAGTCCCCGAATCCGAATGTATATGTAGTCCTCTCGCAGTAAGTGGAACAAAGACATACAAGGTCTTCACTCTTTATGTCACCGAGGGCTTCATCAAGAATCTCTTCAGGATCATCATCACCCTGGCATGCCTTACGTCTGAATTCATCAATATCAAACTCCGGAGAATCTGCATCAACATTCCACTCGTATCTTTGATGAAGACCGTTAACAACTGAACCGCCATACTTAACAGTATGCTCATAACGGCTTCCGTTACTGTCTTCATAAAGCCTTACTCTGATAGAAGTACCTTTTTTGAAAAGAACTCTATCCTTAGTGTCATAGTAACAGTTTGTAAGTCTTACAGGCTCCTTCTGTCCGACATCAAGACAGTAATCAGCAAACCAATCAGCCTGGATTATTCCCATTAGTTCTTCTTTGCTGTTAAAAGCAAGTTTAACTTCAGTTTCCATATATCCCCTGTGTTAATAATCAACCGTATGAACGCCGCCGGTGGAAACGACAACCAAACGGTTATTGTCTGTAAAACCAATCCTAATAATATCCTCATCCACCGACAGGTCAGATATTACATTGCCATTGGATCCGAATACAAGGATTCTGTCATCGATTGAAAGTGCAAAAACACTGTCGTTCGAGGCGATCGCATTAACATCGGAACCCACCTCTGAATCATAAATAACTTCTCCGCCGGCACTTAATATCATCAGCTTGTTAAGCTGATTGACTCCATCGGCATAGACGATAAATATGACGTCATCTACTATCCTTACATAATTAATTGTACCAAAGCTGTCATTCAAAGGTACAAGAGCGTCATTGCTGATTGTATAGATACGATCTGCGCTGAAAGCAAACAGAGAAGATCCGATATAGTCTGTATATGAAAGAATTGTCGTCTCATCAATAGTAAATACAGCATAATCTGATGCTGTTATGGAATCATTATCATAATCGAGACTGAAGATTCTTACATACGGCTTATATACAGCACCCGTAGTGTTCAGCGTAGAAAGGGCAAAATAATGCTCATCCTCAGAGAAAGCTGCACAGATAGGATAACCTGAATTATAAGAAGACCATCTTGATATCTGTGATCCTTCATCGTTATAAAGGATAACTTCACCATAAGCCTCGTCACTGTCTGTAATTACAGCACAAAGACCGGCATCGGAAAGGATCGCTGACTGAATCTTATTCTCAGTGGGCTTCTCATACAGAACATGTTCCGTATCCATAACAACAAAGCCATATCCGTCATTATCAAAAACAACACAATTATCTCCGTTGATATAGCACTGCGGGTTATTGTAAGAAACGCTGACACTGAAAACTTCATTTCCTGAAAGCGTAAGATAAGCAACTCGTTCCTTTGTAACTTTAAGTACGCCTTCACCAAAAGCATAGAGCTTCTGAGCCTCAGCATACTCACAGGTAAAACCTGATTGGCCTGATAATCTGATAAATCTTTCAGCGCCGCGGCTCTCCTCTTCGCTCTTGGAAACAAGAACGAGCAGAACTATCGCGACTATAAGCAGTGCAATGAAACCTATGATCGTAAACTTAAGTTTCGAATCTATACTGCTTGTTTTACCATCTTTGCTCATTTATCAAGCGGCTTCCTCAGTCACCGGTATGTCATAGATACCGCCGGCAGCGTTATCTATCGCCTCTCTAGCAAGTTCATAAGCAGTCCACGCACCATAATTATATGTGTCTGTACCGCCGTTATTAAACAATTCGCTTGCAGGAACATAGAAACAGGAATACTCACCATTAAGGAAAGCATAATAACTATTATTGTCTCTGGGTACGAACGACAATGTATAAGTGCTATGATCAGTTGTTATGAATTCAAATTCCAATACGGGCTCAAATGCCGGATTCGCCTCTGTATCTGTACCGGAAACAGAAATTGTTATGAGTGATTCATACAGGATCGCTGCATAAGAACGTCCTTCTGATGTAAATACTCTTGCATCACGCTGATTAAGAAGAGCTGTAGCATCTTCAGCGGAAATTGAACCAGTGGTATCGATATCATATACAAATGTCTCGTCACCATATGTACCTGTTATCTTGCTCATATCAGAAGCAGGATAATAAACAAGATAGCTTCCGAGAAGCATCATAAGCTGAGTATCAATACCGGTAATCTGCATCTCAGAGATCTTAAAGTAGCCATCTACAATATTACTTGTTCCGTAATAATAACCATCAATTACAGAAGACAGAGCTACGTTAATCACACGTCCGTCATGCAAAGTGAAAGTAAACTCATATGTCGGATCGACAAGTCCATAATCAGCAAGTTCCTCATCAGGGATGTCAACATATGCTGTAATCTCCATGAAAATTATCTTGTCCAACATTGTTGTAAAGTAAGGGCTGCACTCGATGTTATAGGGAGAAATCGCAGTATAGATAGGATCTCCATTATCAGAGAGAGCACATGTGATAAGAAGGTCTGTATCATCTGTTGCACGCTTAAACTCAACAGTTGCAATAGATGCATAATCGATGCCCAAACCTGCAGATTCAAGGAAATCAATTACCATATAGGAGCAGTAAGTATACTTAGCTGCAGCAACTGTATAAACATTCGAATCACCATCCAACATGAAATAACAATCTGTTCCCGTAGCTGTCTTATTGCCAATATAGATCGTATCTACTGAACCATCGTACTGAGTAATGATTATTGTATATACAGGGTTATCAAGACCATATTCAGCCAGGTTTAACTCAGAACTGTCACCTACAGTACCACTGGTAAGGAAGTTCGAGAGGATGAACACCCATGAAGATATACCGCTGTTATTAAGAGGTACGTCAACATAATACTTATCCATGAGTGACCAAATGGTATTACCGCCTGCATCGATTGAACCCTGGAATCCAATTCCCGTCTCATCCTGTCTTACTACTTCAATGGATGAGATAACACCGGAACCGATTGACAATACATTCTGCTGTTCCTGAACCTCTGTTTGCTCAGTTGAATCTTTTGAGTTCTTAACAACTACAGCTATCGCTACAGCTGCAAGAACGATCATTACAATAAAAGGTATCAGTAAGCTCTTTAAAGACTTCATATATTACAGATTCTTTCTCTTGTTATAGACTACGACACCTGCAATGACAAATGCCAAAGGAATGATAGCAACAAGGATGAAAGTCAATACAGTTACAGTATTGCTGTTAATCTTTGTTGTATCGATAGAGTAATCAGATAATGCCTTTCCTTCAACAAATACGCTGTCATCAGCAGCAAGCATGTTTCTGATCGTATTTCTGATGAATACTACGTTAGCATCGTTATAACCGAATGCGCTGATGTAATCATCAGATGTAAATGTCAAAGTACCGAATACATATACATCAGGAGGTGTCGGAGTACCTGTAAATGTAGCATACATACCGATATTGAACTTAGCTGTAGAAGCACTCTGTACGATATTTCCTGTCGTCTGATCGAATACACCGATACTGGTGTTAGATGATGTCGTAAAGATAGGAGATATAGTTATGTAACCATAAGGTGTATCAGCATCAGTGATAGGTCTTGCATAGGAATTACGCAAAGATGTATAACCACCTGCTGTCTCTACATAGTCAGAAGCTACATCGATCAAAGTGTTATAAGGATCGCTGTTGATCTGATGAGCAGGATCATTCTCAACGATAAGAGAATTACCGATGCAGATATTATAGTTAGCCAAAAGCATATTCAACTTAGTGAAAGACTCATTAACATTGGTGTTGTAATAATTCACTGCAACGATCATCTTACCGCCGCCTGAAAGATAAGTCTTAATCGCTTCGATCATGCTTTCAGTAATATCAGTATTGATACCGTTAAGGATAAGCAGATCACAGTCAGAAGGTACAACAAAGTTATCGCTGGCCATAATCTCTTCACTTGCGATGCTCATGGAAGCAAGCATATTGCTAAGTTGCTCATGAGTTCCTTCACCAAGACCTGTAACGAAGTAAGCCTTGTAAGAATATCCCTGTGTAAGATTTACGATAGCACTTGTAAACTTCTGCTCTACGATATTGGCAGTAGGCAGATAGTAACCATACTGCAAATACTCATTGTCATATGTAAAGCAGTCAATAGGATTGATCTGAATGATCTGTCCGTTGCAGCTGACTACATAACCTGTTGCATTAGCAAGATCGTAAACACCATTAGGATCAAGCTCTGCGATGATAGAAGGATACTTAGTAGGATTAATATACTCTACTGTTACCTTACCTTCTGAGATAGAAACATAATCATCAAGCAAAGGTACTATGTACTCATAAGGAGTATCTCTTAAGTTAGTCGGTCTGTCTGTGAGACCTACGATACGGATATGAGTATCAGCAGGCAGCTGATGCAGATAGTTGATAGTAACTTCTGAAACAGAGTTCTGACCTGTTGCAGTCATATCGTATGTAAGATAATCATCAATACTTGTATTGTTGATCTTAAGGCTGAAGATTATGTTTACGGCAATTACGATAACAAGAAGGATTACAAAAGAGCTTACAGAAAACAGCTTAAGCTTTCCTGCTCTGACATCGGTCTGAACACTTTTCTCCTTCTTATCGTTCTTCTTAGCGTTCTTAGCGTTATCTTTACTCATCTTTGTTTACCCTCAACTTAATTCTGCGACCAGCGCTTCTTCTCAAGTATTCTGTATGTAAGGAACAGGAATACGAGAGCCATAGACAGGCAGAAAACCAGAGGTGAGATGGAGAATACACCATATCTGAAGTCCGCTGTCTTTGTAAAAGGGCTCAACCATGTGATAGCTGCGGCCACATTATTACAGATCTTGTTAACCTTCTCAGGTTCTACAGCCAACATTGATGATGACAGTACAGAACCCAAAGCCGAAGAAGCAAGTGTGCTGATCGTCTGAAGAAGCTGAATAACAAGAATGATAACAAAACTGATGATAGCTGAGATTATCTGAGTATCAGTCAATGCAGATGCAAGGATACCGATAGAAGTAAACAGAATAGCGAGGCAGAAATAAACAATAACTGAACCCCATGTTCCTGTATTTACAACACCGCCTGAGAAAGCAGTAATGATCATGTGAAGGAAGACATTGGAGAACAATATCGCTATAAGTGTCATAGCGGCAAAGAACTTGCCAAGCACTACATCAAACATCGATAAAGGATTGGTATAGAAAAGAACTTCTGTACCTCTCTTCTTATCTTCTGAGAAAAGTCCCATTGTAATAACAGGAACGATTACTACGAAGAAGGAACAAAGTGACATAATCTCAGATGAGATATTCACGGAACCGTCTCCGTACTGATTGATAAATACAAATCCCGACAGGAATGAGAACAAAGCCAGCGCAATGTAACCTACCGGCGATCTGAAATATGAAGCTAATTCTCTTTTGTATATAGCCAACATTTAACTCTACCTCCGTAATCAAGCCGATGTGATCGACAGGAATATCTCTTCGAGAGAAGGATCCATCGATCTGAATTCGAGCATTGGCCATCCGCCCTTGCTCATGGCATAGAAAATTGATGCTCTTACATCATTCTTGGCAGAACTGTCAGCTGTGATCTCAACCTGATGAATTGAAACATCGTCATTTGAAACGACTGAAACGACATTAGATACACCGGGGATTGTTCTGATCTTATTAATGACTTCCTTTGAAGGGCCTTTGAATGACAAAGAAAGCTTGGTTGATCCGCTAAGCTTTGACGACAGATCAGTGATCGTATCAATAGCAGCTACCTTACCCTGGTTAATAATAACAACTCTGTCACATACAGCCTGTATCTCTGAAAGAATATGAGAACTCAAGATGATCGTATGATCTGCTGCAAGCTTTCTTATAAGCTTTCTGATCTCGAGGATCTGATTCGGGTCGAGACCTACTGTAGGCTCATCAAGGATCAGAATATCGGGATTACCGACAAGTGCCTGAGCAATACCAACTCTCTGCTTATAACCCTTAGAAAGGTTACCGATAAGACGGTCGGCCATATCAGTAAGCTTGATCATGGAAAGAATAGAAGCAAGCTGCTCTTTCCTGTCCTTCTTAGGAACCTTCTTAAGGTCGCAAATAAAGCTTAAGTACTCAAGAACTGTCATATCAAAGTAAAGCGGAGGAAGCTCAGGCAGATAGCCTATGCACTTCTTGGCTTCTTCAGGCTCTTCAAGGATATCGTGTCCGTTAACTTTAACGGATCCTGATGTCGAAGACAGATAACCTGTGATGATGTTCATTGTTGTTGATTTACCGGCGCCGTTAGGTCCGAGGAATCCAAGGACTTCACCGTCATTAACCGTAAAAGAAATACCGTTGACAGCCTTTATGTCACCGTATCTTTTAACTAGGTTGTTGATCTCTATCATATAGTGCCTCCTGAAAATTGCACATCAACGCATATTATAATATAAGAATAACTAAATGCGAAATCTTATTTCACATACAAAAACGCCTGAACCGTCACCTCTATAGCCATAGACACAAAGGCCTTCATCCGTCTTTTCACAGTAGATATCTACTTTTTGTCCGCTTTTTACCTCTGAGATGTAGTTTATGTTGATGTCATCTACTTCATGTACGTTATATCCACCCTTAAACAAAGCGTCATAAACCCATGCCAGATACCTTGTATTGTTCACATGATGATTGTGGTCCAGTTCCGTATAATCAGCATATTTGGTGATTATTGGCTCTGAATTCGCAGAAAATGCGGGAATCTTAAGCTTCGGGCAAACTTCCCCCAGAGCAAGCTTCTCGGACTGTACAAGACCCTGAGGCAGAGTCTCGAGCTTGTTTGGGAAAACGGGCCTGTGAGACTCCTTTTCGGCAAGGATCCACACAGAAGACGCACATCCAATAAGATTACGTTCCTTATCGTATATCTCGAACTCCCTGTCGAAAAACAGCTTTTTCGCACCGCAGGACCACGTCTTAATAGAAAACTCTTCGCGCCAAGACGGGAGTCTGTTCAGTTTTAATCTGTACCTTAATACGATCCAGCAGCAGTCATACTCTCCGATATCATCTCTTCCCCACCCTGTATCAGCAGCGCCTTCGTCGGCGGTTTCCTGAAGATCAGACAACAGAACATACGGCGCCAGACAACTGTCCGTGCCGCAATCAGTACTCTTTACATAGAAATTTACTACTGAATGATCAGACATCTACCCTCTGAGTACCTCTCGGGTTATATCTTCTGAAATTCTGATACATTTCAGGATCAAATTCGAAGACAAGATTGTATCTTACACGTTCCTGAGTAATACATACGTACCAATTATCATCACTGATGTCGTATTCAGCCTTTGATGTACAGTTGAGCGTAAAATCAGCCTTTTCAAGATCTTCTTTGAATCTGTCAGATGTAACAGAACCTATATACTCACAATCTTTAATGGAGAATGAAGCAAGGAGCTCTTTTTTCTTCAGATTAATTATCTTGGAAGCTTCAAATTCTTCATTAGTAACGGATATCTCATATTCAATATTTAACGACTTGATAATCCTGTAAACCAGATAACACAAGCCGAATGAGATCATTCCGGTAAAGTAAATAATATTGAAACCAAACAGGATCGGTATACCGTTTAAGAACACCAAAAAGATAACAAGAGCAGTAATAATGACAACAGGAAATACTTTCCTCTTATTGCCCAAATCTCTTTTTACGGTCTTTTCACAATAAAGATCTTCCATAAATCTCCTTAAATCAGTAAAGCGGTCATGCTTTTACGCATGACCGCTTAATTATACGATATTACCGCTCTTTATCAATACATCGGAGCTGCAGGAGCTGCAGGTTCCGGCTCAGGAATATCTGTAACAAGAGCTTCTGTGGTAAGAAGTGTTGAAGATACTGAAGCTGCATTCTGCAAAGCAGATCTTGTAACCTTAGCAGGATCAACGATACCTGCTTCGTACATGTCTACATACTTGTTGTTAAGAGCATCGAATCCTACACCATTCTCAGAATTCTTGATCTTCTCAGCAATTACGCTGCCATCAAGACCGGCATTTGCTGCAATCTGACGAACAGGCTCTTCGAGAGCTCTCATAACGATAGCGATACCTGTCTTAACATCACCCTCTGCATTATCAAGCAAAGCTCTTACTGCAGGGATAGCATTGATGTAAGCTGTTCCGCCTCCGGGAACAATACCCTCTTCAACAGCAGCCTTAGTGGCATTAAGAGCATCCTCGATACGGAGCTTCTTCTCCTTCATCTCTGTTTCAGTAGCAGCACCTACCTTGATTACAGCAACACCGCCGGCGAGCTTAGCAAGTCTCTCCTGGAGCTTCTCTCTGTCAAAGTCAGATGTTGTCTCTTCGATAGCCTTTCTGATCTGATCAGCTCTTCCCTTGATGTCATCCTTGCTGCCTGCGCCGTCAACGATGATTGTATTCTCCTTAGTAACCTTAACCTGATGAGCTGTACCAAGCTGCTCAAGTGTTGTGTCTTTAAGCTCAAGACCGAGGTCAGAAGTAATTACTGTACCGCCTGTAAGGATAGCGATATCCTGGAGCATTTCCTTTCTTCTGTCACCATAACCGGGAGCCTTAACAGCGATGCAAGTGAATGTTCCACGGAGCTTATTAAGGATAAGAGTAGTGATAGCGTCACCCTCAACGTCTTCAGCGATGATAAGGAGCTTCTTACCTGACTGTGCGATGGGCTCGAGTACAGGAAGGATATCCTGGATGTTAGAGATCTTCTTATCTGTGATAAGGATGTAAGGATCATCAAGAACTGCTTCCATCTTATCTGTATCTGTAACCATATAAGGTGAGATATAGCCCTTATCGAACTGCATACCTTCAACAACATCAAGCTCAGTCTTCATGGACTTTGACTCTTCAACAGTGATTACACCGTCAGCAGAAACCTTCTCCATAGCCTCGCAGATAAGCTGACCTACTTCATCGTCGCCTGCAGAAATAGCACCAACACGAGCGATATCCTTAGAACCGTCAACCTTCTTAGCATTATCAAGAATCTCCTGAACTGCTGTCTCTACAGCAGAAGAAATACCCTTTCTCAAGATAATGGGGTTAGCACCGGCTGCAACATTCTTCATTCCTTCTCTGATGATAGCCTGTGCAAGGAGTGTAGCTGTTGTTGTACCGTCACCGGCAACATCATTTGTCTTAGAAGCTACTTCCTTAAGGAGCTGAGCACCTGCGTTCTCGCCTCTGTCCTCGAGCTCGATCTCTTTAGCAATAGTAACACCGTCATTTGTGATGAGCGGAGCACCGTACTTCTTATCAAGTACGACATTTCTACCCTTAGGTCCGAGTGTTACCTTAACAGTATTTGCAACCTTATCGACACCTCTCTCGAGTGCCTTTCTTGCATCCTCTGCATATTCGATATTTTTAGCCATTTTCTATTATTCCTCCAGATAATAATTACTCAACGATAGCAAGTATGTCTTCCTGGCGAACGATAATAACCTCTTCGCCGTCGATCTTTACTGTTGTACCTGCATAATCACGGATGATAACCTTCTGTCCAACCGTAACTTCCATCTTTACTTCATTACCGTCAATGACACCACCGGGACCTACAGCAATGATCTCGGCTACCTGAGGCTTCTCCTGAGCAGCTGAAGCAAGAATGATGCCACTCTTGGTTGTCTCTTCTGCCTTGAGTTTCTTAATAACAACTTTATCTCCTAATGGTTTGATCGTCATATCAAACGCCTCCCTGTAATGAAAAAATACTGTTAGCACTCTTTGTTCTTGAGTGCCAACAGTACTTATAATAAGGCTCGATTTATGTTATGTCAATAACGAATATCAATAAAAGTCAAAAACCTTGTTTTTGCCTCAAATTGATTACTTGAGCAGTTCCTCAATATCGAGATCCTGAGGACAATTCTCAAGTGCAGGAGAAGAACTGATATCAGGAACAGGGTCAAAATCAGTTGTCTCTCCATAGAAGAATTCCTGAACATAAGGGATCATAGCATTCCAGTTAGGTCTGATACTCCACTCATCTCCGAACATACCGGAATTGAAGCATCCCTGAATAGGAAGCTGCATGTATTCAATACTGATATTGGATACAGAGGGCAAGAAGTTAAGAGCATAATCCTGAATTCTGTCTTCAGATATATTGGTTGTAATAGCACCAAGAATATCATCCATGGCAGAAAGCTTACCTGTCAAAGACAAAGAGATGAACTGATCCATAAGGGATCTCAATACCTCTACCTGTCTTTCAGATCTCATGTAGTCAGAGTCGATCTTTCTGATTCTTGCATAAGCAACTGCCTGTCTACCATTAAGCCAGATATAACCAGTATTAGTTACAGCATCCTGAGAAGCAGGAAGTCCCATAAGGTTATTAACCTCAGCAAGGTTCCAGTTAAGACCGCCCTCTGAGTTAAGCTCACTGGAAGATACATCACAGTAAACACCGCCTACTGCATCAATGATCTCAGCCATATGATAGAAGTTAACATATGCCCAACCATCGATATTGATTCTCAAAGTATCCTCTACAGTAGCGCAGAGAACATCCGGGCCACCACGGCTCATTGCAGCATTGATCTTCATTGCGTAGGAATAACCGGGAACATGTACATAGCAGTCTCTTGCTATGGAGATCATTCTGATAGTACCAGTTGTGCTGTTTACTGACATAACCATAGTTACATCAGAAAGTCCGCCTGTACCGGTCTCGTTATAGTTTCTGGATCTGCTGTCGATACCGATAAGAAGGAAGTTATGAATATCATCTTCAGTATCGATAGGCTCATATACAGTAGGTGTTCTCTGTGCTTCTACTTCAACAGTATTACCCTGTTCATCGATCATTGTAGGAACTGCATTAGTAACAAAAGTTACGTTACTAAGCAACTTGTGTGAATACCAATAAACAAATCCAAGAACACCAACAGCTAAACCAAGGAGAACAGCAACAATAGTAATTATTACCTTTGCTGCCTTTCCCTTCTTCTTACCTGAACCTGAAACCTGATTGTTTGCAGACTTACTTCTCATTTGATCCTCCTCGATCAATCCTGTAATCCATTAGGATTCTTCTCCTGCCAATTCCAGCAGGAACTACACATATCTTCTATATCGCGTGTAGCCTTGAAGCCCAGAAGCTTCTCAGCCTTGTCTGTAGATGCATAACATACAGGAAGATCACCCGGACGTCTGGGACCGATAACATGATTGATCTCATGTCCGCATGCTTTCTCAAAAGCAGCGACAGCCTCCTTAACCGAAGTTCCCTTTCCTGTGCCAAGATTAAATACATTAACGCCCGGCTCTGTTTTATCAATAAACTGAAGTGACTTAACATGTCCGTCAGCAAGATCACATACATGGATATAATCTCTCAGACATGTTCCGTCAGGTGTATCATAATCGTCACCGTGAATTGTAAGACATTCAAGAGTACCTACTGCCACCTTTGAGATATAAGGGAACAGATTATTAGGGATACCCTGAGGATCTTCTCCGATAAGACCGCTCTCATGAGCTCCTACCGGGTTAAAGTATCGAAGCAGAACTACCTTAAGATCCGGATCAGCATTCGCACAATCTCTTAAGATCTGCTCGATCATCCACTTGGTCCAGCCATAAGGGTTGGTACACATACCAAGAGGACTCTCCTCTGTAAAAGGAACGTCTTCGCTCATACCGTAAACGGTAGCCGAAGACGAGAAAACAAGCTTCTTTACGTTATGCTCCTTCATGAGCTCGATAACGGTAAGCATGCTGTTAATGTTATTGGAATAATATTCAAGAGGGATCTTAACAGATTCACCTACAGCCTTAAGTCCAGCAAAATGGATAACGCTGTCGATATCATTCTCTTCAAAGACTTTATTCAAAGCCTCCTTATCACAGCAGTCAACATTGTAGAACTTGAACTTCTTGCCTGTAATCTCGTAAAGTCTGTTAAGGACTTCTCTTTTACTGTTTACAAGGTTATCAGCTATAACAACATCATAGCCGTTCTCGTTCAATGCGATAACTGTATGTGAACCGATAAAACCCATACCGCCGGTAACCAGAACAGTCTGCATATATAGCCCTCCATAATAAACATTCAAGTGATTATACAAATAAAAAAAGCTTTTTTGAATAGTAAAAAAGTTTCTGTGTTGCAATCATGTTACAAAACGCATATTAACCCTCGTTATTCCTATGAGACAGCTGGACTTTAGGCTTGATGATTGGAATGGTTATAACAAATCTTGCACCGCCCTCCGGCTTGTTATCAGCATAGATCATACCTTCATGTTCTTCCGCTATAGCCTTAGCAAGAGCAAGTCCGATTCCATGCTTACCGTCACTTCCCTTTGCAAACCTGTCGAAAAGAGAAGGCAGCACTTCAGCATCAATACCGGGACCGTCATCACTTATAGTATATTGAATATTCTCGCCTATCTTAATTACAGAGAAATCAACTATCTTATTTGCATATCGGTTGCAGTTGGAGAATATATTCTCAAGCATACGCAGGATATCGTTCTCATTAGCACATATATAAGAATCTCCTGCCCTTATATCCGTTACCAGCTCTTTGCCGTCAAACAAGAAGTTTCCTCTTACTCTTGCAACTATATCTTCAGAAATCTCCTGAACATTAATAATAGTCTTCTTAACTGTATATGAACCGCTTCTGGACATATCCATCTTGGAGATAGAAAGCAGGTTCTCAACCAAAGTAGTAAGTCTTGTTGTCTCAGATATAATTACGTCTATGGCACCGGTCTTCTGCTGTTCATCAAAGATGTCGTACTTGATACCTTCAGCATATCCCTGGATAGACATCAGAGGAGTTCTAAGCTCATGCGAAGCATTCTGGAAGAATGTCTTTTGTTCAATATCTGATTGTTCAAGTTTATTAGCCATGATATTCATGTTAGCACCGAGATTAGACAGCTCACGGCTCATGATATGGCCTTTAACAGGAGTAAAGTCACCTTTACCTACTCTGGATGCAAACTTGGAAAGCTTTCTTGTGGAGAAGAACAGAGGGAAAGCAAGAATAATACTGATAACAGTTGAAACTAAGACAGCAACGATAATAGCTCGTAAGATAGATGCATTGATCGCAGTTGTGAAATTATAGTACGAACTTGTGTCAATGTAGATCAGAAGATAATACTGATCAAATTCTGCTTCATCCTGTTCAGCATAACTTGAATACTCAACATTTATAAATTTGTAATATACAAGATTGCCATCTACCAAAGTGCTTCTTGTTTCATTAGATGACATTGTCTTATAACGGGTCATATTATCAATAATCGTATTCAGATACTTCTCAGCTCTGTTTCTAGAAGATACGGAGTAAGTAGCAGTAGGCCACAAAACATTAAAACCATCACCTGATACATCATCTTCAAACAGAACGATGGAAGCTTCGTTAGAAAGGTCAGAAGACGATACGATGGAATTAAGTAGGCTGGTTCTTATCATCTCCTCATCTCCTGACTCCGGAGTCAGAGAGTTTCTGAATGCTTCAGCAAATGACTGACAGGAATTAACAGCATTATTAATTCTGTTCTCACATTCATATGCAATATAGTTCTGCATAATGAAATTACTAGAAACCCAAATAAAGATTCCGGTAATAAGTGATATGGCCAACAGAGAAATATAGATATGGACAAACAAAGGCAGACGGAATGGTCTGTCTGATTTCTGTCCGTTAATTAATCGATTATTCTGCCTTGCCATCAGCGTACTGATCGGAATTGGTCGTCAATCTGAAACCATATCCCCAAACAGTTGATATCTTTGCATCAGAATCAGCGATCTTCTTTCTCAATCTCTTAACGGTATCATCAGCAACACGAGTCTCGATCTCAGTCTCATATCCCCAGATCTTATCAAGAAGCTCAACTCTGGGGACTGCACGGTCGCTGTTGATCATAAGATATGTAAGCAATGTATATTCATTAGGTGTAAGACTAAGCTCACTGCCCTTCAAAGTAGCTGACTTAGTTTTTCTGTTAATCGTAATATCAGCAAATGTGAGCTCAGAATCAGAAGCATCTACATTAATCGTGTTAACAGCTTCAAGACGCGAGAATATGGACTTAACTTTGGTAACGAGCTTGATAGGGCTGAACGGCTTAGTAAAGTAATCATCACTTCCGAGATTAAGACCTTCGATATAATCCGCATCGGAATCTCTTGCAGTAAGCATTATTATCGGAACATTACTTATCTTTCTGATCTCAGTAAGAATAAAGAAACCATCCCTTCCGGGCATCATTACATCAAGGATGATAAGATCACAAGGATTAGTAATAAATCTCTTAAGAAGATCATCTCCTGTGGGGAATCCGTAAATAATATAGCCCTCACGCTCAAGGAAGGACTTCAGAAGATTTCTTATATTATCATCATCGTCTGCAATGTAGATTACTTTATCCATATATCACCTGATCTTAATTATATTATAAATGCTCTCATTATTATATTTTTAATATGGAATTTAAATTGGTGTATTATTGAGGAAAATAAAAAGACGGGCCGCAGAATGCCCGTCTTTTTTAAGGTGATTGCCAACCCATAACAAATAAATCTAACTAAGGTAAAAAGTTTGTTTATTTACTTTGCAACATCAGTTGCACGTGTCTCGCGGATGATATTAACCTTGATCTGACCCGGATAATCGAGTTCATCTTCGATCTTCTTGCATATCTGCCTTGCCTTAAGGATCATCTCTTCATCGTTAACCTTCTCAGGCTCAACGATTACTCTGATCTCACGTCCTGCCTGGATTGCATAACTCTTCTCGACTCCGTCAAAGCTTGTAGCAATCTCTTCGAGCTTCTGGATTCTCTTGATATATGTCTCAAGATTCTCTCTTCTAGCTCCGGGTCTTGCAGCAGATATAGCATCAGCTGCAGCTACAAGAACTGCTTCTGCAGTCTTGGCCTCAACGTCACCATGATGAGATTCAACGGCATTGCAGACATTATCTGATTCGTGATACTTCTTAGCAATATCGTAACCAAGCTGTACATGTGTACCTTCCTGTTCGAAGTCGACAGCCTTACCGATATCGTGGAGAAGTCCTGCTCTCTTGGCAAAGTTAACATCAAGTCCCAATTCACCGGCCATCATGCCGGCAAGGAAACTTACTTCAATAGAATGCTTAAGAACATTCTGTCCGTAACTAGTACGATACTTAAGTTTACCCAAAAGCTTAATGATCTCGGGATGAAGGTTCATGACGCCTGTCTCATAGGCTGCTCTCTCACCTTCCTGCTTGATTGTCTGATTAATTTCCTTCCTAGCCTTATTAGCCATCTCTTCGATCCTTGCCGGGTGGATTCTTCCATCGGAAACAAGCTTCTCGATAGTAATCCTTGCCACTTCTCTTCTGATAGGATCGAATGACGAGAGGATAACAGCCTCAGGAGTATCATCAATAATCAGGTCGACTCCTGTAATCGTCTCGATCGCACGGATATTTCTACCTTCACGACCGATAATACGACCCTTCATCTCGTCATTAGGAAGATTTACAACAGACACAGTGGCTTCCGATACATAATCAGATGCATATCTTTGGATGGATGTGACAATAATATCTTTAGCAATCTTGTCAGCATCCTGCTTGGTCTTCTCTTCCATCTGCCTGAGCATTACAGCCATATCGTGACTGTACTCCTTCTCTGCCGCATCAAGAACAAGGCTCTTGGCTTCGGCAATAGACAATCCTGAGATATTCTCAAGTTCATGCTCTTTACGGGCTTCGAGTTCCTTCGTTCTCTCAACGTTCCTCTGAGCCTCAAGGAGCTTGTCTTCATACATAGCACGCTTACTTTCTGCGATTTGAAGCTGCTTCTCTACATTGTCTTCTTTCTGCTCAAGCTTGTTTCTTTCTCTTGCAAGTTCCTGTCTCTTCTCCCTTACGTCGTGTTCAAGTTCGACACGGGCCTTAGAGATCTCTTCCTTCGCCTGCAACAGAAGTTCCCGCTTGCGATTCTCCGCATCCTTCTGAGCTTCTGCCTCGATTCTCTCTGCTTCTGCTTTAGCTTTCTCAGAATCCTCAACCAGCTGTTTCTGCTTAGCTGACAATCCCTGTTTATAGAAAATATGCATTCCGATAGAACCGATAAGGATACCGAGAACCAATCCAATGATTCCAAATAACCATTGCATGTTGGTACTCACCTCCAAATATAAAGTTGTCAAAGAACATTTTTATAAGCTATCATTAGCCATTAGTTATAATAAAAATAATTTAAACAGGTGTCAAGAACGACAAAATGCAATTTAACCACGTTGTAACAAGCCTCGAGCACGGCAGAACTCTTAAGTCTGTAATGAGCCACGAACTCAACATGAGCTCGGGAATGATCAAGCGTGTAAAACTGTACGGAATAGTTGAAGTAAACGGTATTCATGCCAACGTTACACAAGTTCTTAACGAATCTGACGTTATTTATGCTTTCTATGACGACGATGTAGGAAAGCTTAATGAGGTTCCCAATATACCCATACTGTATGAAGATGACTACTTTGCTGTCGTTGATAAGCCTACCGACATGGTAACCCACCCTACTCACGGCCATCTTGACGATTCCCTGCTTACTAAGCTTAACAGTTCAAATCACCCTCTTCACCCCGTTATGCGCCTTGACCGTGAGACTTCAGGCCTTGTTATCGTTGCTAAGACAGGGCATATACACAAGCTTTTTACGGAGCAGAAGATAAAAAAGATATATGCTGCAGCCGTATATGGGATTTTCGAGCCGGAGGAAGGCATTATAGATGCCGCTATAAAGAGGCGTGAAGGTTCCGTTATGATAAGGGACGCGTGCCTCCCCGAAGATCCTGGTGCACACGAGTGTCTTACTTTATACAAGACCTTGGCCAAAGACACGGGGCTTAACATCTCGCTTGTACAGTATGAGCTCAAGACAGGCAGATGCCACCAGATACGTGTACATTCCACTTTTAAGGGACATCCTCTCGTAGGCGACGGTCTTTACGGGCCGTGTTCTATTGATAACCCATCTTCTGGTTACCCTCTTGCCCCTGAACTTGATGCAAAATGCGGAAGACTCGCTCTCCATGCGCGCCAGATTACTTTTGCACACCCTTTAAGCGGAGAGAAAATGGTATTTGAAAGTAAGATCCCGGACGAGATACTGGGATTAAGCCCTGAGTTCGTCGATCATTTTTGCAGCTAATTGATTGGATTCCTTGTCGTCTGTACCCGAAAGCAGACGAGCAACTTCACGTATCCTGCCTTCGTTATCAAGTGCCGTAATCTCAGTAAACGTATTGTTTCCGTCAGTATTCTTCTCGATAAGGAAATTCGAGTCAGAGGCTGCCGCAAGCTGGGCAGTATGTGATACACAAAGAACCTGATGCTCCCTTGAGATAGAGTGCAGCTTACGTGCTATCGAGAGAGAAGCTTTACCGGATACACCGGTATCAATCTCATCAAAGATCAAGGTAGGCATAATGTCAGCCTTGGAAAGCACATTCTTAATGGCAAGCATGATCCTCGAAGCCTCACCTCCGGAAGCCGTAGAAGCTAATTCCATCGCGGGCTGACCGGGGTTTGCCGTAAACATAAAGCAGACCTCATCAATGCCGTTTATGTTAAAAAATCTGTCCTTAGGACGGTTCTCGAACTTAACGGAGAAAGAACTTGATGGCATCTCAAGGTCTTTAAGTTCTGAGGTAATGGCTTCAGACATATCCTTAGCAAGCTTCTTTCTTTCGTCAGATAAAGCTGAAGCCGTACTTAGAAGATCTTCCTTAACTTCGTTTATCTTCTTCTTCAATTCAGATGCTTTGTGGCCCGCCTGCTCAATCCTCTCAAGCTCTTCCTGCGCATTCTTCGCGAAAACAATTACATCCTGTACTGTCTTTCCGTATTTTGACTCAAGCTCATAGATCCTGCTAAGACGGTTTGTGACTTTACGCTCTTCTTCCTCGCTGAACACAGAATCAGAGGTTTTATCTGCAAAATCCGAAGCAAAAGCTTCAAGATCAAGACTTAAGCTTTCCAATCTGTCAGCAAGATCCTTATATGAATCATCTTTTGAAGCAAGCTTATTTACTATTCTTAAAGCCTGTTCTAGCTTGCCTGAGGCAGTAAGACCGGAAGCATCAGCACCATTAATCAGTTGATTGGCTTCGGTTATCAGCGATCGATCTCTGGATAAAGCCGATAGTTCTTTCTTCCTTAAAGCAAGGGTCTCATCTTCCCCCGGCTTTAACGAAGCTTCATTTATCTCCTTAACTGCAAACGTCAGATAATCAACTCTTGAAGCTGAAGATGAAGCAAGCTTGGAAGCTTCCTGGTACTCAGATGTCAGTTCCTTATACTCTTTAAGCTTGCATCTGTAAGAATCCAGCATTTCTGCAATCTTCTTGCCGCCGTAGCTGTCGAGGAGCTCAATATGAATAGAAGGATCAAACAATCTGGAATTGTCATTCTGGCCATGGATATCAATAAGTTCACTGCTGACTCTCTTTAACTGGGAAAGTACAACACTCATCCCATTTATCCTTGCGATGCTCTTACCTTCATCTTTAAATGATCTGGATATTATGACCGTTGAATCATCAAAAGGCAGACCATACTCTTCCATGATAGGACTTAATCGACTGCATGTCTTATCGTCACAATCGAATACAGCTTCAACATAAGCACTGTTGCTGTCACTTCGGATGAGATCTTTGGAAGCCTTCTGACCGAATATCAGTTCTATTGCATCTATAAGAAGAGATTTACCCGCACCGGTCTCACCTGATATAACGTTGAGACCATATGTCGGGCAGAACACAGCGTGTTCTATAACAGCAAGATTATTGATCTCAAGTCTTGTCAGCATGATCCGATCCGGTCATGTCAATAATAGTAGCACACAGAGCCTTGGCATCATCGACGCTCTGAGTAGCAACGAATACAGTATCGTCACCTGCGATTGTGCCGACAACATACTGTAGATGCATCGAGTCAAGAGCAGAGGCCGCAGCCTGTGCCATACCAGGCAGTGTGCTAATTACAACAAGATTCATAGCGTTCTTACATGAAAGCAGCGAGTTAGAGAATACATTCAATAATCTGCCGGGTGCTATATCACCTGTCTTATCAAGAACAGCGTACTTAGTCTGATTATTAGGAAGAACAACCTTGATGATACCAAGCTCCTTAATGTCGCGAGAACAAGTCGCCTGTGTAACGTCCATACCCTGCTTCTTAATTAGATTAGTAAGCTCCTCTTGAGTAGAGATATCATTCTCTCGAATGAGCCTTAATATAAGCTCCTGTCTCTCATTCTTTGCCATCTTCATAGAAACTACCCCTTGCTACGATCTTACGCTTAACATTCTGGAAGAAACCCGTAAGGCCGAGATTGATCGTATGAACAGTATAATCATATCTTCTGATCTTAAGAAAATCGCCCTGTTCAATATTAGGAAATAATCTGCCATCAGGACAGATAAGAGGAACCGTCTCGAATTGACCGAGTTGAATCTCAACAACACTGTCTGAAGGGATTACATAACTCATACTCTGTAATGAATGAGGACACAACGGAGTAATGAGGATAACATCCATATTAGGCATTACAAGCGGACCGCCTGCAGCAAGTGTGTATGCTGTAGATCCTGTAGGAGCAGCAACTACAATACCATCACCATAGAACTTCTCTACTCTCTCATTATCAATGAACAAAGTAAGCTTGGTAATATGCGGCTGTGCGCCTCTTAAAACAGAAATATCATTAAGACATACATCCTCCGCCTTAAGCTTCTTATATCGGTCATATAGCTCAGCCTTAAGCTGCATTCTTTTCATAATCTTATAATCGCCTGCGACAATACGGTCAAAAGCAGCCTCTATATTGTATTCAGATATCTCAGTAAGAAATCCGATACTTCCTTTATTTACACCAACAAACGGCTTATTAAGATGGCGGTAATCAGATATTACTGAAAGGAATGTACCGTCACCTCCAATGGAAACGATAATATCAACAGTATCAAAGTCATCGAATTCAATACCATCAACCGAGGAAAGCACACTATCCTTAAGATCCTTCTCGAATACAGGGGTGCAGTTACGATCTAAGATCAAATGCGACAGACTGATAGCTGTCTTATAACCCTTATCGCGAGTGTCGTTAGAATGTATACCGAATCTCACTTTACCGCCTCCGTAATAACAACTTCTATCCTAGAAGCCATGCTTTCCGCATCAAGACCGGCACATTTAAGCTGCTGTTGTACAGAGCCCGCTCTGATCATTTGGTCTTCAATAGCGAAGTTATCGACTCGTCCTGTATACCCTGCTCTGGTCAGTTCAAGCTTGAGGCTCTCACCGAATCCTCCTGTAAGGATTCCCTCCTCACCGGTGAATACATATCTAGAGTTACCGATAACATCAATTATATCTGAAGTATTTAAAGGTTTTAATACCGTAAGGCAAATTACCTTACCTTTGTAACCCTTCTCTTTGAGGATTGAAGCTGTATTATCACAGACTTTTCCGAATAATCCGGTCGTTATAAACACATAATCGTCTCCATCATCAGAGACAACATGAGGCTTATACATTAGTTCAGGATCTTTATAAAGAGGACCTTCCTCCTCATAAGGAGAAGCACCTCTAGGGTATCTGATAGCCACAGGTCCGCTTATCTTATTAACAGCCTGATCCATACATATCTTAAGATCAGTATAGTCCCTTGGTGAGAGTATGGTCATTCCGGGCATGGAATTAAGATAAGAGATATCATGGATACCATTATGAGTATGGCCGTCATTACCGACAAAGCCGGCACGGTCAACGGCAAATACGACGTGGTTATTCATATAACAAACATCATGCAGGATCTCATCATAAGCTCTTTGCAGGAATGATGAATAAATGGCAACAACAGGAATCATACCTACAGAAGCCATACCGCCTGCCATGGTTACGCAGTGTTCCTCAGCGATACCGCAGTCAAAGAATCTGGAAGGATTCTTATAAGCAAAGGCATCCATTCCGGTACCAATTGCCATAGCGGCACATATACCAACAACATTCTTATTCTTTGCAGAGACCTCAAGCATAGCGCCTGAGAAAGCTCCTGTATAAGAAAGCTTATTAGAATGCTTAACACCTGTCTCAATGTCAAACGGGCCTACACCGTGATAATCAGAAGGATTCTCTTCGGCCAACTTATAGCCTTTACCCTTCTTGGTTACGATATGCATAAGAACCGGTACATTAAGGTCTTTAACAGCATTGAAGGCTTTGATAAGACCTTCCGTATCATGGCCGTCAATAGGACCATAGTATCTAAGACCCAGGTCTTCGAACATCGACGGAGTCTTACCATAGATAAGGAATCTGAAGAACTTCTTGATTCCCATGATCATCGCGATAATACCCTTGCCTAATAGAGGGATCTTGTTAAGGAAACTCTCTGTATTCTTCTTGGCTGACAGATAACCGGAGGAAACACGCAAATCTTTTAAGTATTTACTCATTCCGCCTACATTCTTATCGATACTCATCTCGTTATCGTTAAGAACGACAATCATCTTAGTATTCTTAGAGTGGCCTAAGTCGTTAAGCGCCTCATAAGCAAGACCGCCAGTCATGGCACCGTCACCAATGACAGCGATAACATATTCTTTGCCTCCCTTAATATCTCTTGCCCTTGCCATACCGACTGCAGCAGAGATTGAGGTACTAGAGTGGCCGGTATCAAACGCATCATAAGGACTTTCAGATCTTCTCGGGAATCCTGAGATACCACCGTGCTGTCTTAAAGTATCGAACTTATCGAATCTTCCGGTAAGAAGTTTATAAGAATAAGACTGATGACCAACATCAAATACTATCTTATCCTTCGTATAATCAAAGACTGATAATAAAGATACAGTCAGTTCGACAGCTCCCAGATTACTGGCAAGATGGCCGCCGTTCTTAGATACTGTATTAAGTATCTTATCTCTTAATTCCTCACACAGTAATTCTCTTTCTTTCTTTGTAAGAGAAGCGAGAAAGGAAGGTGTAAGATCCGTACTTAGTAACTTATATTCCAATTCTTAATAGTCCCTTTTAAGATTAAAATCTGTAAGATCTCTTAGAAGCATTATATCCATATTCTGAGAAGATAGATAATCAAGATTCTTATAACATGCTTCTTCCTCTTCAGCGAGCTTGTCTTTAGCTCCCTGAAGACCGAGTAAAGTTACGAAAGTAGACTTATCATCTCTCTCGTCCTTACCTACACTCTTACCTAACTTATCGGCATCTGCTTCCACATCAAGAATGTCATCCTTAATCTGGAAAGCAAGACCCAAGTGCTCAGAATACTCCTTAAGCTGCTGATATATATCATCAGGCGCATCTGTAAGGAAATACGGAGTAGTAACGGCAGCCTCGATCAAAGCTCCCGTTTTTTTCTTCTGAAGCTCATAAAGGCGCTCTATTGGTATCTTTACTCCTTCAAAAGTAATATCGATGCTCTGGCCGCCGATCATACCGCCTATACCTGCAAGACTCGATACATTATATGAAGCAAGAGCATGCTTATTAGAAAGAATACTCATCTTAATAAGTGTCTCATTAGCAAGATTAAGAAGCATATCACCGGCAAGCAGAGCTATAGCCTCGCCATAAGCCTTGTGACATGTGGGTCTTCCTCTTCTCATGTCATCATTATCCATACAAGGAAGATCGTCATGGATCAAAGAATAAGTGTGTATCATCTCAAGTGCAGCTGCATAAGACATAATTCCGTCAGTAGTCACACCGTAAGTTTTAAGCATAGTGGCAGAAGCATGCATCAGAGCAGGCCTCATTCTCTTTCCCCCTGCGAAAAGGCTGTAAGAAGCAGCCTGTACGACAGGATCTTCACCGTCAAGAACAGAGAATATCTCCTTAAGACGCGGCGTTATCCATTCATTAGCGTCTATCATTTAACTTCAGCCTCCGTCTCTTCACCTGTCTTTGTATCAATAACAGAAAACTTCTGCTCAATCTGCTTAAGCTTCTCATCACACTGCTTAGAAAGCTCGATACCTCTTGTGTACAACTTCAATGATTCATCGAGAGTGACATTACCTGTACCAAGCTTATTAACTATATCCTGAAGCTCCTTAACTGCATCTTCATAAACAAATCCTTCAGCCATTTAATTATCCTCCCTATGCACTTCAGTAATTACGGCATTAGCATTACCGTCATTAAATACAATATTTATCTTTGAATCTTTTGAAACCGAATTAACTGTAACAGCAGGAGTTCCGTCCTCAAGCGTTACATAAGAGTATCCTCTTCTTAAGACATTATGAGGTCCAAGCAATGCGAGTCGGTCAATGAATCCTGAAAGTTCCCTTCGCTCATTCTCAATTATCTGCTGCTCGTTACGAATCAGACTATCCTTGATCTTATCGAGCTCATTACGCTTGATCGTAGCCACCAGTTCAGGTGTATACAGAGCTTTATTTGAGCGAAGCGCATCAAGTGCTCTTCTCTTATTGGTTAAGATCAGCTTCATGTTGGAGATTATCTTCTCTCTTAAAACCTGATTGTTATTGGATAATTCTTCATATGTCTTAAGAACATCCTCTGCAGCGGCAGTAGGAGTCGGGGATCTTTTATCAGCTACATAATCGAGTATGGTGTAATCCGTCTCGTGTCCTATAGCGGAGATTACAGGTATATCGCAAGCAAAGACGCGGCGTGCCAGGTCCTCGCTGTTAAAGCCCCAAAGATCCTCTATGGAGCCTCCGCCTCTTGCTATGATGATGACGTCAACATTTCGACGCGAGGAAAAATAGTCTATACCCTCTATAACCTCACGGGGGCAATTCTCGCCCTGCACTGCAGCAGGATACAAAACAGCATCAAAGTAAGGGTTACGCTCATTAAGCTTTACGAGCATATCATGGATAACGGCACCCGAAGGAGAACTTATAATACCAATCCTAGCTGGCCTTAAAGGAAGCGGCTTCTTATACTCCTGCGCGAAAAGTCCCTCTTCCTTAAGTTTGTTGTAAAGCGCCGTAAGCTTTGCCTTAAGGTCGCCCGCGCCTGCAAGCTTCATAGTATTGCAGATTACCTGATACTTACCGCGGGCTTCGTATATAGTGCATGAACCTGTAACAGTAACCTTATCTCCATCTTTGGGTCCGAAGGATACCCTTGCAAAAGATGAAGCGTACATAACACAGGAAATCTCAGAATCGCTGTCTTTTAATGTGAAATAAGCGTGACCGCTTGAATAGACTTTAAGCCCGGATACTTCTCCGGTAACCTCCATGCTCTTAAGACGTTCGTCATTTGATAGAACACCTTTGACATAAGTATTAAGAGCTAAGACGGAACCGAAAGAAAACATGATATGTCCTTACAGGCTCTTCTCGTAACTTGAAAGAACTCCGTTTATATACGAATAGGAATCATCGGTGCCGTACTTCTTTGCAAGCTTTACAGCCTCATTGATGGCAACACCGGTAGGAATATCATCATTGTATGAGATCTCATAAATTGCAGTCTCAAGAATTGCTTTATCAAGCTTGGGGATTCTGTCTAATGTCCAGTTCTTAAGATACTTCGTGATGCTCTCATCAAGAGTCTGTCTGTTGGAGATGATTCCCTTTACAGTGGAACTGAAATATTCCATATCCTCTTTAAGATCTTCATGACTATCTACATAGATATCGATCTGCTTATCGATATCCTCATATCTGAATTCGTACTGGTATACAAAGAATACTACGGCTTCACGCGTCTCGATTCTACTCATCTGACTCTCCCCGGAGGCAGTATCCTGTCAAGAAATCTCTTGAATCTGCTCTCGTCGCCGAACAGGAACGATCCGACAACAAAGCCTGCCAACGTAAATAAAACTATAAATAAGGTCTTCCAGAAACCGAATATGCAGATCAGCACAGCAATTATAAAGAAACACAAGGCAAACATAGTGCCTGCCTTGGTATTCTTCAACTTCTCGAATAATCTGGAAAGTAAACGTTCCATATATTATCGACCCTCAACTCTTGCAGCTGCAGGCTCGACTCTGTTAACTCTAACTTTAACCTCTTCTACAATGATACCCGTATAACGCTCTATATCCTTCTTGATCCTCTCCTGAACCTTGGACATGGATGAAGGTATCTCAACGTTAGAATACAAGGTCGCATTAATATTTACATTAATAGATCCATTCTTTGCAGATGTAACTCTTGCCTTAACGGTCTTGATACCTGCCTGAGCAGACATAGCTGAGTTACGGGCAATGGACTCAAGAGCGTCAGCTCCGATATCAACAGAACCTATGTCAGTCTTACGAAGCTTAGTTCTGTAAGCTCTTCCTACGGAGATTACACTGAAGATGCTAAGGATACATGTTACAAGTACAACTAGGATTACACCTACATAGACATATCTTGTAACAGGATTGGTTACAACAGTAGCCAAAGGCGAAAGAAGATCAGCAAAGATACCATCATCAACAACTGCAAAAAGAAGTATTATCGATAACAGCGCAAGAAATACAGAATAAACAAAAAGAAAGAAACGCATCAGACCGTTCATTTTATCTCATTGTCTCCTTTAGATTCTTCTTCCTTGTCCTTAACTCCGCAGACATAAACATCAACGGATTCGACATCGAGACCAGTATAGAGCTCAACATCTTTTTTAACTTTCTCCTGAATAGCCCAAGCCACTTCAGGGATAACCATACCGTAGTAGATAACGGGGTAAACGGTAATAGATACATTCTCTTTACCTGAATCCCCGAATACTACTCGTACTCCTTTGCCTTCATGTACAACTCCGGATTTTTCCTTAAGAGCTACAGCAAAAGAAGGTTTAAGTTCATATACACCGTCGATCTGGAGCGCGGCTTCCGCGGCATACTGTGCCACGAAGCCCTGCGTCATGGATCTGTCGCCCTTTATGGATTCAATGTTTGAATTAACGCTCATTAATCTTTAATAGGGCAACGTACTTATTAAGCACGCTCGAGGTATTCACCTGTTCTTGTATCTACTCTGATTGTCTCACCCTGGTTAACGAAGAGAGGAACCTTAACAACAGCACCTGTCTCGAGAGTAGCATACTTGTTAGCATTGTTAGTTGTATCGCCTCTTACACCAGGCTCACACTCTGTGATAACGAGCTCAACTGTGATAGGAAGCTCAACAGAGAAAACCTCACCCTTGTAAGAGAGAACCTTACAGATCATCTCTTCCTTAAGGAACTTAATAGCATCACCGATAGGTGTTGCATGGATAGGCATCTGATCATATGTCTCCTGATCCATGAAGTAATAAAGCTCACCATCGTTGTAGAGATACTGCATATCTCTTCTGTCGAGATGTGCTTCCTCAAACTTCTCGTTAGGGTTGAAAGATCTTTCAACAACAGAACCTGTCTTTACATTCTTATACTTTGTTCTTACGAAAGCTGCTCCCTTACCAGGCTTTACATGCTGGAACTCAACAACCTGATAAACCTGATTATCCATCTCGAAGCAAAGTCCGTTTCTAAAATCACCTGCGCTGATCATAAAAGTCTCCTTAAATCTTTTTATTTAAAACTCACGTTATTTTACTTAAAAGAAAAAAAATATGCAACATCCAAGCCAAGATGTTGAATTAACGCATTTGAGATTATAAAATCATATCTATGAGCATCGGCATGAATAACATATATGATCTGATCAAGGTATGTCAGGAATTTGACACTAAGTTTGATGGCAATGGGACTGTCGAACTGTTTGCCAAAACTCTTGGCATAAGTAAGATCTCATACAGGATTTTCTTTAACGATGTAAGCATCGAGTCCGCTGTTATCTACCACGCCGAGAATAACTCTTTCGGTGAAGAATTCGATTTTAAAAGAGTTGCCAGCAATGACAGAGTCATAATGCTCAAGATCATAAGATACGCAGATCAGGAGTCATTTTCGTCTGAAGACTCATATATGCTTCAGGTATTTGGCGAGACGATCATGTCCGGTATCTGTGTAAAGAATCTTCTCAAGGCTTATGAGAACGCAAGATACTATGACTCCCTTACTCAGCTTTCGAATGTTAATTTCTTTATCGGGTATTTGGATAAGCTTCTTAGCACTGGCATGAATGAGATGTACTCTGTAGCCTGCATTAACATTAAGAATTGCGGAGCCATCAACAGAATATTCGGATCTGATATAACAGACAGGATCATCCGCGACTTTGCACAGGACAGCCTTGATCTTTGTGATCAGAATAACTATGAGTTATTGGCCAGACTGTCTTCTGACAGTTTCATACTTGTTGCTCTTACTGCAAATATCGATAAGATCCTTAACGATATGAACAATATGGAAGTCAGCGTCGATCTTAACGGAGACATTGTTGAATATAACGTTAAGATCAGAGCCAGTGTTGTTAATCTTTATCAAATTGAAAGAAAGAGCAGCGACATCATTCATCTTGCTCAGAATGCAATTAACCTGGCAAGACTCAGAGAGAATCCTGACATCTACTACATTAACGGTGACGGCAGCCCTAACGGTAATAAATCTTATATCTATCTTTCCGAGATTAATCAGGCCTTGAAGTCTAACCAGTTCCATATCTACTTTAAGCCTGTATTAAGAGCCAAGGGCAGTTATGGCAAGAAGGAATTATATGCTGCGGAAGCAGTTCTGAGATGGCGTAAAGACGGTCGTCTTATAGACCCCTATGCCCTTATACCCGGCTCAGGAAACACCAACATTTTGAAAGAACTCGATGACCTTCTGTTTAAGAAGACTTGTGAAGTTATCAATACATGGGATACTTACGGCATTAATAGCGTACCCATTGCCATTCATATCTCATCATTCGATTATTTCAATACGGCTTTTGCTGATAATCTGCTTAGGTCCATTGACCGATATCATATCTCAAGAGACAAGATCATCCTTCAGTTTGATGAGGATAGTTTCCACGGTCATTATGAGGAGATGCAAGTTGCAACTGCCAAGTTCAACAAGGCCGGAATCAGCATATCCATTGTTAATTACGGAAGCGGAAGATCATCTCTTAATGTTCTGAGTGATTTCTCTTATCAGTACCTCAAGCTCAGTCCTGATCTAATTAATTCCAATTCCGCTAAGGATATGATTATTATCGAGAATATTATCTTTATGGCACAGAAACTCGGTTATGAAGTTATATGTGCTGAGCCCAAGGATGAAGAAACAGCTGTTGCTGCTTATAAATTCGGCTGCACACTTTTCACAGGAGATATTTATGACAAGCCTCTTTCAGAGAGATTCTTTAAGAGACGTCTTTCAAATCCTGATTACACCAAGAATTAAGATTAGTGGATTACTTTAAGGAATGAGCGCCTGTGTATCGGGCACATTCCCAGTTCTCTTATGCCCTTATAATGAGCAGCAGTTCCATATCCCTTATGTCCTGCAAATCCATACCCGGGATACTGTTCATCATATTCGATCATCATCCTGTCCCTTGTAACTTTGGCAAGGATAGATGCTGCTGCAATCGAATTTGAATTAGCATCGCCTTTAATAATGGGAACTATTACAGGAACATCGGTACCCTCGAGCTTAACAGCATCGATAAGAAGAACATCCGGCTTAAACCCCTTCTCCTCAAGGCCTTTAACACATCTTCTCATTGCCTTCTTAGTAGCCTCAAGAATATTGATCTCATCTATGGTCTGAGCATCTTCAGCACAGATTTCATAACAAAGCGCTTTCTGCTTTATCTCATCGAAAAGCACATCACGTCTCTTGGCAGAAAGCTTCTTTGAATCATCAAGGCCAAGTATCTGTACCTTAGGATCGAGCACACAGGCGGCAGCTACGACTGGTCCTGCAAGAGGCCCTCTTCCGGCTTCATCTATACCGGCTATTACCTTATATCCCTTAGTCAGGTACTCGTTCTCATATGAACTCAAAGTAACATATTTTTCTATAAGCTGTTCCTGTGTTAGACGTGCCATATCAATCCGCTTTCTCGAAGGTTATCCTTCCGATCCTTCCGCTTCTTAAATCATCGATAAAGAGTCTGGAGAATCTGTCCTCATCGACTCTTCCACCGCTCATAATGCAGCCTTTGGTCCTTGCCATCTTCTGGAATCTTTCATAGGCATCAACTCCCTCATCAAATTCTCCGTATCTGTCTGACATGAGAGCCGGATACATTTCCCAAAGAAGATTAGAGGCATCATAAGCGACCTCTATCATATCCGTAACTTCAGCCTTAACGGCTCCAGTCGCCGCAAGTATAACCTGCGACTTTCTGTTGCCAAGCTTAGGCCAAAGAACTCCGGGCATATCCATAAGCTCGAGCCTTCCGCCTGTCGGAATCCATTTGGGCTGTCTTGTAACACCGGGCTTATCTCCGGTTACTGCAGCTTTCTTGCCTGCAAGAGTATTGATCAATGTTGACTTTCCGGTATTCGGTACACCTACTACCATTACTCTGATGGGTCTTCCTGTTCTTCCCTTGGAAGCTGCCTTCTCAAGAGTATCCTTCATAAGATCCATCGTAAGATCTGTAAGCTTCGATATACTCTTACGGTCTACAGCTTCAAGCGCTACAGCTGGTATGCCCTTGGAAGCAAAATACTTAACCCATTTATCCGTATCATTAGGATCAGCAAGATCAGACTTATTAAGGATTAATATCCTCTTCTTATCACCAATGATCTTGGACAATTCAGGATTACGACTAGATAAAGGTATCCTAGCATCTGATGTCTCATACACGAGATCTACGAGCTTAAGCTTGTCCTTTGTGTCATTAAGGGCCTTACGCATGTGGCCCGGAAACCAGTTAATATCTTGTGCCATGTGGATATCATAACATAAAAATAAGACACCGCGATGAAGCGATGTCTTAAATTTAAAGTCATTAGAAACTTTAGGATTAGAGCTTCTCCTGAATACGAGCTGCCTTACCCTGACGGCCTCTGAGGTAGTAGAGCTTAGCTCTTCTAACCTTACCCTTTCTCATAACCTCGATCTTCTCGATCTTAGGTGAGTTTACAGGCAAGATACGCTCAACGCCAACGCCATAAGAGATACGACGAATTGTAATTGTCTCAGAGAGTCCGCCGCCCTTACGTGCGATTACGTAACCCTCGAAGACCTGTACACGCTCACGAGATCCCTCTTTGATCTTGAGATATGCCTTAACATAATCACCGATCTCTACTTCGGGAAATGTATTCTTTACGTTCTCGCTCTCGATAACTTTTACCAAATCCATTTGAGTTT